>ENA-OUQW01002096-OUQW01002096.1-human-gut-metagenome-genome-assembly--contig:-NODE-2096-length-17729-cov-4.028686_pt1 | contig 17729 bp, 15 predicted proteins | sample MGYA00248464_ERZ548849 | MGnify/ENA primary metagenome ERZ548849 (study PRJEB26491, sample SAMN04978193) | human gut metagenome | host: Homo sapiens | study: EMG produced TPA metagenomics assembly of... | reverse complement strand
ATGGAAAGCTTAAGAGGTAAAATCCATCGTCCAATATAATCGTCTTATAACCCTGTAACACGGTCATTTCCGTCGGGTGCGGAGGATGAAAAACGGTGGCGTATGGAGACGTCTAGCCGGTTCTCTTTTGGGAACCCGCCAGATTTATCTGTGCGGAGCAGTCAGTGGCGTAAAACACTTATCTTAATGACATTGCCAAAATTGGCTGTATTTTTTTGCAAAAAAATTGTAAAAAACGAACCAAAAAATTTTTTTTCAGCATATTGTAATTGCGAATATTTTGATAGAAAAGGAGGTTATTTACAATAGGCGGGAACGCGCTTGCCCGTCATGAAAAGTAAGACAGCGCCCGCCTGGTACACGCGAAACAATCGCGGTATCGCAAAAAAAAGAAAATGAAGAAAAACCAAAAAATAGGAGCAAAAGAAAGCAGGCGTAAAAAGAAAAAGAAAAAAGGGATATCAGCCAGCGATATAGTATTAATGCTGATATTCATAGTAGCGCTTGCAGTAGCTGCTTTTGCCGGATACAGACTGTATTCCATTATGATGGAATATAAAGCCGGCGTTGATGAGTATTCCCAAATTGCCGATACGGTAGTCAAGGAGAGGGATGCCGACAAAGAAAAAATTAAGAAACTGAAAGATGCAGAAACAGGCGAGGAGGCCAAGCACTGGGAATCACCGCTTGATATCGATTTTAAAGAACTTAAATCTATCAACCCAGATGTAGCCGGATGGATATATATGGAAGCTCTTCCTGATATTAGTTACCCGATTGCCCAGGGTGATGATAATGAATTCTATTTACATCATACTTATAAGAAGGAATCCATTTTTGCAGGTTCAATTTTTGTTGACTGTAAAAACTCAAAAGATTTTTCTGACCAAAACACAATTGTGTATGGCCACAACATGAAAAATGGCTCTATGTTCGGAACCCTTAAAAACTATAAGTTGCAGGAAACGGTAGATAAGAGTCCTTATTTCTGGATTATTACAAAAAAAGATGCATATAAGTACAAAATCTTTTCAATATATACCGCCAATGTTGACGGCGACACGTACACCTTAATAAAAGGCCCGGGAAAAGAGACCGTTGAGTATGCAAATAATATGAAGGCAAAATCCAATATTGATATGGGTGAGTTTGATTTTAAGGAAACTGACAAAATCGTCACATTATCAACCTGCACTGGAGATACAGCGACAAGATTTGTTGTCCAGGGAGTAAGGGTTGAGCCGGAATAAGCTGCAAAAAGGCTGCCGCAAACGGAAGAAAACTCCATAGAATCATTTGGGTTGACCTAATCAGAAAAAAGAATTTCACGAAATTTTCAAAAAATGTTTCAAAAAATTTTTTATTTGTCATATTAACAATAAGCAGCTGAGAAATCAGTTTCTTGCAGTACGAAAAGCTGCAAAAGAACCAGCAAAAAAAATATCGCAAAAAAGCGAAAAAATAAACAGGAGATAATAAAAATGAAAAATAAAATTATTTCAGCCATGCTCGTGGGCATGTCAGCTACAATGGCTGTACCAGTTACAGCAGTAATGGCAGCAGAAGGAGAACCTGCAGCCACAGAAGCGACCGCAGCTGAGGCCGCAGTAACAGAAGAGGCCCCTGCAGAAGAAACACCCGTAGAAGAAACTCAGGCCGAAGAAGCTGCTCCGGAAGATGAAGCAGAAGAAATTCAGGAAGAAGAAGCTGTTCCTCAGGTTGACGAGAACGGAGAAGTAACAGAAGCCGCAAAAGATGCAGCTACACCTGCAGATTTTAGAGAAAAGCTTTCAACACTTTCTTTCTCTGCTGAGGTATTCGGAAAATATGCTGACAAACTGACAGCATACGCAACAAGCGATGCTGTAGACAAGAGCAACCTTTACAATTGTGAAATGTCAGTATTAGACCAGGCAGAACGCTATGCTAATGGAGAATCCGGAGAAGCAATTAAAGCAATTAAATATCAGATTGCATTAGAGTTTGAAAAAGTTTATGGCGAAGATGCATTCCTTCCGGGCCGTGATATCAGAAAAGCTATCCTGGAAGATTTAGGAAAAGCTCAGGATTTTACAGCTTGCACAACAATCGCAGAAGCAGACCAGATTTACAAAGACAATGAAGGTATTGTAGCTCTGCCGGTTGACATGATTAAGAAAGATGACGGAGATATCTCTGTAAAACCGAATCCTGGAGAAGGCGAGAACAAGCCAAGTACTGGAGGTGATGGAACAGGCACCGGAACTGAAGGCGAAACTAAGCCGGAGCTTGATACATATGTTTCAGGAATCCAGGACTACGAAATCAAAGTCGGAGAAGACATTGATACATCATCCATTTCATATAATGCAGAGCATATTTCATCCGTTGAGCTTGACTCTTCTAAGGTCGACAATACAACAGTTGGTACATATACAATTTCATATATAATCAAGGGTATTGACGGCAGAGTAAAGACAATTGATAAACAGTGTGTAGTAATTGAGAATTCAGAGTTAACAGCTTTAAGAGCAGAAATGTGTGCAAAAGCAGACGTTTTATTTGAAGGAAAATTCACTGAGCAGGCTTATGCAGCAGAATGGAATGCTGCACTTGATGAGGCAAAAGCTAGAATCAATAAACTTGGAACATCCGATGCTGAGAAAATGCAGGGTATCGTTGATGAACTGACTAAGACTGGACAGGATATCCTTGACAGACAGCAGCTTTATATCGCTCAGACAGGATATGTAAAAATCTTAAAAGAGTATTACAGCTCACTTAAATTTGAGACAGATTCACAGAAAAAAATGGCAGATGAGACATTAAATGCCGCAGTTGACAAGATTTCCAAAGCTACATCTATTGATGCAGCATCAAAAGCCCTTGAAGATGCAAAGGCAGCATTAAAAGATATTGCAGAACAGAAAGAAACAACTCTTGATGAGCTGAAAGAAGCTGCAAAAGCTGAGATTAATGATAAGGCAAAAGTTATCAACGACAGCACATCAATCACAAGTGATGTAAAAAATGCATTCATTCTGAAAATTGATTCCTGTACAGATGCAAAAGCAATTGAGTCAGCAAAGAACTCTGCTGATGCTGCATTTACAGATGTTGTTGCAGCAGTAGGCGGAGACATGGCTTCATTCGTTAATCTGTTCAAAGACTTAAAGGGTATTTCCCCGGATGGAGATACAACAGCAATGATTGACGTTGTTATCAACCTCGGTGCTCCGAAAGATATGAAAGATGGAGCAAACAGAGTTGAAGATGTATGCATCGCATTAGCAAATTCTGCAGAACAGTTCATCAAATATTTAAATGTTTGCGCAGGCCAGGAAGTTAAAGGCAAAACAAAAGCAGAAGCATATGCATCATATATGGAACTGACAAATGGAAATCCAGAAAGAAAGGAGCTTGAAAAAGCTAAAAAAGCAGCAAAGGAAGAACTCGACAAAGCAATTGATGCAATTGACGACTCAACAGAAGAAATCAAGAAGAAGAAAGCAAGTGTCAAAGAAGATGTCCATAACTTAATTGACAAATCTGAGTCTATGAATGACCTTGACGCAAACCTCAAGTCCGCAAAAGAAGCTGTAGACGCCCTGATTAAAGAAGTACAGGGAGAAGGAGAGCTGAAAGACCTCAAAGAAGCTGCTAAAATTCAGATTCAGTCCGTTGTAGATGACCAGAAAGATGAAAAGCTTAAAGCAATCCTCCAGGATATCGCAACTCCGGCTCTTGAAAAAATAGATGCAGCTAAAACTCAGGAGGAAATTACTTCAATCCTTGAGGCATATCAGAAAGACATTCAGACAGCAATCGATACATACGCAAAAGATAAAGAACTCGCAGCAGCACAGGCCGCAGCAGTTAAGAAACTGGCTACGCTTGAATCAAAAGCAAAAGCTGATTATGTAACAGATGATATGAAGAAAATCATCACAACAGCTAGGGAAGAAATCCAGAAAGCTAAGACTGTTGATGATGTAACAAAACTGTACAACCAGGCAAAATCTGATTACAATACAGCATACGTAACATCCATGAGAGCAGTTTATGAAAAGAAACTGGATGCTCTGTTAACAGATAATAAGTTTACAGATGCAACATATCTTGAAAAAGCTAAAGAAGTAGTAACAAAGCAGAAAGCAAATTTAAAGCAGGCTGCAAATGAAGCAACAATGCAGGAAGTATATAAAGTAGCAAAAGAAAACGTTGAAAAACTTGTAACAGCACAGTCCACAGCTGCTAATTTAGCGCAGGTTAAGACAAATGCAATTCAGTCCCTGAAGAATGGATACCCAAATCCATCTTCCGCTACAACAAAAATCTTAGAGAAATACATTAATAAGATTAACAGTGCGACATCAGAGACAGAAGTAAATGATATCGTTCAGGAATGCAAAGATGTACTTAAGAAAACCGGAATTGATTATAACAACAATAACGGTGGCGGAAACAATGGTGGTGATTCTGACGTGACACCTACACCTGGAGCCGGAATTGATTCCGATGTTACACCTACTCCAAGCAATAGCGCAACACCGAACGGCGGTACAACAACAACATTACCTGGCGGCGGAAGTTCAACTGGAACTGGCACAGGTTCAACAGGAACTGGCGATGCATCCCAGAAAGGAACAAGCGATGTATCTGCAGCAGGAAATGTAAAGACCGGCGATGAAAACATGGGAATTATCGCAATGGCAGGAGCTGCTATCCTTGCAGCAATCGCAGCAGCCGGAATTTCCCTTCGTAAATTTCTTAAGAAAGACGAGTAATTAGCATGCATGCTAAATGCCAGCGGTTTTTGCCGCTGGCAAAAAAAATAAAGAAAAGAGGAAAAAGAAATGAAAAAAGGATTGATTGCGATTGTTGTAGCTGCAGTGGTAGCCGTTGGGGGTGCTGGTGGATACATGATGTATCAAAAAAAAGCAGAAGAAAAAGCCTACAACGAAGAAGTCAAGCAGGCAATTAACAGCCTTCCGTCTATCGTAGTATACGAAAAAGAGGACTTGCCAACCGTTGAGTCCGAATTTGCAAATGCCGGAAGCTGCATTGATATCAATTCCGTAGAGCCAGACATCAGCAATGTATATACAACTGAACCTGGTGAATATGAAGTAAAGTATACATTCAAAGACTCAAAAGGAGAGCAGAGAACAGCTACTGTCCCCTGCATTGTAAAGCCTGAGTTGTCAATGCATGTAACCGGAATGAAAGATATTGAGATTGACAAAGGTGATGACCTGCCGACTGAATCTGGATGCGAATATGATGACCAGTACGTAAGCTCTGTAACATTAAACACCGAAAACGTAGACAATGAGGAAGCTGGAACATATGATATTTCATATACTATTCTTGGTGTAGACAATGACATGAAGACAGTTGATGGATATACATGTACTGTAAACGAAGTGGCAACACCAACACCGACACCGACTCCAAAACCGACAGCTACACCTACTCCAAAGCCGAAGAAGGACAAAAAAGATAAGAAAGATAAGAAGAAGACCGAAGCAGAAGTTACTCCAACAGTAAAACCGTCTGATGGAACAGAAGTTGGAAATGTTGAAGTACAGAATAATGTAGTAGAAACAGGTGATGAAAACAATATCTTTGCAATCGGCGCTCTTATTGTAGTATGTCTTGCAGCTGCAGGTGGAGTAATTGTTTATAAAAAAAAGAAAGATAACAAGTAATTGTTAGGAGCGGGAATATTCTCGCTCCTTATTTTTTATTTTTTTTAAAAAAAATGTACTCGTTTTATATTTTTTTAGCATATTAAAAGTGATGACAATATGACAAAAAATAACCACTCGAAAGGAGTAATAAAAAAATGGCAGAAAAATTTTTATTAGAGATGGCCGAGACAATCAAAGCCTCAATTCCTGGCAATAATATCCAGATTGAAGACCAGGGAAATAAAGCTGTAATTTCCGGAGATATGGAATGCGGCATTAAAGGCATTAATGTAAGCATTGAGTGCTCTACAAGTACAATTAAAATTAAAGGAGCACGAGAATATAAGTATCCGATAACTGAAGCGTCAAAAGACATCTTTCAGCAGGAAATGATAAAAAAATATAATGGGGATTACAACATCTATGCAAGCGGGCAGATGCTGGCGTTCTCAAAATTCTTCTCTTATCAGACCTCAAATGAGGCAATAAATATTACTAAAAATGCAATTGCAGCAATGCAGGATATGGTCGAAGAGTTTGAAAATAAATGTGTCAACTTTATGGAAAAAACTGAAGACGATTCATCCGAAAATGAAGAATATAACCCGGAAGCAAATGTAAATATCGTAAATGTTGATAACAACTATCACGCAGTTTCAATGACAGAGCAGGACAACCAGGCCTATGATGATGAGCATAAAAGTTTCTCAGAGGAAATCTTTGATAAGCTGGTCACAAGCATCGGAGGAAGAAGGGTAGGAAATGAAGTAACTGTTTCTGATGAAGAATCAGGGAAGATTACCAGATGCGTTTTATTCCCTCTTGACGCTGAAATCCTTGTATCCGTATCAACAAATGTTTCACATGATATCGGTGCAATGTATGCGTCATTTATTAATGCAAACTATCCGGAGCTTAGAAGTGCTTATGACACAGACAATGAACTGTTTACTGTAAGAAGATATTCTTCTCCGGATAAATATGCACCGGAAGAAACTGAGGAATACTTAAAAATGTGCAGTACCGCAATTGATGCTTGCGTACAGAACTACAAAGCAACATTGACCAAAAAAGACTCATCTGATTTCGCATCAGACGTGCAGCAGATTCTGGCAGAACAAACAGAAACCGTTGCCGAAAGAGAAAAGGTTGTGGCATCAAGGGAAGAGGCAATGGCTCAGAAAGAGCAGGAAATGCTTGCTCGTGAGGCGGAACTCAATAAGAAATTAAAAGAAGTTGAAGCCGAAAAAGCAAAAATGCAGGCAGAGGCTGAAAAGGAGCAGAAGCGTCTTGAAGAACATGAAAAAGAGATGCAGGACAAAATCAAGGAATACGAAGACAGAAATACAAGAGATATCCTGAATATCCAGCAGCTGGCGAATCAGGTGGCCGCGCTCCAGAATAGACAGAATGCCTTAGGAAATGTGGACAATGATGCTGAGGAAGAAATCTTCAGAATGAAATCCAAGGTGCAGCAGTTGACATCCCAGAAAATCGCCCTTGAAAGCAAGCTGACTGAAAAAATCAATCTTAAAGAAAAGCGAATCAGAGAACTGTCTGATACTATTTCTGAAAAGAACGCTGAAATCAGTAAAATCAATTTAAATATTGATGATATGGTGCAGAGTAAGGTTACAACAGAACTTGGAAAAACCGAAAAGAAGATGAAATCCATGGAATCTCAGCTTAAGGAAATCGGACACATCCTGACGCCGGAAGACCTGATTGAATATCTCGAGCAGTATGATGATATGGAAATCAAAAAATTCCATGCACCAAATGCCGAAGTTGTTGCATATAACGACGGAGCATTGGAAATCAGAATCAGAATTGGTGATATGAACTATGTTGATGTATCAAGGGAGGCCTCTTTGAAAGACCAGGTGCTGAGAGTATTAAATTCAAAGCATGGTGATGTTAAGTTTTTCAGCAAAGATAACAAAATCATAGCGCGAGCATATTTCAAGAAAAATGCCTCCACAGCAGATGTAGATGACCTTATTGCAACATTAGCATCTAATTTCAATAAGTAAGGAGGGATATAGATAATGGATAAAACAGTTATTATTTTGATTGGTGCAGGTGTTTGTTGTGTTGTTATTGGTTTTGCCCTGTTTGTTAAACTGTTGACCACAAAGTCAAATGACGATGACGAGACAACGGGAAACAGAAAACTGCTGGATGAGGAATATGCAGAGAACTTCAAGGAATGCTTTGAAAACACCGGAAACATTGAAGAAGCCCTTGAACAGTTAGCACAAATTTATCTGGACAATCAGTTTATGTATAATCTGATTGTCAGTGCATTGGACTACATCAGGGATGAGCAGGGTGATTATGAAACCGCTCTTGAGAAAATTAATGTTGACAGCGATGTAACAATTATGAAGATGCATAACGATGCAATCAAAAAAGCGCTAAATATTGATACATCTTCAACATCATCCAAAAAAAATAAAACTAAAAAGAAAAGCAAAAAAATGATTGTTGAAGAAGAAACTTTTGACGATGAAGACGAAGAGTCTGAAATCGAACCGGAGCCAGAACCGGAACCAAAGCCTGCAAAAAAGGCTGTAAAAAAACAAGTAAAGAAAGCAAAAAAATATGAGCCAGAAGAAGAGTTTGAAGAGGATGATGAAGAGGAGGAAGAAATCCAGCCAAAGCCAGTAAAAGAGCAGCCGGCCCAAAAACCAGCTCCGGTAGATATGGATAATTTTGATGACGATGACCTCGACGACTTCAAGATTGGCTAAGGAGTGTAAAATATGGATAACAAAGTTAAAGCCATAATTGGCGTGGCAATATTAGCAGTCGGGGTTATCGGTTTTAATACAGTATCAAAAGAACTGAAGAAAGACCCGGTTGTTACTGGGATTGAGGCGGAGTTTGTCGGGGAAGTTGCCCCAGGGGAGACGTTTACAAAAAGGATGTTTTCCGTCCAAGGCGTAACGGATTCTGGAAGGCTTGTAAAATTAAACAATTTCTCTTCTGAAACAGAAGCCGCTGCTATGAACGGTTCAACATGCGAAGTTGAGATTAATTCGCAAGGATATACAGACACGGTAATAGTTAATATTACAAGAGAACCTGTTATGGAGAAAAATATTGGATATCCAAACGAAGAGGACGCAAAGGTTACATGCTATTCAAATGGAGACCTTGAGTTTATTGGAAAAGGAGATATCACAAATTTTAATAATGGTGTTCCACCGTGGGATGACTATGAATATTCTCATGTGTATATAGATGATACATTAAATGTTGAAAGCATGGACGGTTGGTTTACCGATAACCAGAATTTGGTTTACTGTACCGGCATCCCGAAATCAGTAAAAACAATGAAAAAAACATTTGCAGGCTGTATTGCATTAGAAAAAACCCCTGATTACTTCCAATGTTCAAATTTAAAAATCATGGATTATACATTTTCAGGATGTGAATCTCTTAAAGAAGCAGATGTAATCCCAGTAAATGTTACTTCTGCAAGGTATCTGTTTGAAGGATGTACATCATTACAAAAACCAATTTCGCTTGATAAAACAAGTAATTTAACAAATATTAACGGAATGTATAATGGATGCATAAATTTAAGGGAAGCAACAAAAATACCAGACACTGTAGTTTCAATGAGTGAATGTTACCAGAATTGCATCAATATTAAAGATGCTGTTAAGTTCCCGATTAATATACAGGATGCATCATCCGTATATGCCGGAGATACTGGTCTTGTTACAGCAGCAGCTATTCCAGAATCTGTAACAGATTTTTCAAACTGTTATGCGAACTGCTCTTCATTGTCTGGCTCTTTGGAAATTAATTCAGATACAAGCAATTTTGGAGGTGTCCTCCAGGGAGCTACAACAAACGGAGATAAGCTTACAATTTCAGGAAACAGTGGAAACCTGCTTGCCATCCAGAAAGATGCCGGAAATAGAAATATCGCACTTGCTGACCCTGAAGCGGCTTCCAAACAAAACGAACGAATGCTGAGAGAACAGGAGGGGTAAAAATTGAAGAAAGCTATAGTTTTTTTATGTTTTTTTGGTGGAGCGGCCTGTTTCATATCAGCTGGACTATACATCAATAAGAACAACGCAGGCATGATAAACACAACGCAGGAATCAGTCCAGAAAGTAAAAAGTCCTGAACTGTTATCTGATATAAATATGACTCAATATGTATCACTTCCGGCTTCGTTCTCAGATATTGATATCGTGGAAGACTTAGATAACATTGAGGTGACAGAAGATAATGTTAATGATATTATATATGATAAACTGTTAAGTACAGCAACTCATTTAAGTACTGCATCTGATGATGGAATCCTTCTAATGGTTGATTATACTGTTACAAAAAATGGAGCCGTCGTTGATACTCAGACAAATTTTAAACTTGGCTATAATCAGGACTCAGAATTGTATGACGAAAAATTTCACGACGCATTAAAAGATGTAGCAATCGGTACGCCTGTTCATATAGAAGATGTATTTTTTAATGGTAATGAAAATGCAACAGTAGACCTTACTGTCACAAATATCTATAATATGCCATACCCTGTCACAGATAACTATATCGGTGAAAACACAGAGTATCAAAGTTTATACGACATGAGGACAGAGCTAATCAACGATTCCAGTGGTGAAGCAAAACAGCTTGCAAGAACGCATACAATTAATACTTTAATTGACACCATGATGAGCCAGACTACATTTATTCAGCTTCCAGAAAGTCTTATTATGAAAGAGCTGGACGCCTTAAAGAGAGATAATCCAGATGCTACATATGAAGAGGCAAAGCATAGCTTATACAAAATCTTCTTTATCGCAACCGTTATTAAAGACTACGATGTTGCTACATTAACAGATATTGAGAAACGATATGCAAAACTTGATGATTCTGAAAAAGAAGGATTGTCAGATTATGAAATTGAACGAAAGAAATATCTGCTGTTTGAAGATGATGTTGTAACATGTATTTATAAAAAAGTACAGGTAAGCAGCGATGCAAGCAAATCAGGAGAGTCCAGTAGTGAGACAATCGTAGAAGAAGATAGCGCAGAAAACGAAGAACAGCCGTCAGATGAATTAACAGATGATACAATAACCAGCCTTTCGGCTGATGATATAGCTTAAATATATTGACAGCAGGCAAAAAAAATGCCTGCTGTTTTTTTGTAAAAAAAATAAAAAAAACGTTCAAAAAAAATATTATTTTGCATATTAATTTCGGCATATTGTATTGGAACACAAATATTGTCTTCGGCTAAAAAAAAGGAGGTAAAAAAATGAAAAAGACAATGTATTCTGCAATGAAAAACCTGGCGGAATATATTGCTGCAAGCCAGTCGTCTGACTTTGATGAAATATGGGATGAATGGAGCAGCAAATATAAACCGGAAGATTATATGGAATTACCGCTTAGGAAGATGGGGATGCAGTTATGCCAAATAGACAAAGCTGAGATAAAGAGTGTGCCAGAAAGAAGCTATAGAGACACAATTAAAAAGACGTTAAAACCTGGAATTAATAAGGAGGAGTTCGAAAATGAGCGAGAAGAATACTTCAAATCAGCAAGATACGACGAAGCAGAATGAAAAATATGATGTTGTATATAATAAAAATTCAGGATACAGCCAGAGCGAAGTTACAAAATTGATAAAAATATATCATATGGCAATGGCTGCCGGCGATAATGTAACTGTGCAGGATGCTTATACAAAAATATACTTTTTTATTGCAAAGTATGTATATAAAACACTGTGGGGCAATTACCATACATTAATGCAGAACAAGTACCACCGTGAAGATATAGTCCAGGACGTGTGGGTAAAAATTTTTAATGAGCTGAAAAACTTTGACCCGGACAAGGGTGCCCTCACTACTTTTATTACTCCGTGGATAAAGCACGTTGTGTCAGATTACGCAAGCAAAAACTTCAGGAAAACTTCAGTCTATTATGCGAATGCTATGACGAAGATAAATGGAGCTCAGAACTATTGTAAACAGTATGGTTTAAATTCAGATGATATTGAGACAATCATGAGTCTGACAGGATTGTCAGAAGCGACAGTAAAAAATACTCTTGACATTATGTCTAAAAAAGACAGCGTCTCATATGAAGCCTTAATTGATGCCGGTGCTGATTATGTTACACAGATTAAAGGGCCTGAGGAGTCAGTGATTGAAGCAGAATCAGAACGTAACCTTGGGGAGCTTCTCAGGGATGTGCTAACTGATGAAGAACTGCAATTGTTATCATTGCTGCTTAATCCGGAAAACGCAAACAAAAAGCATTCAAGCTACCGTGAAATCGCTGAACAGATTCCGGGAAGTAATATTCCTAAAATCAAGAGAAAGATTTCAAGGATAACTACAAAACTTAAAAACAATAAAAGATTTGCCCAGATGTATCCATACATTATCGCGCAAGAAAAAGCGCTGGAGGACAATTATATTCCAGTGCTGGATGATACAGATGAGGTTGATGAAATGTATGAAAATTTTGACGATATTGATGTAAATGATGGCTGGAGCAAGGCAAAAAAGAAAAAGAAATAATTTTTGCTGTATGCTTGCATGTAGGAGCGTATGGAACATATGATACACAAAAATCTGGAAGAAATATATGCCAAAAAAATACAAAAACAAAACCAGGAAAAACTGAAAAACAGGAGTTTTCAAAGTCCTGGATTGGAAGAAGAAAAGCACAGGCAGCTAATGCCAAAGCTAAAAAAATATTCTTAAAACAAAGCGAAATATTGTAATTAAAGGAGGAAAAAATATGCTATTTTTTATTCTTATTCTTATTATTGCTGCTGCCGCAGCACTTGCGAGACAGATTCGGATTGTTCCACATCAAATGACATATGTTATTGAACGATTCGGAAAATATTATGACACATGGGAGGATGGCCTGCATGTTAAGATGCCGATTGCGGACAGAATCGTTAAAAAGGTTTCCAAAAAAGAACGCGTTTATGACTTCCCGCCACAGGATGTCATCACAAAAGATAATGTAACAATCAGTATTGATTCTGTTGTATACGCCAGTGTCTTTGACCCGCAGAGTTATACATACAGCATTGATAACCCGATTCTTGGTCTGCAGAACCTGACAGCAACAACACTCAGAAGCATTATCGGTTCTATGGAATTAGACCAAACGCTGTCATCCAGAAGTGAAATTAACCAGCATATGCGTACTGTCCTTGATGAGGCGACTGATGGCTGGGGTATCAGGGTATCTCGTGTTGAAGTTAAAAACATCAAACCACCAGCTGAGATTGAGGAAGTAATGACAAAACAGATGCGTGCAGAGCGAGAAAGACGGCAGACAGTTCTTGAAGCCCAGGCTCATAAAGAGTCTGTTGTATCCAGAGCGGAAGGTGATAAGCAGGCAAAACTTCTTGCAGCGGAAGCTGAAAGGGATGCACAGATTGCCCTTGCAGAAGGACATGCCAAGGCGATTAAGCTTGTATATGACGCTGAGGCGGAAGGTATCAAACGACTTGTTGATGCCGGTATTGATGACGGCGTTTTAAGGCTGAAATCAATTGAGGCCATGAAGGACGTTGCAAATGGAAATGCTACAAAAATCTTCATACCGAATGATTTGACCGGAAGCATTGGTGCTGCCGGCGTGCTCGGGGAAGCGTTCAGGGAGTATAATGGAGTTCCTGGAGAAAATGAAAAAGAGATAAGAAAAAAATGTGTAACAAAACAGCTTAAGAAGGATGCATGCCTTGATGACGAAAAGTCAAGAGCAACATATGGAGCAGCAATGACAAATGCCAATATTGAACATGATTTGCATGATTCTGCATTTGAAGCTTAAGAAGCAGTGACCGCGAAAGCGGTCACTGCTTCTTTTTCTAAAAAATGTTATTTTTTAAAAATTATTTTGCATATTAAATGTGTAACGAAACTGAAGAAATTACATTTTGCCTGTATTTTGAGCCTGTCATTGCTGCTGCGGCAAGAATCTCACAAAATGATAACAGGAGGAATTTATATGGCAAGACATAATTATGTAAGCGTCATTGCATTCGTCAGAAAGGAGCCAAAATTTAAAGATATCATCGATGGCCGTGCAGGAATCGTTGGACTTACAACAATCATGAGCGGACGAGACTACGAAAAAGCAAAGACCGGTTATCAATTGAATAGTGTATCATTCTGTGCAAGGTCACAGGAGAAAGAAATTGTTGAGGAGATGGAGAAACTCCAGCTTCTTGATATTGTGGAAATCACAGGATTTCTGGCAACAAGGGAAGTTGACAAAAAAGAAGAATGCCCATTTTGCAATGCTGTAAACAGAAGGGTTGAAGCATGTGTAGCCAACGGAAAAGTGAAATCCGGAGGTAACGAGATTTTTGTATATCCAATCACAATCAGGGTAAAACAGCACTGCAAAAGCGAGCAGGAAGCATTTGAATATCTCCACAAAAATAAGGAAGATGCAAACAGAGTGTTCATTCTTGGAAACCTGACCGGGCCGCCAATTCAGGGTGTGCTTCATGATGGTAAAAAACAGTACACAAGATTTCAGGTTGCCATCAACAGAAAATATTGTCCGAAAGGCGGCAATGAAATGTATGAGAGGACTGACTACCCCTGGGTATATTCATACGGTGATAAAGCACTTGAAGATTTTCAGAACCTTGAAAAAGGAGCTCTGGTCTTTGTTGACGGAGCCCTGCAGGCACGAAAATTTAAAGAACAGTACGTATGCGGAGTATGTGGCCAGGAATTTGATGTCAGAGGAAGAACACTGGAAGTGCTGTCATATGATACTGAATATTTAAGACTTCCAAGACCGGAATTTGAAACAGATGATGCAGACGACGAAGATGACGAATGACTTCACGCAGGGGCAAAGCCCCTGCGTTTTTCTTGTTGCTTTGAAATTGGCATATTAAAAGCAAAACAAAACAAGAAAGGAGTTTTTTATATGCGAAATTTTAATATGAACGCAATCAAAGATTTTTGGGAGGATTATGTAAATTCTTTTGTTGACACAAAAGTAAATCTGCGTAATGCAAAAATATGCCGGATTGACAGGATGAAAGGAGAGAATCTTATCATTCTTGCGACAGAGGTAGATACAGGATTACAGTATGAACAGAAAATGTCTGTTCTGCCTGCAAAGCTAACAAAAAGACTGGAACGTATCGGATGTTTTTATGAAATTGATAATTGCCGATATATTCCGACAGTAGATGTGAAGGGCAGGGTCATTAATGATTACTGTAAACCGTTAAAGTCTGAGGATGATACAAAAAGTACAATCGTGCTGAGCAGGTTTTCTGAAGATGAAGATGTAGCACGTCTTGCCAGACGTATGAAAAATGCAAGAAACTTGACCTTCGTTTCAAGACGGCCTTTTGAAGTTATGGACAGCTATGTAACATATAAATATACAAGCCTTGTCGGCATCAAATCTGCAAATAAGCAAACTCAGATTTATGCGATTGACATTATGGATGCTCTTTGCAAAAAAGCAGAAAAGACAAAAGCCTTTTCAGGTTATATTGACCAGCAGAAAGCCAATAATGTCAACTTTACATTTACATGTAATATTGACAATAGTTCACTAGCTTTAAAGGTATCAGACAGCATCACCGGAAGAAAGTCAATCCAGATTGACATTATTTCAAAAATTAATGGAAGGACATATACTCTTGAAAGTATTGAGATTAACCATCGCAATACAAAATCAGCAGAGCGTATCGCCGATACATTATTCCAAAAAGTGTCACGTTATTTGCAAAATCCAGTTAATACCGAAGCGTCACCTGAAGATGTTGAAAAGGTCTGCCTGAAATACATACCCCAGAAAGCGAGAACAGAATTTACAAAAGAAATCAGAAAAGAAGGGGTAAATGCTGTTGAAGCGGCGTATGATATGATTTCGTCAGGGCTTATCTTCAATCTGAAAGGAAAAGTTCACAAAACAAAAGAATATGATGCAGGAAAAAGAAAAGCAGAGATTGCTTTAGGCCAGATGATGGCTGCCAGATAGCATAAAAATTTTATCTCCACGATTACCGTGGAGATATTTTTTCGGCATATTGTAAATATACAAAAAGCAGGAGGTTATCAAAGATGGCAAACGAATATTCGAAAGAAAACGTATGGAAGATAATGGAAGACTCAAGAACTGTTAATTTTATCAGGGCAATCGGACTGCCTGACAGAAAAAATATCCGGATTGATATTGAAACATATACGGCGATTGACGGAGAAGCGAGCCAGGAGCTTGTTGATGAACTGCATATCCTGAGACAGGATATGACAAGAAGAACTGCGAAGACCTTAAAGAAGCTTGACGTGACTGCAGAAGAGCTGAAATGCGGGCTTTCTGATGAAAAAGCAGTAAAACAGGTATCTGAGTATCTTCATAAATATGACGGTGTTATTGTGTCATATGGAACATGTGCAGTGATATCAGATATTAATAAGATTGCCATGGAATTTCAGATTCCGCTTGTAGAAAATAACCAGTTTGATATGAAAAAGATGACAAAGAAATGTGATGAAGACTATCCCGACAAGTCTACGATAGAAAACACCAGGGAAGCATTAAAATACTGCTTAAAAAAATACAAAAAGATATACGCAGCAGAGAATAACAAAAAAGCCTGCACGCTGAATTATGCATATTATACTGAGTTTGACACTGTGCGTATGTACAACGAATGGATTTGTTGTAACACATCAATCGGAAATATTTATTACGATACACTTTCGGAGGAATGGGGAATGACCAAAAAAGAAAGTAAAAAAGTCGGATTCTCTATTGAAAGTGTAGATACTGAGGATGTAAAGAACCAGCTGCTGAAAAAATATTACGTGAAAAACATGGAAGAGTTGAAAGAAAAGCTGAAAATCAGGTTCGAACTGAAAGAACAGCAAAAATCCGGAATCTCGGCGTAAGTCAACAATAAAATCCTGCGAAAAAATCCGCAGGATTTTATTTTTTTTGGAAAATTTCAGCATATTGTATGTATCAAACAAAAGGAGAAAAAATATGGCTAAAAATAATACTTTATATATCGTAATGCCGGCATATAACGAGGAAGAAAATATCAGGGATGTTGTAACGTCATGGTATCCGAAATTAGAACTTGCCGGAGCAAATTCCAGACTCGTCGTAGCTGATAGCGGCAGCAGTGATAAGACACACGAGATTCTTGTTGAGATGAAAAACGAATACCCACAGCTGGAAATCCTTGAAGGAACAGACAGGCAGCATGGGCCAAAAGTTATTGCCCTGTATGATTACGCCATCAAAAACGGTGCTGACTATATCTTCCAGACTGATTCCGATGGACAGACAAAGCCTGAACAGTTTGACAGGTTCTGGGACATCCGTGAGCAATACGATGCCGTGGTTGGACACAGAACAAGAAGAGAGGATGGAAGAAGCCGTGCTTTCGTGGAGAAGGTGGTATGCATGATGCTTAAAATGTATTTCGGTGTTAAGGTGCCGGATGCAAATGCACCGTTCAGACTGATGAAAGCCGATGTTGTAAAAAAATATCTTTACAATATGGAGCCGGATTTCAATCTGCCTAACATTATGATGACAACATTTTTCGTATATTACGGCGAAAATGTTAAATTCAAGCCAATCGCGTTCAAACCGAGGGAAAAAGGTACTAATTCAATAAACATCAAAAAAATTATCAAAATTGGATGGAAAGCACAAAAAGATTTCAGAAAATTTAAGAAAAAAATGGCTGAAGAATAATTTAAAAAAACGTTACACTTTTTAAATTATTTCGCATATTGAATGCGTAACAAAAAATGAGATTAACGAAGAACGGGAAACATCCGGCTGACGATAAATTGTCTGATGGTTAAACGTTCCGGTTTTAGCTTCGTATGCGGGTCTGAATCCCGTTCGTGGCTTCTTAATAGCGACTCCGGCAAAACCGGGGCATAAGACTACAAAGAACAAAAAGCAGTAAACGCCGTGAGGTGATTGCTGTGTAACTATTAACTCCGTAATCACTACATAGAGATTACGATGTGGCGTTGATGTGTTGTACAAAGA
>ENA-OUQW01002068-OUQW01002068.1-human-gut-metagenome-genome-assembly--contig:-NODE-2068-length-17957-cov-5.438610_pt1 | contig 17957 bp, 8 predicted proteins | sample MGYA00248464_ERZ548849 | MGnify/ENA primary metagenome ERZ548849 (study PRJEB26491, sample SAMN04978193) | human gut metagenome | host: Homo sapiens | study: EMG produced TPA metagenomics assembly of... | reverse complement strand
TGTTACTTCCGATGTGCATGTTCGCACAGCAAATTACAGTACAAGGTGTAGTGAAAGACCAGACCGGTGAAACGGTTATTGGCGCCAGTGTAATGGAAAAAGGAACCACAAATGGGACAATAACCGGTATTGACGGTGATTTCTCTTTGAACATGTCTCCGAACGGTACTCTTGTCGTTTCATTTGTAGGCTATAAGACTCAAGAGGTGCAGGTGAAGGGACAGAAACAGCTTCAGGTAGTTTTGTCTGAAGATGCCGAAATGCTGGATGAAGTGGTGGTGATAGGGTATGGCACCATGAAGAAAAGCGACCTTACAGGAGCAGTGTCCTCCATCGGTAACAAGGATATCAAGGATTCCCCCGTATCCAATTTGGGACAAGCCATCCAGGGAAAAATCTCAGGTGTGCAGATTGTAGATGCCGGTAAACCGGGAGACAATGTATCCATCAAGATTCGTGGTTTGGGTTCTATCAACAACTGCGACCCGCTGGTCGTGATTGACGGAGTGCCTACCGACTTGGGCTTGTCTTCCTTAAATATGGCCGATGTGGAACGTTTGGATGTATTGAAGGATGCTTCGGCCACAGCCATCTACGGTTCCCGGGGAGCTAATGGAGTTGTGATGATTACCACCAAACGCGGTACGGAAGGAAAAGGAAAACTTGCTGTATCTGCCAATTACTCTTTCCAGAATGCTACGAACGTACCTTCTTTATTGAACGCGGCGCAGTATGCCGAGTTGAGTAATGACATGATGGTGAACAGTGGACGCAATCCTAATCCGGAATGGGCCAATCCTTCTGAATTGGGTGCAGGTACCGACTGGATGGATGAATTGCTCCGTACGGGTGTGATGCAGAACTATACGGTAAGTTATTCCGGCGGTAACGAGAAATCCCATTATTATGTCTCCGGTGGTTTTCTGGATCAGTCGGGCATCGTGAAGAGTGTGAACTACCGTCGTTTCACGTTCCAGTCCAACAGTGACGCACAAGTCCTGAAATGGTTGAAGTTCTCCAATAACATAACCTTTAGTGCCGATACGAAGAAGTCCGGCAGTTATAGCATAGGTGATGCGTTGAAAGCGCTCCCCATCTATCCGGTGAAGAATGAAGATGGCAGCTGGAGTGGCCCTGAGGGCAATTCGGAATGGTATGGGAGTACGCGCAATCCTATCGGACCGACGGAATTGAACCAGGGGCAGACCAACGGATACAACTTCCTTGCCAACCTGACGGCGGAACTTGCCTTTACCAAATGGCTTAAATTTAAAAGTACCTTCGGTTACGATGCCAAATTCTGGTTCATGGACAACTTTACCCCCAAGTATGACTGGAAGCCCACTCCGACAGAAGAGACTTCACGTTATAAGAGCGACAACAAGTCGTTCACCTATCTGTGGGACAACTATTTCCTATTCGACCACACTTTTGCAGAAAAGCATCGCGTGGGACTGATGGCCGGTATGTCTGCCCAATGGAACACCAACGACTACCTGAATGCGCAGAAGAATGTGTTTATGTTCGACAATGTGCACGAAATGGATAATGGCGAGGAAATGTATGCCATCGGTGGAAACGAGACAGAGTGGGCATTGCTCTCTTACATGGCACGTGTCAACTACTCTTACGAAGACCGCTATTTGCTGACTGCAACCATTCGTCGTGACGGTTCCAGCCGTTTCGGTAAGAAACATCGCTGGGGTACTTTCCCTTCCGTATCGGTGGCATGGCGTGCCTCTCAGGAAAAGTGGTTCCCCAAGAACGACTATGTCAATGACCTGAAAGTACGTGCCGGATACGGTGTGACCGGTAGCCAGGCAAGCGTCGGGAACTACAGTTATCTGGCATCCTACAATACCAGCGTATATCCTTTCGGTATTTCAAACGGCAATCAGACAGCGCTGGTTTCTTCTACCCTTGCCAACCCATATATCCATTGGGAAGAAGTGGCACAAACCAACATCGGTTTTGACGCCTCACTGTTCAATTCACGCGTCATGTTCTCGTTCGATGCTTATCTGAAGGAGACGAGAGACATGTTGGTGAAGGCTTCTATCCCCATCACATCGGGATTTGAAGACACGACAACCACATACACCAATGCCGGAAAAGTACGTAATCAGGGTATTGAAATGAGCCTGCATACCATCAACCTGACCGGTGAACTGGGATGGGAAACGAATCTGACCGCCACTTACAACAAGAATAAAATCAAGGATTTGAACAGCGACGTTCCTTATTACATTAACCAAATCAATAACTCCTATGTAACGATGCTGGCAAAGGACTATCCCATTAATGTCTTCTACGGCTATGTTACGGACGGAATCTTCCAGAACCAGTCTGAAGTGAATACACATGCCGTGCAGCCGGGAGCTGAGCCGGGTGATATCCGTTTCAGGGATTTGAACAACGATGGTGTCATCAATGATAGTGACCGTACCGTCATCGGTAACCCGAACCCAAGTTGGCTGTTCTCCATGAACAATAGCCTTTCCTATAAGGGTTTCGAACTTTCTGTTTTCTTACAAGGTATAGCCGGAAATAAGATATACAATGCCAACAATATCGACAATACCGGTATGGCAGCTGCCTATAACCAGACTACCGACGTACTGAAGCGTTGGCAAGGAGAGGGGACCAGCAATTCGATGCCGCGTGCCGTGTTCGGCGACCCCAATCAGAATACACGCGTGTCAGACCGCTTTGTGGAGAATGGTTCTTATCTGCGTTTGAAGAATATCACACTCTCATACACTTTCCCGAAGCAGTGGTTACAGAAAGCCCAGATTGAGAATGCACGCCTTTCCCTATCTTGTGAGAATGTGGCTACCATCACCGGATATTCCGGTTTCGACCCTGAAGTGGGTATTAACGGAATAGACCAGAACCGTTACCCCATTTCCCGTACGTTCAGCTTAGGATTAAACTTTAACTTTTAATGATTGACTCGGATATGAAAAAGATAACAAATTTACTATATATGCTGGCAGTATTGCTGCTGGCTTCCTGCAACGACTTTCTGGACAAGTCTCCTAAAAATACGGTTGACCCGGAAACGACGGTGACCGATGATGTGGCCATTGCTCTGACCAATGCCTGCTATCGCACCCTTCAGTCTTCCAATATGTACAACCAGCGTATCTGGACACTGGATATTGTGGCGGGTAACAGTTTGGTGGGTGCCGGTGGCGGTACCGACGGCCTTGAAACGATACAAGCTTCTAACTTCATAACGCAGAGCGACAATGGCATGGCATTGTACATGTGGCGTTCTCCCTGGGTGGGGATAGGACAATGCAACATTGTGTTGAATAGTCTTCTGGAGGCTGAAGCCGTGTCAGAGAGAATCAAGAACCGCTGTCTGGGAGAGGCTTATTTTCTCCGTGCACATTATTACTATGTATTGGTACGTCTGTACGGTGGTGTTCCACTGCGTTTGGCTCCTTATAATCCGGGAGAACCGACAGACATTGCACGCGCTACAGTCGAAGAGACTTATGCCCAGATAATTTCCGATTGTAAGAATGCGGTTGACCTGCTTCCTGCCAAGTCTTCTTACGACGACGAGAACGTGGGACGTGCCTGCAAAGATGCAGCTTTAGCCATGTTGGCAGATATTTATCTGACGCTGGCTCCTAATCATACGGAATATTATCAGGAGGTGTCTGATTTGTGTGATGAGATAACAAATTTGGGGTATGACCTTTCTTCCTGCAAGTATGAGGATAATTTCGATGCATTGGTCAATAACGGGCCGGAATCTTTGTTCGAGGTCCAGTATTCGGGCAATACGGAATATGATTTTTGGGGAAACAATCCGCAGTCTTCCTGGCTTTCTACTTTCATGGGTCCCCGTAATTCGGACTTTGTTGCCGGCAGTTATGGCTGGAACCAGCCTACAAAAGAATTTGTGGGTCAATATGAGAGCGGTGACAAACGTAAGGATTTGACCGTGCTTTATGCCGGATGTCCGGATTTTGACGGTAAGGCTTACAAAAGCTCTTATTCCAATACGGGATACAATGTACGCAAGTTTCTGGTGTCGAAAACGGTTTCTCCGGAATACAATACCAATCCTGCCAACTTCGTGATTTATCGTTATGCGGACGTCCTGCTGAAGAAGGCCGAAGCTTTGAATGAAATGGGACGCCCTGACCAGGCTGCCGTGCCTTTGAATATTGTACGTAAGCGTGCCGGACTGCCGGAGGTTTCGGGCTTGTCACAGGAAACCATGCGTGAAAAGATTATCCATGAGCGCCGCATGGAACTAGCTTTCGAAGGGCATCGCTGGTTCGACATGATTCGTGTCAACAATGGAGAGTATGCCATTAAATTCCTGCATTCCATTGGAAAGAGCAACGTGAACAAGAACCGCTTGCTGTTCCCTATTCCGCAGACGGAGATGGATGCTAATACCTTAATGGTGCAGAACCCGGGTTATTAATTAATTTAATCAGAAGAATATGAAGAAATATATTTCACACCTTGTATTTGCCTTACTGGGCTGTGCAGCCTTATCTGCTTGTGTAGATGATGATTACATGGAATTGGATAAAGGACAGAATGAACTTGTACTGACGGCCAGCAAGACGGAAGTTGTTTTGAATGAGCAGGCACATGCCGATGATGCCCTGGAGCTTTCCTGGACTACGGGAACCAATTATGGGACGGGTAATAAAATTTCCTATACGCTGGAATTGACCAAGACCGGCAGTGATTTTGCAGATTCTTATGTAGCTGTGGAGAATGCCGTACAAGAATACTCATGGAAAAAGAGCGTAGAGGAATTGAATGACATCCTGCGCAACCATTTTGGGGCAACTGCCGGGGAGAACATTTCGTTGGAAGCGCGCTTGACAGCTACTGTAACAGAACGGGACGAAAAACAGGTGTCTACCACTGCTTTCAGTGTTACAGCCTATAAACCGCTCACATCCACCCTTTATCTGATAGGTAGTGCCACTCCGGGCGGCTGGAGTGCCGATGATGCGACAGAGATGACCCGCAAGGACAATGGTATCTTTACATGGACGGGCCGGCTTGTGGCCGGTGAATTTAAGTTCATCACGACCTTAGGCTCATTCCTGCCCTCTTACAACAAAGGAACAGATGGATTGCTGGTTCTTCGTAGCAGTGATGACCAGCCGGATGAACCTTTTGTTGTCGAAGAAGACCATAATTACATCGTCGAAGCCAATCTGTTTACCGGTGTTCTTACATTGACCCAGACAGAGACGTTGGCACCTGCCTACGACCAGCTTTATTTTGTGGGTAACGCTACGGATTGGGGATTCGTGAAGATGAAACAAGATGTGCTCGATCCATACTTGTTCCGCTTCGGCAAGTTCTTTGAAGTGGGCAAAGGAGGGGAATTCAAGTTCGGAACCTCCGATGGAAGTTGGGAGAACATGTATAAGGCCAAGAATGCCGATGCTGCTTATACCGATACAGAAGTGGTGTTTGTGAAAGGGTTCGACCCGGACAATAAATGGGTGCTGAAAGACGGGGAATGCGGCAAGGCCTACAAGATTTGCATGGATATCCGTAGTGGTAAGGAACGCATGATGATGAGCGAATTTACTCCGTATGAGATGATTTATATGGTAGGTGATGCTACTCCGGCCGGTTGGACGATTGGTGATGCTACGCCGATGCAGACAACGGATAATCCGTATGTGTTTACTTGGAAAGGTACGCTGAATGCCGGTGAGTTGAAATTTACTTGTGATAAGCAGGAAGATTGGAATGGAGCTTGGTTCATGCCGGCTGTAGCAGACAAACAGCCTGCAGGAGAAACAGAACCGATGCTTTTCCTTGATAAATCAGACGAAGCGTTCAAAGCGCAATATCTGGACGTGATGGTAGGCGGCATCGACCAGAAGTGGAAGATTACGACAGCAGGTTCCTATCTGATTACTTTGAATCAGCTGGAAGAGACAATTTCAATCGTGAAACAATAGGTATCTACAATAGATGAAGAAGATAGTTTATACAACAATGGTAGCCTTGCTGCTGGTTGCATGCAGCAAGGAGAGTGATGATACCGGTAGCGGTACCGGTGGAGGCGGAGAGAGTGGAGGGGTTACGGAAGTAACCCCAGTCACCTCGGACTTGACGGTCAATCTCACTACCGACAAGGCATGTTACCGGCCGGGCGAGAGTGTTTCTTTTACAGCTGACGCCCTTCCTGCCGGAGCTAAAATCCGCTACCGGACAATGGATAAGGTTGTATCGGAGCAGGCTGCTGTCGGTACTACTTGGACTTGGACTGCTCCGGCAACCGATTATACCGGTTATCTGGTGGATGTATACCGTACAAAAGAGAATGGAACAGAGGTTATTCTTGGTACTATTGCCGTAGATGTATCCAGTGACTGGACACGTTTTCCACGTTATGGTTTCGTTGCCACTTTTGATGCTTCGAAAAAGGTGGATGGAGTGATAGAGAAGGAGATGGCTTTCCTGAACCGTTGCCACATTAACGGGGTACAGTTTCAGGATTGGCACAACAAGCATCATTGGCCGTTGGGCGGTACGCGTGAGCATCTGGACGAGGTCTATAAGGACATTGCCAACCGGGAGGTCTATACCGAGGTAGTGAAGAAGTATATCTCTACACAACACAGCCTGGGCATGAAGTCCATGTTTTACAATCTATGTTTCGGAGCTTTGGACGATGCCGTTTCCGACGGAGTAAAGGAAGAATGGTACATATTCAAGAACACGGGACGCATGGATAAGGATTCGCATGACTTGCCCTCCAGTTGGAAAAGTAATATCTTCCTGCTCAATCCCACCAATACGGAATGGCAGGCATATATTGCCCAGAAAAACGATGATGTTTATGCCAATCTGGACTTTGACGGTTATCAGATAGACCAACTGGGAAACCGGGGTGACCGCTATGACTATGATGGCAATAAGGTAAATCTGCCTAAGGGATATGCCTCGTTCATCGAAGCCATGAAACAGAAGCATCCGGACAAGCGTTTGGTGATGAATGCCGTCTCCAGCTATGGAGCTTCCCAGATAGCTGGTACGGGTAAAGTGGATTTCCTTTATAATGAAGTATGGGGCGATGAGGCAGGCTTCAAGGATCTGCACACCATTATCAAAGCGAACGACCAGTATGGCAACCATGCCTTGAAAACGGTGTTTGCCGCATATATGAACTATGACAAGGCAGGTAGCAGTACCGGTGAGTTCAATACACCGGGTGTGCTGCTGACGGATGCTGTGATATTTGCTTTGGGAGGCTCTCATTTGGAATTGGGTGACCACATGCTATGCCGCGAGTACTTTCCAAGCACGGCTTTGCAGATGAACGATGTACTGAAAACAGCCATGATTCGTTATTATGACTTTATGACGGCTTATCAGAACCTGCTTCGTGATAAAGATACGGAGGCGGAGATTTCCGTTTCTCTGAACTGTACGGATGCTGCGCGGAATCTTTCTCTGAATGCATGGCCGCCGCAGAAGTCTGCCATCACTGTATATGCCAAGAATGTAAATGGCAGGCAAGTCATTCATCTGCTCAACTTCCTCAATGCGGATAACTTAAGCTGGAGGGATTTGAACGGAACAATGCCCGAACCGCGTCTGGTGTCCGACGTGCCGTTGAAGATGAATGTTTCCGGTAAAGTGAACAAGATATGGGTTGCATCGCCCGATTTCCATGCCGGTGCTTCGCAGGAACTGTCATTCGAACAGAAGGACGGCACGGTTACCTTTATCTTGCCCTTGCTGAAGTACTGGAGCATGCTTGTGATGGAATAAGAGTATCCAATAAAGGAACAAACAGATTATAGTAATGAAGAAATATATATTTTTATTTTTTGCCGTCTGTGCATTTTCAGTATATGCGAATGCACAGAACCGCACCGGAGACTGCACTTCCTATACCAGTGACGACCGGAGTGTGACCTTCTATTTAAATGACAGTTCTGCCATACAATTACGTCTGTGTAGCCAGTCTACGGTACGTATATGGTTTTCTCCCGACGGTAGTTTCCAGCGGAATAATCCTTCCTTTGCCGTCGTCAATGAGGACCTGGAGGATGTCGGTACCGTCCATGTGGACGAACAGAATGCCTGCTACGAGATTTTTACCCCTAAACTCCGTATCCGGGTAAACAAGTCTCCGTTTAACTTACAGATATTCGACAAGTATCAGAAACTGCTGTTCAGTGATTATGCCGATAAGGGGCATATCAGTAACGGGCTGCGCAAATTGGAATACAAGACCCTCCGTCGTGACGAACACTTCTTCGGCTTGGGAGAAAAGACCGGCAAGCTGGACCGTCGCGGCGAAGCCTACAAGATGTGGAACAGTGACAAGCCTTGTTATAGTACCGTTGAGGACCCGCTCTACAAGAGTATTCCGTTCTTTATGAGCAGTTATCGTTATGGTATTTTCCTGGACAATACGTATAAGACCGAATTTAAGTTTGGTACGGAAAGCCGCGATTACTACAGTTTCGAGGCTCCTGGGGGAGAGATGATTTATTATTTCATCTTCGGGAAGGATTATAAGGAAATCATGAAACAATATGTCGACCTGACGGGAAAACCCATAATGCCTCCTAAATGGGCATTGGGCTTTGCACAATGCCGGGGACTGCTGACGAGCGAGAAATTGTCTTATGAAATAGCTGAAGGCTATCGTAAGCGTGGAATTCCTTGTGATGTTATTTACCAGGACATAGGCTGGACACAGTATTTGCAGGATTTTGAGTGGCGGAAAGGGAACTACGAGAATCCGAAAAAGATGCTTGCAGACCTCAAGGATATGGGCTTCAAGGTGGTGGTTTCGCAAGATCCGGTCATTTCACAAGCCAATAAGCGGCAATGGGAGGAAGCCGATAGGTTAGGGTATCTGGTAAAGGACTCCACCAACGGCAGGAGTTATGACATGCCCTGGCCCTGGGGTGGTAATTGTGGAGTAGTGGACTTCACCCTTCCTGCTGTGGCAGACTGGTGGGGAGCTTATCAGCAGAAGCCCATTGATGATGGTATTGCCGGTTTCTGGACTGATATGGGTGAACCTGCCTGGAGCAATGAGGAGCAGACGGAACGCCTGGTGATGAAACACCATTTGGGCATGCATGATGAGATTCACAATGTTTATGGCCTTACGTGGGATAAAGTGGTGAAGGAGCAGTTTGAGAAAAGGAATCCTGACCGTCGCGTATTCCAGATGACACGTGCCGCTTTTGCGGGCTTGCAACGCTATACCTTCGGCTGGACCGGTGACTGTGGAAACGGTGATGACGTGACGCAGGGTTGGGGACAGATGGCCAATCAGATTCCGGTACTGTTGTCTGCCGGTTTGGGAATTATTCCTTTTACTACTTGTGACATTACCGGTTATTGCGGAGATATAGAGGATTATCCTGCGATGGCTGAACTTTATACGCGGTGGATACAGATGGGCGCTTTCAATCCCCTGAGCCGCATTCATCATGAGGGCAACGTGGCTGTGGAGCCGTGGCTGTTCGGCGAAGAGGCCGAGAAGAATGCCAAGGCAGCCATCGAATTGAAGTATCGTCTTTTGCCTTATATCTATACGTATGCCCGCGAAGCACACGAAACGGGGTTGCCTCTCATGCGACCGATGTTTCTGGAATATCCGGCAGATATGGAAACGTTCTCTACGGATGCCCAGTTCATGTTTGGCAGCGAACTGCTGGTTGCTCCGGTGGTAAAGAAAGGAGCGCGAAACAAGAATGTGTATCTTCCTGAAGGAACTTGGATTGACTACAACAACAAACACACAGCATATAGCGGTGAGCAATGGATGACGGTGGATGCTCCCCTCAATACTATTCCTATGTTTGTAAAGCAGGGAAGTATCATACCTCAAATGCCGGTCATGAACTATACGGATGAGAAACCGGTCTATCCGGTTACGTTTGAGATATTTCCTGCTGCAGCGGGCAGTGAAACTACCTTCTCGCTTTATGAAGATGCAGGAACTGATTTAGGATATTTGCGTGGAGAGTTCATGCGCACTCCTATTACTTGCCAGACTACCGACAAAGGCTATACGCTGAAAGTAGGTACACGGACCGGTGAGAAATATAGCTTACCCGGCCAACGAAACCTGATGTTCTGCATCTATACGGAACAGATGCCGAAAACAGCTTTGCTGGACGGTCAGAAAATCAAGAAAACGAATGTCGGAAAGCTGGAAGAAAATCGGGAGACAGAGTTTACGATAACTACCTGGTGTCCTGACAAGAAGCTGGGGACTTGCCTGCTGAGGTTGCCGGATGATGGAAAGGAACATATCATTGAGTTTATCTATTAACACAAAAAACATATCATTATTATGAAGAAATTTGTACTTAGCGCGGCTTTGCTTTTTTCTGCCCTGGCGGGGAATGCTGAAGGCATTTCATCCCCTTCGGGCATGGTGAAGCTGGATTTTGAACTGACAAAAGACGGGAGACCAGCCTATCAGGTGGATTATAAAGGGGCTCCTGTCATCAATCCCAGTACGTTGGGATTGGAACTGAAAGGAGCTACCAGCCTGATGGATGGTTTCAAAGTAGTAAGGACTTCTACTTCCACTTTCGATGAAACCTGGCAACCGGTGTGGGGGGAAACAAAAGATATCCGCAACCACTACAACGAATTGCTGGTAGAACTTGAACAACCGTCTACCACTCGTTTTATGAATATCCGTTTTCGGGTATATGATGACGGCGTGGGATTCCGTTATGAGTTTCCGCAACAGAAGAATCTGGTTTATTTTGTGATAAAGGAAGAGCATTCCCGATTTGCCATGACCGGCGACCATACTGCCTGGTGGATTCCGGGAGATTATGATACCCAGGAATATGATTATACGGAGTCCAAACTCTCTGAAATCCGTGGACTGCTGCAGGGAGCTGTGAGTGACAATGCGTCACAAACTGTCTTTTCGCCGACGGGTGTCCAGACTTCCATACAGCTTAAAACAGCTGATGGAGTGTACCTTAACCTGCACGAGGCAGCCTTGGTGGACTACTCTTGCATGCATCTCAACCTGGATGACAAGAACCTCGTTTTTGAATCCTGGCTGACTCCGGATGCCCAAGGAAATAAAGGGTATATGCAGTCTCCCTGCCATACTCCCTGGCGTACGGTCATAGTCAGTGATGATGCCCGCGAGATACTGGCCTCCAATTTGATTCTCAATCTGAATGAGCCTTGCAAGTATGATGATACCTCCTGGATTAAGCCGGTGAAATATGTCGGCGTATGGTGGGAAATGATTGCAGGGGGAAAGCCCTGGGCATATACTTTTGACCTCCCTTCTGTGAAACTGGATGATACGGACTATTCCAAGGTGAAACCGAACGGCATTCATCCGGCCAACACGGCTAATGTGAAGAAGTACATAGACTTTGCTGCCGAACACGGTTTTGACCAGGTATTGGTGGAGGGTTGGAATACGGGTTGGGAAGACTGGTTCGGTAATTCCAAGGATTATGTTTTCGATTTCGTGACTCCTTATCCCGATTTTGACATCAAGTATCTGAATGAATATGCTCATTCCAAGGGTGTCCGTCTGATGATGCACCATGAAACATCGGCTTCCGTCCGTAACTATGAGCGGCACATGGAAGCTGCCTACCGTCTGATGAATAAATATGGATATAATTCGGTAAAGAGTGGCTACGTAGGCAATATGATTCCCCGTGGCGAGCATCACTATGGACAATGGATGAACAACCATTACCTATACGCCGTGACCGAAGCTGCCAAACACAAGATAATGGTCAATGCCCATGAAGCGGTACGTCCGACTGGTTTATGCCGTACCTATCCCAATCTGATAGGCAATGAATCTGCCCGAGGCACGGAGTACGAGGCTTTTGCTGGTAACAAGCCCTTCCACACAACGGTACTTCCGTTTACCCGTTTGCAGGGTGGTCCGATGGACTATACGCCCGGTATCTTTGAAATGGACATCAATAAGTTGAATCCGAACAGCCATACGCATGCCAATACTACCTTGGCGCGTCAGCTGGCACTTTATGTCACTATGTACAGCCCTCTACAAATGGCTGCCGACCTTCCTGAGAATTATGAGCGTTTCATGGATGCTTTCCAGTTCATCAAAGATGTGGCTGTGGATTGGGACGACAGCCGCTATCTGGAAGCTGAGCCGGGACGTTACATCACTGTTGCCCGTAAGGCAAAAGGTACGAATGACTGGTTTATCGGTTGTACCAGCAGTGAGCACGGACATGCTTCAACTCTGAAACTGGACTTCCTGGATGCAGACAAGCAGTATATTGCAACCGTCTATGCCGATGCAAAAGATGCCGATTATAAAACAAATCCGCAAGCTTATGTTATCCGTAAAGGTATCGTTTCTCCCAAAACGGTCTTGAAACTGAAAGCTGCTTCCGGTGGTGGCTATGCCATCAGCATCATGGAGGTGAAAGATAAATCTGTATTGAAGGGACTGAAGAGGCTTTCCGGGAATATCTGATTTACGGGCATAAAAAAAGGAGTACCGCTGTACTCCAACCTTTATTAACCTTAAATCTAATACTATGAAAAACACATTGCAAAGATACGGACTTTTGATAAATCTGCAAATTATCCAACTAAAAAAGTATGTTTTATAACACTTATTAGCCGTTTATTCCTTTGCTTCTATTTTTGTTAACAAAAAGGATGCGAATGTGTCAAAAGCACATGAAGACTTTTATAATGTTATAATATTAGGCGCGGATTACGCGGAATAATGCGGATTCAATAAACTAAATCCGTGAAATCTGCGTCATCCGCGCCTAAAATAAAGCGTTAAAGAAGGTTTTGACACATTCCCCTTACCCTTTTACTTCTTGATACATAAATCTTTTAATGCTCTTCTTTGCCGTTTTCTCGAACTCCTCGAAGTGTATCTTGACTTTTGTTATCTGGCAGTAGGCCGGTAATTGCAGATTCAATTCATTCCGATTGTCCTCCATAACCTTTTCGATGTCCGATTGTTCCATACCATGGGCGAATGCATCGTCAAAATCCGGATAGATAAGAGCCACGAGCTTATCGTTCTGCAATACGATAAGTGATTCGGACACATAGGGCATGTTGTTCAGTTTGCTTTCAATCTCCTCGGGGTAGATGTTCTGGCCACTGGCTGTGAGCAACATGTTCTTACTGCGTCCGCGGACAGTGACATATCCTTCGGTATCCATCGTTGCAAGGTCACCGGTGTGCAGCCAGCCGTTTACATCGATGATTTGGGAAGTCGCTTCGGCATTTTTGTAATAGCCCAGCATCAGATTGGCACCTTTACAGATTATTTCTCCTGCCACGTTCTGAGGGTCGGGAGAGTCTATCTTTACTTCCATGCGGGTGGTTGCCTTGCCACAAGAGGCCAGTTTCAATGTTTCCCAGCGGCTGGAACAAATGATGGGGCCGCATTCCGTCATTCCGTATGCAATGGTATAGGGGAAGCCTATCTGCTTCAGGAAGCGTTCCACTTCGGCATTGAACGGTGCTCCTCCGATGATTATTTCATCGAAATTACTGCCGAATACTTCCATTGCCTTTTTGCGCATGTCAGCCTTGATTTTATCGTTGACAATGGGCATCCGCAATAGCAGCTTGCCTATTTTATTGTCTATCCGGGGCAGGATATCCTTCTTGATAATCTTTTCTACGATAAGCGGTACACACGAAATGATCCGTGGCCTGATTTCGGAGAATGACTGTGCAATAATCTTGGGAGACGGCATACGGGTAAGGAAATACAGATGGGCGCCTGCGGAAAAACCGTATAGAAAATCGTACACCATACCAAATACATGTCCCAGAGGCAGCATGGATACAATATGGTCGCCCGGACGTACGGGGAGCATCTCATGGCAATATGCAACATTGGACCAAAGGCTGCGATAGGGGAGCATGACCCCTTTGGAATATCCCGTGGTGCCCGAAGTATAGTTGATGACAGCCAGTTCTTCGGGTGATTCCTCCTTGCGGTAGCTGATATGCTCGGGGCGGAAATTCTTGGGGAAACGTGTGCCATAGAGGACGTTGCGATGTTCGAAAGCCTCCATCAGCTGCTCGTTGCGGCAAACTACCGGAGTGAAGTCCGTCAGCAGTACGATACCCATCAGCAGGGGCATTGCCTCTTCATTGAGGTTTTCCCATGCCCGGTCGCCGACAAACAGCAGCTTGGCTTCGGAATGGTTGACGATGTTGTGGATATTGTCGGCCTTGAACTCATGCAGAATGGGAACAATGACAGCTCCATAGGTAACCGTCGCCAGAAAAGCGACTGCCCAATGTGCACTGTTACGTCCGCAAACGGCAATCTTGTCACCGGGCCTGATGCCGGCGCTTTCCAATACGATATGGAATTTGGCTATTTTCCGTGCTACATCTTTGTATTGCAGTGTAATTCCTTTGTAGTCTGTCAGGGCGTTGCGATCCCAGTTTTTAATAATGCTTTGTTCTATATAATCGATGAACCCTTGTTCTTGTTCCATTCAGCTGTTGCACACTTTAGTTAAAACTGCGCAAAGATAGGTCTTATAGTGATGCAAAGCAAATAGTTTCCACTTTTTTCTTGCCCTGAAACGGATAGAAACTTATCTGTAATTCTTATTCCTTGCTATTTTCCGAAATAAGAAGCAGCTTGTCACCGGCATGAAGTTTTAATGTTCCGTTCGGAATGAGGTACTCATCGCCACGTTTTACAATCATCACCAGTGTGCCTTTGGGCAGGTTCATGTCTTTCAGGGTGTCTGCCTGCTCCAGCATTTCTTGTGTAATGGTCATGTCGTGCAGGTTGGAGTCAATCTCTTCGGGCAGTTCAACTCCGAAATCATTTCCGGTCTTTTCCAGCGGGGTGGAGAGGCCAAGCAGCCGGGCTACCCAGGAGACTGTGGTACCCTGGATGACCAGTGAGACGATGGTTATGAAAAATACGATGTTGAAGATGACATGGGCGCCGGGCACATTAGCCACCACGGGATAGGTGGCAAAGATAATGGGTACTGCGCCACGTAATCCTACCCACGATACGAATAGCCGTGACTTGAGGGTGATTCTCTTGCCAAAAGGCAGCAGGCAGAGAAAAACACTGAGAGGACGTCCCACGACAATCATGAAGACGCCGATGAGCAATGCCACGACTGCAACTTCCAGCATCTCATGGGGGTTGACAAGCAGACCGAGGCAGAGGAACATGATGATTTGGAAAAGCCAGGTCAGTCCATCCATAAAAGTATAAATCTCTTTCCGGTGCATGATTTTGTTATTGCCTACCATCATTCCGGCGATATACACGGCCAGGTAACCGTTGCCTTTCAGCAGGTCGGTGATGGAGAAGGTGAAGAATACAAAGGACAGCAACAGGATAGGATAGAGTGCCTGGTTGTCTATATTCAGCCGGTTCAGCATAAGGATGGCCAGCTTTCCGAGGAAATAACCGGTTGCGGCACCGACAATGAACTGTATGGCAAAAGAGCCCAATATCTGGGGAACTCCCATTCCGGAGGACTGGATGAATTGAATCAGCACGATTGTCAGCATATATGCCATCGGGTCGTTACTACCGCTTTCCAGTTCCAGCATGGGGCGCAGATTATGCTTCAGGTTCATTTTTTGTGAACGCAGAATGGCGAATACAGAGGCTGAGTCGGTAGATGACATGGTGGATGCAAGCAAAAGGGAGGTTATCAACGGCAGGTGGATGTTGGTCCAGCTCATGCCGGACAGCCACCAGATAAATAATCCGGTAAAGAGGGCCGTGAGCAGCACTCCTGCAGTTGACAAAACAATGCCGGGAGTCAATATGGGCTTTATCTCCGTAAACTTGGTGTCCATGCCACCGGAGAACAGAATGATGCTGAGTGCAACCATGCCGATGAACTGTGCTTCCTTGGCGTTGTGGAACTGCAATCCCAATCCGTCACTGCCGAACAGCATACCGACGACAAGGAAAAGCAATAACGCAGGCACTCCGAAACGGTAGCCGGTCTTGCCGACAATGATGCTGACGAAAAGTAATATGGAACCTATAAGTAGTATGTTTCCTGCTGTAAATATCATAAATTCTATGCTATATAGTTTGAAATGTGATGTTTCTTATGTCTAATAGTACAAAGATATGCAATGTGTTTAACAAATACAAATCTAAAATAGTTCAATTGAATTTTAAAATAAAGGTGGTTTCTTTACCAGGCAATAAGGATAAATTTCCGCCGGAAAGCCTCATTATTTGCCGGGAAATACTCAATCCAATACCGCTTCCACCCTCTTTGGTCGTAAAGAAGGGGATAAATATGTGTTCGGCAATGTCATTGGGAATGGCAGGTCCGTTGTTGGAAATTTCTATCAGTATGGCTTCCGCTTCATTGCAGTAGGCACGTATGTTGATATGTCCTTCTTTATCTGTATTTTTATCCGATTCGATGGCTTGTATGGCATTTTTCAGTAAGTTGATGACTACTTGTGATACCAGGTTCTCATCGGCATATAGAATAAGGTCGCTTGGCGCGATGTCCGTATGAAAGGTGACCCGGACATCGGGGTGCTGGTGACGGGCGAGTTCGACCATCCGTCCGATAAAACTTTTTACGTAGAACAAGGATGGTTCGGGGGTGGGAATACGGGTGAATTTCCGGTATGATTCCACAAAAGAGAGCAGGCCCTTGCCCGTACTGCTGATAGTCTGCAGGCCGTTTCTGATTTCTTCTTTGGAGGCTTGTGCCTCGGTCAGTCCCAGCAGTGTATCGCTCAGGGAGGTTATGGGAGTGACGGCATTCATTATTTCGTGCGTCAGTACGCGGGTAAGCCTAATCCAGGAATCTATTTCCTTTTCATCCAGCTCGTTGTTGATGTCGTTCAGGGCGAGGATGCGCAGATGCTCTTTACGGACTGTAATGTCGCTGACGCGGACAGACATGTTCACAGTACCTCGTTCGTTGTTGAAAGGCATTTGCAATTTGTCTCCCGGGCGGCAATTGACAAGAAGGGACGAAAGACGCGGGTCTACGCGGTTCAGCTGACTGACGTGGGTAAAGACATTGAGGCCCAGCAAACGGAGTGCTTCGCTGTTTTTTTGATATACGGCACCATTGTCGTTCAGGACAAGGATACCGGTATTCACGCAGTCCAGGATGAGTTCGTAGTATTTTTCTTGCTGGGCTGTTTCACTTTTCACATTATAAAGTATATGGGCAACCCGGTTCAATGCACGGTTCACGAGTCGTGCGTCGGCAGTGTTTTCCGTTTCGGAGAAGTGGATGGCATTGTCGTTGTTTTCGATGGCGTCGAGCATGAAAAGCACTTTCCGCACGTGATGGCGGTATAGCTTCTGCTGCCAGTACAGGGCTATGGGAAGCAGCGCAGTGCAGAACGCGCCCCAAAATACGTCTACAGTCCACATCACCCCTGCAAGGAGTGCTACTGCCAGACTGACGGCAACGCGGAATGAATAATTAAAGGCCATACTTCTTCATTTTGTTGTACAACGTCTGGCGGGTGATACCCAGCTGTGCGGCGACGGCAGAGAGATTTCCGCTACATTTGTCGAGCGTCTTCCGTATCATCTGCATTTCCATTTCTTCGAGCGTGGATGCGGCTGCTTCGGGAGTGCCGGTTCGCCGTGCCAGCTGGAACAGTTCTGCGGGAAGGGTTTCGTTGTCACAGATGATAATGGCTTTTTCGATGGCATGTTCCAGTTCGCGGATATTGCCGTACCAGGGGTGGAGCGTAAGTTTCTCGCAGGCGCCGTCCGTCAGCTTGACAGGGGGCTTGTCATATTGCTTGCAGAAGCGGGCGATGAAAAGTTCTGCAAGGGGGATGATGTCTTCGGGCCGCTCGCGCAACGAAGGTATCTCGAGATGTATCGTGTTGATGCGGTACAGCAAGTCCTCGCGGAATTCGCCTTTTGCCACCATCTCGGGCAGATTGCGGTTTGTAGCGCAAATCAG
>ENA-OUQW01002067-OUQW01002067.1-human-gut-metagenome-genome-assembly--contig:-NODE-2067-length-17966-cov-4.670984_pt1 | contig 17966 bp, 8 predicted proteins | sample MGYA00248464_ERZ548849 | MGnify/ENA primary metagenome ERZ548849 (study PRJEB26491, sample SAMN04978193) | human gut metagenome | host: Homo sapiens | study: EMG produced TPA metagenomics assembly of... | reverse complement strand
CATCATTTTCCGCACTTTGCATAGAATAACTATTGACATTTCCCTCGGGATATGTTATGCTTTTTATAGAACCGTAGTTGGTTTGTCCTAACGGCAATTGGAGCCTATTCTGAGTCAACCAACTATTGGTTCTTTTTTTATCTGCATCAATATACAAAATTTCGCTTTTATTAATAAAACTCTGAATCCCATCTTTGCCATAAGCGCTGACAAGTTTTATTTCGTCAAGCATTATTTCTCCTTTTGCATTAACAGGACTTAATTCTAAAACAGCCATCACGGGTTTACCGTTTAAATCATAAACTTCACCAAACATTGTTAATCTGCTGTTTTTTTGCACAGAACGCAAAATAATAACGGGATTTTCAATTACTTGAGGAACTTGTTTAATAATAGCGTCATTAATATTGTGTTTTTCTTTTATTTTAAGAATTTTTGATGTGTCCCAAGTTATTCTTTTGTCTGGAATCCCTATCGAACGTAACGCATCAGATGTTCTCCCTACCGTTAACGTTTTGCGGTAATTACCACCGCTTTCTACCCACGCATCATAACTTGCTTCAAAACTCTCATCAATAGAAAATTTCTGCGTTTTCTCCACATCATTTTCCGCACTTTGCATAGAATAACTATTGACATTTCCCTCGGGATATGTTATGCTTTTTATAGAACCATAGCCGAGTTGGCCTAACGGCAATTGCAGCCTATTGTGAGCCATCCAGTTATTGGTTCTATTTTTATTCGGGTCAATATATAAAATTTCACTACTGTTTATAAGATTTTGCGTCTGTGAATTACTGGAAGGATTATTTCCTGTTTTCCTGCTGTGTGTACTTGCTATTTTAATCTCATCAAGAACAACTGTTCCCTCTCGATTCGTTGGCAAAAGCTCTAACACAGCCATCACAGGCAATCCGTCGCCGTCATAAACCTCTCCAAACATGGTAATCCTGCTATCGCTTCGCTTCGACTGCATTACAATCACAGGATTTTCAAGTATATCGGGTATTTGTTTTAAAATACTGTCATTCAAATACTTGTGCTTTTTCAACGTCTTGTTAATTTTGCTCGTGTCCCATGTAATTGTCTGGTTTTTAACACCAACGCTTTTTAAAGCCTGAGAGGTTTTACCTACCGTAATAATCTGCCTGTCCGGTTTTCCGCTTTCCGCCCACGCATCATAACTCGCTTCAAAATCTTCGTCAATCGAAAATTTCTGCGTTTTCTCCACATCATTTTCTGCACTTTGCATAGAATAACTATTGACAGTTGTGACCCCTTGTGATACACTGTCAATAGGAGTTGACTTGCTTACGTGTGTAACGCCGTTATCGGCGGCTGCGTCAAGATGGTGGGTCAACTCCATTTCTATTACTTCATGTAAATAAAATTTGTTGTTCATGTTACTTCCGGGATAAGCCTTAACCACAACACCCAATGCGCGTGGTTGTCCCATAACTGTTCCGTTGGCAGCTATAAGATATGTGTCATATCCATGATTTTTCCAGTTTTTTTCAAAATCAAAGATTGTTCCTTTTTCAATCACATCTTTAATTGCTCCAACTGCTTTAAGCTTTTCACTGCTTGTTCCATGAAACACAGTAGATTTTGCACCGCGTTTTGAAAGCTCAACCACTCCAATTTCCGGGTTTACTGCTTTGTTTCCAATAGAGTAAAAATAATTTCCAATTGCTTCCGAAGCTTTCTCCCCCAGCCCGTCAAGAACATTCTTTTTAACATGAAATACTTTTGGCTGCCTTGCAATGTCTTGTAAATGCTCTTTCAATTTGGAGATTATTCCTGCCGCATCTGATTCAGCGCTATCAGCATGATACAGCACGAATGCATTTCCTGTTTCCTCCCCGGCAAACACCGCGTCGTCATTCGGCGCCGCGCTTTCAGGAAAGGTCTTTCTCCGCTCTTCTTCCGTTAAATCCGCCCGGTTCTCCACGTCCCGTGCCTCAATCTCTCCCGCAGTGTTACGATAGAGCCGCTCCGCTTCCTGAGCAGAAATGCCGCTTCTCTCCCTCCAATAATCCGGCGAAGAACCAGAGGCAAACCCTTCTTCGTCCTGAACCGCGTGCTGAATCTCGTGAAGCAGCGTTTGCCGAAGCTTCGCTCCGTTTGCCTGCGGGCTTAAATAAATTGTTTTTGTGCCCGAATCATACGCCGCTTTTCCCATTCCAACCGCATGATAGTCCGACTTCACCAAAACGTCTTTTAAAGCAGGATACGCTTCAAACAGCAAATTATAAGAAATCACGTCCGATAAAGGCGCAGAAAGCTCCCCGCTGGATGCCGCTCGCCGCAATAGCCAAAATTCTTCCGATTCTGCATTGCTTAACCCCTCCGTCATATACTGAAAGTTCAATTCGCTAATCCTTAAAACGTCGGCAATCTTCCCGTCCTTTTTCCGAAACTTCATCTTGCTGTCGTCCAATTCAAACCGCCACTTGCCCTCTTGGCCCTTCACCCAGCCCGTTTCTTTCCAAATCTGCCGCGGCGTTTCTCCAAAAGCCGAAAGCCGCTTGGCCTTGTCCAGCGTCTCCGGGTCACGTGTTTTGGCCTTTTCTCCCGCAAGTAAATAATCTAACGTTGCATCTTTTTCCTCATTCTGCATAAAATTGTTATTGACAGACGTACCAACTTGTGGTACACTGTCATCAGAAGCAGAGGTGATGGACCGGCTCTCACCGTCCATTTGGGCGGTCATCTGGTTAGGTGTAGCCTCTGCTTCTTTTGTTTTTATATCGTTATTCTGGGCTTCTAAAAATTCCAATGCCGCCCCGTCCGGCATCAACACCCTGTGCACCTTATATTTGTTTGCGCTGGTCCTTTTCACCACAACCGCCATGCTATAAAGTTTTCCGTTTAACTCAATCGGCGCGGCAAAGGTAAATGTCGGATATTCCCGCCCTTTGTGGTTGTCGTTCGACCAAATCTGAATCCCGTTTTGAATTACATCCGGAATCGCAGAGGTCGAAGCAAGTTCATTTAAAGTACCAAGATACTTCATGCCATTTTTAATTTCTCTCAACCCAACGTCAACGGGGCCAAAACCTTTTCGTTCAACCATAAGCTCTTTGTTCCCGCCATTTCTTTGCAAAAATGCTGTAAAAATTTCGTTCCGAACCTCCGGCATCGTTTTATTTTTTGCAGTATCAAACGTCACTCGCTTCACAACCGGCATTGCCATAATTTTTTTCATGTTCGCTTTTAGTTGGTCACGAATAGACGCACTGCGTTTATCACTGCTGGCATAAAATACAACGCTGTCCGTTCCGCTATTTGCACCCATTTCCGCCTGTCTTAGCGCCTGTTCCCACTTATATGCGGCAATCTCCAATTTATCTGCCACCGTCAAATCGCCAAAAACAGACTTAATTTTCTTCGCCATATAAGAAAACCAAAGCGAAATGTTCCGGCAAAACCGCGCACTCGTCCCATACCGGTTAATGGCTTTATCTGTAGAAAATTCCGACGCAATCTCCGCCATGATTTCCGACTCCAAATGCTTCGAAACATCAATCCCCAAACGGTCATATTTGTCAATCACCTGCTGCCGGGTCCGTTCCCACACGTCCGGCAGGGTGGTCTTTATGTAGTCGCTCGCCTGCTTTAAATATTCCGTGCTCACACGCTCCATAACGTGGGTCAGCTCATGCTTCATCACAACGTTTTGCGGGTTCTGCGCGTTGGGGTTTATATACACCTCTCCTAATTTATAATCCACATAACCATCAATGCTTTCCAAATCAACGTCAGCCTTAACCCGCTCTGCTCTCGGCGCATCAATCACACGATACCCCAACGCCTCCACAACCCGCCGAAACGCGTTTAAACTAATTTTCTGCTTCTTGCTCCACCGCATAAACCCTCTGCGCTCCGCACGGTTCCGGCTGCCCGTCATGCCGCTTTCTTTAACATCAAACAACACATTTTCCGTGTCCCTGCCAAACGTTCCAACGTTAGAAACCGCTTTCACCTGTTCCGGCGCAAAAACAGAATACACCCTGTTTACAACGCTCCCATTGTCCGAAATAACGCGAAAAATTACGCCGTCCATGCCGTTTTCCTTTGCTTGCGCGGCATATCGATTCAAAACCGACCCATCAGCCGCCTGCGCCTCCGAAATCGTAACAAAAAGCGGATTTTTAATATTTAAATAGGCCTTTGTCTGCCCGCCTCCGCCCGGCAAATCCAACATTTCCACACTGTTTTGATTCACGTCCGAAAAAATATATCCCTCCGCTCCGGGCGCTTTCACAGAATGAACCACTTTCGGTGTGCCGTCTGCATTCACAACCTTGCTTGCCCGGTTCGGGTTCTTTTTCCAATCCCCAAACCAACGCTTAAATTGTTGCGATTCTGTTTCATTTTCAAATTTCATGTTGACTTTTGAGCCGTTTTCGCGTATACTATGAACGAAGCCATCCTGAGGCAGACCACTGGGCAATTGGAGCCCAGCCCTCTGTAGTAGGGACACGGCTTCATTTTTATTCCAATAAAACACGCTCACATTTCCGTTATACTCAGAATCTAAAGCCCTTGCAAGCATGCCACTAACAGCATTATTTTTTCCGTATACGCTTGTAACGGCATTACTGTCAATTCTGATATCATTTTGTCTTCCCCGTCCATCTATTTCCACAGGTACAACGATTTTATTTCCGGTATTCGGGTTATCCAGTTCTAACAGCGCAACAACTCTTCCCGGCTTGCTGTCAGACGCGATAACCGCCAACGGGTGTTCCAGTTCTTCCGGCAATTTTTTTATTAAATCTTTTATAACATGGTCGTTTGTTTTGTCACCCTTTTTCCCGTTATATGCATAATCAACATGCGTTTGGTTCATCGTTACCGGCAGCGCGTTAAAACCAATTTCTTTCAAAACCTCTGGCGTTCCGCCTACAAGCAGCGTGTCGTTTTGCGGAATCTTTCCCTGCTTCCAGTCCTCCACTTGCTCCGCAAACGGTTTCGTATAATCATAAATTTCAATGTCATCTATACCATTTGACGACGTCGATAGCGCTATCTCATCACCAAATCCAATATTACCAATAATATTTTCATTTTCTCCGCCGGAATCTTTCATTCCCTTGTAGTCTGCGGCGCTGTAAAAGTCAACAATATCACGATTATTCCAATAGTCATTCACTATCGCCGCATAATCCTGGGTGTAATTGTTCATACCGGCAAGCGTATCGCAAAGAAATTCTTCCCACACCTTTTCTTCGTTTCCGTCATACAACTCCATATAACTTTGATATCTATCAGATTGAAGAATCTTCTGTTTTTCATAATCGGATAGAGAATTTAAAATATGGTTCGTTACGTTTTTCATTTCCGGTGTTTTAAAATCCTTGTGCGCAAACTCATGAAGATTAACAGACTGCGGAGCATACGCACCGTCATATCTTAAATATATCTCTTTCCCATTTACTACAAGGCCGTCAACCCGGAAGTTTTTGCCGGAATCAAAAGCAACTTCGCCTGCTCCGATAAAGAATTTTATCTGATAGCCTTTCTCCATTGCTTCCGAAACCATGCTTTTCATATCTTCGTTATATGCACTTTCCTCTATAACGTCAAAACGAACCTTTTGTTTATCGCCGACAATTATCTTGCTTTTCGTTTTGCCCCCTGCACGAATTTCCTCTGCTGCGCTTGTGCGTTCTGCCTTTGTCTTGCCCTTTGCCTGGAATTGATTTTTTGAAACGCCGTGAGTTTGCTCTCCGGCACTCTCATCAGTTCCCCGTCCTGCGTCTCCGCGTAAAATATCATTTCTGCCATACTTTTCACCGCTTTCTGCATCATTTTCCGCACTTTGCATAGAATAACTATTGACATTTCCCTCGGGATATGTTATGCTTTTTATAGAACCGTAATTGAGTTGGCCTAACGGCAATTGGAGCCTATTGTGAGCCAACCAAGAATCGGTTCTATTTTTATCCGGTTCTATGTAAAGTATATTGCTCCTATTAATCAGCGACTGCACATTATTTTTTCCATATGCGCTTGCGATTTTTATTTCATCTAATACAATATTTCCTCTGTTTTTCGGATTAAGCTCCAACACCGCTAACACCGGCTTACCATTACTATCATACACTTCTCCCAATATAGTAATACGGCTTTTGCTTTGCAAAGAATCCATAATAAGAACCGGATTTTCTAAAAGTGTTGGAATTTGCTTGATAACATCATCACTCATATTTAAGTGTTTCTTTAAAATTTTATTAATTTTTCCGCTGTCAAATGTTATGTTTTTATCTTCTACACCAACGCTTTTTAAAGCTTCCGATGTCCTTCCAACGGTCAGCGAAATATCGTTTCTCCGCCCATTTTTTACCCATTTGTCATAGTTTGCTTCAAAATCTTCGTCAATCGAAAATTTTATATCTGAATTTGCTGTCTGCGCAATGTAATCAGAATTTTGGGCCGGCAATATAGGATTTTCAATCACGCTTTTGTTCCCGCTGGTATATTGCGTAACCTGCGCGTCCAATGCGGCATTCTCACCATAAATCAAATTATGCAGTGCCTGGCTTGTCCGAATTGCGCCATTTAACTTTCCCTGAAACGGCTCAGAAACAGCAACAAAATCAGCGTCACCTGCTAATTCGGGCGAAACGGAAGCGCCGGTTGCAAACCGCACAAGCTCCCCTGTTAAATCTTTTGTTTTATCTTGCAGCCGTTCATACGTTGGAGAAGAAATCGCCTCTAAGCTTTTTGTAAAAAATTTCGCATAATCATGAATATATTCCGGCGTAATTAAGTTATCCTTATCTGAGATAAATTCAGCATTGCTTTTCATTAAGGGCTTTGTGTCCCCCTTATCTCCAACAATACTGGCCGCATTTTTTGCAATCCCATGCAACACGCTGTTTTTTACTGCTCTGGCAATTTTTTGCTCATTTTCACTATCGGCGCGCTCAACAATTTTTTTGTCATTTTCAATAACTTTTTTATCCGAAAGAATCTCCCCGTAGGATTTTACCGTTCTTTCGTAAAAATCATTGATTTCTTTTACTGTTGCCGTTTTATAATCAGGTGCCGCCGGCAGATGAACATCTTCCACACCTGCCTTTTTTGCCATTTCAGATACTACCTGATTTCCTGCGTCAACTCTGGATTTTATTGTTCTTGCATATTTACGCACGACATCAACGTCATTAGCTGCAATATTGCTAAGAAGCCCAACACTGCCCATTACAGCACCGCCGACAAATCCTCCCAAGAAACTTTCTCCTGCATTACGAGCATCAAAAATACCGTTGCTCCCAAATACCTTTCTCTGTTGAAGATTTCCGTTTTCGTCCTCATAGCCCACTTTGGAAAACAAATCTCCGGCTCGTTCAAACACAGTTGCATAAATTTCTTCCATTCCTTCACTTACATTAGAGGATAGATAGTTGCGCAAAATGTTTTTTGCATTTTTTGCTTTTGAAGCTGCAGCGCTTCCTGCCGCTGTTTTTCCGTTTATTAAAAATAACGATTCCGGCGTCCCGTCATACCCCATTTTTTCTGTAATCGCATTAATATATCCTGTAAACAGAGCATTTGCAGCAGACAATTTTTTGTCATAACCGTTTTGTCGAAGCTCGTTATACTTATCTTGCGCGACACTGATCCCCATTAAAGCAGTAGTAGGATTGTCAAATGGGTTTAGAAACTTTGCAATTGAGCTGGCAGAGGCTTTATTCACTTTATTGATAACTGCATTTACCGCCTTCCCTTTTATGCCGTTATCGGAAATATTTTTAATATTTGGGCTTGCATTTGCAGCCTTTGATATCACACTTCCAATTTTTGTGCCGGCAGCAGCATTTCTTACTGCCGTGCCTGCGGCTTTTACCGCACCAGTCATCCCTGTCCCCGCAGCAATCGCCGTGTTTCCCAATGTATTTCCGGCGCTTCTAAAGCCTTCGCTGATAAGTTTCGTAGCAGCTGTGGTATCATCATACCATTCAAGCTTCTTTTCTTTCCATATCTTACTTAAATAGTCGTCTGAAGCTCCCGACGCGGTAGAATATGAAGACTTCCCTTTGAGCAAATCATGACCTAAAATATCCGGATTTTCTTTATAAAATTTTGCAGTATCATTCCATGCATCGTTATATTCTCCGCCATCCAGTCCAAATGAACTTTTAATAGCAACTCGTGTAAAGCTATCGGCCGCATCATGCATGCCGGCTAAAAATTTTGCTATCGGCTGCGATAATTCTTTTGCCGCATTGTTTTTCCCTGTTGCTTCCGAGGCCAATGACAGCTTTCTTAAACCGACATAAGACTCAGCATTTTTCCTTTCCGTGTCGCTCAAATTCAGATTGCGGATAAAATGATCAAGCATATCCCCTAACTTGCGCTTGTCCTCTTTTTTATTTTTGTCAATATAATCGTCTATGGCTTTTGCGGTTTTGTAATTCAGTGAAATGCTCTTTTTGTCAGAAAGCTGAATTTGAACAGTATTCTGATTTTGGTCATACTGAAAGTTTATTTCCGGTTTTATTTCTTTGTCATTTAAAATCCGCGCCAAAAATTTATTTTGCCTTTCATACCCTGCGGCAACATCCGGTCGGTTTGTGTTGTTTCTCGCCCGTTCATTGTCTTCAATTTTTTCTCTTAACTGTGACGGTGATAAATTGCCATACTGTTTCGAAAGCGCATTTTCATAGTGAGCGTCTGCTTCGCTGGCCGTTTCCGTTAAATACGTGGAACTCGAACTTTTTGTTCTCTTATGCAGCTTTTCCTCGGAAGCGTTTAAAAGAGCTTTTCTTCTCGGATCATCCGTAATAGATGCAATGTTTTGATTTCTTCTCTTACGCCTTTCCTGTATTATACTCATAGCTATCTTAACTCCTTATTCATAATGAGCATCGTCTAAAACAATATCTTTCCATTTTGACGGAATTCCAAGCTGGCTCATAATATATTCAACTTGTCCGTCTGTTAAGCCTTTATCATTTATCAATTGATGCGTAATATATTCAAAAAATTTCTCATCTGCACTGTAAAATGTTTTATTATTTTCAGTCCACTTATGCACCGCCTCCGCCTTATCGCCAAGTTTATCACCATATTTTTCTTTCATTGAATTATTAAGTTGATTTACATAAGTGTTAAGCACCGCATCAGACACCTTGTTACTTTCTGCATTGTTTTTATCTGATTTCGAATTTGCATTTATCGCAGCTACATCAACGTCTGAATTTGCTTTTATTTTAGCCGAATCAACCGTCGCATCATAATCCTTATCACTTTTGTAGATAGATGAATTATAATCCAGCCACGCCTTGTCTGATTCTGCGTCCGCCGCTGCCTGCGCCGCTTTTTGTGCTGCATCCGCTTCTCCCAGTGAAATTCTCTCTGCGCTGTTAATGCTCTTTAACGTGGTATCGTAATCCATGTTTGATTTATCCCGTGCAAAGGTGTTCTGCGGCATTACAGCTTCAAGCTCATTTGCATATTGCCCCCACCTTTCAGGGTCAGAAGCAATTTTCTTTGCTTTGGCCTGCATAGCATTATTAATGTTATTTTGAATACGGTTTCGCTCTGTGGGGTCTGTTGTTTTCTCAAGATTCTCCCTTTGCTCGTTAATATATTGCTGGTAATCCATATTGGGATCAATTAATGATCCATCTGAATGAAAAAACGGATTATTTTTCAGTGTATATTTCGGGTCCACATACCCTGTCATGTCAGCAATTGTAACGTCGCGGCTCACCTCATTGTTTTTCCGTGTTTCATTATTATCAAACACCTGCTGCGCGTTTTTCGACATTCTGTCAAGCTGCTCTCCTATTTCGGCGTTCCCGCGGGAATATTCAATGCCAAGCTTGTCAAATATGTTTCCCAAATTGTCCAGCCGTGCCTGATATGCGTTTAGTCCCAGTTCATTTGCAACCTGCTGCCCATAAGCAGTCATGGCCGCCTGCTGGCGCATTGCATTTGCCGCGGCATAGCTGTCAATGTTGCCGCTGTTTGATGCTGCTCTTAAAGCCGCCTCATTGTCTCTGCCGGAAAGCGCCGCCAAGTTATACTGCGACATTGTGCGGTCGTAAATCCGCTTATAATCCGTGCTGTCTGTAACGTTCTTTTTCCCTTCGTCCCAAAGCTCGTTTCCCTTTTTCTCCATTTCCTCTCTTTGACGGGATCGAACATCAAGCTCCGCATTATTGGCCCTATCAATCGCGCCAATCTGCGACTGATACCGGTCATCGTCCGACATAGTAACGCCGGCCCGGTTAAAAGCGTCCTTTGCAAGCTGCTCGGCTTTTTCAGCGCTCACATAGGAAACGCCGTCCACTACTGCATCGGGTTTTCCAATGTTTACGCCGGCTAAGGTAATTTCTCCCGTGTTGTTGTCATAAGAAATCATCTTGTCAATGTCTGCATTAGAAAGACCAAATTTTGCCCCTGCCTGATAAAGATAGTTCCGAAGCGCCGTTTTCCCGGTCGTATTCATATATTTTTCAACATACTGCTGCTTTTGTGAATTTGTTTCTCTGTCGTTAAAATTGCTTGCCAAAACCCCGTCGCCATTTTCGCCCATCAGTTTTAAAAACCGGTTCACTTCCCACTGCAAATCGTTCGCCGTCTGGCTGTCGCCGCGCTTGTTTGCCGCGTCCGCTTCCGTTTGCAAACGCATCACCAAATTCAGCGCATTTTTTGAGTCATAATTGTCCACAACACCCTGTTTTTCTGCTTCGTCCTTGCGAAACTTCTCCGCAGCGGTATAATCCATATTAGAAAGCATCTGTGCCGTTTTCTCATCACCATTGTCCCGCATCCAGTTATAAATGCTCTGTGCATTGCTTGCGGCCTGCCCTGCAAACGCGGTGTTTTTGTCATACGTTGCATCATTCCATGCCTTTTTCTGATTGACTATCGAATCAATTGCGTCGCCCCGGTTATATGCGCCCTGCACCATGTTTTTGTTGTTTTTGTAGGTGTCAAAATATTTCTGAGCGCTGACTATATCTCTGCTTTGCAATGCGTCCGCCAACGCGCCGTCGCCGTTTTGCCGCAGAGTATCATAATACCCGGCAGCCGTTTTTGCCGCCTGGTCTGCAAGGGACGAATTCTTTTCATATGTAGCGTCGTTCCATATCTTTTTTTGCTTTAAAATCTCATTTGCCGTGTCTTCCCAGCTATAAGCCATTTTGTCGCCCTCCTAAAGTTTTTTTACATCAATCAAACCAATAATACTGCTTCCCATACGTTTTCCACTAGTGTTCACGCCTTTTAAAATGCCGTCCTTCGTGGCGGTCTTCACCACGCCGTCCGTGCCGTTTTTAAAATAACCGCTGCCACCCTCAGTATAATAAACCGTGTCGCCCACCACGTCCTCAATATAAATCACGTGACCGTATTTTTGCCCGGCAGAGCTTGTCCCATATTTGTAAGATACAATCATGTCCGGCCGAATGTTGTCTTGCGTTGCCGCAACCTTCGCTGGCCCTGCGTTATACCACATCTGGTTTGCATTCCCCATAGAAGCGGTATCCACCCCCAGCTTCTCCTTAGCCCGGCCGCGAACATACCACACACACTGTCCTTTCGCCGCGCTGTTGTTATATGCCGCAGTGTTGGCAATACGCGTCCCTGGCCGAAACGAACCGGAGGAGCTTCCTTCGGTATGTTCCGTACTTTTCACTGCGCTTTTTGCCGTATTATAAAAATTACCCATAATCGCACCGACATCTTTTGCCCATTTCGTGTTAATGGTGCCGTCGTCATAATAGGCATATCCTTTTTTCGCAGGATTGTTTCCCGTTCCTGCAGCATAAATCGATTTTGCGCCATATTTTCCATAATACGTATTCAAATATTCATTGGCAAACTGCGACGCCCCCAGGGACATCTGGTCATACCGGTGGGCATTTCCCATAGGATTGCTGTTTGTCGCGCCATATCCCCAAATATTGTTGGTTTTGTTCGCAATATTCGACGTGCCATACCCACTTTCCAGCGCGCCAATGCTTAAAATTGCAAGGGCACTCATACCCGTGTCCTGCTGTGCCTTAAAAATTCCCTCCGCATCAGACGGTTTCACTACCTTGCTGTTTGCAAAATGTTTTTCAATAATAGATTTAATTTGCCCTGAACTCAGCTTCGGAAGCTCTTTTGTTACATCCAGCATTGCAAGCGAGGCGCTGTCAAGGTTACCATCAAATGATACACTGTTCTTGTCAGATGCAGTATAATCTGCATATCCCTGCGTTTCGGATACTTGTACCGGGCTCTGAACGAGGCCGGTTGCCTTCGTGATATATTCCTTTGCCCTTTCGGAAACCCCTGGATTGTCCAGCACCTTTTGATAATTGATATACGGATTAACAAGCTCGCCGTTCCGTTTTGTAAATGGATTAAATTCATACGCTCTGTTGCTTGATGATACATTTCCAATGCTTTTGTTATATGTATCCGCGGCTCTTTGGCTTAAATCTACAGGTTCTGCTCCAAATGCAGGAGTTTGAAAAATGTTCCGTTTATCAATTGAATTCAACGAAGCCTCTTGCCTTTCGTCACCTTCTAAACGAAATAAACCGCTTAACTGGCTCACGCAACCACCTCATTTTATGCTTTTCCTCATCTTTTCGTTGTTCTGCGTCGGAATAAACTCCATTTCCTCCGTTTTCCCGCTAAAAAAACCATCGTTCATTCCGTTCTTTCTCCTTTCCCCCACAGCGTCCTAACTCCTCCGGGGCTTTGCACCCATTCCCGCCACATGCGGGACCTCCATTATTTATTCCTTTTCCCCTTTTTGCTTTACCAGCTGATTCACATACACACTGGCCCCAGCCACCAATACCCCCTGGGTAATTCCCGCGAATAACACAGCCAACACATCTCGCCACCCGGCAACCTCCAAATTGGCGATTAAATATACCGTGCTCAACAGTATGCCAACTACGCCCAGCAGCCAAGGAATATGCTTGTCCTTAAACGCGCTCTTTTTCAGCGCAAAACCAATTAAGTACAAAACCGGAACCAGCACAAGCAATTCCGGACATATCAGTTCGTTCAAAACATCAAACATGGTGTTTTCCCCTTTCATTTCTTGTTCACAGTTTCTAAAACCGTAATCCGCTTTTCGTGATTATTCACTTTCCCATAAATATCCTCATGGGTCTTGTGAAACTCCTGAAGCTGATTTGTATATCGTTTTTTAAATTCGTCCAAACCGTTCATAAACGCTTCCATTTGCGTTGAAAGCTTTGCTATGGTGGAATTTAACCTTGCAATCGGGGTGGCTACCGCCGCCAGCAAACCAACCAAAGAAACAATAACGGTTACAACCGTCCATTCCATAGCCCACACCCCTACTTTCCTGTGATATACCGCACAACGTTCCGCGCAATAATCGCCGCCTGCGCCCGCGTTACCGGCTTATCCGGCTCAAAATGGGTTTCGTCCACCCCGTTCATAATTCCCATTTCAAACACTTCCCGAATTTGCTTCTCCGCATAATGTCCTCCAAAATCTTCAAATTTCACTTCCACTTTTTCTTCCTCCCTCGCTTTTAATGCTCCAATTTTCACCAATGCATCAACCAACCCCTGCGCCGCTTTGTCCGCAAACGATTCGGATAAAATTAACGGAACGTCACCGGGCGAATCCATAAATCCGCACTCAATCAGCACCGACGGCATATGCGTCTCCCGGCACACATGCAAATTCTTCCGGGGCATTTCGTTTGCACGGTTCCCAAATTTCCCTACCCGCGCCACAAAACAATCGTGTATGATCTTTTGATATTCCACTGTCTTTGCCGACGGCGAAGTGTAAACATAAACCTCAGGCCCCCCGCCGTTTCTGCCGCCTAACCCTGCGTTGTGATGAACAGATAAATACAAATCCGCACCCCACCGGTTGGCCGCATCCGTCCGGGCTTTCAGCGCAACGTCTGTCGCTCCTGTCCTGTCGTCTACCCGCAAAAGCTCATATCCGCTGTAATCTGCAAGCAGCTGTTCCATCTTATCACAAATCCGGGCATTTAACACCCATTCCCTGGTTTCAGCAGGGTCTAACGATTTTAAACACCGTTTTCCCGGCGTATTCCTCCCATGCCCCGCATCCAATACGATTTTAAACATTTTCCGCTTCCTCCTCTACGCTAACGCAATTGTCCAGTTTGGTTTCGTGCCTATTAATGCTGCCCACTCTTCAGCGGTAAACGCTGCTTCTTTTGCCGTCTGGCTAAATGTAATTGTTTGTCCCTCCGCTGTGTCTAATAAGGCATTTATCATGCTCTCCATACTCGCTTTTGAGAGTAATGGCGACCAACGCAGAGACGTACTGCGATGAATAACCCCCTCAATGCGGATATGTTCCAGCTTCACGGCGTTTTCAAAGCTCTTATCCGCAAACCCCGCCGAATCCATTTCCGGCATAATTACTTTTTCTACGCTTACAAGCTCCTTCGCGCTCGAAAAAATATAGGACAGGCTTGCCGGCTGCGCTGACGAACAGTCTACCACGCCAATGTACTTAATTGTCGAATTAGAGCATAAATAATAAAAGCTAGTGCATTTAGAAAAATCGACATCAACTCCTATTGTTTGTGGTCTGATGTCAACAATACGTGAGCTGCTAAACATACTTGTCGGTGTTACAGGCTCTATGTTATATTTTGGCTTAAATACGCTCTGCGTCCACCCGACACCGGCAAACGCGTAGGCATAGTATGTCATGTTCCCGTTTTCTTGATAAACGTCCCAAAACCTGTCATACTCACTCTTTACACCCGCCTCAAACACAGCTTGCTCATTTTCAGCTATCTTAGCCAATTTCTCCGCTATGCTCATTTGCTTTCGTCACCGCCTCATATTCCGCGTCCGTAATTTCGTGGAAACTTTCCGCCGTCAATCCCTCGGCAAGGTAAATCTCCTTGCCGTAAATTTCGCCGTTGGTTAAAACCTTTCCCTCGTCCGCATACAAAATCAATCTTGTCGTCATGCCTGTCCCTCCTTTATGCTAAGCTAAAAGTCCAATTGAGCTTTGTTCCAATTAAGGCAGCCCATTCTTCAGCGGTAAACGCTGCTTCTTTTGCTACTTGGCTAAACGTGACACTCTTTCCTGTTTCCGCATCTGATAACGCATCCACAATCCTTATAAATGTTGCCTTGTCAAGCTTCGTGCTCCATTGCAAATTAAGACCGTTTTGTGATAGTTGTCCGCGCACCTCACCTATATCTTCTAACGCATAACAGTTTTTAAATGTATCATCAAGTCCTGTGCTCGTATTTATTCTGGATACGTCGAGCAATCCTACTGTCTTAAGCTTATAGCAATCCATATATGCACCGTTTAAATTTGCACTGCATAAATTTATTTTTGGCACACTTTGCAACTCAGTACAATGATAAAACAGGTATGTCGCAGCCCCCACGTTAACAAAATCAAATTTTTCCGCGTTTATTGTCTTTAGATTTCTGTTGTAGAAAAACATATACGATATGCTGGTATTTGAAGTTTCAATCACAATCGGTTTTTTGGGGTCGCCATACTCCCAAGCCCAATTATTAAACATATATATAAATGAATTTCGTCCAGTGGTTTGTACGATGTCCCAAAACCTGTCATACTCTTCCTGCTTACCCGCCTCAAACACCGCCTGCTCATTTTCTGCAATCTGCGTCAGCTTGTCTGCTATGCTCATTCGCTCCCGCCTCCAATCAAGGCGTTTTGTATCGACAAAATACCGTCTAACGCCGTCTCAATGTCGCCTACCGAATCCGCAGAAGCCACGCCACACCATTTCGTGCCGTTCCAGAAAATCATGCTCCCAGAATAAAACTGTTCTATTTGCGATGGATATCCATTTTCCCTATAAATTCCTAAATAAAACGTCACCGTATCATCAAATGATGAAGCTCCCAAGACAGATGCATCCATAAACGACGGTAGCATTGTTGCGTTCCACACCAAACTTCCGACCTTTATCCCATTTGTATCATAAATATCAATATATGTGTCAGTGGTCTCATTTGGGTTAATACACTCATCTGGTGGTGTAAATTTAAACGTGCTCACATAAAGCCCGCCTGTCTGCGTCTCGGTTATAAACATATCACTTACTTTTCCGATATACTTAACTCCGCTTATAATGTCCGCCGACACATAACAATACATTCCGAGTTTTGGAGTTGACGGAAGTCCTGCCCAGCTCGATACCACACCTCCCCAATTGGAATTAGTTGCCGCTTCAGGCAGCCTCTCTACCGGAATTTTTCCACTTCCGTCCATTAACTGAAACTCATAAACCTGCAAGCTTCCCGGTACTTCGTTTGTGCCTGTTCCAAGCTGAACCGCGTCAATATACGTCCCCTTGCTCGCATCAATCGGGGCCGCTTTTGCTCCTTTCCCGCCAGAAAAACCGCTTCCTGCAACCGCGCCACTTCCCACGGCGCCGCCGGCGTTTGCATAAGTGTCAAGCCCAGCTGCACCACCGCCGTTCTTTTCCGCCGCACGCTTTCCTATAACACCTCCATATGATGCATTAGCACCTGCGCCACCGGCAAACCCGCCATTGGTCTCTTTTGCATTTTTTCCAATTGCGCCGCCTTCTGTCGCTCCCGTGTTACCGACTGTTGTTGCTGCGCCTGCCTGAAACCCGCCGCTTTCCGTCTGCCTGTCGGCTTTTTCGCTTAGCTTTTCTTCCAAATCCTCACCTGTAACATAGGGAACAAACTCCCGTTTTATCCACCCCGCGTCAGATACGGGAAACCATTTACCATTATGATAAAACACCAGCCCCAAATCGCCAACGGTGTAAAATGTGGTCTGCGCTGGCGAAATATAAAACGCAACCGTGTTATCACCTGTCATGATGGGAGCATAAAAATCTTTCGAATAACCTCCCGGCTGATTGTAGGTTGTGTCACATAAATATTCGTGACTGGCCGTGTAGATATAGGCTACAGGGGAGTCAGGATTCGTAAAATATTCAGATAATTCAGGGTGGTTGTCTATGCCGTTTTGAAAATTATATACGCTGCCGTCACCATAAATGTCATCGAAATATTCGTCAAAACTTCCTACAAGCAATTCACTGTGTGCGCTGTTGCTAAATATGCCGCCTGTTTTCAGGCAGTAAATATCCCCCTCCCCGGCACTCTCTGGCAAATCGGAAAACGTGTTTACCTCGCCTTTCACTGCCAGCTTACCCGAAACCAGCGCGTCCGTCTCCGTCTTTGTATAAACGCTGTCTGCGTCCGCCTTTTTCTCCAAATCCTCCAAAAAAAATTCCGGCGAAATCCTGTCCCAACATAGGCTGTTCCAAACATACAGCCCGCCGTTCATCTTTAATCCCCGTTCTTTACACACATAAAAGCGAAAGCTGCTGTCCGTACCCGGCCGAGCGCTGTAGCCGTTTAACCCATTCAGCGGCTTTGCTACCGCCACACCGCGATACATTGCCCCCCAAAAACTTCCGTCCGGGTTGTATAAATATGCTTCATATGCGTCTTCCATGTTTTCATAGGCGAGAACATAGTCAGAATACGCAGTAACAAATCCACTGGAAAGTTCAAATTCGCCGGTCGTTCCGTGTTCTTCAAACAGCTCCATCCCGCCTACAACCTGCGCACACGGCTTGCTAAACTGCCGCTCGCTCTCCACAATATATACATCGCCAACATTCTTCGAATCAGGCAAAGAATCCAAATCCGAAACCGTCCCCCGCAAAACAAAATGCTTCTCCAGCTCCGGCAATCTCTCTTCCGGAATTTTCCCATTTCCGTCCATCAGCTGAAATCCATAAACCTGCAAACTGCCTTCTACATCGTTTACGCCCTCGCCAAGCTGAATACAGTTCACACGGTCCGCACCATGCGTCCTTTGCGCCGCCAAAGCGCCGTCACCGCCGGAAAAGCCCTTTCCCGCAACGGCGTTTCTTCCCACCGCGCCGCCGTAGTTATACGCTTTCGCGCTCATACCAACACCGGCCCCGGCATTCG
>ENA-OUQW01002065-OUQW01002065.1-human-gut-metagenome-genome-assembly--contig:-NODE-2065-length-18009-cov-16.595522_pt1 | contig 18009 bp, 17 predicted proteins | sample MGYA00248464_ERZ548849 | MGnify/ENA primary metagenome ERZ548849 (study PRJEB26491, sample SAMN04978193) | human gut metagenome | host: Homo sapiens | study: EMG produced TPA metagenomics assembly of... | reverse complement strand
CAGCTCGTCGCTGATCAGGCTCATCGTCAATTGCTTCTTCACCTCTTTATTATACATCTTTCCCAACCTTTTTGCTGTTCTTTCTTTGTGCGGGATTGCCTTAGAAACGTGCGCCGCCGGGCGCACTCAAAACGCCGCCCCCTCCGATGAATTCGGAGGGGGCGGCGCGCAGAACGGGTCGCTGCCCAAGTCGCGCATCAGCAGCGACCGAGGAAAAGGAGTCCGCGAGGGAAGATTGCCCCCCTCGTCAGCATTTGCCTGCGAAATAGCATATCATACAAGTTCGCGATAAGAACGCGCAGGCAGATTGCTTTTGGGAATTTGGGAATCGCGTCAGTAGGTCAGACCGAACCATACCTTGTAGGTATTGCCGTCCTCATCCTGATACGCATAGCTGCCGGAAGGCGACTGCGCCAGCACTTCGGGCGCAATGTACTGATCCTTGTCATAGCCGGGCACGTCGTTGGGAGAAGCGCACAGCTCATACACCACGCCGTCGATCTCGGTATCCGTGACCTCGAGAACCGCGGTGCAGGAGGGCAGCGTCACGGGCAGCTTACCGGTCGGCATGATAGCGCCGGAAAGCACCTGAAGCTGCAGATCCGTGATGGTCACAAGCTCGCTCAGCCCCGCCAGCTCGGTCACGGAGGCAAAGTTCACAAGAATCGCGTCGCAGTAGGGTTCCAGCTTGGTCAGAATCCACGGTGCGCTGAGGGTCAGGGAGCAGATGACGACGCCGCCGTTTGCATGAACTGCCTTGGCGTAGTTCTTAATCTTCTTCACGTCCATCAGGGTGGTCAGATCCGTCATACCGCCCGTCTTCATGCCGGTCTTGGTGTCATACTCCGCAACCTCAAGATCCTCAACAAGGTCAAGGGTGTTCATGCAGCCATTATTCGCGGGGAAGTCCGGCTTCACGTCCAGCAGAACGATATCCGCCTCGCCCGCCTTCTCAACGAGCACATAGCCGGCTTCCGTGAGGGTTCTGTTCCAGTTCGCCAGCTTGTTGTCGTCCTCGCCGCTACGGGTAAAGGAAGCGACGAAAACCTTCTTGCCGGTTTCCTTCAGCGGCAGAACGTTATTGTGGTTCTTCAGCAGAACCAGCGACTTCGTGGACATTTCGAGCGCCAGCGTTTCCACCTTGGGCGCATAAGCCGCTTCGGCAGCCAGACTAGTCTGCAAATCCTCATAGGGATTCTCAAAGCGGTCGGATTCCAGCAAAGACACCACGTTCTTGGTCGTTGCACGGGTCAGGGCTTCTTCCTGAATCATGCCCTTGCTGTACGCCTCAAGCGCCAGAGAATAATCAATCGGCTTGCCCCACCAGTCGCCGATGATGTCGGAACCAGCGTTATACATCAGAGCGATACGCTCAAGGGGCGTCAGCTCTTCCACACCCCACGGAATATCGAACAGGATGTTGCTGTCCGTGTTGACGAAGCCCTCAAAGCCCATCGTATCGCGCAGCAGGGTTTGCAGGAGGGTCGCATTATAGGAGGTCGCGACAGAATCCGAATTGATGTCCACGCCGCGGTAGGTCTGGTTGGCATTGATGGGCATGGGACGGCTGTAGCAGGACATGATGCCCGCCGTCTTGCAGTCAACCGCCGCCTGGAAGCCGGGCAGGAAGTACTTTTCCATGGCGTTTTCCGTGCGGTACATGCGCCACTGACCCGTCTTGTAGTGCGACTTGAAGCCGTTATAGGAAGCGCTGTCGCCGGGGAAGTGCTTGACGATCAGGCCAACGCCGTTCGGCTGCAAGCCGTCGGTGCCGCCCTGATAGCCTTTGATCAGCGCGGTCGTGATGTTCGCCATCACCGCGGGATCCTCGGTGAACGTTGTCACGTTGCGTCCCCAGCGCGGGTCGGTAATCAGGTCGATCTGACGGCCATACATACGATCCAGCCCCTTCGCGTCCCAAATCTGGCGATCCAGATCCGCGAAGCGTTCAATCAGGCTGTAGTCGCCGCCGTTGGCAACGTCGCCCATCACCGCCGCCGCCAGACCCATGGTGCCGGGTTCGCCGGGGAACTTCTGGGGGTTGGAAATGAGGGTGAACGGAATGCAGGGTTCGCCCGTCGCCGCAGCGGCGTATTCGGTCGTCAGGTTCGTGGCGTTGTTGTACAGCACGCCCGCGCCCACGTCCGACATCACGCGGACAACGCCCATGCGATTGTTGAAGGCGATGATTTCCGCCGTTGAGTTGTTGACACGCGTCGGATCGTCCATCGCAACGTCAAACACCTTTTCGCTGACAACCATCAGCTTGCTGAAGTCCACGTTTCCGTCTGCATCCAGCGCCGCCTCGTAGGTGGTCGCGCCAGGCATCAGAACCATCTGCGCCAGCGACAGACCAATCTTCTGCTCTACGCTCATCTTGGCAAGCAGATCGGCTGCGCGGGTTTCGGGATCCAGACGCCAGTCCTCAAAGGGATCCAGCTCGTGGTTGTTGTTCGAGTCCTTGAAGTACTTTCCGTCCGCCTTGATTACGCCGACATAGGTGACGCCGATGGTCGGTTCACCCTCGCCGTTGGCATAGAACACAGGCTCGACATACGCCTTCGGTCCCACCCTCTCCGCGTCAAGCGCGTAAGGCGCGGGAATGTACTCCACGCCCTCCGCCATCGTGGCGGGCAGCATCGACAGCAGCAGCATTGCCGTCAACAGCAGACTGATGACTTTCTTCATGGTAACATCCTCCTTTTGAGGTTCGTTCACCTCGTTATCTGCACCATATCAGGTTCCACACCTTTTGTCAATCATTTTGGCCGTTTATCAACCATTTCGGACATGTGCGTTCGCACCATTTTTTCGTCGTGAATTGATTTTTTCGTTTGTTCACGTCATATTTATATCGCTAATCATGAAATAAAAATGGTTGCGATAATATAATAGTCGTAATTTCATAACCAAAAAAGTCAGTTCACCATGGAAAGTTGCAGGAGAATGACGACAGGAATGCCATCAGGAACTTACACAAGACTCTGTTTGTTTTCAATCCGCCTATCGCGCAGTGGAATTGGCTGCTAAAGCGGCAATCGAGTAGGAGGGGGTGATTTCCCCCCGTCCTCTCACCGCACCGTGCGTACCGTTCGGTACACGGCGCGTCCAATACAAGCAGACTGAATCGACTCATACGCCGGGGAGAGTTCAAAGAATCCCGCGCGTGTGAGTCTTTCGTTTGTTATGCCTCTTGTCACGGCTCCCGTGTTCACCGTAAACCAATATCCTCTGCGGCTGTTGGCGGCCATATGTGCGTAGTATTCCGGCACACCGAGCTTCATGAGGTTCTTGCGTTTGGTCTTCGGTTTCTTCCATTGCTTCCAGATGTATGCACGGATTCGGTGCCGCAGCCATTCGTCCCATTCCCGCATTTTCGTCTTTAGGGACGCTATCCCGTAGTAGTTCAGCCGTCCTGTCATGTAGACCTTTATTTCCTGCATGACCTTTCGGACGTTGACTCCGCGGTTTCGCTTCGTGATTGCGCGCAGCCTGTTCTTCGCTTTCAGCATGGCTTTGGGATGAGCACGAATGAACAGTCCATCCTTTCCTTTGCCGTATGCGAAGCCCAGAAACTTGAAGTTCTTCGTCGCCTTCACCCTAGTGATATGGCTTTTGTCCCGGTTCACCCTCAGTTTCAGCTTCCCTTCCAGATAGCGGATGCTGCTTTCCAACAGTCGTTCTGCCGCTCTCTGACTTTTGCACAGTAATACGATGTCGTCCGCATACCGAATCTCCGGCACGCCGCGCCTTTCGTATTCACAGTCAAATTCGTTCAGGTACACATTCGCCAATAAAGGTGACAGTGGGCCACCCTGCGGGCTTCCTTCCGTCGTGGCAATCTTTACGCTGTTTTCCATCACTCCGCTTTTCAGGAATTTCTTAATCAGCTGAATGACCCGTTCATCTTTTATGGTTTCCCGCAGAAGGTTCAGCAGCTTTTCATGGTTCAGCGTATCAAAGTACTTGCTCAAATCGAGCTGTACTGCCCATTCATACCCTTCATCCGCATATCCCCGAATCTTGAAGATGGCATCCTGCGCACTTCTTCCTGGCCGGTAGCCATAGCTCCCCCTTCCGAAAACTTCGGTTCGTACAGTGGCATGAGCTGCTGAGCGATTGCCTGTTGCACAATCCGGTCTTTGACCGTGGGAATCCCCAGCTTGCGCACTCCTCCATCCGGCTTCGGAATCTCCTTCCGTCTCACCGCCGTTGGCTTGTACTTTCCGCTTCGGATTGCTTCGGTCATTCCTTTGCCGTGTTCCTTGAGCCATGGAAGCGCTTCTTCTACGGTCATCTTGTCCACTCCCGGCGCTCCCTTGTTTGCCTTTACCCGCTTGTAAGCCCTGTTCAGGTTGTCTCTGTACAGGATTGCTTCCAGCAGGTTCTGGCTTCTGCCTGCCGTTTCTTCGTTCCCCGGCTGGACGGCACTCTGCGCTCCCGCATACCCTTCGCATTCCGTGCTGTCTCTTTGCGGGCAGCTTCTGACGTTTTCTGCGTTCTTCATGCCGTCCTCCTTCCCTCGATTACTCCGGCGTGTATTGGTTCCGCCCTTCCCTTGAATTTTTCCCCCAAGGTACTATGGCTTCGGCTGACTTCTGCGCGTTCAGCGCAGCCTTGCAACTGTGGTTACACCTTTCGGCGCATTCCGCGCAGACCTCCCCGGGTACCACACGTTTCTTTTCCTCCATCTACCTGCCGCATTTACCACACATGCGATTCCGTGCAGCTATTGGGCTTCGACTTGTTGAGCAGCCTTACCCTCGCATATAGCCTTCTATACGGTTTCTGTTCGTCAGGCCAGAGGTTTGCCCGTGGTTAGTCTGTTCCCACATCCGGCTTCCTTCAGATTCCGCCTCACGACGGACACCCTTGCCTTCGGCTTTCTCCTTTCCGCTACCGGGCGGATTCGGGTCTTTCGCCCTTTAGATACGTGAGACGCCGGGCGCACTCAAAAAAGCACCGTGCATCAAGCAGGGTTCTTGTTAATATGCGGGTTGTTCTGCCAAGACGGTTTCTGCGAGATAATCATACGACATGGGAACGCCATCTTGATTTGCATCCTCGACCAACTCAATCATTTCTTCGATGTCCTCGTCCATGTAGCCGTACTCCGTGGCTTTTGCAATGAATTCGGCTTTCGTCATTTCTTGCCCACCGCCTTTTTAATAATCGAGCTGATTTTCTTCGCTATTTCGCTTGGCTCTTTGCTATTGCAATATTCTGCATGGCGTTAGACAGTTCCCCAGACTTCGTTCAGCAAGTTACCGTTCTTGTCACATTCTCTGATGACACACCGGGTTGCTTCTTCTTCATCAGCCGGGTTTCCATCGTCGTCAAAATAATAAATCTCGGAATATGCGCCACCGCTTGGCGTTTCCTCGTCATTGCGTTTGTAGGTTGCCAATGAAAAACCTCCGTTTCTGTCACGGCACCACGCTGATTTCCTGAATGCTGTCCTCGTCGAACCCAATCAGCTGCCCGTCCAGCGTGTCTATCGCGATGCTTTCTTTGCCCGTATCGTTATCTTCGGGATAAAAGTAATCATTCACAGTTCCCCAGAATACTTTGCCGCTTTTGCTTACGATTTTGACCTGCTTGTTATAATACTGCTTCAGGTTCATTTTGGTGTTTCCTTTCTCGGAACAAGATGCGTTCCTGTTTTTGAGTAAATCAGCATTCCCTTAGATGTTTCCGTTTCTTCACCCGTTTCCGGCGAAACGTGTACACCAAAGTTCTTTCCTGCGTCCACTCGCTCTTTGCGTAGCCATTCACCATTATCATCAAACAGTGGTGTTCCTGTTCCCGATAGCGCATTCACAAGTTGCTGCGCATCTTCCAGCGTTCCATACAGATAACTTCGTCCCTCGATGTATGTTGAACTGCTCTTGATGTGTCTGCCTTGCTTTTGAGGGTTCACTTTCGTGCTTACACTGCCTGAAGCAATCGCATCACGAACGACGTTATTCTGTGTTTTCATTATACCATCATTTTTTCTGCTCTGCAATACCTTTCCCGCATTCAGGTATTTTTCTTCAAACTCCTTAAAGTTCTCCGTCTTGTCCAGCCCAAAGAACTTTGCCCGCTCCTTCATCGTCTGCAATTCGGCTTCATCCAGCCCCCACCGCGCCCGCGTCAGCGCGACGCAGCGGCAGTTGCAGTCCTCTTCGGGTCGCCCGAATGCGCCGGGGTATTCGGCTTTCTTGCCGTCTATCTCGAACGGTTCGCCGACTTCGCGAATTTGCCCGTCAATACGTCCACTTTTTCCCCACAATGAACTTTTCCAGCCCATACCGCATGGCGTCCATCAGGTGGTTGAAGTCGTCAATGGGGCTGTCGAGCATCTTGCCGAACTTGTCCTTGTCCCATGTGTAGTTGCTGATTTCCGTTATGAAATTCGCGCAGCGCGGGTGGATGATGATTTCGAGGTTCTGAATCCACTGGATACCGCTGCGGATGCTGTCCGCACCTTTCGCCGCGCTGTGTACGCGCAAGCCCATGCCGCGCAGCTCAGCAATGGATTTCGGCTCTGCGCCGTCGGCGGTGATGCTGACCTTTCCGTAGCCCATCGCCGTCACGCGCTTGGCAATCATGTCGTTCGTTAATCCCCGTTCGTACAGCTCATCAAATACATACAGGCGGCGCGCCGGAATGTCCAGCAATCCGCAGAACAGCGCCGTCGGGTCGTTGGTGAAGCCGAAGTCCAAGCCGAACACGGATTCCAGCTTGCCCGTCCGGCTGATTTCCGCCGGGGCGAACGCGGATTCCTGCCAGCGCTCGTAGATGAGGCCTTCCACGATGCCCCAGTTGCCAAGCCCCGCGACATTGTAGCGGCGCGGGTTCGTCGCCTTCATCCGCTCAAATAGGCGTAAATCCTGCTTGTCCAGCCACTCGTTGCACTGGTAGTTCGTTGTGATGGCGAGGATGTCCGGGTCTTGCACGTCAAAAAAGCGCGCTTTCAGCCAGTGCTTCAGATTCCACGGGTTGAACGTCAGCGTGATTTGCTTGAACAGCGGCGGTGCGCATTCGCCGCGGATGGATTCATCCAGCGTGTTGAAGTCGCTCTCGTTCATGATTTCGTAGGCTTCTTCAATCCACACCCAGCACAGCACGCCGCTCTGCGCGGTGATGGAGGTCAATTTCAATGGATCATCCATGCCGCGAAAATAGATTTTCTGCCCCGTCGGCTTGTAGGTGATTTCCAGCGGGCTTTCCTTCCAGCTCCAGAACGCCTCCACTTGCAGGCGGTGAATCGCCCAGAGAAGCTGTGTGAAGCAGCTGTCGCGCAAGGTGCGGTACGTTTTGCGGATGACCAGCAGGTTTGCGCCGGGGTACTTCATCATGCGGTAGATGAAATTCAGCGCCGTCGTGGTGCTTTTCTTGCTTGCGCGGCTGCCTTTGCACACGCGGTAGCGCCCCGTGAAGCGCCAGAACGCGCCGTAGCCGCGCCCGACGACATCCGGCAGGTAGATTCGCGGCTGATTAGTCGTCAAGCGCATCCTCTCCCGCCAGAATCACCGGCAGGCTGCCCGACACATCCACCCTGTCCGTGAACAGCCCGTAGCGCTTGCCCAGCAGCTCCGCCGCCTTGTTCGCGTCGCACAGCCGTGCCGGAATCTCGACGACCTTCGGTTCTTCCTTCTTCGTTGTGCGCCGGGTGGGCTTGCTGCCGCCCTCGCCAGGGATGACTTCCGTCTTCTCCTCCATGCACGTCACGACGACAAATTCCTTCATCTCCCGGCGCATCACCGCCGTCAGGTATTTCAGCACTTCGTCCTGCTTGGCAATCAGCGCATCTTCCTTTTCGTCCATGCGCTTTTTGATGTTTTCAGCAGCCTTAGGTTTTGTGAGGTTTTCTTCCGCAATCGCCGCCGCTGTTTTCGGGGAATATCCGGCGCGGATGGCGGCTTGCGTCGCGTTCAGGTCAATCAGGTACTCGTCGCAGAAGCGGCGCTGTTTCTCGGTCAGTCCAGCCAAGTCCACCATCCTTTCTGGAATGCGGAATGAGGAATTGCGCCTCCACACGCGGGGCACAGCGAATTTTGGGCACAAAAATACCCGGCGGAGACTGGCGCTTCCGTCGGGTGAGGTGATTGGAGGTTTCCATGTGCAGTATAGCATGAGTGGGGGATGAAATACTATGATATGTTACCGTTGTTACCCCCTATGTTATTATCGTAGTTACTCCCCATGTTATTATTGTAGTTACTCCGATTTTCGCAGTAACTTTGCATTTTCCCCGCTTTGCCGGGGGAATCGGGCGGAAATTCAGGGGAGAAGAAATTGATTTTGTAGGCGGGGGCGCGTTTGTTCCTGCTGCCGGGGATGAAGTCAATTAAGCTGCGCTGCTTGAGGCTGTTCCGCGCCATGATGACGGCGCCAAGCTGCATGGGGCAGAGCGCGAGAAGCCGGTCATTCGCAATGCGGATGAACCCCTCCGGCCAGATGCTCCCTTGTGCGCGTCCGTTGATGATGTGCATCAGCGCATACCACACAAGGCGTTCTCCGGACGAAAGTCCTTCATCAGACGCATATTCGATGAACCGCATGTGTTCCCGCACATAGTTGACAATCGGCATGGTGCTGCCCCCTTATTCTTCGCCGCCGGACTTATCGGGAATGACGGCAAGGCTGCCATCGAGGCTGTAGCGCAGTACGTTGCACGTTTCCCCGTGGCGGTTTGTGACCTTCGCCCAGTCTCGCCGGATGGGGACACCCGCCTTCTTCAGCTCGCTGATGCGGCTTGCAAGGCGCAGAATGCCGAGGTCAAGCATCGCGTCCAGCGTGGTGATTTGTGTATTTTTTTCTGAAAGTGCTGCTGTCCACTGCATATTTTCCAATTCTTCACGGAAAGCTGTGGAGAGGAAGCATTCATGAAAACAGGCATGGTTTTGCTCGCTGCTCCCGTCGCGTCTGCGGACGCGAAGTTGTTACTTTCTGTTGCGACAGAAAGTAACCAAAGAACGCCCAGAGGGGGCTGCCGAATGTCGAGTCTGGGCGGCAGCCCCCTCTGGACTCCCCCCGCCGCAAAAGTTTCTTGCGTGAAAGAGTTGCTTTCTACTACCTAACTTGAACTCTTCTTCCTTCCCCCAAAGTTTCCGTGACGCTCCTATTTTCCTGTCCCCATGGAAAAGATCCACCCATACGGCATATTTTCCTCCCTGTCTGCACATCCTATTCCGACAGGACTTCGCCGCGGTGGAAGGAGATGAACGCATGGGGTTTATCGTTTTGGGGATTCTTTGCGCAGCTGCTGTGGTGGTGACCTTGGCGTGCCTGTGGATTAACCGATGAGGGGCGCTGGTTCTTCACAGGTATCTTGGGTGAAGAATTCGTTTGAATCCAGCGGGATTTTGTCAGCGCGTTCACGGCTTTTTCACTACATAAAAATTCGCATACGAAAACCCCCGGAAACGCAATGTTTCCGGGGGTTTGGCGGAGAAGCCGGGATTTGAACCCGGGCTGCGATTACTCACACTACTCCCTTAGCAGGGGAGCCCCTTCGGCCACTTGGGTACTTCTCCATGTCAAGCTCGTATGCAGTTAAGAAAACTGGCGGAGAGAGAGGGATTCGAACCCCCGGTACCTTTCGGTATCACTGGTTTTCAAGACCAGCGCCATCAACCGCTCGGCCATCTCTCCATAATGGAACCAGCTTTATTAGCATACCACGTTTCCACCGCTTTGTCAAGAGGAAATTTACTTTTTTTCGGGAAAAGTGTGCGGCGCGCGGCATTACGGCAGCTGTGCGCCGTCCAGGAGCGCCAGAATCGCGTCGCGAACGACAGCGCTCATGGTCGGAAAAGTGGCCGCGCATTCATGCGCCGTTTCCTCGGTCGGCAGGCTCACCATCAGCGTAATGGTCGGCTGCGTCGGGTTGTCGCAGGCGGTCGTCAGCCACTCCGAGTCGCTCACCTGCAGCACGCTGCACCCGTCCGGCAGCTTCTTTTCCGGCGTGTGGCCGCTGCCCAAGGTGGACAGCAGGAGCAGGTAGACCTGATTCATGCACTGCTGCCAGCGCTGCTGGAGGCAGTTGATGCGTTTGCCCGTCGGCAGTGCAAAAGTGATGTCCAGCAGGACGTTTCGGCGGTCGACGATGCGCAGGTGCAGCCCTTTTTCGCCGTTCGGGAGATCGAAAATCTCCACCGCCGCCATCTGTTCCGCCGCGAACCGCTCGCGCCACTGCGCCGCGCCGCTGTCAATCAGCCCGCGACGGCTGACCGGGATGTGCATCTCGAAGCTGTTGAGCAGGTAGAGTCCCGCGTCGGTCAGTTCGAGCGTCCCGCCGGATGTGTCGCCCTGACGGCGCAGTTTGCCCTCGCTCTCCAAATCCGCAATCGTCAGCTGGAGGGTGATATAGTTCATCAAGTCGGTGTCGGTCATGACAATCAGCAGCTGCTGGTCGGTCATTGCGCCGACGGTTTTGAGGGCATAGAGGATGAGCAGCCGGTTCTCGGCATCGGGGATAATTTTGCGCTGCACGCGGCATCAGCCTCCTTCCCTGCGGATTTTTTCTACATTATAGTAGTCTCTTGTTGCAGAGGGTTTCGCGCCTGCGGACGCGACCAAAGGGCATGAAAACAAACGAAGTTTGCGGTCGCCCTTTGGAAACCTTCGGCGTGCGCCTTAACTAATAGCATTTACGAAAACACCCCCTCCGCCAGAGGCTGAGGGGATGCGCTTGTCGGCAGAAAGTCCGCGCCGGCGGCACTTGCCCCATTGCAGACCTTTCCGCAGCTGATTGTCCTGAATGCCCCCTGACGCTTACGCGAGGAAGGGCTTGATCTCGGCCAGCAGGTCGTCGCAATCGTCGGAGTAAATCTCCATCGTCACAGGCTTGCTCCAGTCGAGGGAGAAGATGCCCAGAATGGACTTAGCATCCACAACGTGACGGCCGCTGCGCAGATCCATGTCATACGGATACGCGCCAACGATCTGGACGAACTTGGCACCATCGGTCATCAGGTTCAGCTTGATGTTCACGGACTTCATAGGTGAACCACCTCCTTCATTTTGTCCGAATATAAGTATACTATTTCCCTGCCAAAAATGCAAGGGGGGACGGATTTTTTTCCTGCCTTTCGGGTGATTTTCGCCATTTTGCAACGGAAAGCGGCTGATTTTTGTCCTTTTCTCATGCAATTTTGCCTGTTTTGTCCATGGTAATACTCCTTCGGCGGATGATTGCGCGCATTTGCACAAAAACCGAACTTTTTTTATTTTGCCCTCTTCCATCATTCGTAGATTTGTGCTATAATACGATTCAGGCATCGCCGGATTTTTTATTTTGCCTGATTTGCTCCGGTGTGCCCGAAAAAGCCGTACCATTTCCATACGATTCCCGGATGATTCAGTTGCATCGGGATTCGCATTCGACCACCGATAAAGGAGCGATACCCCCGTGGACAAAATCCGCCGCAACGAGCGCATGAGCGCTATGATGAAGATTCTTGCCGCCAAGCCGAACCGCATCTTCACGCTTTCCTATTTTTGCGACCTCTTCGGGTCTGCCAAATCGACCATGAGCGAAGATATTGATATCCTGCGCGACGTTGTGGCGCACTTCGGGCTGGGCGAGCTGGAAACGGTCACAGGCGCGGCGGGCGGTGTTCGCTATCGCACGAAGGTTCGCCGTCCCGAAGCGCGCAAGTTCATCGGCGACCTCTGCCAGCAGCTGAGCGAAGAAGGGCGCGTTCTGCCCGGCGGCTTCCTCTATTACAGCGACATTCTCTCCACGCCCGAAATCGTCACCCGCATGGGCGAAATCATGGCGACGGAATACTATGCCGCCGCGCCGGATTTTGTGCTGACGATGGAGACGAAGGGCATCCCCGTCGCCTTCTCCACCGCGAACGCGCTGGGCGTGCCGCTGGTGATTGCGCGCCGTTCCTCCAAGGTCTACGAGGGCAGCGCGGTCAACATCAACTACGTTTCCGGGTCGTCCGGCCATATCGAGACGATGAGCCTTTCGCGCCGCGCGGTGCAGGAGGGGCAGAAGTGCCTGATTGTGGACGACTTTCTCAAAGGCGGCGGCACGGCGAAGGGCATGGTCGACCTGATGCGCGAGTTCAATGTCGATGTCGTCGGCATGACGTTCGTGATGTCCACCGCAAAACCCGTGAAGAAGCGCGTGATGGGCGAAAAGTCGCTGATGGTGATGGACATTGATCAAGAGCACGAAACCGTGCTGGTAAAGCCCGCGTTCTGGCTCAACGGCGACGCTTGACGGTTTGTAAACTTTCTGCAACTTTTTGATGCTTCGGCAGGATTTTCCCCTATTCTGGCGAATTTTTTTGAGGAAGTTCTGATGAAATGCGGTAACCAGTTGGCTGCCGAATAAGTCAGAAATTTCCTGACGTGAAACGTGCAGCGAATCGCTCCGCCCATTCGTTTATTGTGCGAAACAATTCCTCTGCATCATGAAAGCGAGGTTTTCCCCATGTCCAACCTTGAACCCGAACAGGTCAAACAGGCGGAATCCGCCCCCTCCTCCCCCGAAAACGCGCCGGAGTCTGCCGAAAAGAAGGAAGAATCCGCCCTGTATTACACCAAATGGCAGCAGCGCATGATGAAAAAGGGCTACGTCGTCACCCCGAAGGTGAAAAAGCCCGCAAAGCAGAACGCCATGGAGTGGATTGCGACACTTGTCGGCGCACTGCTGCTCGTCCTCCTGCTGAAAGCGTTCGTGGGTTCGCCCGTGGTGGTGGACGGCAACAGCATGTATCCGACGCTGCACAACGGCGAAATCATGATGATGAGCAAGCTGCATTACGGCACGTCGTACTTCTTCAATCAGCCGATTGTGCTGGGCGGCGAGCCGGAGCGCTTCGATGTCGTGGTGTGCCGCTATCCTGACCGCGGCAGCACGAATTTTGTCAAGCGCGTGGTGGGTCTGCCGGGCGACACGGTTCAGATTTCCGGCGGATACCTGTACGTCAACGGCGTGAAGTACACCGAGAAATTCCTGTCCGCGCGGATGTACAGCGACTACGGCCCGTACATCGTGCCGGAAGGGCACTATTTCCTGATGGGCGACAACCGCAACAATTCCAACGACAGCCGCTCGTCGCACGTCGGCGCTGTGCCGCGGAACATGATTCTGGGCAAGGTGGAAGCCGTGCTGTGGCATCAGATTCCGTCTACGCTGGATGACTGGGGTCTGGCGAACGACTAACTTGTTGATTCTTGCATTTTCTTGCCGGAGGTTCGGACGGGTTGTCCGGCTTCCGGCTTTTGTTATCTAAGGGGGAATTTTTTATGGCAAAAATCGACTGGGGCGAAAAGCTGGAGCTGAAAATCAGGATGCTGCCCGAAAGCCCCGGCTGCTACCTGATGAAGGACAAAGACGGCACGATTATCTACGTCGGCAAGGCGGTCAACCTCAAAAACCGCGTCCGCTCCTACTTCCGCGACACGGAGCACACGCCGAAAGTCGCCGCCATGATTTCCCACATCGACGACTTCGATATTCTCCTGTGCGACAGCAACCTCGAAGCGCTGTGCCTCGAATGCAACCTCATCAAGCTGCACAAACCGTACTACAACATCCTTCTCAAGGACGATAAGCATTATCCGTACCTGCGCGTCAACCTGAAAGAGCCGTTCCCACGTCTGACCCTCGCCCGGCGGATGGAGAAGGACGGCGCGAAGTACTTCGGCCCATACATCGGCGCGACGGCGGTTCGGCAGGTCATCGACGCGGTTCGCGGCGTGTTCCCCCTGCGGACGTGCCGGAAGGAACTGCCGCTGAAAACACCCTGTCGCCCGTGCGTCAACTACGAAATCGGCAAATGCCTCGCCCCGTGCGCCGGAAAATGCACCGAAGAGCAGTACTGGGACATGATGGACGGCGTGCTGGCGTTCCTCGGCGGCGACTACAAGCAGGTGCTGGACGTGCTGAACCGCGAAATGATGGACTACGCGGCAAAGATGCAGTACGAGCGCGCCGCCGTCATCCGCGACAAAATCCGCGACGTACAGGGGCTGATGGAACGGCAAGTCGCCATCCAGACTGACCGGAGCGAGCAGGACATCCTCGCCATTGCGCAGGACGGGCTGGACGCCATGATTCAGCTGGTATACGTCCGCGGCGGCCGCATGGTCGGCGGCGACCACTTTGCCCTCCCCCGCGAGGGCAGCGAACCCGCTGGCGACGTTCTGGCAGAGTTCCTGACGCAGTATTATCAGGAGGGCAACCTGATTCCGCGCAACATCCTCGTGCAGGAGCTGCCCGACGGCGCGCAAGTCCAATTAGAGCAATGGCTGCGGCAGCAGAAGGGCGCGGCGGTGACGCTGGTCACGCCCCGGCGCGGCGAGAAGCACGACCTGGTGCTGCTGGCGGCGAAAAACGCCCATGACGCGCTGGAGAAGCGGAACGCCCGCGCGAGCATCCGCGAAGAGCGCACGGTCGGCGCGGCAGCGGCGCTCGGCAAGGCGCTGGGGCTGCCCAAGGCCCCACGGCGCATTGAGGGCTACGACATTTCCAACACGCAGGGTGTTTTGAGCGTCGCGAGCATGGTGGTGTTCATCGACGGTGAACCAGCGAAAAAGGAATACCGCCGCTTCCGCATCAAGACGGTCGAGGGCGCGAACGACTTTGCCTCCCTGAACGAGGTGCTGGGGCGGCGGTTCGCGCACGGCTTGCAAGAGAAGGCGGAACGCGAAGAACAGGGACTATCCCCCATCGGCGGCAAGTTTTCTGACCTGCCCGACCTTGTGCTGATTGACGGTGGCCCGCAGCAGCTGCGTTTCGCGCGGCAGGCGCTGCTGGACATGGGCGCGGATGTCGCGATGTTCGGACTGGCGAAGAAGCAGGAGGAGATTTTCCTTCCCGACCGCGAAGACCCGATTTGCCTTGACCACCACACGCCGGAGCTGCACCTGATTCAGCGCGTCCGCGACGAAGCGCATAGGTTTTGCATTACGCACCACCGCGGATTGCGCGGGAAAGCGAGCATTCACAGCCAATTGGAGGATATTCCCGGGATTGGACCGAAGCGACGGAAGGCGCTGCTGACGAAACTGGGGTCGATGAAGGCAATTCGGGAGGCGACGGAGGAGGAATTGCTGAAGGTGCCGGGGATGAATCAGGCAGCGGCGAAAGCGGTCAGAAAATGGGCTGAGGCACAAGAAAAAAAGTAACACGCGGAAAAAGCATGACGAAGCACTCAACTCAATCGCGCGAAAGGGGTCAATGGGGGGACTTCGTCCCTTTTCATCTGCCCCTTGCGGGGTCAAGGGGCGGAGCTCCCTTGTGGGGTTTGGGGCAACGCCACAACTGTTGCTCGTCAAGTCCACTCAAAAAGAGAAGTGAACAAGGTGCAAGCAGCGCAGCGTCCCTGCCAGTAACTTTGCGCATCCGCAGATGCGCCCCAAGCTTGCGGTCAAGTCCAGCCGCATGGCAAAGCAAAGCGCTGCAGCCGATTATCAATCCGCATTTTTGACAAAATAAACGCTGTTTCTTCCTATATATATTTCCTGTGTCTGATTGAAAAAGCGGTTCACATCGGCAAGGCTGTCCGCGAACATATCGCAGTTTGGTTCGCTGATTGCCTGAAAAGATTTCAGCGTTTCTTTGCTGAAATCCGCTCCATTCTGTTCCAGCTGTTTTCCGTTCGCAAGAAACCACTCATCCACCTGACCGTTTTTCATCACGGGAATGCTGCTCACAAAGTTGCCAACCGCCTGCCCAGCCGTCCCCAGCCCTTTCAGCACCTGATACTCCACAGCAGATTCTGCCAATCTTTCCAAGTGGTTCGCGCACGCTTTGTAGACTTCGCGGTACTTATCCGCCCGCTCATGAATCCCCTGCTGCACTTGCTGGATGTACCCTTCCTCATATTGCCTTTGAAGCATAACTTCCATTACCGAGGCAAAGCAAAACAAATCAAACGAAAGCCGATAATATTGGAATTTTCTTGTCAGCGCCGCTTGCGTTGACGAAACAAGCTGCCACATGATGAAGCCATGATTTTCCTTCAGCATATCGGCAATTTGCTTCTGATAGAAAATCATGTTCGCTTCCGCATCGCGCCGGATGTCCGCCGCAATCTGATATTGCGCTGCCGTGTAGGTCGCGTTGTCCCAATTGTATTTGTATTCTTGCAGGATGGTCGTAAGTGTTTTCCAATCGCCCTCAATTTTCGCTTCCTTGTCCTCTTCAAGGAAGGAAAGTATTTGCTTTTCCATGCCAAGCACAGCATCCAGCTTCTTTTCGACGGCAGCCAGCGCTGCCGCCATTGCCAGCATGGCAGGACTGATTGCCATCAGGGCATTCTGCGGTTTTTCCTTCACCCAGCGCGCCTGCCCGACAATCCCCTTTTCGTTGATGATTGTGCCGATGTTCATCCCATCACCGTGCGCCGTTGCAAGGCAGCCGTTAACGCCTTTGGGAAAAACACAGCGGTACAAATTGCCGTCACTCATTGAGTTTGTCACGGTATGAAGAGATGACAGCATAGTAGCCATTCCACCGCCAAACGCCGCTATCTGCGCCATTGGCAGTTCTACCGCATCCATTTGGGATATATCCGCATGAATTTCGGTGAGCGCGTTATCCTCGCCATTCGGCTGCGCATTTGCAGGTTTCTTCCTGAAAAAAGCAAGCAATCCCATTTTACATCCTCCATCGTTCGCATTGTTCGCAATTGCAGTATAGCACATTTTACGCCGCTTTTGAAGAACAGACGTCGGCATCCGCACGGCAAAATTCCCTTGGTAAAATTTTATCAAACCACTTGTCAAACGTATCCGAGTATGATAAAATTCTGTCAGAAAGGAACCATTTGCGCCAAGTGCGCACGGTTCACGAGAAGGGAGATTTTTTGATGATTCGTAAAGTGGTGGTAGCGGGCGGCGGTGTGCTGGGCAGCCAAATTGCTTTCCAGAGCGCATACTGCGGATTCGACGTAACCATCTGGCTGCGCAGTGAGGGCAGTATCGGGCGCACACAGCCCAAACTTGACCACCTGCATCAGGTGTACATCGACACCATCAACCTGATGGCAACGCCTGACGGTCAAACGCCCGCAAATTGGGCGAACGGCATCGCGGATTTCGACGGCTTCGACCCGAAAAAATGCCTTGAGAAGGTGGAGGCGGCGTACAAGAACACTCACCTCGAACTCGATATGGCGAAAGCGGTTGCAGACGCTGACCTCGTCATCGAGTCAATGGCGGAGAACGTGGAGGACAAAATCAGCTTCTACCAGAAGCTCGCGCCGCTGATGCCCGCAAAGACGGTGCTGGTGACGAACTCCTCCACCCTGCTGCCGTCGAAATTCGCCAAGTACACCGGGCGACCCGACGAGTACCTGTCGCTGCACTTCGCGAACTCCATTTGGAAGAACAACATTGCGGAAATTATGGCGCAAAGCAAGACCGACCCGAAGGTTTTCGACACGGTAATGCAGTTTGCCAACGACATCCGCATGATTGCGCTGCCCGTCCGCAAGGAAAAATCCGGCTATCTGCTCAACTCGATGCTTGTGCCGCTGCTGTTCTCGGCGATGGACTTGTACGTCAACGGCATTTCCGACCCGGAGAGCATCGACAAGGCATGGACGCTGGGCACAGGCGCGCCGAAGGGACCATTCCACATTCTGGACACCGTCGGGCTGACGACGGCACACAACATCGTCAAAATGTACCTGAAGATTCCGTCATTCCTCGCGCCGTATAACTTCAAGGGCATGGACAAGATGCTGAAGGAGTACATTGACGCGGGCAAACTCGGACAGAGCAGCGGCGAAGGCTTCTTCAAGTACGAAAAATAAAGCTGATTCCGGCGCGGTATGCTCAAATTGTGCGGTATCCGCGCCGGATTTCCGCTTTTTGCGCGGATTTTTGCAGATTCCGAAAAAAGCGCTTGCCAAATGCGAGAAATTGTGCTATACTAAATAAGCTGTTCTATGGACAGCTTGTGGAGACGTATCGAAGCGGTCATAACGGGACTGACTCGAAATCAGTTGATCCGCAAGGGTCCGTGGGTTCGAATCCCACCGTCTCCGC
>ENA-OUQW01002056-OUQW01002056.1-human-gut-metagenome-genome-assembly--contig:-NODE-2056-length-18088-cov-4.137969_pt1 | contig 18088 bp, 17 predicted proteins | sample MGYA00248464_ERZ548849 | MGnify/ENA primary metagenome ERZ548849 (study PRJEB26491, sample SAMN04978193) | human gut metagenome | host: Homo sapiens | study: EMG produced TPA metagenomics assembly of... | reverse complement strand
AGCATTCCACCAACCACTTTTGTCATTGTCACCAACCAAAAATGTCAATTATACCTATTTTTCCAATTTCCCTACAAAATTCCTATCTTTATTTGCATTCTGAAAAGCTATGTGCAATGAAGATACTTATCGTAGAGGACGAACCCTCCCTGCAGGAGATGATGACGCGCACGCTGCGTGCGGAGAAACATGTCGTGGAGACTGCCTCGACCTATGCCGAGGCGGAGGACAGGCTTGCGGTCTATGCCTATGACTGCGTGCTGCTCGACATCATGCTCCCTGACGGCGACGGGCTGGGGCTGCTCTCGATGCTCAAGTCCGGCGGCAGGAGGGAGGCGGTGATAATCATTTCGGCCCGGGATTCGCTCGACGACAAGATACGCGGGCTCGAGGACGGTGCCGACGACTACCTGCCGAAGCCGTTCCACCTCGCCGAGCTTTCCGCGAGGATACGCAGCGTGGCCCGCCGCACCATGGGCGGCGGCCGCAACGGAATCACGCTCGGCAACGTGACGGTCGAGCCGGAAAGCTTCCGCGCCACGGTGGGCGGCAGGGAGCTGCCTCTGCTCAAGAAGGAGTTCGACATACTGTCGTATTTCATGCAGCGTCCGGGTCATGTCATAGACAAGGCTGTGCTTGCCGAGGCGGTGTGGGGCGACCATGTCGACCAGGCGGACAACTTCAATTTCGTGTATTCGCAGATGAAGAACCTGCGTCGCAAGCTCGAGGAGGCCGGGGCGACGATAGAGCTGAAGGCGGTCTACGGCTTCGGCTACAAGCTCGTATCCGAGGACGGGGAACAATGATGCGCGGAAGGCTTCCGGAAATGTAGTACCGGCTTCCGGAAGTGTAGTACCGGTGTCTGGAAGTGCATGAACGGGTGATAGGAGAAAGCATATGAAACTGATATACAGAATAGCCCTGCGCCTGTCGCTGCTGCTCGTACCGCTGATTGCGATATGGGCGGTGGTCTTCTATTTCACTATGGTGAGCGAGATAAACGATGAGGCGGACGATGCGCTCGAGGACTATTCCGAAGTCCTGATATTGCGTCTGCTCGGCGGCGAGGAGCTCCCCTCGAGCGGAGACGGGACCAACAACAGCTATTCGGTGACTACCGTGAGCGAGGAATACGCGACTTCCCGCCGCGCGATTAGCTATCACGATGCCGAGGTGTACATCCCCGAAAAAAGGGAGACCGAGCCTGCGCGCGTGCTTGTGACTATCTTCCCCGACAGGAACGGGGACTGGCATGAACTCCGCGTGTCGATGCCTACCTTCGAGAGGCAGGATCTCCAGGGAACCGTGCTCCGCTGGGTGGTGCTGCTGTATTTTGTGCTGCTGGCGATATGCCTCGGAACGACGCTCTGGGTGTTCCGGAAAAGCATGCGCCCGCTGTATGCGCTGCTCGGCTGGCTCGACGCCTACTCTCCGGGCAAGGCCCCGGAGCCCGTTCCGAACGATACCGATATCGAGGAGTTCATGCGTCTGAATACTGCGGCGCAGCAGGCGGTGGAGCGTTTCGAGAAGCTGCTCGGACAGCAGAAGGAGTTCATAGGAAACGCGTCGCACGAGCTCCAGACACCTCTCGCCGTGCTCCAGGGCCGACTGGAATATCTTGTCTCGAACGGGAACCTGAGCGAGGAGATGCTCTCCGAGGCATCGAAGATGCAGGCCGCCCTCAGCCGCATCATACGCCTGAACAAGGCTCTGCTGCTGCTCGCCAGGATCGAGAACGGGCAGTTCCCGGAAAGCAGCGTCGTCGACATTGCGGTGCTGCTCAGGGAGCAGCAGGAACTGTATGCCGAGATATATGCCGACCGTCATATTTCCTGCCGCCTCACCCTCCCGGAAAGCTTCCCCGTCCGTATGAACGAGTCCCTTGCGTCGGTGCTCGTCACCAATCTGCTGAAGAACGCGTATGTACATGGAGCCGAAGGCTCTATGGTCGAAGTAGTCCTCGCGGACGGGGTGCTGGACATTTCCGGCGAAGGCGGCGCCGCCCTGGACGCGGAGCATATCTTCGAACGCTTCTACCAGGGCGGGAAGAAGAAGGAAGGCTCCACGGGGCTCGGCCTCGCCCTTGTCAAGGCCGTCTCCGACAGCTACGGAATGGCCGTCGAATACCGGTATTCGGACTGCCGTCACCACTTCCTGCTGCCGCTTGGAAAAATTTCCGTCTGATTTTCGGAAAACAGTCCCTTTTTACAGTTTCGCTACAGAATCGCCTGCTACCTTTGCATCGTAAAACGATACCGAGATGAAAAGGACGACGATACTCTGCTTTATTGTGATGCTGCTCTCTGCTCTGCCCGCATTTGCGGAGGCCGACCACGACAGGCCGGTTTCTATCGGCGAGATGCCCGCGGCCGCAAGGGAGTTCATCGCCCGGCACTTTCCGGAAGCGAAGGTTGCGCTCGCAAAAATGGAGAGGGACTTCCCCGATGTCAGCTACGAGGTGATCTTCACTATCGGGGTCAAGCTCGAGTTCGACGGCGGAGGGGAGTGGACCAAGGTTTCATGCAAGTATTCTCCCATGCCGGAAGGAATAGTTCCGGAGCCGCTGGAGATGAAATCGGCAGAGCTTTACCCCGGCGTCCCGGTAATCGAGATCGAAAGGGAGCGCCGCGAAATCGAGCTGAAGCTCGCCAACGGAATGGAACTGACGTTCAGCCCTGACGGACGGCTGCTCGATATCGACGACTGACAATAAATACTATACATTAATTAGACAAGTCAAACGATAAAAACATCAGAATCATGAAAAAGACCATCATCGCAGCTTTCATGCTGCTCGCCGGAATCACTTCCGCAAAGGCCGACAACGACCGTCCCATCAACCTCGACCAGCTTCCCAAGGCTTCGCAGGAATTCCTCGCAGAGCACTTCTCCGGCCTCCAGCTGGCTTTCGCCACCGAAGACCGCAAATACATCGGCAGCGAATACGAAGTCGTCTACACCGACCGTACCGAGGTGGAATTCAATACTGAAGGAGAATGGACTTCTGTCGAGCGCAGGTACGATGCCGTTCCCGCCGGAATCGTCCCCGCCGAGATAACCAGATATCTCGATACGCTCGAGTTTGCCAAAGGCCAGCAGATCCGCAAGATCAGCCACAACCGCTTCGAGTGGGAAGTGGAACTCTCGAACGGACTGGAGATAGAGTTCGACACCAGGTTCAACGTAATCGGAATCGACGACTGATATGTCCGGCATCCGCGCATCTTTCCTTGACAGGAAACGGATCATGGTTATCGCAGCAGCGGCGGCCGTAGTGGCCGCCCTCGCTGTTGCCGGAAGCGTGGAGACGAAAAAGCCCGTGCAGGCTGACGGACTGCCGCAGGCTGCACAGACTTTCATCGCTACGCATTGTGCCGGAGAAGTTCCCGTCCTCGTCCTCAGGGAATATGACGACTTCAGGCGCAGCTACGAGGCCACCCTTGTCGACGGCACCAAGATCAAGTTCCGCCGCAGCGGCGAGTGGACATCCTTCGAAAGCCATGCGAGGCCTGTGCCTGCAGCGTTGATTCCTGCACAGGTGACAGAATATGTCGGGACGAACTTCCCCGGAGCCGTCGTGAAGCATATTTCGAGAGAGCGCAGAGAAATCGAAGTAGGGCTCGACAACAGGGTGGAACTGACTTTCGATACGAGGACTTTCCTGCTCACCGACTTCGACGATTAGAACTTCAGGTATTCCCTGAGGTCGGAGACATATTCTTCCATAGCCTTCCTGCCGCGTTCCGTGATACGGCAGGAAGTGCGTGTCTTCCGGCCCACGAACTCCTTGCGGACTTCGATATATCCTGCCTCGGAGAGCTTGTCTATCTGGACGCTGAGGTTCCCGGCACTTGCTCCTGTCTGTTCCCTGAGCCAGGTGAAGTCAGCCTCCTCCACCGAAAGCAGCAGTGTCATTATCGACAGCCGTAACTGGGAGTGGATTATGGGATTCAGCTCCTTCAGCATGACCCGGAACTCCTATGGTTGATGATATGGCCGGGAATTACCAGCGAGAACAGGAAGCTGAACCCTCCGGCAAGGTTCCAGACCGGGAGGTAGCCGTCACCGGAGACCATTCCGGAGAGCAGCAGGACAGGCATCACGAAGGCTATGGTCGTCATTCCTACGATGCTGCCCTCACCTATAGTCAGTCCCGTGATCAGCGTTCCGGTGCACACGAATATCAGAGCGAGAGGGAGCATAAGCATGAGGTTTATCGTCCCGCTTCCGAATCCCGAACCCAATATCACCGCGAGCGACAGCACCATAAGCATCAGCACTACCTTCCATGTGTTCGTGAGCATCCTGTCGATATAGCTCGTGACTTCCGGCTTGCTGTCGCGGTCTTTGGCCCACAGCACTATCGCAGGGATGAACATCAGCATCCACAACAGGTTCCATGCCCAACTCCCGCTGAAGCGGGTCAGCAGGAAGGTGGCCGCCGAAATGGCGATAGAGGTGTAGCCGTAATAGAGGAAGGGGTTGCCGCTTCCTTTCTGCAGTCTCTGCCTGCTTGCGCTTATCATCTGAGAAATCAGCTCGAGGCTTTCCTTCTCGGTAAATTTTCTTTCTTCCATAAATGAAGTCGGATTTAATGGTTTATAAAATAAACTGTCGGCGCCTTGAAAAAGCGGAGAGTGCGCATCTCTTCCGCTTTCTCTGTACAAATATAAACCATTTTATTTTATAAACCAAAATTAATTCAAAAACTTTATATCTTTGCGCCCGCAATCTTAGTTGGGAAGTGTATGGGAAAGTTCAAGGGCGTCCTCTATGGAATGGCCACGTCTGTCACGTTCGGCCTGATTCCGCTGTTCACCCTTCCGCTGATAGGGAAGGGAATGGGATATGATTCGATTCTGTTCTACCGTTTCCTGTTCGCGTCGCTTGCGCTCGCGGGAGTGATGCTGGTCAAGGGCGAATCGTTCCGCATTACGGAGAGGGATCTTCCTACCTTCGTCCTGCTGGCGTTCTTCTACACCTTCTCGTCGCTTTTCCTGCTCTGCGGCTACGGCTATATGGGCGCCGGCGTCGCGACGACCCTGCATTTCACCTATCCGGTGTTCGTGACCCTGCTGATGCTGCTTCTGTTCAGGGAGAAGGCGTCCTGGCTGACCTGGGTGGCTATCGCGCTCGCCGTCGGCGGTGTGGCGATGCTCTCGCTGCCCTCGACCGGGATGCAGGCCGATGTCAAGGGAATCATCATAGTCCTGCTGTCGGCGGTCGCATACGGAAGCTACATAGTCGGGGTGAACAAGTCGAGGGTACACAGCATGAACAGCCGCAAGCTGGCGTTCTATGTGTTCGTGTTCACTACCGTAATCTTTGCCGTCAAGGACATGGCCTCCGGAAGCCTGCAGCTGCCTCCCGACCCGTCTTCGGTCGGCTGCCTGATACTGCTCGCAGTGCTGCCCACGGTAGTCTCCAACATCACCCTCGTGCTGGCGGTGCAGAACATCGGCGGCACGCTCACATCCGTGCTCGGTGCGCTGGAACCTCTGACGGCCGTGTGCATAGGTGCTCTGGTGTTCGGCGAGGACTTCACGCTGCGTGAGGGCTTCGGCATACTGCTGGTACTGCTGGCCGTGACCCTGATAATCATGACCGGTGCGATACAGCGCACCCTCGGCAAGGTGTTCAGGAAGACGAGGCCGCGCCATTCGTAGAAATAATTTTACGGCATGTCGTTGAAAGAAAAGCTTGCGATACGCCCGGCCGGGCCTGGAGACCTGGATGGGCTGATGCGGATTTTCGCCTCGGCGCGCAGCTTCATGCGCAGGAGCGGAAACATGCACCAATGGGAGGGTGGATATCCTTCGGAGGCGCTGATGCGTTCGGAAATACTCGCCGGACATTGCCTTGTATGCGAGACGGAGGACGGCGAGGCGGTCGGGACATTCTGCTTCATCGTGGGTGAGGACCCTACATACCGGATAATAGAGCAGGGTGCATGGCTGCATCCCGGGCCTTATGGAACGATACACAGGCTGGCTTCCTCTGGAAAGACCGGAGGAGTGGCCGCGGCCTGCTTCGACTGGTGCTGGGAGCGTATCCACAACCTGCGCGCTGACACGCATGCCGACAATGCCGTAATGCAGCGCCTGCTCGAGGGAGCGGGTTTTGTCAGATGCGGCATAATCTACACCGACGACGGCTCTCCGAGGATTGCCTATCAGAAATATGCAGCAGGGTAGATTGCTGCCGCAGGAGAGACCTCCCTATAGGATCTGGCTGCTGTGGTTCTTCGTGTCCACCTTGCCGATTGCGTCGATGATTGTCCCGTCTTCGCCTATGACATAGGTCGTGCGCAGCGTGCCGACGGTCTCCCTTCCCATGAACTTCTTCGGCCCCCAGGCCTCGTAGGCCTTGAGAATCGTGCAGTCGGGGTCTGAAATCAGGTGGAAGGGGAGCGAGTATTTCTCGATGAACTTCCTGTGCGAGGCCTGCGAATCCTTGCTGACGCCGAGGACCGCATATCCTGCGGCAAGGAACCTCTCGTAGTTGTCCCTCAGGTCGCAGGCCTCGGCGGTGCAGCCGGGAGTGCTGTCCTTGGGGTAGAAGTAGAGTACCAGCTTCTTTCCGGCGAAGTCGCCGAGCCTTACGGTATTGCCGTTTTCATCAGTTCCCGTGAAGTCGGGAGCCTTGGTGCCTTTCTGTAACATGTTCCCTGGGTCTTTTATGTATGTGAATGCGTAAAGATATGTATTTCCGTGCCGGAAAACAATACAAGATACTCCTGCCGTGCCGGTGCGCGGGCAGGAGTATCTTACAGAGAAACAGTTAAGTATCGGAATTATTTATCCCATCCGGGATTCTGGACGATATTGGGGTTGATGGAGGTCTCCGAGAACGGATAGGGGAAAAGTTCGTGCTTTCCCTTGACGAAACCGGTTTCGGCGATGCCTTCGTTGGGGTTGCCATGTGTGATGTATGCACGGTGCCTGGGCTCTCCGTCGGCGAAGAAGGCGTCATGCAGGGTGGGGATGTTCTTCCCGCTGTTCATTACCCCGTCAAGATCTCCCCAGCGTACCATGTCGAGCCAGCGGCAGCCTTCCAGCCACATCTCGAAGCGCTTTTCGTTCTTTACTTCGTCAAGCGTACATGCCGTGCTGACATGCTTAGACCCGGCCCTGTTCTGGATGTCGTTGAGAGCCTTGAGCCCGCTTCCGTCAGTGTCTCCGAGGACTGCCTGACATTCGGCATACATGAGGAGTACTTCGGCGTATCTGAAGATGAGGAAGTTCGTCATGTTGAACGAATTGTTATACTCGTCCTCACGGCTTGCGTTTCTCTTGAACGAAAGATAGTATCCGTTTGCATACAGGCCGGGCTCCTTGATGCCCCGGTTGGGATCGGTCCATTTGTCGTCCACCTCGGCGTCGTTCGAATAGGAGAGCTCTTCGATAAGTTCGTCGAATGAGACTATCCAGGCCTTTCTGCGGTATGAATCACCGTCATTTGCGACGAAGTCGGCAGCAAAGTCTTCACGGACTCCAAGTCCTCCCCATCCGGTATTGAATATCTCGAGAGGAGTTCCCGCCATATTGGCGAGGTTCCAGTTCCAGGTCATGTTATGCTGCCAGAGGCTCTTGCTCGCGTAACTGAAAGGTGTAAGGCTCGAATTCAGCGCGAGGTTGCATTCGAATATCTTTTCTTCGTTACCGTCTCCCTCGATATGGAAACTCTCGCGGATCCTGTTTCCGGGGACGAGCTGGTATTTCCCTGAATCGATTACCTGTTTGAGTGCTGCCCGGGCTCCCTCATAGTCTCCGGCGAACAGCAGAGCCTTGCCGATTATGGTGAGCGCAAAACCCTTGGTGACCTTTACTGCGCCGTTCTTGTCCTGGGGGCTTTCCCTCTCGTCAAGATAGGGAAGAACCTCTTCACATTCGTCGGCACACCACTGCAGCAGTTCTGCCTGGGTTCCGGGGTAGTTGCCGGGCTTGGCGTCGCCTGTAAGCACTTCGGTCACGAGCGGGGGCTGTCCCCAGCCGAGGGCCAGCATCATATGGCAGAATGCACGCAGCACCCTTGCCTCTGAGATCGCCTTGTCCTTGATGTCGCTGTCGCCGTATTCGAAGTTGTTGATTACAAGGTTGGAATGATAGATTGCCGTATAGAAGGCCTTATACATCTGAGTGTAGATCTCATTGTCGGTAGTCGCCCGGAATTCATTCACCTGCTGGCGGCTGTTTGTAGCTCCGTACATTGCACCTGCGGAGTAGATGTCGTCCCCGGGCAGATTGTACAGTACTATGTACGGAGAGTGGGAAATCGCTCCTCCGCCTCTTGTCAGCTGCTCCCCGAATCTTGCGTATGCGTTGTTCAGGGCTTCCGTAGCGTCTTCATCTGTAATATAGAAGTTTTCTGTCGCTACGACTCCTTTCTGCGGTATGTCCAGCAGGCTCTGGCTGCAGGAACTGAATAATGCAGCGAGGCTGAGGACTGATGCTATTAACTTGTATTTCATGATAGTCGGATGTTGATGTTAGAATGTGAGGTTTACACCGAAGACAAGTTTCTTTGATGTAGGATATGAACCCATGTCCACGCCCATGTTGCTCGTTCCCGAGGAGGCTGTTTCAGGATCGAGTCCGGGATAGCTGGTGATGGTGAAGTAGTCGTCAAGAGATGCATATATCCTCAGCCTGCTGACGGCAAATCTCTTGGTGATGTTTTCGGGAATCGTATATCCGAGCTGTATCTGCTTGATCTTGAAGTATGCGCCGTTGAATACCTGTGCGGATGACGACCAGAACATCTCGCTTGATGCCACTGTCGAGGGAGCAGGCATTGTCGCATCCTTGTTGTCGGGTGTCCATGCATTCTCGTAGTAGTATGCGAGTGAGTTGTGGAATGGCCTGTCGGCGCGGTACAGGATAGAGAAGATGTCGTTTCCTCCTACGCCGGTACCGAAGAGCAGGAAGTCGAATCCCTTATAGCTCAGATTGACGGTTATGCCGTAGGTATAGTCGGGAATACCCTTTCCTATATAGGTACGGTCTTCATCGTTGACAGTTCCGTCGCCGTTGAAATCGTGATAGATAGGTTCTCCGGTTTCATGGTCTACGCCGTCATACTGATATCCTCTGAAATACCATATCGGATATCCTACCTCGAATGCATTTCTGAATGTGGCAAACTGACCGCGGTCCGACTCGATTCTGGATACGGAAGGATCAAGGTAGGTCACTCTGTTGTTCAGGGTCGAGAAGTTTGCGCTGACACTGTAGTTGAAATCGCCTATGTTGTCTCTCCAGGATGCTTCAAGTTCCAGACCGGTATTGAGCACGCGTCCTGCATTGATCGTCGTAGACGAGATACCGGTCTCTGCGACAGGAGTAATGCTGATGAGCAGGTCCTTGGTCGTCTTGTAGAAATAGTCGGCGGTGAAGGTCAGACGGTCGCTGAAGAACCTGGTGTCGAGACCCACGTCGATCTGCTCTGAAGTTTCCCATTTCAGATCGGGATTTGCAAGGCCGGAAGGTCCGGAACCATATGAGAGTACGCCGTCGGCGATGTCGTACTGGTACCATGAGCCGTTCTTCGATATGGTGGTGGCATACTGGTAGTTGTTGAGTACATTCACATTACCGTTCCGTCCCCAGGAAGCGCGGAGCTTCATCAGCGAGAGTATGTCCCTGCTGACATTGTCTTTGATGAAGCGTTCGTTGCTGATGGTCCAGCCTGCGGAGAACGAGGGGAAATATCCCCAGCGTGCCTGTCGTGACAGTTTGGAAGAGTCATACGCATCGGCCCTGAATATGGCCTGCACGTTGTAACGGTCGTCATAATTGTAGGTCAGGCGGCCGTAGTACGAGATGCTGGCCGATTTGCTCGGTGCGTTGGAGAAAGACTTGGCCGTATTGGCGTTGTTGTTCACGTAGTTGAGGTACTGGAAGTTGGAATCGTATCCCTTGAGTATGTCAGGACCCTGTGCGGATGCCGATACGCTGTCGTAGTTGTTCTCGATGTACGACATACCGGCCATTATGCCGAAGGTGTGCTTCCCGAGGGTCTTGCTGTAGTTCGCAAAGTTTTCCCACTGGTAGTATCTTCCGACCGATGTCGATGCCGAGATGCTGTAGTTGTCGTCTTTTGACATGCTGGAAGCGAAGTACGGGGTCGAATAGCTGTGGCTGGCGCTCTGGCTGAGACGGTAACCGAACCTTGAGGTGAATACCAGTCCTTCTATGGGTGTGAGGTTGGCATATACAGTTCCCCGTATGTTGATTCTCTCGTTCGAGTTCGTTCCCCTGTAGAGCTGGAGGAAAGGATTGCCCTGGTAGGTTTCCACATAAGGCGATACGGCCCACCATGCTCCGTTGGGAGCTTTCATGATCAGATCCGGATTTTCTGCGTAGGTCTGTTGCATCAGGTTGGTGAACTCGCTTGGGTCATAATAGTAGACGGGAGTAAGGGGATCAGCCTGAAGTACAGAGATCATCACTCCTGATTCGGAATGCTGGGATGCGGACTGTGTAACGTTTCTCTCGATAGAGGTGTTGGTTCCTACCGTGAACCAGTCCTTGATCTTGTAGTCGGCATTCAACTGGTATGAGAGCCTCTTGTATGTGTCGCGGTCGCCACGGATAATACCGTTGTTGTCGATATAGTTCAGGGACATGTAATAATGTCCGTTGTTGTTTCCGCCGGAGAAGCTCAGCGAGTGCTGCTGTGTGAAGCTGGGACCGAAGAACTCGTGGATCCAGTCGGTATCCGTGCCGTCATAGTTATAGGATTCGAGCATGCTGTCGATATCGATGCCCGACATTCTCTTATAGTCTATGAACTGTGCGGCGTTCATGATTTCAGGGACTTTTGCAAGGTCGTTCCTTATGAGCTTTACATCGTATGTAATGGTTCCTCTTCCCCTTTCGCCCTGCTTTGTCGTGATCAGTACGACACCGTTACCTGCCTGGGCACCGTAGATTGCTGCCGAGGCTGCATCCTTGAGCACTTCCATGCTTTCGATCATCGAAGGGTCGAGGTAGTTGATATTGTCTACCTGAAGGCCGTCAACGATGAGTAGTGGGCCGATATTGCTGGAGTTTGAAGAGTAACCGCGTACGCGGATATTGGATTCGGCTCCCGGTTCTGCGGAGAAGTTGAGTATCTGGACGCCGGATGCCTTTCCCTGAAGTGCCGCCGCCGCATTGGTTACAGTCCTGTTCTGCAGATCAGCCTCTCCGACAGACGCTATCGCGCCGGTGATGTCGCTCTTGCGCTGGACGCCATAGCCGATCACTACGGTCTCTTCCAGGAATTCGGCGTCTTCCCGCATCGTGACATTCACTTCCGAACGTCCGGCAACCGCTACCCTCTCGGTCTGGTATCCTATGCAGGATATGACGAGCGTCGCGTTGGAAGGAATAGATAGTGAATAGTTTCCGTCGAGATCGGTGGTCGTTCCGACTGTCTGGTCACTGCTTAGCATTACTCCGGCCCCTATGATAGGCTGGCCGGCTTCGTCTGTCACTCTTCCGCTTACATTCACGTTGCTCTGGGCGAAAGCCGTTGGCGAGCAAAGTAAAAAGAGCACTACGAGATGACAGAAAAGGTTGGTTAACTTTTTCATCTGTAGTTTTTTTGTGGTTAGGAATAAAATGTGGTTTCTCAAATATCCTGAGAATTTCAAGGGGGGGGGGTGGACGATTGCTCCGTTAAGGTGGACTCGCCTTCGTGACAGGTGGAGAAATGATTATTTATTCCTATCTTCGTCCCGTCATGTCAGTTTGTATCGGAAGAGGATATCTGCGCGGCACCGTCTGCATGGCGGCGCTTTTTTGCGTCATCCTTCTTTCCGGCTGCAACAGGGAGGTGTTCGTCGAAAGGTTCATGCCGGACATTCCGGAAGAGATAGTCCTCGATGCCGTCAATCCGGAATATACCGTCAGTTTCCTTTCGGACAACTGGGACATACAGTCTTTCTACTCGTCGTCCTTTTCCCGGGTGGAATGCCGTGTGACCGACCTGGAAGGCAATCCTGTCCCGACCGGGGACGGTCTGCTGCACGGTCTCGGCATAGTAGATGCCGAGGTGGACGGCCTCTGCCTCTGCCGTCTTGTCCGCAGGGACGGCAAGTCGCTGGAGATACAGGCCGACAGTGCCGCGGCCGAGGAGGTGGTGATGACTCTTGTGGTCGGAAACGATTATGACAGCCGCTCTCTGAGTCTGAAAATCGGCCCCTCGTCAAGACATGTTGTGGACATTCATGCGGAGTCCGGGGACTGCGTCCCTCTGGGAACCGGAAGATGATGCCGAAGGGTCTTTGGAAGGGGAGTGCGCTTGCGGCGGTATGCTGCATATGTATGGCGCTGGTGTCGGGACAGGCGGAACTGTCTGCCGCCGACGGCGGTGTCCGGCGCGATACCGTAAGGCTTGTCCACGGCGTCAGCCTGGATTCCAGGCCGGGCTATATCTTCCAGACCTCGTCCTTCTTCAGGGGAGAAAATTCGCTCGGCAGGCCGATGCGCGGGACCTATGCATCGCATCTGAGGTATGCGTTCAGGTTCGGCCCGGACACGGAGCTCGGACGTGACTATCCGCATGTGTCGCAGGGTGTCGGACTCGCATACAATACTTTCTTCAACCGGACGGATATCGGTGACCCGCTTGCAGTCTATGTCTTCCAGAGGGCGGAGCTGCTGCCATTCGGCAATGGCCTGTCGCTGGATTTCGAATGGGCCTTCGGCCTTTCTGCCGGCTGGAAGTCTTTCGATGCCTGGGCTGAGCAGAACCCCGGCTTCAACGATGTGGTCGGCTCCTGGGCGAATGCATACATAGGTCTTGGTCTGCTGTTGGGATATGACCTGCCGCGGGGCTGGAGCGTGACGGCCGGGGTGGATATCTCCCATTACTCGAACGGGAACACCAGCTATCCCAACAAGGGAGTGAATACCATAGGCGCGAGAATCGGACTTTCGAAGGCTTTCCATAATGATGACGGTGCCAGTGACGGCGACGGCAGGTGCGCGGCAGCTCCTTTCAGGCGGCACTTATCCTATGATCTCGTCGTGTACGGCGCCTGGCGCTTCAAGGGTGTGAAACTTGCCATAGACCCGTTCCTGCTTCCCGGAAAGTTCGCAGTCGCCGGGTTGAACTTCACCCCCTTGTACAATGTTAGCAGGTATTTCCGTGCTGGTTTGTCTCTGGACCTCAGGTATGACGAAAGCGCCAACATCGATAAATACGCCCTCGATCCGTACAGCCAGTTCACAAAGTTCTACAGGCCTCCGTTCATCGAACAGTTCTCTGCCGGTATATCGGCCCGGGTGGAACTCGTCTTTCCGATATTCTCGTTGGACTTCGGAATCGGACGGAACTTCGTCTGCAGGGGTGATGACACCGACGGCTTCTACCAGATAGCGGCGCTTAAGGCTTCCCTGACCAGACATTTCTTTATCCATGTCGGATATCAGCTCTACCGTTTCCACGAGCCGAACAACCTGATGCTCGGCCTCGGGTGGCGCTTCGGCGCTGGAAAAAGGTGACGGCTCAGCCGCGCGGAGCGAATCCGCATCGGAGAGCCGTCACTTCCCGGGAGAACCGTCTCCCGGCCTGGAAATACCTGTCTAGAAATAATATTTCACTCCGGCGGTGATGCCGTAGTTCAAGCTTGCCGTGAAGTCGGTGGACGAGTATTTAATCTCCTCGTTGCCCACGGTGTCGGTCCTCGTGATATTCGAGATGTTGAGGTCGAGCAGGTTGACGTAGATTCCGAGGAAGTCGAGCGGTTTGAATTCGATCTTGCCGAGTTCGAGGTCTATGCCCATTGCGAACGGAATGCTCGTAGTGGTCTTGCTGCTGGCGCTTGTCTGGCGGACAGTCGAGCCGCCTCCGAAGCCCAGGCTGATTCCGGGCGTATAGTAGAAAGACGCGCCGTCGACGAGCGGAAGATAGTAGTTGACTCCGAGGGTCAGCATGGCCAGGTTTCTGGTGGTGAACAGCTTCCTGTCGTTGCTGGTGCCGATCTGGCTTCTCTGCATGTCGTAGCTGACGCCTATGGACAGCTCGAGCCTGTCGGCGGCGAAATAGCTGAATTCCGGGCTGAAGGTCAGCATCGTGGCTGCGGGGGAGGTCGTGCTGGTGCTGTTGCCGGCAACGGTGGTCTTTGTCGTCGCAGAACCGCCGCTGATGCCGATTACGCCACCGACGGCCATGTCACCTTTCTGCTGTGCCGACATTGTCAGACATGCGGCTGAAAGAGCCGCGATCAATAGGATCTTTTTCATGGCGAATGATGTTTTCAATTATTCGTTAAAGGTATAAATAAATCCGTTAATAATTCACTTTCCTTCCTTTTCGAGCAGAAAACAGCCGCACAGGCCTGTCAGGACGAGCATGTCCAGGGCCGCGATCATCAGCACCAGGCCGAAGGCTCCGACGGTAAGCGCCATGGCGAGCGTGTGCAGGAACGATGCCCCGTGAAGCGTGACCAGCAGTATGCCCGGTATCAGCAGCACCCTCCAGGAGCTCAGCTGCCAGAGCAGTATGGATATGCATGCGGCCGACAGCGGTATCAGGAAGAGCAGGTTCTCTCCTGTCAGGGCGAGCAACACCGCGCTCAGGACGGCAAGGACGGTCATCGTCGCGAAGATGCGCAGCCCCATGTCGTCCTTGATGAGGAAGGTGCGTACTATGAGTACGAAAAGCACCGCGCAGGATACAGCCATAAGCGCGTTGTCGAAGCCGATTCCGGTGATTATCCCGAACGGCTTGAATTCCGCGCCGGTGACAAGGCATGCCAGCCATGTCAGGGCAAGCCCGCACGCAAGGGCTGCGACCGCCGTCCCCAGGACGGACAGGCAGCGAACGCCCAGTCCCCGCAGGTTCCTGCGGTTGAGGACGACCAGGAGCAGGAATACCAGCAGTACGGCCGCGTTCAGGACGAGATACCCCGTGCGGGAGAACTCCATCAGCCCGAGCAGGGGAATGGTGAAGAATACCCTTCCGTCCCCGCCACCGCGCAGGAAGTCACGGTCGGAATACTCCTCACCGCACAGGTAGCGTTCCATTACCGGGACTACTTGCCTGCCGTAGTGCGCGATAGACTCGGGGTTTACCGCATCGAAGCGGTCGAGGCTGGTATGATAGTGGTTTATGTCGGCGACGGTGGAGAAGTTCATCCCGGGAATCGAGTCCTTGACCACGGTGAAGTCCGTGAAGTTGGGCATGAAGCCGTATACGACATTGGTGAGAGAATAGGTGTACGGACGCCCGGTCTGCGAATACAGGTCGAGTATCCTTCCGGAATCGCCCGAAGTCTCGAACAGCAGCGCCGGACCGAAAGGCCCCCGGGCCTCGACGTTGATTATCATACCGACATCGTCGAACAGGTCTTTCCTGTCGGCATAAACGGCTTTCATACCCACCATTCCGACTTCTTCCGCGTCGGTGAAAAGTATTCTGAGCCCCTGTTTCCAGTCTTTCCTGCCCTCGAGGGCGACGCGTGCGCATTCAAGCGTCACACCGAGCCCGTATCCGTCGTCCGCGGCTCCGTAGGAGCATACCGTGTCTCTGACCGGAACCCAGGGATAGCGTGAGTCATAATGGGCCGTCATCATGAGCCATGTCGTGTCGGGAGAGGCCGCGAGCGGCGGAAATTCGGCTACTATGCAGGAGGCGTCGAAGCTGTAGCCCCTCGCCTCGAGGCCGGGATACACGAGGATCTCCGGCTCGCTGCCGAGCGCGCGCAGCCTCGAGACAAGGTAGTCCCTCACCTGCGTCCTTTCTTCGGGGTGGATTACGGAATGGTGGTCCTTCGAGATCACGCGTATGTCTGAAATGACGTTCCCGGTGTCGAAGGAGCGGGACGGGCAGGCGTCTCCTGCAGGGATCCTCCAGGTGCAGAATGCCAGGCTCAGTCCGGCAGTTACGGTTACGGCCAGTGCGGCCACGCGGAATTTTTTCATAATTGCGAGAGGTCAGGGTTAAATGTAGACTATGATATAGTACAGCATCGCGGCCGAACTGACAAGCTTGATGCCGGTTCCGAACATGAATCCTGCGAATGCGCCGAGCGAGGCCTTGAGCGAAGCCCCGGTCCCCTTCCCGGCGAAAATCATCTCCGCGAGGAACGCTCCGATTATCGACATGCCTATCATTCCCACCGGCAGCGGCAGCAGCATTCCTGCGAAAAGCCCTATTGTGGCGCCCCAGCCGGCATATTTGCTGCCTCCGCCGAGCTTCGTGAACCATGCGGGGACTATATAGTCGAGCAGCGTCACCGCCAGGGTGATTCCGAGCCAGATGAAGAGTACCGCGGGGCTCATCGGGTCGCCCGAGGCGTCGATTCCGCCGCGGAAATATATCAGCAGCATGCCGACCCATCCCAGCGGCGGTCCCGGAAGGACGGGGAGTATGCTGCCCAGAATGCCGACCAGTCCCAACAGGACGGCAATTATGGCCATGAAAGTGTCCATTCAGAATCTCTTTGTCTCGTCTGCTAATTTAGCAAGAAGATGAGAATATAAAAAATTAATGTAACTTAGCACGTTCAAAGATCGATTCGAGAATACTTATGAAAACTACGGTTCCCGCGTGGAATTACTGCTCCCTCGGAGGAGCCATCAGAGTGAAGATCGACAACGGGCGCGACCTCCAGAGGCTCGGAGAACTCGACGAGAAGTACTGGACCGTCCTGAGCTGCCCTGTCGCCGATTTGGAATTCGACAAGGAAACCCTCAGGCTTATTGACAGCGACAATGACGGCAAGATCAGGGTCGGCGAAATGGTCGGTGCGGCGAGGTGGCTCTGCTCCGTCATCAAGGACAAGGACAGCATATTCAAGGGAGAGTCCGAGCTGGGGCTCGACAATATCGACCGTTCCTGCGGGCAGGGACAGAGGCTGTATGATTCCGCAAGGCAGATACTTCATAACCTTGGCAAGGATTCCGACCGCATCAGCGTCGCCGACGCGTCCGACAGCATAGCGATTTTCAAGGGGACGCTGCTGAACGGCGACGGAGTGATCATTCCGGCAAGCTGTGACGACCCCGAGGCCGCCGCGGCCGTGACGGACTGCATGGCGGCCATTGGCTCTGCGCCCGACAGGAGCGGGGAGCAGGGCGTCACAGCGGATATGATAGAGGCTTTCTACGCCGCCTGTGCCGATTACGATGCCTGGCTTGCCATGTCCGAAGCGGAGAAAGACAGGATATTCCCGTTCGGCGCCGATACCGCGGCCGCATACGACGCGGTGACTGCCGTAAGGGACAAGATCGACGATTATTTCACGAGATGCCGTCTCCTCGCATACGACAAGGATGCCGCCGCCGCGGTCAGCGTACCGGTGAGCGCGATGTCGGATGTCGCATCCTGTCCCATAGCCCATCCGAGGGAAAGCGGACTGCTGCCTCTCGACGGCATAAATCCTTTCTGGCAGGATGCTTTCGACAGCCTTATGAAATTCGTCTCCCTTCCCAAGTCTTCGAAGGGGCTTGACGAGGCAGGCTGGGCCGGGGTGCTCGCCAGGTTCGTACCCTATACGCAGTGGCTAGGATCCAAGAAGGGCGCACAGGTAGAGGGCCTCGGTGCGAAGCGGGTGCGCGCGATACTCAAGGCCGACAGGAAGCAGTACCTCCTCGACCTCGTGGAGAAGGACAGGGCTCTCGAGCAGGAGTCCAATTCTATCGACGATGTCAAAAAACTCATGCTGCTCTATAGGGACTATGCCAAGCTGCTTAACAATTATTTGATATTCAGTGATTTCTATGCCCGTTCCGACGGGCGCAGGGCAATTTTCGAAGCCGGAAAGCTCTATATCGACCAGCGCTGCTGCGACCTGTGCATACGCGTGTCGGATATGGCCCGGCACGCGGATATGGCCAAGCTCAGCGGAATGTTTCTCATATACTGCAAGTGCACTTCCAAGCTGCTCGGCAAGACTATGGACATAGTTGCGGTCATGACCGACGGAGACATTTCCGAGCTGCGTCCGGGAAAGAACGGAGTGTTCTATGACTGCGCCGGTCGCGACTGGGACGCCACCGTGACGAAAGTGGTCGACAATCCTGTGAGCATCAAGCAGGCTTTCTGGTCTCCCTACCGCAAGTTCTGGGAGTTCTGTGTCGGACTCATAAACAAG
>ENA-OUQW01002053-OUQW01002053.1-human-gut-metagenome-genome-assembly--contig:-NODE-2053-length-18098-cov-20.246190_pt1 | contig 18098 bp, 12 predicted proteins | sample MGYA00248464_ERZ548849 | MGnify/ENA primary metagenome ERZ548849 (study PRJEB26491, sample SAMN04978193) | human gut metagenome | host: Homo sapiens | study: EMG produced TPA metagenomics assembly of... | reverse complement strand
TGGCTTCCTCTATCCTGTCATCCGTCATACTGACACTCTTATCAGACTCATCTATGATTGATATTCTGCTGCAGTCTGCATTTGCAGCTTCAAGCCTCGGCTTGACTGTATCTGCAAGTCCGTCTTCTACCGTCTGATATATTACATTTACAGGCTCAGTAATATTCATATTTTCATCTATACATTCTCCCCTTGACAGCTTTGCCGCAATATTAAGTATCAGCGTAGATTTTCCATCACCTGGATCTCCCTGCACTATTGACAGTTTTCCATAAGGGATAAACGGATACCACAACCATTTAATCTGCTGTGATTCTACCTCAGAAAGGTGTATCATTTTTAATTCTGTATTTGTTTCCACTGTCTGCCTCACTTTCGTAAATAATCATTGTCTCAAAAGTGGGCTGCTGTTATACTTTAATTGGTGTTTTGGTAACAGAAGCCCGCTTTTGTTATCTGCCGTGGCTTTCCCGATTGCCGTCAGGAAAGCCACTATTTCTGCCAAAGATATTTTGCACCATCCAACATATCCACAACTGCTTTTATCATAGCAAGATAGTCATGCTGCAGTTCTACAATATCTGTATAAGCTTTACCATCAACCGGTGATTCTTTTTCTTTTATCTGTCCTGTTTCTATGATTTCATCATACATTTTGTGAATATCTGTCTGCATCTTCTCAAGCGTCTGCACAAGCATATATACTGTTTCTTTCTTACCTACAACACAGATTCGACCATAGATACAGCATCTTGTAAAAAATGTTTTCTTCATCATTCCACTTGCCTTGATTCTTGCTTCAATTTCACGCCTTTCATAGTCTGATATGCGAAAACTGATTGTCGGATTCTTATGAACTCCACTCACTGAACATCACCTCCATTCCCTGTACCCGGCACAAATTCTTCATTAAGCTTATCAGCCATCTCAATCTGCTCTGTCGGAAACATATGTGCATAATGAAATGTGATTGTCTGGCTCTCATGCCCAACCCTGTTTCCAATGGCTACCGCTGAAAAACCCAGGCGAATAAGTAAAGATATGTGCGAATGCCTAAGATCATGAATTCTTATTCTCTTTACTCCAGCCGCTTTAGCTCCTCTGCTCATCTCGTGATGCAAATAAGATTTTGTAATCTGAAATATTCTGTCATCTCTTCCATATCCATACAGCATTCCTATAAACTGTCTTAACTCTTCTACCAGAAAATCAGGAATTACAACATCCCTTCTGCTCTTTTCCGTCTTAGGATCTGTGATGATATCTTCACCATTGATATACTGATAAGACTTTGTGATATGAAGTTTCTTATTCTCAAAATCAATATCTGCTGGTGTCAGGGCAAGCAGTTCACCTTCTCTTATTCCGCACCAGTAAAGAATCTGGAACGCATAATAAGATATTGGCTTGTCTTTTACACATTCTATGAACTTGAGATATTCTTCTTTTGTCCAGAAATCCATCTCATCAGCTTTGCCTTTACCAATCGTCCCAGCCTTCTTTACAGGATTTTCTCTCAGATTGTAAAAGCGTACCGCATGATTAAATATGGCTGACAGCTCTGACTGCATTGTTTTCAGATAAGTCGGCTTATAGGGCTTACCGTCTGCCTGTCTCTTCTTGATCATCTCATTCTGCCATTTGATAATATCCGCAGGACTGATTTCATTCATCTTCTTGTCCTTAAAATATGGAATCAGCTTCTTCTGAAAAATGACATCCTTTGTACGCCACGTGTTAAGCTTCAGCTTAGGCTTTAAATCTTCCTCATACAGCTTGTAGAAATCTTCAAAACTCATATCCAGATTTGTTGCCTGCTGCAGCAGAAACTTCTGCTCATACTCCAATGCCTCCTTTCTTGTCCGAAAGCCACGTTTGAGCTTTCTTTTGTTTTTACCTGTCCAATCATTGTAGTGGAAGGAGACATACCATGTCCCCCTCGCCTCATCCTTGTATGCTGCCATACAACTACTCCTTTCCCTTATGCTGTCTTATCACATAAGTCATATACTTTACTGTCAAGATACTTGCGGCTTACTCTGCCAGATCTGACATAGAAGCCTTTAGCGGAAAGTTCCTTATTAGCTTCTCTTATTACTTTGTATACATGAGATACTGATACATCAAGCATCTCAGCAACCTCTTTTGCTGTGTAATATAACTTCTCCATGGTGCATCCACCTCCTCTCTCCGGCAATTACCGGTATGTATCTAACACTTATATTGGCAGCTACAACTTCTATATAACTCGTTACAACTATTGTATTTTCTTATCCTAATTTTTAAAATGGACTAACCCGGTCCTTTTTATCAGATAAGGGTACAATAGCGGTTTTTTTCAAATATTGCAGCCCACTGTCTCTTGATTACATCACTCATTCTAATTCAAAGCATGAATTTGCTAAATATTCTCTCATGGACTTTTTTGTCAAAACATATTCTCTGACGGACTTTTTATTTCTGTGTTATAAAGTCTACCGCAAACCATATTTTTACGGAAGAGACACCACTGGTGTATTTTCAATAATTTGCACCAGTTTTTGGTGCTTCATATAATTGGGATAATTTTTGAAAATAAAAAGAAATGTGATAATAGATAATACCTATGACACTTCTGTTTAGTACTCATTAATATCTGTGGTACTATCAAAACAGGTATCATATAGGTATCACGATAAAAGGAAAAGCCCCATAAATGGCTTGTTTGCGCCATTTATGAAGCTCTGTTTACTACTCAAACTCAATCGTTCCCGGTGGCTTACTAGTCAGGTCATAGAATACCCTATTAACCCCACGCACCTCGTTTATAATTCTACTCATAACTGTCTGGAGTACCTCAAATGGTATCTCGGCACTTTCGGCTGTCATAAAGTCAATTGTATTGACTGCACGAAGTGCAACTGCGTAGTCATAAGTTCTTTCATCACCCATAACACCAACTGAACGCATATTAGTGAGGGCTGCAAAGTACTGGTTTGGCATCCAGGCTGGTGCCTTGCCATTTTCTTTCTTGTAGGCTTCTACTGCCTTGTCTACTTCTTCACGGTAGATGTAATCGGCATCCTGTACAATACGAACCTTGTCGCCTGTTACTTCGCCGATAATTCTTATTCCAAGTCCTGGACCTGGGAATGGCTGACGGAACACAAGATGTTCTGGTATTCCAAGTTCAAGACCAGCCTTACGTACTTCATCCTTGAATAAGTCGCGGAGTGGCTCAATAATCTCCTTGAAATCAACGAAATCTGGAAGACCACCTACATTGTGATGTGACTTGATTACCGCTGATTCACCGCCAAGTCCACTCTCTACAACGTCTGGATATATAGTTCCCTGTGCAAGGAAGTCAACTGCACCAATCTTCTTGGCTTCTTCCTCAAACACACGAATGAACTCTTCACCGATTATCTTTCTCTTAGCCTCAGGTTCAGTAACACCTGCAAGCTTAGAGTAATATCTTTCCTGTGCATTTACCCTTATAAAGTTAAGGTCAAACTGTCCTTCTGGACCGAATACACTTTCAACCTCATCGCCCTCGTTCTTACGAAGAAGACCATGGTCTACGAATACGCATGTAAGCTGCTTTCCAATAGCTCTTGAAAGAAGACCTGCTGCCACTGATGAATCAACTCCACCAGAAAGTGCAAGTAATACCTTACCATCGCCAACCTTTTCACGTATTTCCTTAATAGTATTCTCTACAAATGCATCCATTTTCCAGGTTCCAGCACATCCGCATACTCCACGCACAAAGTTGTGAAGCATCTTTGTACCTTCCTGTGTATGAAGAACTTCTGGATGGAACTGGATTGCATAGAGGTTCTTTTCTGAACACTCTGCTGCTGCCACTGGACAGTCTGCTGTATGTGCAATTATCTTAAATCCTGGAGCAACCTGTGAAATGTAGTCAAAATGGCTCATCCACACGATAGTCTTTTCTGAAACATCTCCAAATAAAGCACTGCTCTTATCAACAAATGTCTCTGTCTTTCCATACTCTCTTACTGGAGCTTTCTCAACCTTGCCGCCAAGAACGTGCTGCATAAGCTGAGCACCATAACATAATCCAAGCACTGGAACACCAAGTTCAAAAAGCTCTTTAGTACAAGTAGGTGAACCTTCTTCATAGCAGCTATTCGGACCACCTGTAAGGATAATTCCTTTAGGGTTCATCGCCTTAATCTGCTCAAGAGGTGTTTTGTAAGAATATATCTCACAATATACGTTACATTCACGGACACGACGTGCAACTAACTGATTGTACTGTCCGCCAAAGTCAATAACTATAACCTTTTCCTGATTCATATTGTCCCTTTCCTAATCATAAGTTTGCGTTGAAGATATATTTTATATGCATTTCTATACTTTAATCAGCCAATCATAAAAAATATACAGACACAATATGCATATATAAATAATATTATGTAGGGGTCAAAAGCCCCGACTTTGATACCTACGGATTGTTCCGTGCTATGCACTCCCACAATCCTACCCAATATTCACATATCGTGAGATTATCATCCCACTTTTATGCTCATATCGTGGGCGTGTCACAATGTCTAAACCCACCTATGAGCGAGTCCATGTGGGTTTAGACCTTGTGCCCCTGGTATCATAATATACATATATATAACATATACATATATAATATATACATATAACACACACATATATTAATTAGATATTTTACATAACAATTTTTTATATCAATTTACAGCTTTTATTGTTTTATATTTCTTTCCATTGCTTTTAAAGTATATATCAGTATATATAACACATCTACAACTCATATATACATTTATTATAGTAAACAAGCGGTATAATGACAAGCATATTCTTCAATCTTTATTACAATCCCATACAACACAACCTCCTATTATTAATCTGTTGTATGCTTATACCGCTTAATTTCAGATTTATACAGCTTTATATTTCCATAAGGAACTCGTCTACATATTTCCTCATATCGTCAAATTCTGCATTAACCTCAGGTACATCAGACTTAAAATCCAGCAGTTTATATACATAACCTTGTTCCTTGGCCTGTCTATAACTTTCTTTATACACAAGTTCAAAAAGCAGTGATATATGCCCTACTATATGGTCAACTGCACTCCTTCTTACACTTTTAAGTACTGTTTCCTTCTTATAAAAGCTCTCAAGTACTTCTTTGGTTATAATTCCATTCTTAAGCTCCTCTGTTGTTACATCATATATAATCTCCATAGGAATATCTGCATTTACCTTAAATATGTCAACCTTATCTGCATCACGCAGTATATCACAAAACATACGCTGTCTTTCGGTGAGAGCTTCTTTTACACGATACTTATTATGCTGTCTTATTGCCATTTCAAGAAGTCCTGTATCTTTATTGTGGTGCTCATTATTTTTTATTATCTGCTCATCATCGACAGCCGTTGCATCATTATTAACTAAGAATTCTTTAATTTTCCGTTCTTCCTGACAATAATCAGACTGATTATACGATTGTGCAAGCTCACATTCTTCATAATACCCTTCTGCAAACTTCCTTATAAGACCTTCCTTAAACAGCAGATCTGCCCCGAATTCTGCATGGTCTACTGACTGGACATCATTAAATGTACCAAAACGCCTTATCTGCTCAAATCTTCCTATATCGTGTAACATTCCAAGAAGCCATGCAATATCTACATCTGGTTCACTTAAGCCTAATGATTCTGCAATTCTTTGACACAGTCCTGCTACTCTGTAGGTATGATCTATCTTAAGCTTTATCTTTTCATCTGATGGGTCGTAATTTCTTACATACTCTGCAAATGCATTGATAACATTTTTCCTGTTAATAACTGGTTTGTTAATACTTTCCACGACATCAATAAGTCCATTAAGGTCAGCACATACCATATATGTAAGTTTCCTGATATCATCATCTATTGCTATTGTATCAGGAATATGAACAACTCTCATATCTGCCGCATATCCAGCCTTAATGCCATTAATGCTGTCCTCAACTACTACTGCCTCTGACGGATTTACGCCTATTGCCTTAGCAGCACGAAGAAATATATCCGGTTCTGGCTTTCCACGTTCGACTTCATCTCCATATACAACCGCATCAAGATAATCCCACACTCCTATTTCATGAAGTGTTTTCTCAGCACTTTCACGCCTTGTTGATGTAGCAACTGCACACTTTAATCCATTATTTCTTATATATTCAAATATGTCCTTTACGCCCTTTTTAACAGGAATACCTTCTGTTTCCCTTATCTTGTATACATGCTGTGTTCTAAGCTCCTTCGCTTCCCAATAATCTATCACACCCTTGTAATAATCATCAAAGAACTTGCAGCAAAGCTCTGCCGGAGCACCCTTAAAGCTGTCTATAAGCCACATGGGCATATCCACTCCAAGCTGCCCTGCCGCCCATAGCCATCCCTCATTAGACTGTCTTTCTGAATCTATAAGAACGCCATCCATATCAAATATAATGCCTGATACCATTTTTCTTCTCCTAGCAATCAAATGTCGTATTTTTACACTTTATATTATTTAAAGTAACTATAAAAGATATGTTTTATAATTTATAACACTGACCAGCACCTGCAATTTTCAAATTTACCAATTTAGAGATTTTAAACATCTTCTATCATTGAACTTTCATCCACAATGCCGTCATCTGCACCATCCTTATAAATACTTCTTAACATACTGTCCCGTATAAGACTTCTTAACCTTGGCAACTTCTTCTGGTGTACCCTTTGCAATAACTGTACCACCTCTGTCGCCGCCTTCTGGTCCCATATCTATAATATAATCGGCTGTTTTGATAACATCAAGATTATGCTCAATAACAACAACAGTGTTACCGCCCTCCGCAAGCTTATGAAGTATATCAACAAGCTTGTGGACATCTGCAAAATGAAGTCCTGTTGTAGGCTCATCAAGAATGTATATAGTCTTTCCTGTACTTCTTTTTGAAAGCTCTGTAGCAAGCTTTATTCTCTGTGCCTCTCCACCTGAAAGCTCTGTAGATGGCTGTCCTAACTTAATGTATGAAAGTCCAACGTCATTAAGAGTTTCTATTTTTCTTCTGACTGATGGCACATTTTCAAAGAAATCAACTGCATCCTCAACTGTCATATCAAGCACATCATATATGCTCTTTCCCTTATACTTAACTTCAAGTGTTTCTCTGTTATAACGCTTTCCGTCACACACTTCACAAGGAACATATACATCAGGCAGGAAATGCATTTCTATCTTGATAATACCATCTCCGGAACAAGCCTCACAACGTCCTCCCTTTACATTAAAGCTGAAACGTCCTTTGTTATAACCTCTTTCCTTAGCATCTGTTGTTGAAGCAAAAAGATCCCTTATCATATCAAATACACCTGTATATGTCGCAGGATTAGAACGTGGAGTTCTTCCTATTGGCGACTGATCAATATCTATAACCTTATCAAGCTGCTCGATTCCTGTAATATCATCATGGTCACCAGCGATACATCTTGCACGGTTTAAAGACTTAGCAAGGTGCTTATACAGAATTTCATTCACTAGGGAACTCTTTCCTGAACCCGATACACCTGTTACACATGTAAATACTCCAAGTGGTATATCAACATCAATATTTTTAAGATTATTCTCCCTTGCACCCTTAACAGTTATCCAGCCTGTCGGCTTTCTTCTCTTCGCCGGCACTGGGATCTTGATTCTTCCGCTAAGATATGCACCTGTAAGCGAATCCTTGCATGCCATAATATCAGCTGCTGTTCCTGTCGCAACGACTTCTCCACCATTACGTCCGGCACCCGGTCCTATATCAACAATATAATCTGCGGCACGCATAGTATCTTCATCGTGTTCAACCACAATAACTGAGTTACCAAGGTCACGCAAATGTATAAGTGTCCCAAGCAGCTTGTCATTATCTCTCTGATGAAGTCCGATACTTGGCTCATCAAGTATATAAGCCACACCAACAAGTCCTGAACCTATCTGTGTCGCAAGTCTTATTCTCTGTGCCTCTCCTCCTGAAAGCGTACCTGTAGCTCTTGATAATGAAAGATAATCAAGTCCTACATCCATAAGAAACTGTATTCTTGCCTTAATCTCCTTAAGTATCTCTGCACCGATAAACTTCTGTCTGTCTGTAAGCTCAAGCTCATCTAAGAACTTCTTTAACTTAACAATAGACATATCTGTAATCTGATATATATTCTTATCTGCTATCGTAACTGCAAGAGATGATGGCTTTAATCTCTGTCCGTGGCAGGACTTACAAGGTCTTATGCGCATGAATTCCTCATACTGCTGCTTTGCACTGTCTGAGTAAGTTTCCCTGTATCTTTTCTCCATATTATGGATAAGGCCTTCAAATGCTATATCGTATTCTCCAACGCCTCTCTGGCCTTTGTAATGCACTTTAACACTTCTGCCCTTAGTACCATTTATAATCATATCCTTAATATCATCTGGATAATCCTTAAATGGTGTTGATAAACTGAAGTTATATTCCTTTGCAAGTGCACTCATAATAGCCCTTGAAAAGCTGCCCTCATCCTTTACAGACTGCCATCCCATACCAACTATAGCTCCCTCATCGATGCTTAATGAATCATCTGGTATAAGAAGCTCTGCATCAAAATTCATTGTATAACCAAGTCCGTAACAATCAGGACACGCACCAAATGGATTGTTGAACGAAAAGCTTCTTGGCTCTATCTCATCTATGCTTATGCCACAATCCGGACACGAAAAGCTCTGTGAAAAGTTAATCGGCTCACCATCTATAACATCAACTGTCATAAGTCCCTCTGCAAGCTTAAGTGCTGTTTCTATTGAGTCTGTAAGTCTTTTGTTAATTCCATCTTTAACTACAAGACGGTCAACAACAATTTCTATATTATGCTTCTTGTTCTTATCAAGATTTATCTCATCTGTAAGCTCATACATATTGCCATCAGCAATAACTCTTACATAACCACTCTTTTTAGCCTGTTCAAAAAGCTTCTTATGTTCACCTTTTCTTCCTCTTACAACTGGAGCTAATATCTGTATCTTTGTTCTTTCTGGAAGCTCCATAATAGTATCAACCATCTGGTCTACAGTCTGCTTGTTGATTACTTTGCCACACTTTGGACAATGTGGTGTACCTATTCTTGCATATAATAATCTGAAATAATCATATATCTCTGTAACAGTTCCAACTGTTGAACGTGGATTTCTGTTAGTTGACTTCTGGTCTATGGAAATAGCTGGTGAAAGTCCTTCTATGCTCTCTACCGCCGGCTTTTCCATCTGTCCTAAGAATTGCCTTGCATATGAAGATAATGACTCCATATATCTTCTCTGGCCTTCTGCATATATAGTGTCAAAGGCAAGACTTGACTTACCAGAACCAGACAGACCCGTAAGCACTACAAGACTGTCCCTTGGTATATCTACATCAATATTTTTAAGATTATGCTCACTTGCACCTTTTATTCTTATATAATTCCTGTAATCGCCTTTTTCCATATTCTATTTTCTCCGTTATTTCTTCTTTCTTAATCCTTAATCATCTCAGGTACATAATGCTTTTTCTGTAAACAGCAACTGCTTTTTATAATTCTGACTGCGTAATATTGCTTTTGAACTTATAGCCTCACCTGGTATAATAGCTATTAATTCTATCTGCCTGACTTCTTATCCTCATAAATATACTTATTAATCTCGATCATCTTATCACGAAGCATAGCCGCCTGTTCAAAGTCAAGCTCTGCTGCAGCCTTACGCATATTTTTCTCAATCTGCTTCTTAACCTTTTCAAGATCTTTAATGCTCATAGATTCATAATCTACATCAAGCCTTCCATTTGAATTATCTGCTTCTGCTGCCTTAGATATACTTATAAGATCTCTTACTGCCTTCTTTATAGTCTGAGGAGTTATTCCGTGTACCTCATTGTACTCCTGCTGTATCTTTCTACGTCTTTCCGTCTCAGATATAGCCTTTTCCATAGACTCTGTTATAGTATCTGCATACATAATAACGTGTCCATCTGCATTTCTGGCAGCTCGTCCTATCGTCTGGATAAGTGAAGTCTCTGTTCTTAAGAAGCCCTCTTTATCAGCATCAAGAATAGCCACAAGACTTATCTCTGGAATATCAAGTCCCTCTCTAAGCAGATTGATACCAACAAGCACATCGAATCCGTCAAGTCGCATATCCCTTATAATCTTCTGTCGCTCTAGTGTATCAATATCCGCATGAAGATACTTGACTCTTATGCCGACTTCCTTAAGATAATCTGTGAGATCCTCTGCCATACGCTTGGTAAGTGTAGTTACAAGTATCTTATTCTTTTTCTCAACTTCCTTATTAATCTCACTTATAAGATCATCTATCTGACCCTCTATTGGTCTGACTGTTATCTCTGGATCAAGAAGTCCTGTAGGCCTTATAATCTGCTCTGCCCTCATAAGTTCATGTTCTTCCTCATACCTGCTAGGCGTAGCAGATACAAAAAGCATCTGTGATATCTTGCTCTCAAACTCCTGAAAATTAAGCGGTCTGTTATCCTTCGCTGATGGAAGCCTGAAGCCATAATCAACAAGTGTCGTCTTTCTTGCCTGATCGCCTGCATACATTCCCCTTATCTGTGGAATAGTTATATGTGATTCATCAACAATTATCATAAAATCATCTGGAAAATAATCCATAAGCGTATATGGCGGACACCCTGCCGGAAGCCCTGCTAAATGTCTTGAATAATTCTCAATACCTGAACAGAAGCCTGTTTCCTGCATCATCTCTATATCAAAGTTCGTTCGTTCTTCTATTCTCTGTGCCTCAAGAAGTTTATCCTCACTCTTGAAATACTCTATTCTCTCTGCAAGCTCTTTCTTAATATTCTCAATCGCCTTTTCCATCTTCTCTTTTTCAACAACATAATGTGAATTAGGAAATATAGCAACATGGTCAAGGTTACATTTAACCTCACCGGTAAGAGAATCAATCTCGCTTATCCTGTCTATCTCATCACCAAAAAACTCTACTCTCACAGCATCTCCACTGGAAGCTGACGGATATATCTCTACAACATCTCCCCTTACCCTGAATGTTCCTCGCTTAAAATCCTGGTCATTGCGCATATACTGTATATCTATAAGCTTTCTTATCATTTCATCCCTGTCTTTTTCCATACCTGGACGAAGTGAGATAACCATATTCTTATAATCAATAGGTGCACCTAATCCATATATACATGAAACTGAAGCAACTATGATTACATCATTTCTTTCAGACAGTGCCGCTGTTGCTGAATGTCTTAACTTATCTATCTCGTCATTAATCGAAGAATCCTTGGCTATATAAGTATCGCTCTGTGGCACATAAGCCTCCGGCTGATAATAATCATAATAAGAAACAAAATACTCTACTGCATTCTCAGGAAAGAACTCTTTCATCTCAGAGTACAGCTGTGCTGCTAATGTTTTATTATGACTGATTATAAGAGTAGGCTTCTGTACATGCTGGATAATGTTTGCCATAGTAAATGTCTTACCAGAGCCTGTAACACCGACAAGTGTCTCGAACTGATTACCCTCTTCAAATCCCTGCACAAGCTTCTCTATTGCACGGGGCTGATCTCCTGTCGGTTTATAAGGAGCGTGTAACTTGAATTCCATAACAATTCTCCCTTCGTTAATCTATAGTAAAATAGTCAACAACAATATTATTTAATAGTATTTACCTTATATATTGATTTTACTACAAATAAATGCCTTTGTCTATTAAAAATAGAACATTTGTTTTATTTTGTAATAAAAATTACCTGACTGCTGATACACAACAGATTTCAACAAACTGCCAATCTGCATATCAGCCATCAGGCTTACTGTAATTTATATATTTTCCATTTGCATATATTTAATTAATCTGTGCTTCCACATTCTTAATTGCCGCATCAAGCTGGGTATCAACATCTGCATCAGTATAATATTCCACTACCATATCCGGAGTAACACCTTTTCCGTGTATATCCTGACCCTTTGGTGTAAAATACTTGGCAATTGTGAACTTTATTGCACTTCCATCTGTAAGTGGTTTAACTGTCTGCACAATTCCTTTGCCATATGTCTGGGTTCCAATTATCGTTCCTTTGCCATAATCCTGTATAGCACCTGCAAATATCTCTGAGGCACTGGCACTGTTGCCATTTACAATGACTGCCAGTGGCAGATTGAACTCATCATTATCCTGACCTTTATACTCTTTTCTATTGCCCTGCTTATCCTCTGTATACACAATAAGTCCGTCAGGAAGCATATATTTAAGCATACCTACAACCGTATCAAGCAATCCACCTGGATTGTTTCTTATATCAATTACAAGTCCTTTCATACCCTGTGACTGCAAATCTTCAACAGCCGCCTTGAACTGCTTTGTTGTTACCTCCTCAAACTGTGATATCGAAAGATAACCTATATTATTATCAAGAAGTGTATATGACACTGTCTTTGCTTCAACAGCATCTCTTACCGCAGAAAATGTCAGTCGCTCAGTTCCACGAATGACCTCCAGCGTGACAGATGTACCCTTGTCGCCTTTAATAAGTGCAACGGCTGATGAAAGCTCCATATCTGTTATGTCCCTGCCATCAACATTTACAACCCTGTCGCCACTCCTAAGTCCAGCCTGATAACCTGCCCCATTATCATATACATCTACAAGAAGAACACCACCTTCACCGCTAAGCTGGCAGACTGCTCCTATGCCATAGAACTTGCCATTTGTTGACTCCTTTAAGGCTTTATATTCATCCGCTGTATAATACATGGTATACTTGTCACCATATGAACTAAGATACGCCTTGTAAATGTTATCTTTGGCGGTTTCATCATCTACATCACCAAAATAAAAGGATTCAAGCACAGAATCAATTGCATTAAGCTTGCCTTCTACCTCACTTCCAATTCCGTCTGAATCTGTGACTGCATCAGATTGTATATATACATCTCCATTAACACCTATATGAATGTAGCCTTTAGCTATACACACTGCTGCCACACTTAATATTAGAAGTATAACAGCCATAAATGCTGATACAGCACCGATAATCATTCCGCTTGCAAAGCCTTGTGATTTCTTCTTTCTTGGCGGCTGTGCATTTCTTCTTAAATCATTCATTCCATACAAATCACCAATATTTCCACGATTATCCGAAGCACTATTATTAATTCTGTTACCGGCATTGATGTCATTATCTGCATTAACATTATTAATTGCATTAATGTTATCACCAGCATTAAAATCATCACTATTGACATTATCATTTGAATAAATGTTGTTATTTTGATTGTCCATACCTATATGCCTCTGCATTTATTAAATTTTTATTTGCTTAAGTAGTTCCAAGGTGAAACATAACTTCCGTTATATCTTACATCAAAATGTAGATGAACTCCGTCAGAATCACCAGTTGTTCCCATAAGTGCTATCTTCTGTCCCTTAGTTACATGTGTTCCTGCACTGACAAGAAGCTTTGAAGCATGCAGATATCTTGTATACAATCCACCACCATGATTAATCATAATATAATTACCCGCTGATGAACTAAATGTCGCAATTACCACATCACCATCATACGCCGCATATATAGCATCACCCGCAACGCCTCTGTTAAGTGCACCGATATCAATTCCCTTATGCGGAGAGCTTCTGCCCTCTGTATCACCATAAGGTGAGGTTATCCTTGTTGACTCTGTAGGCCACTTGAACTTTCCACCATCATATTTTACAACATTGGCACTTCCACTATTCTCCTTGGCCTTAATCTCTGCCTCTATCTTGGCAATATATTCGTCCTGAGCCTTTATATCAGCTTCTATCTTAGCTTTATAATTCTCCTGCTGCTGCTTATTCTTCTGTAATGAAGCCATTTCACTCTTCTTGGTTGACTCAAGCAGTGAAAGTGAAGCTCTCTTATCTTCAAGCTCCTCCTGCTTGGTTACAAGTGTCTCCCTGTCCGTTTCTAACTGTGCTTTGGCGACAGTTATATAAGTAACAGTAGCATTATATTTTTCAAGCATTCCCCTGTCATACTGTGAGATTTTTGTAATATATTCCGCCTTATTAAGCATATCACCCATACTCTGGGAATTCATAAGCAATGCAAAATATGTTTCATCATTATGTTCATACATAAACTGAATTCTAAGCTTCATTGAACTATACTGTTCTTCTGCCTCTATCTCTGCCTGTGCAAGCTTTTCTTCTGTATCCGCTATCTCAGCCTCTATCTGCTCAACTTGCTCATTAACCTCATTAAGCTCACCGTCAACACTGGACATCTGTGCATCAAGCTGGGCAATATAAGCTATCATATCATCGTTCTGTGCCTTTAAGTCTTCAATTATTTTCTCTGTCTGTTCATACTGGCTCTGCAAATCTTTTTTCTTGCTGTTAGCATCATTGAGATTCTGCTTATCATCTCCATATACATCATAATATGACACTGCAAAATATGGTATTACAAGCACAAGTACCATCAACAATGGAATAAGCCTTTTTGCTAATGCTCTCCTCATACAACTCCTCCATTCAGTCAGACCATTTATAAAATGCATACAAACAGCCGCTTAACAATAGCATAACAATCTATACTGTCGGATACCATTTTTATTTTTAAATAGGACTTCCACATATCATATACAATCACATAATATAATCTTCATATATAATACATAATCATATAATTCAATGCAGCAGTCCTATGTCTGGCTAATATTATCTGCTATACATTAGCGTGCTTTCTTACAGCAAAGAAGCTTCCTAATGCACCTATTCCGATACCAAGAAGAATTCCTACTGGAACCAGTATTCTGAATACATCATTAACCGGCATAAATGCAAGAATATTCTGAAGTATCGAGAACTTATTCATAACAAAATTAATAATATTCTCATATACAAATCTAAGAATAACTATTGGAATAATTGAACCAACAAGTCCAATTACAATACCTTCTACGAAGAATGGTGCATTAACAAATGCATCTGTAGCACCTATATACTTCATAATAGAAATCTCTTCTTTACGGACAGTAATACCTATTACAATTGTGTTAGTAATAAGGAATATAGATACTGCAAGAAGAATAACTATAATTGCTATTGTTATGTAACTAACAAGTCTTGCGGCACTGGCAAGTCCACTTGCTGTTGCCTCTGAACGGTTAACCTGTCTTATACCATCAAGATTTTCAAGGTATGTTACAAGTGTAGCCTGACTTGAAGCTTCATTAAGATATATCTCATATGATGAAGAATTAGCAAGAGGATTATCATCCTTGAAACCTTCTGCAAGTTCTGGGTAATCTTTAAAATACTCAGCCTTGTAATTCTCCCACGCTTCATCAGCTGATGTATAATGAATTCTTGACACTTCATTACGCTGGCTTATCGTATCGCCAAGCTTCTTAATATCTGCGTCTGTAAGTCCTTCATCGAAAAATACTGTTACGCATACTTCATTCTCAGCCTTATGAATCATATACTGAAAATTGGATACAAGTGCATAGAATACACCAAAAAGGAATATACACGCTGTAATTGTTGCTATAGACGCAAGAGAGAACAATCTATTACGATAGATGTTCTTTAATCCGTCTTTAATATGATAAAATAACGATCTAATCTTCATAGAAATAACCACCTTTTTCCAAATCACTGATAATCTTGCCTTCGCTCATAGTAATAGTTCTCTTCTTCATCTGCTGAACTATCTCCATATTATGAGTAACAACAAGTACTGTTGTTCCCTGCTTGTTAACCTGATCTAATATCTTCATAATCTCATTAGAATTAGCTGGGTCAAGGTTACCTGTAGGCTCATCGCACAATAATATAGCTGGCTTATTAACCAGTGCTCTGGCTATGGCAACTCTCTGCTGTTCACCACCTGATAACTCATTAGGAAATGACTTATACTTATCAAGAAGTCCTACCATTGAAAGCATAGCAAGAACCCTGCTCTTAATCTTCTTATTAGGAGCTTCGACAACTTTCTGTGCAAATGCAATATTATCGTATATATTACGATCTGGTAAAAGTCTGAAATCCTGAAATACAACACCGATATCTCTTCTAAGATATGGTAACTTCTTTCTTGTAAGTTTATTAAGGTACTTTTTATTAACGTATATCTTACCCGATGTTGGGTCAAGTTCCTTAAGAAGAAGCTTTATAAGAGTTGACTTACCTGAACCACTCTTACCTACTATAAACACGAATTCTCCTTTCTGAACGTGAAGATTAATTCCGTTCAAAGCAGGAACTCCAGATGTATACGTTTTGGTAACATCTTCCATTATAATCATTATTAATATTCCTCCAAATTAGTATGTATCTTTACTTTCCATATATTTCATATATTTAACTACCATAAGTGCAATCTTAAATGTTATGGCATCATCAAACACTCTCAAATCAAGGCCTGTAGTCTTCTGAAGCTTATCTAGTCTGTATACAAGAGTATTTCTGTGGATATATAACTGTCTTGATGTCTCTGATACATTAAGGCTGTTATCAAAGAACTTGTTAATTGTTGATAATGTCTCCTCATCTAAATCATCAGGTGACTTTCCGTCAAATATCTCTCTTATGAACATCTGACAAAGTGGAAGTGGAAGCTGATATATTAAACGTCCAATACCAAGTCTGTTATATGCAACAACATTCTTGTCACTATAGAATATCTTGCCTACATCAAGAGCCATATTAGCTTCCTTGTAAGAACGTGATACTTCTCTTATATCATTAACAATAGTACCATAAGCAATATGAGCAGAACTCATAGCCTCTGTATTTAACATATCTATAATAACTTCTGCTGTCTTATCAAGGTCTTCGTAAGTTTCATTACTCTTAACCTCTCTGACAAGTATTATACTCTTCTCGTCAACTGCTGTGATAAAATCCCTTGTTCTTGAAGCAAATAAAGTTCTTATTGTCTCTAATGCATTAATATCTTTCTCGTGCTTAGTCTCAATAATATATACAACTCTCTTTACATCCGTATCAATATGAAGCTTCTCAGCTCTTGTATACATATCAACCCTTAGAAGATTATCAAGAAGAAGATTCTTTATAAAGTTATCCTTATCAAATCTTTCCTTATAAGCAACTAAAAGATTCTGTATCTGAAATGCTGCAAGCTTTCCTAACATAAATACATCATCAGTTGTTCCCTTAGCCAATATTATATACTCAAGATTGCCATCTTCAACAACCTTAAAGAACTGATATCCATTAACCACCTGACTATCTGCTGGTGAATCTATAAATACAAGTGCATCTGCTGTACATTCAGCAACATTATCAAATGTCTTAGCTACAACCTTGCCCTCTGCATCAATAACACATAAATCAACTCGTGATATTTCTTTTAACCCATCAACGGTTGTCTGTAAAATCTGATTTGAAATCATATTATACTCCATTCCTTCGCATCTTTTTGACATTTACTATATCATTGTAAAGCAAAATGACAAAAAAAAAAAGAGGAAATGTATAGAAATTATACACTTCCTCTAAATTTTATAAAATAATTATATTTGAATAATACAAATATCTAATTATGTATAGTAATTAGTGAGTAATTACCATTTCTGTTTCCTTATCAAATACATGAAGTCTTGCAACATCCATAGCGAATTCAACTTCATCACCTGGACGAGCTGTTGTTCTAGGATTAACCTTAGCTGTACATGTAACATCACCGATTTCATAGTGAAGGTTAACTTCAGCACCAAGTAATTCATATACTCTGATTGTTGACTTAAACTTAGTATCCTGATGAGCAGCGATAAATTCTGGATCATCTTTAACGTCTTCTGGACGGATACCAACTACAACTGTCTTTCCAACATAACCTTCATCGATAAGCTTCTTGCTCTTTTCAGCTGGAAGTTTGATAGTAACTTCTTCGCTCATCTTAAGAACTGCCTGTGAACCTTCCTGAGATACTGTAGCATCAATAAGGTTCATCTGAGGTGAACCAATGAAACCAGCAACGAAGATGTTGTTAGGTGTATTGTAAAGGTTCTGAGGTGTATCTACCT
>ENA-OUQW01002038-OUQW01002038.1-human-gut-metagenome-genome-assembly--contig:-NODE-2038-length-18161-cov-5.658787_pt1 | contig 18161 bp, 13 predicted proteins | sample MGYA00248464_ERZ548849 | MGnify/ENA primary metagenome ERZ548849 (study PRJEB26491, sample SAMN04978193) | human gut metagenome | host: Homo sapiens | study: EMG produced TPA metagenomics assembly of... | reverse complement strand
TGCTTCTTCTGCGATCTCATCAGCTAAAAGTGCAGCTCTCGGAATTTCGATCATCGTACCGATGTGATACTGGATATCGGAATTCTTTTCTTTCTTAACCTGTTCTGCCACTTCTACAACAACATCTTTTACAAATTTCAGCTCTTTCTTTTCGCCTACGAGTGGGATCATGATTTCCGGAACAATGTCATAGCCTTTTTCTGCTTTGACCTCGATCGCAGCTTCCATGACGGCTCTTGTCTGCATCTTTGCGATTTCCGGATATGTAACGGCAAGACGACAGCCTCTGTGACCCATCATCGGGTTAAATTCATGCAGGGAATCACAGATTTCCTGTACTTCTTCTGCTGTCATCAGCATCTGTACAGCCAGATCATCGATATCGCCCTGCTCTGTCGGTACAAATTCGTGAAGCGGCGGATCCAGGAAACGGATCGTAACCGGTCTTCCTTCCATTACTTCGTATAAAGCCTTGAAATCACCCTTCTGGAATGGGATCAGTGCATTTAATGCTTTCTCTCTCTGCTCCAGTGTACGGGCAAGGATCATCTGACGGATCTTCGGGATACGGTCCGGATCAAAGAACATATGCTCTGTACGGCAAAGACCGATACCTTCTGCACCGAACTTCACTGCATTTGCAGCGTCTTGTGGTGTATCTGCATTGGTACGGACCTGCAGCTTTCTGTACTGATCTGCCCAGTCCATGATACGGCCGAAGTTTCCGGATACGGAAGCTTCCATTGTCTTGATGTCGCCTTTATAGATCTTACCGGTGGAACCATCCAGTGAAATATAATCTCCTTCATGGAAGGTATGTCCGCCCAGTTCAAATACTTTGTCATCCTCATTGATCGCAATATCGCCGCAGCCTGATACACAGCACGTTCCCATACCACGTGCCACAACTGCTGCATGGCTTGTCATACCGCCGCGGACTGTCAGGATACCTTCGGAAGCATGCATACCTTCGATATCCTCCGGAGAAGTTTCCAGACGTACCAGAACAACTCTCTCGCCCTGCTCATGTGCCTGTTTTGCTTCTTCTGCCGTGAAGTAAACCTTACCTGCTGCTGCGCCCGGTGATGCAGGAAGTGCCTGTCCGATCACTTCGCCTGCCTTCAGTGCTTCCGGATCAAAGGTCGGATGCAGAAGCTGATCAAGTGATTTTGCTTCGATTCTTGTCACTGCCTCCTGTGGTGTGATCATACCTTCATCTACAAGATCACAGGCAATCTGCAGTGCAGCCTGTGCTGTTCTCTTTCCGTTTCTTGTCTGCAGGAAGAACAGCTTACCGTTCTCGATCGTAAACTCCATATCCTGCATATCGCGGTAATGTGCTTCCAATTTCATGGCAATTTCCATGAACTGCTTGTAGCACTCCGGCAGATCCTGCTCCAGCTTTGTGATCGGCTGTGGTGTACGGATACCTGCCACGACATCCTCGCCCTGTGCATTGATCAGATATTCGCCGTAAATACCCTTTGCGCCGGTAGACGGGTTTCTTGTGAAGGCTACGCCTGTACCACTTGTCTCGCCCATGTTACCGAATACCATTGCCTGCACGTTAACAGCCGTTCCCCAGTCGCCCGGAATATCATTCATTCTTCTGTAAACGATAGCACGCTCATTATCCCAGGAACGGAATACGGCTTTGACAGCTTCCATCAGCTGTACCTTCGGATCCTGTGGGAAGTCCTCTCCCATCTTGTCCTTATAGATCGCTTTAAAACGTGCGATCACTTCCTGCAGATCTTCTGCAGTCAGTTCCATATCAAATTTGACCTGTTTTGCTGCTTTGATCTCATCCAGAACGCGCTCAAACAATGACTTTGGCACTTCCATAACAACATCGGAAAACATCTGGATAAAACGACGATAAGAATCGTAAGCGAATCTCGGATTGCCAGTCTTCTTTGCGAAGCCTTCCACTGCAACGTCATTCAGTCCGAGGTTCAGGATCGTGTCCATCATACCCGGCATGGAAGCTCTCGCGCCGGAACGGACAGATACAAGAAGTGGATTTTCGGTATCACCGAATTTTTTGCCCTGCTTCTTTTCCAGATCAGCAAGTGCTGTAAAGATCTGCTGCTGAATGTCCTCTGAAATTGTACGGCCATTGTTGTAATAGTCCGTACAAGCCTCTGTTGTAACCGTGAAACCCTGTGGGATCGGAAGCCCCAGATTTGTCATTTCTGCAAGATTGGCACCCTTTCCACCAAGAAGATTCCGCATATCTGCGTTACCCTCTTCAAATAAATACACCATTTTTGACATAGTTTTCGTCCCCCTTGGTCGACTTTGTTTTTTCAAATCCATTTCTGCCTTGCAGCCTTTCTTTCCTGCATCCTATCCGGCTTTTCATTTCAGATATTTTTCACACTGACCTCTGCTGTTTTTGTGCAATTATCACAGAAATTTGATTTGAAACTCTCGTATATTCATTATATCATCTATAGAGAATTGACGCACTGATATCTTCTTGGAAGAATAAACAAAGTTTCAGTCTTTTTTATGTCAATTTTGCTACTTTTTACACGAACAGCCCCCGGCGTGGTGGAAGCACGCCGGGGGCTGTTCATGTATATATCAACTAAGGGATTTAGGTAAAAGCTACTCTACATCCTGCAGGGCTGCGAAGTCCTCTTCGCCGGTACGGACCTTAACAACCTTATCCACATTGTATACAAAGATCTTACCATCACCGATATGACCTGTGTAAAGAGCTTTCTTCGCAGCTTCAATGATGTTTTCTACTGGGATATTTCCTACGATAACTTCAACTTTAACTTTTGGAAGTAATGTTGCATCGACTTCAGCACCTCTGTAACGTTCTCCGGCACCTTTCTGGATACCGCAGCCCATAACCTGAGTGACTGTCATACCAGTTACACCAACATCGTTCATTGCTTTTCTTAACTTGTCGTATCTTGTTAATTTTGCGATAATAACAACTTTATACATTCCTGTAGGTACAAGATCTGGAGCTTTGCTGACCTGTACAGCTGCTGCTTTCTGTACTTTAGAAGCTCTTTCGTAATCTTCTTCTCCAAGAACAGTATTTGCATTTTCTTCCATGATCATTGTGTTAGAAATATCCATCATACTGAATCCAGCATATGCTGATGTTAAACCATGTTCTGGTCCATCCAGACCGATGATCTCTTCTTCTTCTGTTACACGAAGACCAATCGTTGCTTTGATAATTGTAAATGTTAAACTGATCGTCACGGCTGTCCAAGCGCAGACACAAACAATACCGATGATCTGAATCTTTAATAATCCAAATCCACCACCATAGAAAAGTCCATTTAATTCACTTCCTGGTGCAGTTTTTGTTGCAAATAATCCTGTTGCTAATGTTCCCCATAAACCGTTCATAAAATGAACTGCTACGGCTCCAACTGGGTCATCAATTCTTAATTTATAATCTAATAACCATACTCCAAAACAAACAAGTAATCCAGAAACTGCTCCGATCACAATTGCTCCAAAAGCATCTGTGACATCACATGGTGCTGTGATCGCTACAAGTCCTGCAAGAGATGCATTTAATGACATTGATACATCAGGTTTTCCATATTTTACCCATGTAAATACCATACAAACAACTGTTGCGACTGCTGGTGAAATTGTTGTTGTTACGAAGATAGATCCTAACTGTTCAACAGATGTTGCTGCTGCACCGTTGAATCCATACCAGCCAAGCCATAAGATAAATACTCCTAATGCTCCAAGTGGAATATTATGTCCTGGGAATGCATTTACTTTTGTAATATTTCCATCTTTATCTTTTGTGAATTTACCAATACGTGGTCCTAAGAATTTTGCTCCGATCAGTGCGGATAATCCACCAACCATATGAATTGCACAAGATCCTGCGAAATCATGGAATCCCATCTGAGATAACCATCCACCACCCCAGATCCAATGTGCTTCAATTGGATAGATCAGTGCAGAGATTACTGCAGAATAAATACAGTAAGATAAGAATTTTGTTCTCTCTGCCATGGCTCCGGATACGATCGTTGCTGTTGTTGCACAGAATACTAAGTTGAATACAAAACTTGACCAGTCAAAATTTGCATAAGATGTAAAAATGTCAAATCCAGGTTTTCCGATCAATCCGATCATATCTTCCCCGAGTAATAAACTGAAACCGATCAGAATAAATACACAAGTACCAATACAGAAGTCCATCAGGTTTTTCATGATAATGTTTCCGGCATTCTTAGCTCTTGTAAATCCGGCTTCAACCATTGCAAATCCGGCCTGCATCCAGAATACCAATGCGGCTCCGATCAGGAACCATACCCCAAAGATCTGGGTATTTACTGCGTTCATAATTTCTTTTGTCATATCTTTGTCCTCCCATTTCGAAAGTTTTTGTTTTTTCATTCAGGAGAAACGCGCGTGTCTTTACTCAATGAATTGATTGAAGGCTTTTAGAAATCCTTCTTGATAAAAAGAAAAGGCGTTATGAAGAATGATCTGTGTCATCTCATAACGCCTTTGTTATGGTTGGAATTATAAACGCCTTATTTTTATTTGTCAATAATATTTTTAGCATTTTTTATGCAAAGAATGTATCTTTTTTAGCACAATCTTAACTATTTAATTCGTTCTCAAGCATACGGTATCCGACTCCGACTTCTGTAAAAACATACTTTGGAACTGCTGGATTTTTCTCAATCTTGCGGCGGATATTTGCCATATTTACTCGCAAAATCCTATTGTTCGTATCTGCATGAGGTCCCCAGATATCTTTGATGATAGACTCATATGTAATAACCTTTCCTGCATTCTCTGCAAGAAGGGATACCAGTTTATATTCAATCTGTGTAAGACGGATTTCTTCTTCTCCAAGAAAGACTCTTCGCTTATCAAAATCAATCTTTAACTGACCTGCATGATACATTGGTGTCTTCGTCTCTGCTCCCATTGGCTGTCTTCTATGTCTTAGGGCAGTACGGATTCTAGCAAGCAGTTCCTGATTGCCAAATGGTTTGGTGATATAGTCATCTGCTCCGGCATCCAGGGCTTTTACTTTCTCTGATTCTCTGTTCCTTGCAGAAATCACGATGATTGGAGTAACTGCCCATTTTCTGATCTCGGAGATCACATCGATTCCATCCATATCCGGTAGTCCAAGGTCTAATAAGATTACATCCGGACAGTATGATTCCGCACACTGGATCGCCTGATTTCCTGTAGTTGCTATGATTGGTTTGTAGCCATTGGTTTTTAAGATCGCTGATATAAAATTGCCGATGTTTTCTTCATCTTCAGCAATCAATACATTAAATTTTATCTCTGTCATAGTTCCTTTTCCTCCGTCAATTCTTTTTCATCCATTGGCAGACTAAAACTAAACTCTGCTCCATCCTCATAGTTTCTTGCATAGACATCACCTTGATGTGCCATAACGATTGATTTACAGATACTTAATCCGATACCCATGCCCTTACGGCTTTCATGGTCTAATGCACCTGCACAGCCGTCAAACAACTGGTCCAAGCGCTCTGGTGCGATACCATTTCCGTGATCACGGATATAGAATACAACTTTGTTACCTTCTTCTTTGATATCAAGTTCAATAGGTGCATCACTTCCAGAATGTACCCATGCATTTTCCAAAAGGTTCATAATTACCTGCTCGATCAAAGTCGGATCCATTGGAACCATTAAAAAATCTTCTGGGATCTTTACCTTTAATTCACTGTCTGGATATCGCTTCTGATAACGCTGGATCGCTTCTGCTACAACTTCTTCAAGAGGTTCCGGTACTTTCTTTACATGTGGCTGTGTGTCACTTCCATTGCTCTGGATTCTCGTGATACTAAGCAGGTTTTCCACCATGTTTAACAACCAGTTTGCATCTTCTTTGATTCCCATGACAAGCTGATCTTTTGCATCTTCATCCAGCTGGTCTTTGGCTTCTAAATATGTCGAACTTGCCCCGATCATTCCAGTCAGCGGAGTCCTAAGATCATGTGAGATCGCTCTTAATAAATTTGAGCGCATCTTCTCCTTTTCTTTCTCAATCTGAAGCTCATTGATCTGCTTGTTATATTCATTTAATTTTGCAAGTTCTTTCTCTCTCTTGACAGCTGCTTCTTTCTCTCGGTTTAAGCTTGTTGTTGTCATATTCGTGATGATTGCGATCACTAAAATTCCAAGAAATGTCATCGGATATCCGTCAATCATGAAATTAATCTTAAAGTATGGAAACGTAAATCTCCAATTAATAAAAATAACGCTTAACAGTGAAGAAACAATTCCCCATCCATATCCTTTTGTATATCTTGAGATAAAAAAAGTTGCCAATGTATAAATCATTGGCACATTAATGTTGTGAGCTGTCTGATAGAAAAAAATATGCGCAATGATGGTCGCAATGATCAGGATCGTGATCGAGATCAAAAAATCCTTCTCCCACTGCATCAAACCTTTTTCATTCTGCTCCATGTTTATTCTCCATTCGGCCGGATATTCACATCTATCTTACATTTTGAGACGTGATCAGAGTTCATACTCAGATCATAATCCACTTTAAGGTGCATCTGTTCTTCTTCTTCGATCCAGTCAATATTGCTTGTATTGACCCCCATCAAAAGACTTCCAAATGGTGTATCGTAGTAAGAGAGGTTTTCTTTTCCCTCTTCAAAGACCATATGAGAAGACTGTCCTCCTTTTCTTGTAAGTTCCACACTCTTTGGTCCGATCTTTATGACATTTTTTACGATCTCGTTGTCTTCAGAAAGTTCATCGTATAAAATATAATGTTTTCCATTTCTCAGGTAATAGGCACCTGTCGTCATCATCTCGATCGGATCATTTGGATCTACATCCATCTGAAGTCCTGAAATATTAATTAATATATCTTTTGTCATCTTATCTTCACTTCCTAATAATTCTCAATATCTACCGGCTGTACCTGATCCACACGGCATGGAAGTACTTTGTCGGCAAATGATAAAAACTGATCCGCCATATCACTGACATAATATTCATACTTCGCAATATGATCTTCTGATGCCGCCATATCTCTCTGTGCGAGCATCTGCTTTAAAGTCTTCGCAACTTCATAGGCAGGGTTTACAAGTGTGACCTTATCCCCTACAAATCGCTGGATCGGATTGATCAACAATGGATAATGCGTGCATCCAAGGATCAAAGAATCAATATCATACTGCTTAAATTCTCTTAAATATCTGGATACCATATCTTCTGTAATACGGTCATCGATCAGTCCTTCTTCTACTAGCGGAACAAATAATGGACATGCTTTTGTAACGACAGTTACAGATGGATCTAGTTTCCTTAAATATTGGCCATACTGTCCACTCTTGATCGTTGCATTTGTCCCAATGATCCCGATATTCTTATTCTTCGTCGCATTCATTGCTGCGATCGCACCTGGCTGTACCATACCGATGATCGGCACATTATAAAGTTCCTGTAAATCAGCTAAGGCGAGCGCACTCGCTGTATTACAGGCGATGACCACTGCTTTAACACCCTTACTCAACAGAAAATTGACGATCTGTCTGGAATAGCGCACGATCGTATCTTTGGACTTCGTTCCATAAGGTACACGTGCAGTATCCCCAAAATATATCATACTTTCTTCCGGGAGCTGGCGCATGATCTCTCTTGCAACAGTGAGCCCGCCAACTCCAGAATCAAACACCCCGATTGGTGCATTCATATCAAATTCCTCCTAACGATATCTTGTCATTGCCTGATCGATCAATGTATCAAGTAACTCAGGAATATCAAGTCCGCATGCTTTCCATAACATTGGATACATACTGATCGATGTGAATCCTGGCAATGTGTTGATCTCGTTAAATACAACTCTTCCTGATTCTTCTAAGAAGAAGTCAACCCTTGATAATCCAAATCCGTCAACAGCTCTAAAGATTGCTTCTGCATCTTCTTTGATCTTGCGTTTAGATTCTTCTGGCATCTCTGGATCAACAACCGTTTTAGACTCTGCATTGTTATATTTTGCATCAAAATCATAGAATGCCGCTTCTTCGGCCGCAAGGATCTCTCCAACACATGTACTCTTCACCTGTGTTCTGTCACCTAACACCGCACATTCCACTTCTCTTCCGACAATTGTTTCCTCACAAAGGATATTACGGTCATGTTTCACTGCTTCGTATAATGCCGCTTCCAATTCTTTTCTATTCTCTGCTTTGGAAACTCCCTTAGAAGATCCTGCACAAGATGGTTTTACGAAGATCGGATATGGAATTTCCTTTTCCACACGATCCATTGCTTCTTCTAAATGTTCAAAATCGCTTTCTCTGACATGAACAAACTTTGCCTGATCGATTCCAATATGATCGACGATGATCTTTGTGTATACTTTATCCATTGAAACTGCTGATGCCAATACACCACATCCAACATATGGAATTTTAGACAATTCAAACAATCCCTGAACGGTTCCATCTTCACCATTCATCCCATGAAGAACTGGGAAGATCACATCAACTTTCTGAAGTTTATATGTACCTTCTGCAAGGATCACTAAAGAACGAGTTGTTGTATCAGGAGAAATAAATGCTTTCACTTCTCCTTCTCTCCAACTTCCATCTTCGATATCTTTAACACCATCTACTAATAGCCATTTTCCTTCTTTTGTGATACCAACTAAGATCACATTATATTTTTCAGTGTCCATGTTCTTGATGACTGTTGTTGCTGACAAACATGAAACATCATGTTCAGAGGAATCTCCTCCAAAGATCACTACTACATTCTTTTTCATTGATTTAAACTCCTTTATCATCATAAAAAGTATTTCATCATTATCATTTGATTATAGCACAAATTTTTCAAAAATAAATCCTTCAAAATAAGGTTCATTCTCTTTATATGCTTTTTTGTCACGAAATGTCCATCCGTAAATTGGAATCTTGTAAAATCTGCGGCAGATCTTGAGTGGAAGACAGTCTTTATATTTATAGTGATAGGCTATAAAATCTGGTTTTGTAATAAAATTTGTCAATAAATTCTTCACAATAAAATAACCGATTTTGCGAGTAAGCGTCCCTTCTTCTTTTTCTTTTAAAAACTGCTCACTTAACTGTCCTCGGATCACTTCTGGACGGTTTTTCTTAAACCAATACAGAGCATACGGATGAAAACATTCCATACAATATAATCCTTTATATTGATCTAAAGCTTTTGCAACTTTCTTGCATAATTTACGGTTGCATGTTTCCATTTTTAATTCTACTAATAATGGTACTTTGCCATCAACTTCTCTTAAAACTTCCACAAACCTTGGAATTCTTTCTCTCGTTCCCATCAATCGATATCTGCATAATTCACGATAAGTAAGATCTGTGATCTTTTTATTTACTCCACATGTTCTCTTAAGATCATAGTCATGGTGAACTACCATTACACCGTCTTTGGTCAGCTGAACATCTAATTCTATTCCATAGCCTGATCCCTTTGCTTTCTTGAAAGCTGCCATGGAATTTTCTGGAATTCCTTCTTCTCCATGAAATCCTCTGTGTGCATAGTATTTTACATTTAATACCGGATGTTTTCTTTTCTCTCCCGGATCGATCATCTTGATGTATGCAAAGATTAAGACTGGTATCCATAACAGGATCATTTCACATCCCTCTTTTCTTCTGCCATCTGCATTAATGTTTCACGTTGATTTAACTGTGGATCTTCTAATACCTGATCTAACAGCCAAGATAAAATTTGACCGATTTCTTTTCCCTGTGGAACTCCCATATCCATCAAGTCTTTTCCATTGATCTTTAATTCTTTGATGGAAAGGCAGTTTTTCTCTTCGATGATTTCTTCGAATAATTTCTTTGTTTCTTGTAATACTTGTTCTTTCTTATCTCTCTGATAATCACTTTGTGCACTGATATCTGCTTTCTGAACCTCCATCAGTCTTGTAAACAATTCTGGGGTTAACTGGCTGACCCATCGTCTGACTGTTTTCTTATTGACTTCTTCTATAGAAGCAAATCTACGGTCATGCCATCTGACAAGAGTCGTTACCTGCTTGATCGTCTGGTTGTCAAACTTTAATCTTCGGAGGATCTTCCTTGCCATCTCTTCTCCGATCACCGGATGCATTTTAAAATGATCTTTATCTGGACCTTCAACTCTCGCTGTTGGTTTTCCCACATCATGAAGCAGCATTGTCCACCGGTAAATATGTTCTGCTTCGATCTGTTTCATTGCTTCGATCGTATGGATTCCAACATTGTATTTGTGATGCGGATTATTCTGCGGTGTTTCCATCATAATATCAAATTCTGGAAAAATGATCTTCGTCACACCTAGTTTATATGCATTGACCAATACTTCTGGATGTGCCGATGTGATCAGTTTTTCAAGCTCTACCTGAATTCGCTCAGCACTGATATCTTTTAGAAATTTTGCCTGATTTTTAATTGCTTCTTCGGTTTTTTCTTCGATTTGAAATCCTAATTGAGCCTGAAATCTTAGAGCTCTTAAAATTCTCAATGCATCTTCATCAAATCGTTTCTTTGCTTCCCCGACACAGCGGATCGTTTGATTTTTAAGGTCTGTCATACCATCATACATATCAATGATCCCTTCACTGTCATTATATGCCATCGCATTGATCGTGAAATCTCTTCGTAACAGATCTTCTCTTAATGACTTTGTAAAATGCACTTCATTGGGACGTCTATGATCTTCGTATTTTCCATCGACACGATAGGTTGTTACTTCGTATGGTTCATGATTCATAAGAACCGTAACTGTTCCATGTTCGATTCCTGTATCTACCGTATGATCGAAGATTTCTTTAACTTCCTGAGGTGAAGCTGATGTTGTGATATCCCAGTCACCCGGAGTTCTTCCTAGTATGGAATCTCTGACGCAGCCCCCAACGATATATGCCTCAAATCCATGTTGTTCTAATGTCTGTATTACCTTTGCTGCCTGTGCGGGCATCTTGATCTTCATCCTATCACCTCTCCTTTTCTTTGTTCTTATATCTGCTTCTCATATTTATTTACTATTCTTACAAATGTATCTCGCAAACGGAAGAATTGCCGGAAATGTATCTTCATAATCCCCGGCAATTGTTATCATTATACTCTTAGTAAGCTTTTCCAAAGTAAACCATCTTCTTCGCAGGTTTTCCACAGTGAACACATACGTCACTTAAATGTTCCTGCTCAAATGGCATACATCTTGTTGTAGCTGTTGTCTCGTCTTTGATCGCTTCTTCACATTCTGTTTCTCCACACCACATTGCTTTTACGAAACCATCCTGTTTCTCGATGTGGGCTTTGAATTCATCCCAGTTTCTAGCCTCTACTGTATGTTCTTCCAGATGTTTCTTTGCTCTCTCAAGCATATCGTTCTGCATCTGTTCTAATACTTCACCAAGTTTTGTCTCGATCTCATCTAAAGATACAATGATCTTCTCTCTTGTATCACGACGAACGATCACCGCCTGATTCTTCTCGATATCTTTTGGTCCGATTTCGATTCTTGTAGGAATTCCGCGTACTTCCTGTTCACTGAATTTCCATCCTGGGCTCTTATCAGAATCATCAACTTTTACTTTGTAAGAAGAAGCAAGTCTCTTTCTGATCTCTTCTGCTTTATCAAGCACTCCTTCTTTCTTCTGCATGATCGGTACGATCATTGTCTGTACTGGTGCGATTCTTGGTGGTAATACAAGACCTGAATCATCTCCGTGAACCATGATGATCGCTCCGATGATACGTGTAGACATTCCCCATGATGTCTGATGTACATACTGAAGTTTATTATCTTTATCTGTATACTGAATATCAAATGCTTTCGCAAATCCATCACCAAAGTTATGGCTTGTTCCAGACTGTAATGCTTTTCCATCGTGCATTAATGCTTCAATCGTATATGTGGAATGTGCACCTGCGAATTTCTCTTTCTCTGTCTTCTGTCCTTTTACAACTGGAATTGCCAGATACTGCTCACAGAAATCTGCATACATATTTAACATCTGTACCGTTCTTGCTTCAGCTTCTTCTTCTGTCGCATGTGCTGTATGTCCTTCCTGCCAGAAGAACTCTGAAGTTCTTAAAAATGGTCTTGTTGTTTTTTCCCAACGTACAACAGATACCCACTGATTATATAATTTAGGTAAATCTCTGTGAGACTGGATGATCTTTGAATAGAAATCACAGAATAATGTCTCAGATGTAGGTCTTACACAAAGACGTTCCTGTAATTCTTTATCTCCACCATGAGTTACCCATGCAACTTCTGGTGCAAATCCTTCAACATGGTCTTCTTCTTTCTTTAAAAGGCTTTCTGGAATAAACATTGGCATTGCAACATTTTCCACACCTGTTTCTTTAAATTTAGCGTCTAAAACTTTCTGGATATTCTCCCAGATCGCATATCCATTCGGACGTAAGATCATACATCCACGAACGCTTGAATAATCTGCTAATTCTGCTTTCTTAACAACATCTGTATACCACTGTGCAAAATCATCTTCCATCGCAGTGATCGCTTCTACTAATTTCTTATCTTTTGCCATTGCAAAATGTCTCCTTTTCTATGGTTATATACACAGTTTTTGTGTACAATGATACTAAGAATAATATTACTGTAAAATGTCGGATTTTTCAAGGGGTGACGTTTTATTTAACTACACAAAAAGGAGTTTTTTATGGCAAATGAAAACAAGATGGGGTATCTTCCCATCAAAAAGCTGATATTGCAGATGTCCCTTCCTCCGATGTGCTCCATGTTTCTGCAATATTCCTACAACCTTGTTGACAGCATGTTCGTGGCTAATATCAATGAAAATGCACTTGCGGCAGTTTCTCTTTCCTTCCCGATCACAACCCTTATGATCTCCCTGTCCATCTGGATCGGGGTCGGTATCAACGTTTTGATCGCAGGTTATCTTGGAAAGAAAGAACAAGACCTTGCTGACTGTGCAACAACACTTGGATTGTTGGTAGCCTTGATCGTCGGTATCTGTATCAATATCCTTGCACTATTGATCATGAAACCGTACTTTTCAGCATTCACAAACAATCCAGCTATTTTTGACTATGCGATGCAGTATATGTCCGTCTGTGCTTTTATGCAGGTTCCAAACATGGTACATATCGCCATCCAAAAGGTCTTTCAGGGTACTGGAAATATGATCACTCCTATGTGGTTTCAGATCGCAGGAGTTATCTTTAACTTTGTTTTCGATCCATTACTGATCTTTGGAATCGGACCATTCCCTAAGATGGGAATCCGTGGTGCTGCACTGGCTACTGTCCTTGGATATGCTTTATCTATGGTGATTGCTTTTCTTCTGCTTGTTTTTACAAAACAGAAAGTTCGTATCAAGATCAAAGGATTCCATGTTGATTCTCATATGTTAAAGAATCTGTTTTCCTATGGATTTCCTTCATTTGTTATGAATGCTCTTGGATCTTTTATGCTGACATTTACCAATCTGTTTTTAACAGCTTATTCAGATACTGTTGTTGCCTTTTTTGGCGCCTATTTCAAAGTACAACAGATGATCTTCATGACAGTAAATGGCTTGATCCAAGGATGTTTGCCTGTCATGAGATTCAACTACAGTGCCAAACAGCCAGAACGTTTAAAAGAAGCTTTTCATTTTGGCACACAGGCGGCAACTGTTATGATGATCGGTGGAACATGCCTGCTTCTGTTTTTACCAAAACAGATCTTGTTCCTGTTTGCAGCTTCTGAATCAATGATCAAAATCGGAGTTCCAGCCATGCGGATCCTGTCAATCGGTTTAGTTTTCTGTGGATTTTCTATTATGATCGCTACTTATCAGCAGGCAATGGAGAAGATCCAATCTAGTATGTTGATCCACATCTTACGGCAGGGAATTTTATTGGTGCCTTTGATGTGTCTGTTTAATCATATGTTTGGGATAAATGGGATTTGGATCTCATTTCCTGTAACAGAAATTTTAGTGTTTATTGTGGCTGTTTTATTACAAACTGTTATTCCAAAACCACAATAAAAATTATTATTTCTTGTATTGAAAAAACTCACTCTTGTGAAAATAAAAAAGGTAGCAGATTCCTTTTCCGACGAAATTGGAATCTGCTACCTTACATTTTATACTTTATCACATTTTTAAATATTACAGTAAAGATTTATATAATCCAATAATATCCTCAACGCTTGCATCCTTAGGGTTTCCAGGTGCACATGCATCTGCATAAGCAGATTCTGCTAAGAACTGGATATCTTCTTCTTTCACGATTTCTTTTAAGTCTGCTGGTATTCCGACATCTGCTGATAATTTTTTAACCGCATCAACGGCTGCTTTTCTGTATTCTTCCTGTGTCATATCTTCGACACCTTCTACACCCATTGCTTTTGCGATATATTTGTATTTATCTCCTGTTGCATCTGCATTGTATTCCATAACTGTTGGAAGTAAGATCGCATTCGCTACTCCATGAGGTGTATCATAAACTGCACCTAATGCATGAGCCATAGAATGTACGATTCCAAGTCCTACATTTGAGAATCCCATTCCTGCAATGTATTGAGCCATTCCCATCATTTCAATTGCTTTTTCATCCTTGTCGTTTACTGCTGCTGGTAAATATTTAAATATCATTTTTATAGCTTGCATATGGAACATATCTGATATTTCATTATGAGCTTTTGTTATATACCCTTCTACTGCATGTGTTAATGCATCCATTCCTGTTGCAGCAGCAAGTGTTTTTGGCATTGATGCCATTAAATCTGAATCTATTATTGCTACTATTGGAATATCATTTGGATCTACACATACCATTTTTATTTTTCTATCTTCATCTGTTATTACATAGTTTATTGTAACTTCAGATGCTGTTCCTGCTGTTGTTGGAAGTGCTATTACTGGCATTCCTCTATTAACTGTATTTGATGCTCCATTTAAAGATTTTATATCAGCTCTATCTGGGTTTGTCATTACTATTGATATACCTTTTGCTGTGTCCATACTTGAACCACCACCAACTGTTACAATAACATCAGCTCCTGATGCTTTACAAGCCTCTACACCATCTGTTACATTTTTTATAGTTGGGTTTGGTTTTATTTCATCATATAATGTATAATCTATGTTTGCATTTTTGAATATTTCCTCAACTTTTGCAGTTACACCTGCGTTAACTAGTGATTTATCACTTACTAAAAATACTTTTTTAAATTTTCTTTTTGTTATTTCTTCTGCTAAAGCTCCTCTTGCTTCCTTTCCAAAATAAGATGTTTCATTTAAGACAAATTTTATTGCCATTTTACATTCCTCCTTTATATAAATATTTATTATTACATATTCCCATCTTTATATTCGCTAGGAATATTAAAGTAATCATTTTTCACAGTGCCATATGAGATGTCTACTTTTAATAATTCTTCTTCATCTCCTGCAATTGTTTTTATATAAACGATTTTATCGTTATCATAGTATATCCTTGTTTTTGCTTTTGTTAAATCTGTCACTGCTATTTTGTTATTTATTAAAAAGTCTTGGTATTTTTCAAATTCTTCATATTGATAATTTTTACCATTTACTTTTTCTTTTCCAGTGTTACTTGACATTTCTTTTAACTTTGATAATTTTTGTTGGATTTCTGTTGATATTTCTGTATTATTTTTGTATGTGTAATATGTTTTATTACTATCATCTACAAAATATGTGTCATTTCCTTTTACTATATATTTGTAAGTTACTCCATTTCTTGTTGTTTCTTTATATGCTTGGTCATCTTTTATTACTATTGTTTCTTTATTGTTCTCATCTAATGTTGTTGTAAATGTTATTTCTTTTGAATTTGCTATTTTTTCATAATTTTTTTGTATCTCCACAGATTCTGTTTGTTCTGTTTTGTTTGTTTTATTTTTACTAGATATAGCAAATATTATTACTCCAATAATTACAACTACTAATATAATTATTCCAATAATTATCATTGGTTTTTTAAGTTTATTATCTTTCATGTTCTTTTGTACCTCCTAAATTTTATTTTTAATTAGTCTCCTAAGTTAATTCCTATACTTCTTGCTGTTTTTACTAAATCATCATCCATTGTTACTTTTCTTTGGTTACTTACTGCTGTATTTCCTGAAACAGCTCCTATTTCTTTGTTTTCTCCAACAACATCTTCTAATGATACATAATCCAATTTGTTATTTTTTATAACTGTTAATACTCCAAATTTTTCTTCTAATGCTAATTGCATTGCTTTTGCACCATATTTTGTTGATAAAACTCTATCAAATGCTGTTGGTGTTCCTCCCCTTTGCATATATCCTAAAGTTGTGTTTCTTGCTTCTAATCCTGTTAATTCTTGTAATTGTTTTGCAACTATTGGACCTACTCCTCCAAGCTTTGTGTTGTCTACACCTTTTCCGTTATCTCTTTCATTTTCTACTGTTATATCTCCACCTATTGGTTTTGCACCTTCTGCAACAACTACAACACTGAAGTTTTTACCTCTTTTTTGTCTATTTTTTATTTTTTCTGCAACTTTATTTATATCATATGGAATTTCTGGAATTAATGCAACATCTGCACCACCTGCTATTGCTGATTCTAATGCAATCCATCCAGCATATCTTCCCATTACTTCTAGAACCATTATTCTATGATGTGTTTCTCCTGTTGTATGAAGTCTATCAAGTGCTTCCATTGCAACAGATACAGCTGTATTATACCCAAATGTTATTTCTGTACATGCAACATCATTATCTATTGTTTTTGGTACACCAATTACATTTACTCCTTTTAATGAAAAATCTCTTGCTGATTTTTGAGTACCATCTCCACCTAATGTGAATACACAATCAAATCCATCATTTTTAATATTTTGAACACATTTATCTGACAAATCTTGATATTCTACAGTTCCATCTTCTTTTACTACTTTATAATTAAATACATTTGCATTTGTTGATGAACCTATAATTGAACCACCCTTTGGTAAAATTCCTTTTGCATTTCCTTCTTCTGCTGTACTTAGTTTTACATACTCATTTTTTAATAGTCCATTATAACCATCAATAAATCCGTAACATTCTACATCACTATTTTCTGCTGTTTTTACAATTCCTCTAATAACAGCATTAAATCCTGCTACATCTCCTCCATTTGCTAATATAGCTACTTTTTTTATCATTTTAAATCCTCCCTTGTTCTCTTTAGCTTATTAATTTTTTTATATCTTCGTCTTGTTTTAATTCTTTGCTTAAGAATAAATATGCTCTTTTATCTTGTTTTATTGCTATTTCTGCTAATTCTTTATCACTTCTTAATCTTAAACTTGCATATTTTATTATTATCCCTTTGTTTGCAACTGCTGCTCTTACTACTTCTTCATCATCTCTTAATTTTTCACTAGCATAATATAAAGTTTGTCCACAATCTTTTACACTTGCCATTATAAGCTCTTTGTCCGCTTTTAGTTTTTCTGATGCATAAAATGCTGTCCATGGTGCTGTTTTTATTGCTAACAATACTATGTCTTTTTTCCCTTTCAATCTGTCACTTGCAAATTCTAGTGCTTCTGGATTATTGTGTACTGCTTCTAACACAACTTCTTTGTTATCTCTTAATTCATCACTTGCAAATTCTAGTAATGCCCCTTCTTTTTTTACATTTTCTAGTACATATTCTTTATTGTTTGAGTTTTGTTTCATTTTTGTTACTTCTATTCTTTCTGGCATTTCTTCACCCCTTCCTTTTTGATTTTCTAATTATTTTTTCCTATGTCAATATACAATTTAAGACCATACTTTTCCGTATGGTCTAATTATATCATTATAGTTTTATTTTTACTATATATTTTTTATTAATTGTTTCTTAAAGTTTGCTTAAACTTTTTAAAAATTTATTTATAGAGTAGGATATCTTTCATAAAAGTAAAGGCGAAAAACAAAAATAGTTTTCGCCTTTACTTTTAGCATTCTTATAAAATTTCATCATCATCTTCTTCTGGTAGCTCTTCTCCAAGACTTTGTTCAAAAGCCTTTGCAAAATTGTCTCTAACTTTTTTCTCAACTTCTTGAAGCAATTCAGGACGATCTATTAAATATCTCTTAGCATTTTCCCTACCTTGTCCTATTCTTTCGCCATTATAGCTAAACCATGAACCACT
>ENA-OUQW01002004-OUQW01002004.1-human-gut-metagenome-genome-assembly--contig:-NODE-2004-length-18406-cov-7.586998_pt1 | contig 18406 bp, 22 predicted proteins | sample MGYA00248464_ERZ548849 | MGnify/ENA primary metagenome ERZ548849 (study PRJEB26491, sample SAMN04978193) | human gut metagenome | host: Homo sapiens | study: EMG produced TPA metagenomics assembly of... | reverse complement strand
CAGATCCAAATTATTCTGATATATTGAGAAATACTTATGATTATATAATACCTGCTTATCACATGAATAAGGAACATTGGAATACAATTATTGTAGATGAAAAAGTGAACAATAATTTAGTAAAAGAATTGATAGAACAAAGTTATCAATTGACAAAGTAAAGTTAAATACAAATAGTAATTTGAAAGTGAGATGAAGAATATGGGTAATGAGAATAAAAAAGATTTTAATGTTATGATGAATAATAATAAGGATATGCCTAAAATACAAGTTATTAAAGATGAGAAAACAATAAAAAAATATGGTGGAACTAAAATGTTTTTTGCACCACCAATTTATTATGATGAACTAATGAAAAAAGTACCAAAGGGAAACTTGTAGCAATTGGTCAAATAAGAGATTATCTTTCAAAAAATAATAATTAAAATTTATGTAAGGGAAATATTATAAAATATTGTAAATTTAAAAGTTATATGGTATTATAAATATATCATTAATAATAAAGGAGGATTTATGAGAAATAAAACAAAAGTTATAATTTTTTTGAGTATAATATTGGCTTTATTTATTTTAAGTGTAGTTATATATCTAGTATTATTTTCAACTGAAAAATATATTTGCACAATTAAAAGTATAAATGGTAATGACATTATTGCTGAATTATTAGAAGCACAAAATAATGAAACTATTAATGATTCAGATTTACTAACTAAAAAGCAGTATACATTTTCAATAGAGAATGTTTCAGTTAAAAATGAAGAAGGAAAGAAAATCGATAAAACTGAATTAAAGGTTGGAGATGTAATCTGTATTACTAAGGAAAAAGAAAGAATAAAAGTAGATTTGGCATATAGAGTAGAACCCTTACATCGTATCAAATCAATAAAATTATTGAAAACAAATTAAAAGTAGAAATGAAGAAAATTTTAATAGAAAAAATGTCGAAAAATGTCGAAAAATGCAATAAAATATAGTTATATTTATTGCATTTTTTATTGACATTTATTGTAAAATTGTGATATAGTCTAATCATAAAAGAAGCCTTAATTTGACTTCTAAAAATAAAGAAAGGAGAAAGCGTATGAAAAGACAATTATTCAGAAAACTTTTTGCAGTAGTATTGATAAGTATTATATTTTCTATGCTTATCATGACTAGCAATGTTCAAGCTATGACCCCCAAAACAACAGGTCCAAACCTAAATGAGATTTTAGAAACAGAAGAAAAAATTATGATGTATGATGCCAAAACTGACGAAACAAAAGAAGTTGATGTCGAAGAGTTAAGACAAGTATTATCATCACAAAATAAAGCAAGAGGAGGTAGTTTTGATAGCATTGCTCCATATGATCCATATGCAAACTCAAATATGAGACAAAATGAAGCTACACCACTTGCTGCTGATTCTGCTGAAAGAGTAACTAATACTTACAATTTTCCTAATAGAGTAACTTGCAGAATAGAATCTCAAGAAATCTATGGAACTTGTGCAATAGTTGGACCAAATGTAGGTTTAACAGCTGCACATTGTGTATTTAATAAAGACAATGGCAATGCAGCATACAAAAATTGGACTATATATCCAGGATATAATAATGGAACCTATTATGGTACACCATGTGGTTGGGATAAAGTATATTATTCAAGCAAGTGGATGGAAACTCATAGTGACCAATATGATTGGGCTATTTGTGTATTGCAATCAGATGTTGGTAAGCAATTAGGTTGGTTTGGTGTTCAGTCTTATGGCTCTAATTCAGAATTAAAAAATGTAAATGTTAGAGTTTATGGTTATCCAGGAGATACTAATTATGGATTCCCTAGTGATGCTAGATATCAATATACAACTGGAGAAAAAATTACTTCAGTTGGTGATAGATATTTTAGATATTCTGGATGGACTTTTGGTGGATTTAGTGGTGGTCCTATCGCTCGTACATCAGACAATTATATTGTTGGAATTCACTTTGGTTTAGTTTGGAACACTCCTACAGGTGTAAGAATAACACAAGAGATGATAGACATTATTAGAAGCCTTAGCTAAAAATATATAGTTAAAAAGGACATTACAATTTTGTAATGTTCTTTTTTTATATAATAGGAAATTACGATATTTTAAGTTAAAACTCAAATAAGTGCTAAATGGTGACAAATTTACTTTATTGTTAGTAGTAATTATTAAATCTAAAATCACATAACACTATAAAATCTATTGACAAAATTAGGAAAACAAAGTAATATATATAATACAATATTTCCAGTAAATATTGTATTATACAGAGGATTGCTAACAGCTAAATGGAGGTATGAATATGGCAATTAACCTTTTTAAACGGAGTATAAGTTTTTTACTTATGCTAATTATGGTAGCAACGACCACATGTACAGCTTTTGCGCAAGAAAACCTATCAACAGATTTAGCTAATGAAGAATACACGGAAGTTTCCGAGTATATTCTCAATGTAAGCGACACAGGAGAGATAACCTTAGCTGCAGAAGATAAGAAAATTGTTCCGTTCAGCAATTCGCCTGTTCGTGGAATTGTTCCAAGTAATGGCTACATTGACTTAAATCCTACATTAGAAAGTTATATAGGGTTTAATAAGAATTTTGTAGTTAATGCAACTTCGGACAGCACATCAGGGGCATTATTTGTGTACTTGTACAAGCCAAACGGTAATATCCAATCAAAAGACTGGACAATGGGTGTTAATGAAATAGTTAAATGGAGTGTATTTCTTCCATCATCTGGCACATGGAGGGTACGATTTGTAGCACAAGGAACAACAGCACCTGTAAATGTCTATGCTCGCTGGGAATGATTACATTGTTTAATCCAAAAACAAAGTATTAAGAACTGAATAGTTAGCAATTCCTCTGTAGGTGGGAATGTATTAATTGCATTCCCATTTTTATTACAAAGAAAAAATAGAAATTTTCATTAATGTTTTTTAGAAGAATAATTATAAAAAAGAATACAGCTATTTTTAAAATTCCAGAATTTTAAAAAGGAATATAGTATATTATAGAAGAATTTAAAAATGTTGTAGCAAAAACAATATAAAAGGTTTTAAGTTTAAAAAACTGTAATTAAAATTACATGTATACTGTTAGATGTAAATAAATGAGTTTACATCTAATTTTTTTGGTTGTAAAATTATTTACAAAGAATTTAAGTTAGAACATCAAATTACAGAGGTCTTTGAATCTAACAACTTGACGGTTCGACTTTTATTCCTATTATTAATTTAGTTTTAGATAGTGAGGGCAATAGACTCTATATAACAAGCATGATGAAATAATAGTAGAGGTAAAAGACTTAAGTTCAAAAAGAAAGTAGGTGAATAATTTTGAAAACAGTATTAAGTGTAGATGTTGCTAAAAATAAAAGTATGATAATGCTTATGAATAGTGATGGAGAGATATTTATTGATACGAAAGAAATAAATCATAATTTAGAGGATTTTGAAAAAGTAAAAGAAGAAATAAAAGAAATTAATCCACAAAATCTAACAGTATTTATGGAATCAACAGGTACATATCATTTACCAGTAGAAAGATATTTTAAAGAAAATGGATTTAACACCTTAGTTATTAATAGTTTAACTACTAAAAACAATTATGATACTATTAGAAAAACTAAAACGGATAAAAAGGATTGTTATAGATTAGCAAAGTTGTTTTTTGTAAATGAAGTAGAATATCACGATTTATCTAAAAAGGATTTATATGCTAATTTAAAAGCAATGACAAGACAATATTTTTATCTATTACAAAACAATGTAAGTTGTAAAAATAGATATAAAAGATTAATAAATATATGTTTTCCAGAGCTAGAGAAAATCTTTAAATCAACAAGAATTTATGATGATACAGCATTAAACTTTATTAAAGAATTTCCACATGCAGAGATAGTAAAAGAGAAGCGAATTGATGCACTGTATAATAATTTATACAAAACTAATGGAAGAAATTTAAACTTTTATAAAAAGCTAGCTACAACAATAAAGACAGCTTCAATCAATTCTTATCCTGGAGTTGATAAAGAACACGAAGATGTAAAAAATCTTTCATATATGGCTAAAATAGTACAGAATAATAACAATATCATAAATGAATTAAGAGAAAAAATGATAGAAACAGCAAAACAATCTTCATATTACAAAATAATAAATTCATTTTATGGAATTGGAGATACATTAACAGCAGAGATACTTGGAGAATTAGGAGATATAACAAGATTCGATAGTCCGAAAGAAATAATAGCTTTTTGTGGACTTGATCCAACAATAAAGCAGTCTGGAAAAAGTATAAATGTGAAAGGAGCAATATCAAAAAGAGGAAACAAATATGCACGATATATATTATTTAATTGTAGTCAAATGGTAGTAAAACTAGGTGCTTCAAATTATCCAGAGCATCCAGTATATATTTATTACCAAAATAAAAAAGCAGAAGGCAAACACTACTACGAAAGCCTAACTGCTTGTTCTACAAAAATTCTAAGAATGTTATATTCAATGTGTAAAAATAATAAACAATTCTTAGAAAATTAATCATAATTGAATTTTATCATAAAAAAAGTGAAAAAGATACAATTTTTTAAAAAATATATCGTTTTCGCTTGTTTGCCATACAAAAAAATAATATAATAAATTTATAAAAAAAGTCTTGACAAAAATTAGATAGTCAAGTTGAAAGTGAGATTCAGTAGCATGGAGTTTGGATGGATAAATGTTTTTGGAGCAAATAGGAAGATATGTATCTTTAATGTTGACTATCTTTCCAATAGGAATATCTGGTTTTAAAAGTGCAGGATATATGTTGGTTTATCTGATTGCCAATGTTATATTACTTTTATTATATTTAATTATATGGATATGTTATTTTAAAAGTAAATCTTTATTAAAAACAATAACTTTAGCAATTATACCTACAATAATATTTTTTGTTTGCGGTATTACATTAAAACATTGGGGATTAATTATATCTTCTATCATATTCGGTTTTGCACATACTTTAATAACATATAAAAATAATTGTTAAAATACAATATGTAAGGGAGTTTTAAGATGATAAACATATTAGTTCATGGACTTGGGCAAAATGAAAGTAGTTGGGATAAAGTTAAAGAGTTATTGGAAGAAAATAAAGTTGAGGTTGAAACACCTAATTTATTTAATCTTGCAAAAAATTATCAATTAAGTTATGAAAATTTATATAAAATATTTGCTGATTATTGTAATAGTTTTAAGGAAAAATTAAATATAGTTGGTCTTTCTCTAGGTGGAATACTTGCTATTGACTATGTGAACGAATATCCAGAAAAGGTCAATTCAATAATATTAAGTGGCACACCTTACGAGATACCAAAATCAATTATTACTATACAAAATATTATATATAAATTTATGCCCAAAAAAGTTTTTAAACAAATTGGTTGTAGTAAAAAAGATTTGATAACTTTAATGGATTCGATGAAAAACTTGACTATACCTCAAAAAACTCCTAATATAAAATGTAGGACACTTATTATTTGTGGAGAAAGAGAAAAAAATAATATAAATATGAAAAGTGCTATTAAACTAAATGAAGTTATAAAAAATAGTAAATTTGAAATTATCAAGAATGCAGGACACGAAGTAAATATAGATAATCCAAAGGAATTTGCCGATGTAATATATAGTTTTTGGAAAGATGATTAGTAACACGATTTCTAATTTATCGAGATGATTAAGAGGTAATTTATGATAAGAAAATTTGAAAACAGTGATATAGATGATATAATGCAAATATGGAAAAATGTAAATATAGAAGCTCATAATTTTATTTCAAAAGAATATTGGGAAAATGATTATGACTATGTAAGAAATATTTTGCCTAAAGCTGAAATATATGTATATGTAGATAACAATGAAATAATAGGATTTATTGGAATGAACGAAAACTATATTGAAGGAATCTTTGTTAATACAAATAGCCAGCATAGAGGAATAGGAACGGCATTATTAAATAAAGTGAAGGAAAATGGAAAAAATTTAACTTTAAGTGTTTATCAGAAAAATACCAATGCTATCAATTTTTATAAAAAGAATGATTTTAAAATTACAAGCAAGAGTATAAATAAAGCCACAAATGAAATAGAATATACAATGACGTGGAACAATTAAGTGAAAAATTACAATAGATAGGGTAGATGATTAGTTGAAATTATCTACTCTTTATTGTATAATCATAACAACAGTTAGTAATTTAGTTCTTGTATTACAAATATACAAATTAAATTTTATGGCAAGAATAGTATGTCAATATTTTTTAATAATGACATAAAAAAAATATTGACATTGAATTTTAATAATAGTTGAAATAATAAGCATTAATTGATATAATTGTAATTAAATAATGGAAAGGAAACGTGGTTATGAAAGATACAATTGTTTATTTAATAAGACATGCAGAAACTGTTGATGAAAATGGAATAAGAAATACAAGTGAAGATTCACAATTGATTAATGAAAAAGAGATATTATCTGTTGAAGGGGAAGAACAAGCAAAAAGATTAAGTGAGAATGAAGAATTACAAAATCTAGATGTAATATGGTCAAGTAGTTATACTAGAGCTAAAGCAACAGCAAAATATATTGCAAATGTAAATGATTTACCTTTTAATTTAGACAATAACTTAAGTGAAAGAAAATTAGGAAATTTAAAAGAATTAGGAGAATTTATGAAGGATAAAAATACAAGAGATCCTTCACAAGAGCAACTGTTAGATAGAACATTTAGAACATCTGATGGAGAAAGTGCAGAGCAAACTAGAGAAAGAATGAATAAATTTTTTGACAAGATACTTAAAGAATATGAAGGAAAAAGAATTGCAGTAATTAGTCATGGCGGTTCAATAAAGTTCTTTTTATTAAATTGGTGTACAGTAAATGAAAATGTTAAACTTGTCTATAACGAAAATACAATATTAAACATAAAATCACCATGTTTATTAAAATTAACCTTTAGAAAAAATGAATTGATTAATTTAGAGCAAATAGATTAATTGAAAGCCATAAAATGGATTTTATTATAAATTCGTTTTATGGTTTTGTTTTAAATTGATGTAATTATATATATGTAGAGAAATTTTAAGAGTTAATTATAAATTTTATTTGACATAATTTACATAAAATGGTATAATTTTGTTGTAAATGGAGGGATTTTTTATGATAAAAAATATAGGGTGGACATTAGGAAATGACTGTCCTTGTAGATGTAAACATTGCTATTCTTTTTCAGTTAGACAGAAAGGGCAAAATTTAACAAAAGAAATAGTTGATAAAGTTATAGAACAAATTGAAAAATTAAATGTAGAAACAGTTAATTTAGGTGGTAATGAACCAATTTTTACAAATGGTTTAGATGTTAAAAACAGTATGTTACCATATATATTAAAAGAGCTGAATAAAAGAAATATAAAGGTAGGTATAACAACTGCTGGAATAAGTCTTATTGCATTAAAAAATACTTATCCTGAATGTTTAGAATTATTAAATGATGTAGATATTAGTTTGGATTCACCTTTTGAAAATGAACATAATGAAAATAGAGGTGGAGATGTTTATAAATACGCTATTCAAGCTTTAGAAATTTGCAAAGAATATAATATTGAATCAGGAATTATAATGTGTGCAATGAACTGGAATTTTACAAAAGACAGAATTGATGCATTATTAGAAATTGCAAAAAAATATGATTCAAATATAAGATTTAATCTACTTAAACCAATACAACCACAACATTTTAAACTTGTACCTTCAAAAGAACAGGTGTTGGAAAATTATAAATATTTATTTGAAAAATGCGATACTGTTGAATTAAGTGAACCAATCTTATCAGGGTTAACACAAAATAATAAAGTTAAAGGATGTGCTTGTGGAATCTATTCAATGAGAATAAATTCTATAACTCCAGATGGTAAAATACCTGTATCTCCATGTGTATATATGCATGATTATAGAGTTGGAGATTTATTAAAAGATGATATATTTGATATTATAAATTCAGAGCAATTTAAAGCATTTAAAACAAGAAAAGATAATTATAAAAATATTGAAGGTTGTAAAGACTGTGATAAAGCTGACATATGTAGAGGTGGATGTTTTGCTATGGCATATACATACAAAAAATGTGAAACAGGAGAAAAAGATTTGTATGCTAGAGATCCATTTTGCTTTAAAGATATTGATATAGAGAATAATATTAATTATAAAAAAAGCAACAAACAATTAGTACATGAAAATTATTTATGCACATGGATAGGAAAACCAAAAAAATAAAGGAGAGTTAATATGAAATCAGAAATAGTTGTTAGAAAAAATATGACTCTTACTAATGAAAAAGTAAAAAATATGTGTAGATTGAATTATGAAGATAATGATTTCCTTTTTACAACACAATATGGAAGATGTGTTATTATAGATAAATCAAAGGGAATTATCAATATTGAAGGAGATGATGATAACAATATTCAAGAATATAAAGAATACCTTCAAAATATTTTGGAAAAAAGAAAAGATAAAATTATTTTAACAACTTTGTCGCCAGATACACATAGAACCTCTGAAGAAAATTTAGGATTATCATATTTAACTGCAGTTTTAAGAAAGAGTGGATATAATGTTGAAATAATTGATGGATGGCTTGGAGGCTTAAGCGATGAAGAAGTATTGAGAAGAATTTTGTCTGATAAAGATGCATCTATTGTTGGAGTTTCATGCTATATGTCAAACAATGATAAATCAATAGAATTAGCCAAAAGAATAAGAAAAGCTAGACCAGAAGTTAAATTAATGTGTGGTGGTTTTGGACCATCGTTTAATCCACCAAAATTTGTAAAAGATGGTGTGTTTGATATAGCAATGATTGGAGAGGGAGAAGAATCAATTGTTGAAGTATCTGATTATTTTACTGGAAATTCAGAAAGAAATATTGAAGATATAAAAGGTATTGCTTTTGAAAAAGACGGAGAAATAGTAAGAACTGAAAAAAGAAATTTAATATCTGATTTGGATGTCATACCATTTCCAGCAAGAGATACAATGAAAATGGCAAAAGACAGAAAATCTACGGTAAATATTTTAACTGCAAGAGGTTGTATGGGAAATTGCCTATTTTGCTCTGTTAACGCTTTTAATAAATTATCCAATGGAAGTAAATGGAGAGGTAGAAGTATTGATAATATTATAGATGAATTAGAACAGCTTCAAAATATGGGAGTTAAATATATTAAAGTTATAGATGATAGTTTCTTAGAACATGATAGAGATGAACAATGGGCAAAGGAGTTTTGTGAAAAAATAAAAGCAAGAGGTATCGATGTTTCATTAAGAGGCTCTTTAAAAGCTGACCAAGTTGAAGATAGTAAAATAAAATATTTAAAAGAGGCAGGATTTCATTCATTTGCTTGTGGGATTGAAAATGGTTCTGATACAGCACTAAAAAGAATGAATAAAAGTGCTAATCTAGCTGCAAATAAAAAGGCATTAGATATTTTGAAAAAATATGGAATATATGTTCAAGCAGGCTATATATTATTCGATGATAATACAACATTTGAAGAACTTAAAGAAAATTATGATTTCTTAAGAGAGTATGATTGGATTATTACAAAAGGAATTTTTTCGGAAATGTTTGCAGCTGATGGAACATTATATACAGAAAAACTAAAGAAAGAAGATAAGATTGTAAAAAATGATTTATATGATAATAATAAATATGAAATTGTAGATCCAAAGGTAAAAATGACTTACAATGCTTTGAAAAAATGGCATAAATCACACATGAAGTTATATGATATGATTATTGATCCTATTTCATCTCCCAAAGCTATTGACTCAACTGGAGAAAAATCATTTTATAATTTATACTATCAATTGAAATTAAAAGATTTAGACTTTATGAAAATGGTTTTAGATAATGTAGAAAGAGGAATTACAGAAGAAGAACTTAATGAAAAAGTTTTGACTCAAATTAGAAGCAACTCTGATTTTTATAGTTCAATAAATAGAAGTGGACAAGCCTTGTGTGAAAAATATAATCTAAATTATGATGGTAAAGAAAATCCATTTATAAGATAGTAAAATTAAAAAAAACTTTAATTTTTTATAATTTAATTATATAATAAATGTAATATTATAAATGATTTTTATATATAGAATGGAGGTAAATATATATGGCTATTATGAATGTAACTAAAAATGTTAAAAATCAATTCTCAAACGATAAAAATCTAGCTATGAGAATTAATTTTTATAAAAAATACACAACTAATAAGTACAAATTTGCAGATTGGTTATTTGATAAATATGTTTTTAAAGAAAATATGAAAATCTTAGAATTAGGATGTGGAAACGGAAGTCACTGGGAAGGAAAAATTGAAACTTTGCCAAATGGTTGTAGTTTAGTATTATCAGATTTTTCAGAAGGCATGTTAGATTTAGTTAGAGAAAAATTTTCAAAAAAGAAGAATGTTTCAATTGAAAAAATTGATATACAAGATATTCCGTATGAAAATGAAACATTTGATATTGTAATTGCAAATCATATGTTATTTCATGTACCAGATTTAAATAAAGCATTATTAGAAGTAAAAAGAGTATTAAAAGATAATGGAGTATTTTATTCTGCAACAGATGGGAACGGCGGAATGAGACCGTTTTTACATAATGCAATAGTAAAATTTGAGCCAACATCTACAGCATTTACAGAACAGTTGCCTTTCAACCTTCAAAATGGTTGTGAAATTTTAGGCAAATACTTTGAGAATGTTCAAAGATTTGATTATGAAAATACACTTGCAATAACTAATACACAAGACCTGATAGATTGGTTAAAGTCAACTAAATCTATTTCAGGTTATTCAGATGAAAGTTTATCAAATTTATATAATTATTTTGAAGATATAAGAGAAAAAGATGGTGCTATAAATATTCCAAGAGAAACAGGGGTATTTATAAGTATTAAATAGAATTGAAAAGAGGTATTTTGTATGGAATTTGAAAATTATGAAAGAGAACTTAAATATTTAATAAAGAAGAATGAAAAATATACTTCAAAACAGTTTCTTGAATTTCTTTATGAAAATGGATATAAATTGGTTGAAAGTTTTGAAAAAGAAAAACATGAAACTTACTATGATGATAATGAATTTACTATATTAAATAGGGGAGATGTCATGAGAGGTAGTAATATGGTTACTGAACAATTTAAGGGATTTTTGTATAAGACAAATAAATGTAATCCTGAAAAGCCTTATGTGTCTAAACTCGAACTTGGAACAAAATTAAGAGGTCAGTATAAAGATGTAAATGAATTTATTAAGGAGTTAAATATAAATGTAAGAGGCGAATTGAGCATAAAATTATTTGCAAATATGAAAAGAGAGGTAAGTATAGTAGAAAAAGATGGAGATCGTTTATATGTTTCTTATGATAAAGTTAAATATTTTGAAAAAGATGAATCAAATTCAGTTTACGAAGAAATGCTTGAAATAGAAGATTGGAAAAAACCAAATACAACAGATGTAGATTATGATTATGATAGACATTTGATAGAAGTTCATAACTTAATTTCAAAAGCTCAACTTCCAATAGAACTTACAAAGGACAGCAAATATTTTAGAGGATATACTGTTCTAAATAAAAGATAGGAGTAAAAATGAATAATTTTATAGTATTTGAAGGCATATGTTGTAGTGGAAAGACAACAACATGCAAGCTATTAATTGAAAAAATAAATGAATTAGGATTTGAGGCTGTATATAATCATGGTGCAATGACATATACTGATTTAGGTAAAAAATTTAAAGAGAATTTAGGCAAAAAAGATATGCCAATTACTGTTTCATATTTTTTTACGGATTTAATAATAAATACTAAAAATATTATTAGACCTTATTTGGCAAATAATAATACAATTGTATTACAAGATAGATATTTTGATGCAATAACAACATATATAAAGGCATACGGCGATTATATTAAGTCTGATTATAACATTTATGATATACCAAAAGCATTTGTAGAAAATGATATATTGGTTAAGCCATCATTAAGTGTATTTTGCATTCCACCATTTGAAATTATAAAAGAAAGAATGGATCAAAGTAAAGAATCACCAGTACATGATTTTTACAGAGATAATCCTGAATTTTTTAAGATTGTTTATAATGAACTTGTAAGTAAAGCAAATGAATCAAAAGAAAATATAATAATTGATACATCTTCAGATTTATCAGTAGAACAAGGAATAAATAAAATATTAGAATTTATAAAAAAGTAAGAAAGTAAAGGATTGAAAAAATGTCTAAAATTAAATTGTTTAGTGGAATGGATTTTTCGGGAAAAACTACTATTGTTAATGGAATTAATAAAAAAATACCAAATACTTTTAAAATAAAAAAGAAATTTTTAACTCCAATTGATTTAATAGAAAATGTAAGAAAACAAAATACATGGCTATCTCCAGAAGAATGGAAACCATTACTTCAAGAAAACATACAAAAGGATATAGAAAATTATAAAGAAGATGGACCAGATTTTATTGAAACTAAAAAGTATTTACAAGAGATAACACGGAAAAGTAGAAAAATATAAAGAAGAGGGCTTACAATTATATACAGAAGAAAAAATAATGTCAATAAAATAACATTATTTTTATATATCTTTTACTACCTTCAAGCATTTATTTATGGGAATCAGGCAGAAAACCCTCAGATTCTATTTTTCCGTTATCATGAAAATGAAGTATCTTGTGTGATACAAAGCCTGTTATTAATTATTTTCTTTTTTATCATTTTCAAAATAAGAAGCTGGAAGAAGAAAAAAGACATAGAAGCCTTTCAATGGGTATTTGTTTTATGTGGTGTACTGTTATCAGCACTCGTTTTGGAGTATCAGAAACTTTTAAAGTATGGACTACTGTACTCCACAGCCGGAATTCCGGTGATTCAGGATGTCTTAAAAGGAAGTCTCATCAGTTTTCTTACTATGATCGTGCTTGTCATCGTCATGACATTTCTTATATGGAAAAACAGAAACATAACGGGACAAAATACATTTCTTCTGATGAAAGAAGAGATGGAGAAGCAAAAGTATGAGGAAATAAGAGCTTCCATCGAGCAGAACAAAGAACTCGTTCATGACACAAAGAATCATTATCTTGTGATCAGTGAATATGTGAAAAATCAGGAATATGAAAAACTGGAAAATTATGTAGATGAAATCAGAAGAAATTTTGTAAAAATCAATCCACAGATTTATACAGGAAATCATGTAGTGGATCTGATTCTTGGGCAAAAGCGAATCCTGGCAGTACAAAAAGGGATTGATTTCCAATTGGATGTAACACCACTATCCAGTCTGACGATGGAAGAAAGAGAGATCTGTTCACTATTTGGGAATCTGTTAGACAATGCCCTGGAAGCCTGTGAGAAAGTGACTGATAAAGAACGTAAGAAAATCAGTATAAAGATTGAGCAGCATATGCAGATGTTGTTTCTTGAAATTAAGAATGGAACCGATAAGCTTCCTGCCAAATCAGGACATACTTTTCTGACTTCGAAGCAGGATAAATCTCTTCATGGATATGGCTTGAAAAGTGTGGAACGGATTGTCACACGATATGATGGAGATCTGGCCTATGAAATGGAAGATGGAATGTTTGTTGTTTCAATAACATTTTTTGATTTATAAATACTCATGTCCAGTAATCCAGTACTTGAAGGCCATCCGCTTGCAGTACTTTCACCACAAGATTAAACTGAATATAAGAAAAAACCTGTTCCAAATTTTCAGGATACAAAATTAGTATCACACAAACAGGAATGGAAATGGAGGAATGATGCCATGACAATTAAGAAAAAGAGAACTAAAATCATTTTACCATCGATTCTGACAGTCAGTCTTACTTGTGGTCTGTTACTTACGGGATGTCAGAAGACACCAGATCAGAGTGCAGTTGTCAGTAAGGCCGGAGGATTAAGCGAAGATGTGATTGCAGACCCTTTGAAAGATGGAGAGACGCAGACACTGAATCTGCCGGAACACTGGGACACAACAGTAACATGGAGTAATGACCGCGGAGTTTTTCACGCAGATCAGAAATTAGAATCTGTTACGACAGGAAATCTTCCGGTGATTGAAGTCAGTCAGAAAAAACTGGAGCTTGAACAATTAAACGGACTTATTTCCTATTTTGCAGGCGGAGAGATTTTGTATCAGACGCAGGAACTTACCAGAGAATACTATCAGAACCTCTTAGATAGGATTAAGAACAGGGAAGGATTCTATGCTGACAACAGTGTGGAGTATGATTTAACAGGGCTTGAAAAGTTAGTGGAAGAAGTTCTTCCTCTTGCGCCGGAACAGACACCATTGCAAGAGATTGGACAGATTGAGTACACATCAAAAAAGACGGATCCGGCGTATGAAGCAAAAAGAAAATCACTGGAAGCTTACGGAAATGATATTCTTCCGGATACCACAAAGCAGGATGGAATGGAGATTCATTTTCAGGCAACGGTTGGTGCAGATGCAAAGGGTACGATCAATGCAGAAACTTACGATCCGGAAGCAGGAAATTATAGTATCTTCTCCTGGTCAGAAGGAAATGGGATCGAACTGGCAACTATTGAAAACACTCTCGCAAGAGAGAATCTCACAGCCCAATATGGAGTTCCTGCAGGAAACGTAAAAGAATCTTTTATGGAAAAACTACAAGCACTGAAGGACCAGATGGAAGAAACCTCTCTCTTAGAAGAGACAGCAGAAGATGAAGCTGAAAAAGTTCTGAAAGATCTGAACCTCGAAAATATGCAGTTGTTGTCATCAGACAAAATCCTCTGGTATGCACAGTCTGATTATCCGGAAGCCACTATATTAGAACCACAGGAAGCATTATGGAATGCTGATCCAAATCTTGGAAAAACCGGTTATCAGCTTACTTACGTTCCTTCTGTTTCCGGATTAAAAATAAATCAGGATAAATCCGGATATTCAGATGATAGTGGATTTGCATATGCACCTTCCATGCCGGTAGAGCAGATTTATATTGTAGTGACAGAAGATGGAATCCGTTCCTTCAAATGGAAGGGTATGAGTCAGGAAGAAAAGATAGTTACAGAAAATGTAAAACTCCTTGCATTTGATGAAATAGAAAGCCGCCTGATCGATCAGGTGAAATATCTTTACCCTTCCAGTCAGCCTGCTGAGGACAAGACGGTATTTGGTTATGATGTTGCAACTGTCGAACTGGGATATACTTATATACCGGCATATAAGAATCCACAAAATGCCTGGCTGGTTCCGGCATGGTTTTTCACTATAAGCGAGAGTGAAGATACAACTGCCGAACTTGGAACAGCCGGAAGAAAAAAAGAATATCAGACCGACTACATTGTATTAAATGCAACAGACGGCGGAAGAATAGGTTCTTATTGGAGATGATAGAATATGAAACGAAGACATCTTTTCAGAACAGAATTGAAATATGACTTTGGAAACCGAAGATTTTATATCTCTGTACTGGCATTGTGTGCGGTTCTTTTGATTGTTGCACTTCCTTATCGAAATCATCTGATCTCTTTCGGTGGATCAACAGAAGGGAAAGCCTGGTTATGCACCTTCAACTATGCAATCACTTCAGAAAAAGCCTTGCTTTTCTTTCCACTGTTGGTTCCTCTGGCAACAGCCGCAGATATACAGGAAGAATTACACAGCCGCTATGCATGGTTTCTTATTAACAGAATAGGAAAAAGAAATTATATTTGGATGAAAAGTTTTGGAGTTGCATTCACAGGTGGTGCCATTTCCGTTTCAGCGGCAGGAATTGCATTGGTTGTTTTTATAGTTATCTGTAGAAATATCCCGACTCTGAATACTTTGCAAAATATATCAGAGGTAATAAGTATCACAGGAATTGGATTTATCAGACTTTTTCTAAATGGAGCATTGTGGTCTTTATGCGGTTCACTGACAGCAGTTTTGACTAAGAATAAGTATCTCAGCTGTGCTGTTCCATTTATTTTATATTATGTACTCACAGTGTTTCAAGAACGCTATTACCGCAATTATTTTTTCCTCAGTCCAAAGCAGTGGGCAAGCCCGGAATATTATGGAAACGGATTCTGCCTTCTGGCTCTGCTTCTGATCAGCAGTCTTCTGGTACTGGCTTTGCGTAAATGCGTGGTAAGGAGAGTGGTTGCATGAAAAAATCGCAATTTAAAACGGACATTCATCAAATCTTTCTTCTAACAAAAAGAAATTTCTCTGACTGGGGCAAAAATCCGAGAATCTGGATGACATTTGCATTAGGGTTTGTACTTTGTCTGATGTTGACAAATCAGATTTTAGAGCAGGCACAGACATTCCAGACACCGGTGCAGATGTTCGAGCCACTGATCTGGACCTTCGGTGACGCACAGTCCGTGATGCTTTCATCCCTTTTACTGCTGTTATTATTTGCAGATATGCCTTTTGTAAATCAGATGACACCCTATTGGCTGATCCGGACAAAGCGAAGCGTATGGATGGCAAGTCAGATCCTATATGTGATCCTGGCTACTTGCCTTTATACCGTCTTCCTCTGCCTGACAGAACTTCTAATTGCAAGTCCCTGGGCTTACGTTGGAAATGTATGGAGTCAGACCGCTGCAAGCATTGGATATGGAAGTAATAATCATCTTACGGTTCCTGTATCAATAAAGACAATGGAAATGACAACACCATATAAATGTGCAATCTGTGTTGTATTTCTTATGCTTTTCTATTCGTTATTTATTACTTCAGTCATGCTTGTATTAAATCTACAGAAGGGAAGAGCCGGAGGCGTTGTTGGCGCACTCCTGATAAATCTTTATGGAATTCTTCTGACTCCGGATATTTTTCAAAAAGTTTTTCATCTGGGTGGAGGGCTTTCCTATCGGGCAAATATTCTTTGCGGATGGTTATCACCCTTAAATCACGCAACATTTCCAATGCATAATTTCGGATATGATTATTTGCCACAAATAAAAATAAGCATCCTGTTATTCCTTGCAGTGATATGTATTTTGCTTTTCATCTCGAGAAAATGTATCAAACGATATAATTTTACATTTTCTCAGGTTGATGAATCCTGACGGAATAAGAAAGGGGAAAATTATGAAAGCTGCTGTGAAAGTTAAAAATCTAACAAAATCTTTTGGCAAAGAAAAAGTATTAAAAGGAATCAGTCATACCTTTGAGGCAGGAAAAATCCACGGAATCATGGGATTTAATGGCTCCGGTAAAACTGTAATGTTCAAATGCATCTGCGGTTTTCTTCAACCTGACAGAGGGAGCGTATATGTCTATGGAAAAAGAATTGGAAAAGATATTGATTTTCCGGAAAATACCGGGATGATTATTGAGAGTCCGGGATTTCTTCCATATATCAGTGGATATGAAAACTTAAAACGACTTGCACAACTTAATAGAAAAATAGGAGATGCTGAAATCCGGGATGCAATTCCATCCCTAAGAACATCGGCTGAATCCTGCACAGCGGCAATACTGCCTGAAGTTTCGGTACTGTCATATTAGACATGCCAATGTATTTTACCCTGCCTTCTTCCACCAGTGCCTCCAGACTGATGAAATATGGATTTCCCGCAAATGTTGAAAACGACTGATACGGAGAATCTCCGTAGCTTGTAGGACCAAGCGGCAGAATCTGCCAGTAACTCTGTCCTGCTTTTTTTAGCCAGTCCACAAATTCATATGCACTCTTTGAAAAACAGCCGATTCCGTATTCCGATGGAAGGCTGCTGATCGGCATAAGTATGCCTGCTGCTCTCTCGCTCATCTTTCTTTCCCTCTTCTTTTCTTATTGTTTTGATTTTCTTTCATTATAAACCGATCTGTTATACCGTTATCATAACTCCGTAATAATCCGATACGACCGGTGCATTCTTTCCGTTACAGATAACGTTCGAAGTGCGGACATCTGCCTGCGTATTACAGAATATGTAATCCAGCCGCTTTTCATTCTTTGCTGCTTTGCTGCGTCCATCTGCTTCACGCCACCCATCAATCTCTTCTGCTACTGTGATACCGTCATCTTTTTCTTCTGCCAGCAGATAGGTATCTTTCCAGCCGTTCTTAAGAACCAGATCATAACCTTCCCCGCGGACATCATCCTGACTGTTAAAATCTCCCATCAGCCAGATAGTTCCTTCCCGGTATTTTGAATCTTTCAATGTCTCCTGTATACATTTCCACTGATCAACAAATGGTTCTTCCTCCTCATTCCACCATCCCATATGAACGGTAAAGAACCAGTCACTGCTTCCTTCCGGCTGTATGCCGAGGATACGTCTCGTCTTCCAGTTCTCGTAATC
>ENA-OUQW01001983-OUQW01001983.1-human-gut-metagenome-genome-assembly--contig:-NODE-1983-length-18578-cov-16.577930_pt1 | contig 18578 bp, 16 predicted proteins | sample MGYA00248464_ERZ548849 | MGnify/ENA primary metagenome ERZ548849 (study PRJEB26491, sample SAMN04978193) | human gut metagenome | host: Homo sapiens | study: EMG produced TPA metagenomics assembly of... | reverse complement strand
AGGGCGATCGCAGACTTCGTCTGTTTTTACTGCCCTTTGGTCGCCTCCGCAGAGGCGAAATCCCCCGCGCAAGGAGGAAATCATCTATGTATTGTGATACAATCGCCTTGAAAAACTGCTCCATGACAGTCTACATCCCCGATTTGGTTGCAGACCCCGCCGTCCGCCGTCCGACCATCGTCATTGCCCCTGGCGGCGGATACACCCACCTTTCCACCCGCGAGAGCGAACCCATTGCATTGACCTTCGCCGCAATGGGCATGAATGCCGTCGTCGTCCGTTACCGCGTTGCCCCGGCGGTTTTCCCCGCGCCGATGCAGGACATCGCCAGCGCCGTCGCCGCCATCCGCCAAAACGCCGATAACTGGCACGCTGACCCGAATCAAATCGTTCTCTGCGGTTTTTCGGCGGGCGCTCATGCCGTCGGACTGCTCGGTGTGCATTGGCAGGAAGCGCATTGGTGGCAGGAACTGCACCTCACATCCGCCGACGTTCGCCCGAACGCCCTGATTCTCTCGTACCCCGTCATCACGGCAGGGGAGTTCGCACACCGCGGCAGCTTCCGCAGCCTCACGGGGACGGACGACATTGCCGCCCATCAGCCGCATTCGCTGGAAAACCTCGTCACGCCTGACACACCGCCGACGTTCCTCTGGCACACATGGACGGACGGCGCAGTGCCCGTGGAAAATACGCTCCTGATGGCAATGGCGCTGCACAAAGCGGGTGTTCCGGCGGAAGTCCACGTCTTCCCGCGCGGTGGACACGGGGCAGCGCTGGGCAATCAGGTGACGAACATTCCCGGCGAAGAGGCGCGCAAAATCGTGCCGGAAGCGACGGTATGGCCGGAATTAGCGGCGCGGTTCATCCGGCAGATATTTACGAAATCATAATAAAAAATCCATGCTTCTAAACTGCCCGAAGCATGGATTTTCTTTATTTACCGCGCAGCTCTTCCAGCACTTCATCCAGCGGGCGATAGTCCTCCTCGTCCTCCGGCAGCGTTGTCTGCGGCGGAATCACGTCGGTTTCGAGGGCGGTTTTGCGCGGTTTCTTCTCCTGCACGCGCTGCGGCGGCAGCTGATGCACCCAGTCCTCCGGCAGCTCCACCGCCTTCTTCTTGCCTAACTTTTCGTCCACCATCGTCAGCACGTCGTTCCACTTCGCCAGCAGAATCGGCACGGACAGCTTCATCCACCAGCGCGGCGAATACAGCAGCATCAGCCGCTTGTCCGTCCATAGCTGCACGCGGGCAATGTCCTTCCACGCGAGGTCTTTTTCGCTGAGGATGACGCGCCCGTTTGTGTCCGCTGTGTCCATCAACGCGGCGGATTTGCCGTGCATCCACAGCTTTACGCGATTTGCCCCCGGCAGCGCTGTCCGCACATGGAAGCCGCGGCTGTCCACCACGCAGTACAGCTCGTCCGCCCCGCCGAGCGCGAAGACGAGGAGCGTGACCGCCGCGACAAAGAGGAGCAGCATCCCCATCACCCACAAAAATCCGCTGTTCAATAATTGCCGAACGCCCGCGCCGCCGCCGAGCAGCAGTTCCAGCACAAGCCCCAGCGCGGTTGCCGCGGACAGCACCGGCACGGCAATGCGCATCACGGCGTTCCAGCTCATCCAGTCCAGCGCGCGCTGCCGGGCGTACATCCACGCGACGCGCATGGAGCTGGCGGGCGGCGTTTTGCCGCACACGGGACACGCTTCGCCCTCCGGCACGTCCATGTTGCACTTCTTGCAATACAGTGTTTTCGCCAAGTTGTTCACCTCGCGTCTATTGTACCACACGGGCGCGGGGGACGCAAGCGAACACGCCAAAAGTCATCCTTCTTCGAAAATCTTCCCGCCTTGCAGGGTAAGCCGACGTTCAGCGCGCGCGGCGACGGTCGGGTTGTGGGTGATGAGCAGAATTGTCTGCCCGGCGCGGTGCAGATCCTCCAGCAGGGAAAGGATTTCCTGCGTCGCGTCGGGGTCAAGGCTGCCGGTCGGTTCGTCGGCGAGGATGAGCGCGGGACGGCGGATGAGCGCGCGGGCGATGGCGACGCGCTGCTGCTGGCCGCCGGAGAGCGCCGCGGGCAGGTGGTGCATCCGCGAATGCAGCCCAACCCGCAGGAGCAGCTGCTCCGCACGGGCGCGGCGTTCCGGCTCGCTAACGCCTTGCAGTATCAGCGGGAGCATCACGTTTTCGAGGGCTGTCAACCGCGGAATCAGCTGAAAGCCCTGAAACACGAACCCGATTTCCTCGCCGCGCACCTTCGCTAATTCGTCAGGCGGCAAGGCTGAAACGTCCCGCCCGTGCAGACGATATACCCCGGAAGTCGGGCGATCAAGGCAGCCGAGAATGTTCATCAGTGTCGATTTCCCTGACCCGCTCGCCCCAACCATGGCAGCATACTGCCCTGGCGGAATGCGCAGCGTAATGTCGGACAGCACGGGCAGCGGCGGCGATTTTCGCTCTTGCGGGGGAAAAGTGCGGGTGATGCGGCGCAGGTCAATCATGCGAATGTTCCTCCATGGGGGACAAAAAAGCCCCTGCACGGGTAGGATGCCCGGACAGGGGAGAATTTATACGATTTCCAAATGAAAAGGCGCAAGCAGATGGTGCAGGTGAATTTGAAAATAGTATTATGAGGGGCAAGGGGATTCCGCGTCTGCGGACGCGGGAATTAGTGCGCAGGGACGCTTCGCTGCCTGCGACTAAGGGGGCATACTTGAGCGCGTTTGGCATAGCGGGCGGCACGAGCGGGAGTTGGGGCGTTGCCCCAAGCCCCAGCAGGGACGCTGTCCCTGCACCCTGCAAGGGGCAATTGCCCCTTGACCCCTCCGCGCGATTGAGTTGGTCGCTTTTCCCTGCTTTGCCCGCGTGTTTATCCTTTTTTCTTTTCCCCTATTCTCCCTCCCCCTGTTCGCCTTTACAAGCGAACAGAAATCTGCTATCATGAAGGGGAAATGCAATCCTTGTCGGGAGGTGCTTCCTATGAATGTTGACCAGCTGGCGGAATCCCTCCGCAGTGACCCTATGTTTATGCAAAATGTTGTCCGTTGGGATGTCCTTCCGGCGCGTCCGGCGGTGTATGAGCCGTTCCCGGATTCTCTTGATCCGCGGCTGCTTCCTGTGCTGGAAAAACGCGGGGTGCATCAGCTGTATCGCCATCAGGCGCACGCAATCCGCGAGGTGCTGGCAGGGCGGGATGTTGTGGTTGTCACGCCGACGGCCTCCGGCAAAACGATGTGCTATAACCTGCCGGTGCTGTCTGCTATTTTGCAGAATGATGACGCACGGGCATTGTACCTCTTCCCGACGAAAGCGCTCTCTGCTGATCAGGTCAGCGAGCTGTATGAGCTGATTGAGGCGATGGGCGTTGATATCAAGACGTATACCTATGACGGCGATACGCCCGGCGCGGCGCGAAAGGCGGTTCGGCAGGCGGGGCATATCGTCGTGACGAACCCGGATATGCTGCACAGCGGGATTCTGCCGCACCATATGAAATGGGTCAAGCTGTTTGAGAACCTGCGGTATATCGTGATTGATGAAATTCATACTTATCGCGGCGTGTTTGGGTCGAATCTGGCGAACGTGCTGCGGCGGCTGCTGCGCCTGTGCGATTTCTACGGCAGTCATCCGCAGTTCATCCTGTGCAGCGCGACGATTGCGAACCCGAAGGAACTGGCGGAAACGCTGACGGGGCGCGAGGTCAGCCTGGTGGATGATAACGGCGCGCCGATGGGCGTGCGGCACTTCGTGTTCTACAATCCGCCGGTGGTCAATCGGCAGCTGGGCATCCGCAAGGGCGTTTTGCAGGAGACGCGGCGGATTGCGGGGCTGCTGCTGCAAAACGGGATTCAGGCGATTACGTTCGCGCGGTCGCGGCTGGCGGTTGAGGTGCTGACGAAGTACCTGAAGGACATGGTGCGCGACCCGCTGGGGAACGCCGGGCGGGTGCGCGGCTATCGCGGCGGGTATCTGCCGACGGAGCGGCGAGAGATTGAACGCGGGCTTCGTGCGGGACGGGTGGACGCGGTGGTGTCCACGAACGCGCTGGAGCTGGGCATCGACATCGGCGCACTGGATGCGTGCGTGCTGTGCGGCTATCCGGGAACAATCGCGAGTGCATGGCAGCAGGCGGGGCGTGCTGGGCGGCGCAAGGGAACGTCCATCGTGTTCTATGTCGCGTCCTCGGCGGCGCTTGACCAGTACATCGTATCCCACCCGGATTATCTGATGAAGCGCTCGCCGGAGAACGCGCTGCTGAATCCGGATAATTTGTATATTCTGCTCAACCACTTCAAGTGCGCGGCGTTTGAACTGCCGTTTGAGGACGGCGAGGGCTTGGGGAATGCGCCCGGAGCGCCGGAACTGCTGGAATACCTCGATGAGGCGGGGATTCTGCGGCACGTCGGCGGGCGGTATCACTGGTCGGCGGAGGATTTCCCGGCAAGCGAGATTTCCCTGCGGTCGGCGCGGGCGGAGGAGAATTTCGTCATCATCGACACGACCGATCCGGCGAACCACCGCGTCATCGGCGAAATGGACCGCTACACCGTGCCGATGCTGCTGCACGAAAACGCGATTTACATGCACGAGGCGCAGCAGTATCAGGTGGAAAAGCTGGATTTCGATGCCTGCAAAGCGTTCATCCGCCGCGTGGACGTGGGGTACTACACCGACGCGAACTTGAACGTGACGCTCTCCCTGCTGGACAAGGAAAAAGAGGAAGAGCAGGACGGCGGGCTGACGGCGCTGGGCGAAATCCGCGTATCGACCTTGGTGACGATGTTCAAGAAGATTAGGCTCGATACGCACGAAACCCTGGGGTTCGGGCATGTGCGGCTGCCGGAGACGGAAATGCACACAACCGCCATGTGGTGGACGCTGCCGGATACGCTGGCGGCACGGTTCGAGAGCGACACGCTGAAAAACGGCATGATGGGCGTGGCGAATCTGCTGCGGATTGTTGCGCCGCTGTCGCTGATGTGTGCGCCGCAGGACATTGCAATCGTCTATCAGGTGAAAAGCCCGCTGACGGACAAGCCGACGCTGCTGCTGTACGACAACATCCCCGGCGGCATCGGGCTGGCGCAGAAGGCGTATGCGATGCGGAAACTCCTGCTGGAGCAGGCGCTGCAAGTTGTGCGGGACTGCGCGTGCCGTCAGGGCTGTCCGGGGTGCGTCGGGCCGGTGGGTGAAATCGGCGAGGACGGCAAAGCGACCGCCATCGCCCTTTTGGAGGCGCTGACGGAATGAATCTGCGAGATAAGCTCAAAGCGATTGAAAAGCCGAAATCACCCCCGAAAGCGTCGGAAAAGCAGTTCACGGACTGCTACCACGGGCGGGAAATGCGCGAGTTATCCGAATTTCCCGGCGCGTTTGACCTTGACCTGTCCGCCCTTCGCCTGATGACGCAGGAAACGCTGCCGGACGACCTCGAACCGCGGAACATCCTCTATCTGGACACCGAAACCACCGGGTTTATGGGCGCGGGGACTGTCGCGTTTGAGGTCGGCATGGGCTGCCTGACGGATTCGGGATTCCAGATTCATCAGCTGGTGATGCGCGATTATCCGGAGGAAAAGTTTCTGCTGCAATCCATTGCGGATACGCTGATGGGCTACGACGCGATCTGCACCTTCAACGGACGGACATTCGACGTGCCGCTGCTGCGCGATCGCTTCCTGATGAACCGTATGGATGATTCGTGCCTTGACAAGCCGCACATTGACCTATTGCACATTGCGCGGCGGGTGTTCAAACTGCGCCTGCAGCGGTGCAATCTGGGCAAGCTGGAAGAAGCCGTGCTGGGCATTCCGCGCTTTGATGATTTGCCGGGCGCGCAGGTGCCGCAGCGCTTCTTCGACTACCTCAAGACGGGAAATTTTGACCTGCTGACGGACGTGCTGGAACACAACGCGCAGGACGTGGCGAGCCTATGCGTGCTGCTGACGGCGATGGTGGAAATGTACCGCGCACCGGAAAACGTGCGGCACGACGAGGATGTGTTCTCCATGGGCGTGGCGCTGGAACGCTTTCAGCATGTGCCGGAAGCGCGGAAGTGCTATCAGCTGACGAGCGGCAATCTTCATGCGCAGGGGCAGGAGCGTCTTGCGCAGAGCTACCGCCGGGGCGGCGAGCGAGACGAGGCGGTAAAGGTCTGGCTGGGAATGATTGCGCGGCACGAGGGCGGAACGAAGCCCTACATCGAGCTGGCGAAGCACTATGAGCATTACGAGCGGGACTACGAGTCCGCGCTGGACATGACGCGGCGGGCGATGGCGCTGTCCGCCGAGCCGTCATTATTCGATCCGCCCTCTGTACAAGAGGAGCAAAATGCGCTACAATATCGGTATGACCGCCTGAAAAAGAAGGCAGCCAAAAACCGCTGAAGGAGAAACGACAATGGGATTCATGGCGACCATCAAGGCGCAGCAGGCCATGCGCGCGCACGGAAAAGGCGATCTGGAACAGGCAAAGAAGCTCTATGAGGAAGCTATTGACAAGGGGCTGATGTCCGCGCGCCCGATGCTGGGCTATGCGATTCTGCTGATTCGCGAGGGCAGCTACGACAAGGCGATGCCCCTGCTCATCAAGGCGCAGAAGTGCCCCGATCTTACGCCCGACCAGAAGAGTCAGCTTTTTGTGGATTATGCGGCGTGCCTGATGAAGAAGGGCGAGCTGGACAAGGCGATTCACCTGCTGGAAAAGCAGCACAACCGCGCGCCGATTGGTCTGACCTATCAGACGCTGGGATACATGTACGTCGAGAAGTATTCGGGCGCAAAGCCGGTTGCGGAAGCCGCGCCGGAGAAAGCCGCCGAAGCGCCGGAAATGCCCGAAGCGCCGGAAACGGAAGCATCCACCGAAGCAGCGGAAGAGCAGCCGAAGGTCAAAACGCAGGAGGACATTGACCGCGAATGGCAGGAGGGCATCGACAAAATGTTCGCCTTCATTCAGGAGTCGGTGGACTATGACGACGAAGACCCGGTGTGCTTGGACAACTTGGGTCAGGCATATTACCGCGTGACGGGCGAGAAGGACAAGGCGAAGGAATGGTTCGAGAAGGCACACGCGGAGAAGGATTCGCAGATTGACACGCTGTGGTTCCTGTCGCGATATGATTTGGAAGCGGGCGACAAGGCAGCGGCGATTGCAAAGCTGGAAAAGGCGCTGGACGGGCGCTTCTCCCCGCTGAACTTCTGCACGAAGGATATGGTGCGGGAAGAAGTGGAGAGACTGAAAAAGTAAAGCAAAATCCCTGCATAAACACGCGAAAACATTATGCAGATGTCGCCAACTGAATCGCGCGAAAGGGTCAAGGGAGGAACTCCCTTGCAGAGGCAGAGCCTCTGGGGGTATATGATGTCAGCGGAGGGGGTGTATATCCTCTCCGCCAAGACCTGTTTTGGAGGAATCACCATGGAAAAGGAAACACTGATTGTCGTGGGGCTGGGAAATCCGGGCACGCAGTACGCCCATACCCGCCATAACGCGGGGTTCGATACGCTTGACATGCTCTGCCGCAAGTGGGGCGTAACGCTGAACAAGAGCAAGTGCAAGGGGCTGCTGACCGAAACGACCGTGGACGGCAAGCGCGTCGTCCTCTGCGCCCCGCAGACGTTCATGAACCTCTCCGGTGAGTGCGTCAGCGAACTGCTCAATTGGTATAAAGTGCCGCTGGAAAATCTGCTTATCATCTATGATGATATTGATTTGCCCGCCAGCCGCCTGCGCGTCCGCAAATCCGGCAGTGCCGGGACGCATAACGGAATGCGCTCCATCATCGCCCATACGCCGGGGCAGAATTTCCCGCGCGTGCGGGTCGGCGTGGGCGCAAAGCCCGATGGCTGGGACTTGGCGGACTGGGTATTGAGCAAGTACACCATCCGCGAAGAGCAAATCGCCATGCAGCAGGCATTCGAGCGCGCGGCGGACTGCGTGGAGGACTGGGTCAAAAACGGTATTGACCATGCCATGCAGGAATACAATAAGACCGTGTAAGCACAGGCGTATTTTTCGTACCACGACTCATCCCAAGGAGCGCATATGAATCAGGCATTATTATCCGGCATTGCGTCGAAAGCGTATGACAAGCTGCTGAAAGCAACGGAAAGCAAACAGCCCATCGCCGTGACGGGGCTGCCGGACACAATGGCGGCGTATATCGCGTCAAAACTCTGCGCCGATACGGGCAAAAAGGTGCTGCTGATTTCCGGCAACGACCTCAAGGCGGCGCACGACGCCGAGGACGGTCAGCAGCTGCTGGAATCGGGTGTGGCGTGTCTGCCGGGCGGCGAAATTGACCTTACGCGCGGCGCGTCGAGCCACGAAAGCGCGTGGCGGCGGCTGGAAGCGCTGGCAAGGGCGCAGGAGGGGGATATCCGCCTGCTCTGCACGAGTATGGACGCCGCCCTGCAGCGCATGGGCAGCGCCGACCGATTCCGCGAAGAGACGATTTGCCTTGCTCCCGGCGACCGAATCGACCTGAATGACCTCATTCGCCGCCTGACCGCCATGGGCTACGAGCGCGTCAGCATGGTGGAGGGCAAGGGGCAGTGCGCCCTGCGCGGCGGCATCATCGACGTGTACCCGCCGGCGTGCAGCCAGAGTTTGCGCATTGAGTTTTTCGACGACGAGGTGGACTCCATCCGCGAATTTGACTGCATCAGCCAGCGCAGCCTTGATTCGGTGGAGAAATGCACGCTCACGCCCGCGACGGAGGTATTGCTTCCAACGGCGGAGGCGGAAAAGGCAGCGCGGCGGATGCGGGACGCCATCGAGCGGCAGGGGGGCGACCTGACGCCCGCGAGCTCGACGCTCTTTTCGGATTTGCCGCCGCTGCCGGAGGATGACGCGGACGCGCCGGACTTCTTCGACAAGAACATCACCCCGAAGATTCGCGAAAAGCAGCAGACTGCCGCGCGCAAGGCGGAACTGGAACGCCGCCGCGCCCAACTGATGGCGGACGCGGACATGCTGGCGGAGGGACTGCCGTTCAAGCGCATTCGGGCGTGGCTGACCGTGCTGACGGACGATACTTACACGGTGCTGGACTGGTTCGAGCCGGAAATCGTCGTGCTGAGCGACCCGAATCTGCTCAGGAAGCGCGCGGAAGAACGCCGGGCGGGCTTCGCGGAGGATCTCGAAGGCGCGATGAGCCGCGACGAAGCCGTCAAGGAGCAAGAAACCCTGCTGATGGACTGGGACACGCTGCTGCGGCATGTGCAGGGGTATGCGACGGTCGCGGTGACGGAGTTTCTGGAGGGCATGGCGGGCGTGGCGGTCAAGGACGCCGCCGACCTTGGCGTGCAGCGCGTGGCAGGGTATTCATCGCAGATTCGCCCGCTGGCGGAGGACTGTGACGGCTGGCTGCGCGAGGGCTACCGCGTGGCGGTGCTGTGCGGCGGCGTGGCGCGTGGTCAGCGACTGGCGGCGGCGCTGGAAGAACACGATGTTGCCGCGTCGTTCGCGGAGAAAATCGACAAGCTGCCGGAAGAATGTGTGCAGGTGCTGCCCGGCACGCTGACGCACGGCTTCATCTGGGAGGAAGCACGCCTGATTGTCGTCAGCGACACGGACGTGTACGGTACGGGCTACCGCAAGGCGAAGAAGCGTCAGGCGGCGGGCGAGAAGATTGCGGCGTTCACCGACCTGAAGCCCGGCGACTTCGTGGTGCACGAGGAACATGGCGTCGGCATTTATCTTGGCACGGCGCAGATGAAAAACGGCGGCACGCGCCGGGATTATCTGCAAATCCAGTATCAGGGGAGCGACAAGCTCTATGTGCCGATTGAGGCGCTCAGCCGCGTGCAGCGCTACATCGGCAATCCGGCGAATCCCCCGAAGCTGAACAAGCTCGGCGGCGGCGACTGGCAGAAGCAGAAGGCGAAGGTCAAAGAGGGCCTGAAAAAGATGGCGTTTGACCTTGTGAAGCTCTATGCGCGGCGGTCGCAGGAGACGGGCTTTGCGTTCAGCGCGGATACGCCGTGGCAGCGCGAGTTTGAGGACATGTTCCCCTACGAGCTGACCCCGGATCAAGAGCAGAGCGTGAAGGAAATTACGGCGGACATGGAGTCGCCGCGCAACATGGACAGGCTGCTGTGCGGCGACGTGGGCTACGGCAAGACGGAGGTCAGCCTGCGCGCGGCGTTCAAGGCGCTGATGGACTCCAAGCAGGTTGCGATTCTGGCGCCGACGACGATTCTGGCGCAGCAGCACTACAACACGGTCTTGAAGCGCTTCAAGGGCTTCCCGGTCAAGGTGGACGTGCTGAGCCGCTTCCGCACGGCGAAGGAAACCAAGGACGTCCTGCGCCGCGTGAAGGAGGGCGAAATCGACATCCTTGTCGGTACGCACCGCATTCTGGGCAAAGACGTGCAGTTCAAGAACCTCGGTCTGCTGATTGTGGACGAGGAGCAGCGATTTGGCGTGCAGCATAAGGAAATCATCAAGAACATGAAGCATCAGGTGGATGTGCTGACGCTCTCCGCCACGCCGATTCCGCGCACGCTGCACATGTCGATGGTCGGCATCCGCGATATGTCTGTGCTGGAAACGCCGCCGGAGGAACGACTGCCGGTGCAGACACGCGTGATTGACTACAACGACGGTGTGATTCGCGACGCGATTCTGCGCGAGGTGTCGCGCGGGGGACAGGTGTACTTCCTCTATAACTCTGTGCAGACCATCGGCGCGTTCTATGAACGCTTGAAGCAGCTTGTGCCGGAAGCGCGCATCGGCGTGGCGCACGGGCAGATGCGCGAACACGGCTTGGAGGACGTGATGATGGACTTCTACGGCGGCAGCTACGACGTGCTGCTCTGCACGACCATCATCGAAAGCGGCTTGGACGTGCCGACGGCGAATACGCTGATTGTCTTTGACGCGGATCGCTTCGGGCTGAGCCAGCTCTATCAGCTGCGCGGGCGCGTCGGGCGGAGCAATCGTCAGGCGTATGCGTACTTCACCATCCGCCCGGAACGCAGCTTGTCTGAGACGGCGGAAAAGCGGCTGGAAGCCATCCGAGAGTTCACGGAGTTCGGCGCGGGCTTCCGTATCGCCATGCGCGACCTCGAAATCCGCGGTGCGGGCAATATTCTGGGCCCGGAACAGCATGGGCATTTGGCGACCGTCGGCTACGACATGTACTGCAAGCTGATGGAGGAGACGCTTCAGGAGGCGCGCGCGGAGCAGGAAGGTCTGCCGCCCGCGAAGCCGCACCTCGAAACGCGCGTGGACATCAAGGTGGATGCGTATCTGCCGGACGACTATGTACACGACGACCGGCAGCGGATGGAGATGTACAAGCGGATTGCGAGCCTGACGACGCAGGCCGACCGCGAGGACATCACCGACGAGCTGCTTGACCGCTTCGGCGAAGTGCCGCCGGTGGTGGAGACGCTGCTGGACGTGGCGCAGGTGCGCGTGCTGGCGAATCAGCTTGGCGTGTCGCTGGTGACCTACAAGCGCGGCGGCTTCCTCGTGATGAAGCTGAACGCAGAGTACATGCCCGATCAGGCGGCGTTTATCCCCGCGATGGCGATGACCGACAAGCGCCTGATGCCCTCGACCACCGCCCCGGACGTGCTGCTGCTGGTTGACCCGACGCTTGGCGAATACGCGATGCTGTCCGAAGCGGTGAAGGTGCTGGGAAAGCTCAATGAGAATATTGAGACGATGCTAAAAAAGCAGAAAAAAGAAGCCAAGCCGACCGCACAGAACAGCGGCAACCCAAAAGGAAAGTGATGAGAAATGCCGCAGGAAACCTTCTTGACCGCCGCGAATCCTCCCGCGCCGCTGGCGGAGCGCCTTCGTCCGCAGAACCTCGATGAGTTTGCCGGACAGGAGCACTTGATCGGCAAGGGCAAAGTCCTGCGCCGCATGATTGAGGGCGATTTGGTGTCCTCCATGATTTTCTGGGGGCCGCCGGGCGTGGGGAAAACCACGCTCGCGCAGATTATCGCCCATCAAACGAAGAGCCATTTCATCAACTTCTCCGCCGTCACCAGCGGCATCAAGGAAATCCGGCAGGTGATGGAGCAGGCGGAAAGCGACCGGCATTTTGGCATCCGCACGATTGTGTTCGTGGACGAAATCCACCGCTTCAATAAGGCACAGCAGGACGCATTCCTGCCCTACGTCGAGAAGGGGAGCATTATCCTCATCGGCGCGACGACCGAAAACCCGTCCTTTGAAGTCAACAGCGCCCTGCTGTCGCGCTGCCGCGTGTTCGTGCTGCACGCGCTGACGGAGGAGAACGTCATGACGCTGCTGCACCGCGCCTTGCAGGACGAACGCGGCTTCGGCGGGCAGAGAATCGACATGGCGGAGGATTTGCTGCGCGCGATTGCCGTCTTTTCCAACGGCGACGCGCGCACCGCCCTATCGACGCTCGAAATGGTCATCCTCAATGCCGATTTGGATGAGAACGGTCAGGCGCATGTGACGCCGGAGACGGTCGCGCAGTGTACGTCGCGGCGGTCGCTGCTCTACGACAAGAAGGGCGACGGGCATTACGACCTCATCAGCGCACTGCATAAGTCGATGCGCAATTCCGACCCGGACGCGGCGGTCTATTGGCTGGCACGGATGCTGGAGGGCGGCGAAGACCCGCTGTATATCGCGCGGCGCGTTGTTCGGTTCGCGAGCGAGGACATTGGCCTGGCAGATTCGCGCGCGCTGGAAACGGCGGTCGCGGCGTATCAGGCGTGTCACTTTCTGGGAATGCCGGAATGCACGGTGCATCTGACGCAGGCGGTGGTGTACATGGCGATGGCGCCGAAGTCGAACGCGCTGTACATGGCGTATGAGGCGGCGAAAAAGGATGCGCAGGAGCAAATCGCAGAGCCTGTGCCGCTGCAAATCCGGAATGCGCAAACCAGCTTGATGAAGAACCTCGGCTATGGCAAGGGCTATGTGTACGCGCATGACACGCAGGAGAAGCTGTCCGCGATGACGTGCCTGCCGGATTCGCTGCAGGGGAAGCGCTACTATCAGCCGACGGAGCAGGGGAACGAGGGACGGTATAAGCAGCGGCTGGGGGAGATTATCAGGTGGAAAGAGGAACATAGGGGGAAATAAGCGGGAAATCCCCCAAAAAACAAAAAGAGCCTTGCAGGAGCATCACACGCTGCAAGGCTCTTTTGTATGGAGCGACTGGAAGCACACACCCAATCACAGTTCCTTTTTGAGGAGGATTATCTCTTCTGTTCGGGATTCTTCCACAAATCCGTGTTTCAGAAAAAGGCTGACAGCCGGATTGTCGATGGCAATATCATCATACAGAACGGAAACGCCGTTGCTTTTCGCCGCGGAACACAGCAAATCCAATGCTTCGCCGCCATAGCCTCTTCTTCTGTATTTCGCATAAATCATGACGTTGGCTATTTCCTGCTGCATTTCGGCATCATAGTGATAGGCAATTTCACCAACAAACTGACCATCTTCGTTTTTGAGATACCTGTAATACCGCTTGCCATCAGGGTCAGCAATCCAGCAATCGTACCAGCCACGCCATTTATCTTCCCCAAAGGGAATTGTCCCGCCCCATGCGTGATTGTAAGACATGGTATCTTCATCCGCCAGCATCATTTGCCGAAACCACAAGTCCTCATATTTTGGCTCATACAGCGTCAGCATATTGACCTCCTGATGATGACTGTATTTCCAGATGGAAAGGCAAGAAAAAACCCGAACCCGCTTCCAATTGGAAAGTCAGATTCGGATTCTTCATGTCGTGCCGGAAGTGGGACTTGAACCCACACGACATCGCTGCCAACGGATTTTGAGTCCGTCGCGTCTGCCATTCCGCCATTCCGGCAAGCACAAAATAGTATAGCATAAAATCGGCGGTTTTGCAAGCGGTTTTGCGCGGCGGAGGAAAATTTTCGGGTGCAAGCGCAAAGAAAAAGGACTGTCCCGTTTTGCAGGACAGTCCGTAGGAATTACTTCCGCAGGGTGATGACGATGTGGCGCTTGGGTTCTTCGCCCTCGGAGTGGGTGTCCACCAGCTCGTTGGGCTGGAGCGCGGAGTGAATCACGCGGCGCTCATAGGGGTTCATGGGCTCCAGAGAAACCTTGCGGCCCGTCTTGACGGCGCGGTTCGCCATGCGGTTCGCCAGACGAATCAGCGTGTCTTCGCGCTTGGCGCGGTAGTTCTCCGTGTCCAGCGTGACGCGGGTGTAGTGATCCTGCCCCTTGTTGATGCGCAGGCTCGTCAGGTACTGCAGGGCGTCGAGCGTCTCGCCACGGCGGCCAATCAGGATGCCCAGCGTGTCGCCCGTCATCTGCGCGAAGATGTTGTTCTCCGCGTCCGTGCCCATCGCGACGGTCACGTCAACGCCCATCAGGTGGGTCAGCTCCTTGAGGAAGCTCTGCGCCTGACCGACGGGGGAGGCGGGGTCAATCTGCTCGTCGGGAATCATGGTGACGACGGGCTTTTCCAGCGGGGCAGCGGGAGCCTTCGGGGGAAGGGGCTTGCGCTCCGGCTTCGGGGCGGATTCGCCCTCTGCCTTGGGCTGACGCGGCTTGTCCTTCTTCGGGCGGTCATTGCGCTTGCGCTGCACGGGCGCGGGACGCTCGGCGGCATCAGCAGCAGGGGCGGCATCCGTCGCAGCGGGAGCAGCTTCCACAGCGGGCGCTTCCATCGGGGCTTCGACCTTCGCCTCCACCTTCACCTCGGCGGGCTTTTCCTGCACGGGCTTGGGCTGTGCAGGCTTCGGCTTCGGCTGCGGCTTGGGCTGGGGCTTGGGCTGCACGGGTTTGGGCTGCGGCTTCGGCTGGGCAGCGGGCTTGGGCGCTTCCACCTTCACGGAGGACAGCAAATCCGCCAGCGGATCGTCTTCTTCGACTTCCTCTTCCACCTCATGGAGCGTCAGGCGGAGCTTGCAGGGCTTTGAGCCGAAGAGACCGAACAGCCCTTTGCTGCCTTCTTCCAGCGTTTCCACGGTGACATCGGAGATGGTGGCATGCAGGGCGTTCAAGCCGTTCTGCAGCGCTTCTTCGTAGTTTTTGCCAGTAGCTTCGTAGGTTTTCATGATTGCTCTCCTATCACTTCAACGAACAGGTATTACTTCAGCGAACCGGTATTCTTGTTGGGGTTGGCGGCTTCGAGGGCTTCCTTGCGGTCAAGGTACATATTGATGCCCTTGGTCTGCACGATGGCAATCACGTTCGAGGCGACCCAGTAGAGGGCAAAAATCGCGTTGTAGTTGAAGCACAGAATCAGCGTGAAGATGGGGAAGAAGTAGTTCATGAACTTCATGCTGTTCTGCGCCTGCTGGGCCTGCGCGTCATCCGCGGCGGGGGTCTGCGCCGTGCCGGTGAGCTTTGTCATCAGGAACTGACCGCCGGCAGCGAGAATCGGCAGGATGAAATAGCCGTTGTAGTTCACGAAAATGTGGATGTTGAACAGCGGAATGGCCAAGTCGCTGTAGTACTTGACGTGCTCCATATAAGCGGGCAGCTGCTCCATGGTAGTGTAGATGGTCTGAATCGTTGTGTTCAGCGCATCGCCGGTAAAGGATTCCGCCGTCAGCGCAAGACCCTTATCCGCCAGCAGAGCGAGCGTCTCCTGCGGCAGCTTGCTGAACACGGCAAGCCATTCGTTTGTGGCGATTTGACGCAGAGAATCAAGATTCGGCCAGGCCGCCGCGAAGGGGGAGTCCGGCATCCACACGTTCTTGACCCACAGCCACGAATCCAGCGCCGGATTGCCCGAGGCGATGATGTCGAACGCCTGCTGTGCCAGATGCTCGTTGGCGACCATTCTCATGGCGGTGAACATCGCGAAGAGGATCGGGAGGCTGATCAGCATCGGCAGGCAGGAGGAAAGGGGATTGACGCGCTGCTCGCGGTAGAGCTCCTGCAGCTTTTTGTTCATCTTGTCCGGGTCTTTTTCGTACTTCTTCTGGAGTTTTGCCTGCATGGGGGCAATCTTCTGCATCTTGCGCATCCCGACACGGCTCTTGTAGTCGAACGGCATGACAATCAGACGCACCAGCAGCGTGAACAGCACGACCGCCCAGCCGTAGTTGCCCACGAAGCCGTAAATCCATTCCAGTATGGTCTTCAGAAATTCGTTGATGCCCATGAGTTCATTCCTTTCTTAATGTGGTACAGGGGTCTTCGGGAACGGGATCATAGCCGCCTTTGGAGAACGGATTGCAGCGCAGGACGCGCCATGCCGCCAGCCGCGCACCCTTGACAGCCCCGTAGCGCTCGATGGCGGTTTGCGCGTACTGGCTGCAAGTGGGCGTATAGCGGCAGCGTGGGCCGCCCTTATAGGGGCTGATGGCGCTGCGGTAGAACTGAATTCCCCAGAGCAAGGCGCGTTTCATGGCGCATCTGGGCTTTTCGGCTGTGTTGGAAGAGCACCGTGCTTTTTCAGCAGGTAGCGCACATCCTTCTGCAGCGAGGAAAAGCTGGCAGCAGCGGCTGAGGGCCTGGCGACGACGACGTACAGGCCGCTTTTCACATCCCCCAGATAGGGCCGGAAGCATTCGCGCAGGCGGCGCTTGACCTTATTGCGGGTCACAGCGTTGCCAACCTTTTTGCTGACGGAAAAGCCGACCTTCATGCCCCGACCTTTGGCGACGAGCATGACCAAATCCCGACAAGCGGCGCTCCGTCCACGGTGGTAGACATATTGGAACGCCTTGTTTTTTTGCAGCCGATAGCGTCTTTCCATTGGGTTACAGTCCTCTGTTCTCGATTGAATGATGGGCGTATGATGCTGTTTCCGGATGCGAATGCGCAAGCAGATGGCGCAGGTGAATCCGGAAATAGTATGAACCCGAAGTAAAGGAAAAGCGCGCCCGGAAGCGTACCTCGCGGGTACATCGGGCGCGCTTCATCCACGAATGGAGCGCGGATTGTCATTGGACAATCCTGCTGTCCTGTGGCGTCTGGCACATTCAGCGTCTCTGAATAAGCCTGAAAGAAAATTCTCTCAATCAGACGGTCAGGGACTTGCGGCCGCGACGACGACGGGCGGAGAGCACGCGGCGACCGTTCTTGGTGGCCATACGCGCGCGGAAGCCGTGCACTTTGCTGCGCTGACGCTTCTTGGGCTGGTAGGTACGGAACATGTTCAACACTCCTTACAAATCAAATTTCGTAACCGGAGGACAGACATCCGCCGGGGTGCTACAATACAGCCTTTACAGTATATCGGATTTTCTTCGCTTTGTCAAGGCTTTGCCGGGGACTTTTTCAGCTTTCGCGCCTTTTGGGATCGAGATTTTTTGCCCGCCTTTTGGGAAAAATGGGATTACTTCTTCAGAATCTCCACCATTTCGGCGGGGGAAACGGTTTCTTCGGGCAGCACCGCCTTAAACGGCAGTCCGCGCTCCAGCTTGCTGCGGACGAGGAACATCCGAAATGCCGTGGGCAAATCCAGACCCAGCATTTCGTAGATCTCCGAAACTTCCTCCTTCAGCTTTTTATCGACACGCACCTGAACCAATACTTGCTCTGCCATAAGAGTACCTCCTAAATTGCATTGATAGTCAATACAAGAATATGCTTTCTGCATCTATATTATACAGCATTCTAATGCAAATTGCAAGAGGGCGAATTGCGATCCTGCGCAGCTTGACACGGCAAATCATGGCGCGTGAACGAAAGCTGACATCATCAGCGGGCAGAAAAGCGAATTTTTTTGCGGAGAAGTGGGGAAAAGTGCGAAATTTCCGCTTTACAAGCACGGCAAAGTGTGCTATACTGTCCCGCGGTACTCAAAGCAATCCTTTAATCCCAGCACGAGAGGCTGGAAAGGCACGCAGCGAACCGACAGAAACAGAGCTGCCTGCGCCCGACCGCGCGGTCAGACTGAATATGCGAAACATTGCGCCTTTTCCTGCGGCATCCGACGGGAAAGGCGCTTTCTTTTTGGCAAAATACCGCTGATTTGCCCCAAAGCACGCGGGGAAAATCAGCAGAGGGAAAAAGAGGAGGATTCCGACGATGATGAACATGCAGGCAGGCATTCCGAAAGCCCAGCTGATGGCGGGCGACGCGATGAACCGCGCCCTGACGCGCATGGCGCACGAGATGATGGAGCAGCTGATGCCGCTGGAAAACGTGGTGCTGGTGGGCATCCGCCGCCGCGGGGTGCCGCTGGCGCAGCGCTTGTCGGACATCATCGAGAAGTACGAGCATGTGCGCATTCCGGTGGGCGAAGTGGATATTGCCATGTACCGCGACGACCGCGATCCGGCGCAGCTGAACGTTGAGGTGCAGGAAAAGCACCTGCCGGTGGACGTGACGGGCAAGGTGGTTGTACTGGTGGACGACGTGCTGCACACGGGACGCACGGTTCGCGCCGCCATGGATGCGATTCTTGACCAAGGCCGTGCCGCGCGCATCTGCCTGGCGGTGCTGATTGACCGCGGTCATCGCGAGCTGCCCATCCGCGCGGACTTCGTCGGCAAGAACGTCCCGACCTCGAACAACGAGCAGATCGGTGTCCAGATGGAAGAAATCGACGGCGGCGACGGCGTTGCCCTCTACGACGGACGGATGAATAGGTGACCCAAGGGGCGCTGCCCCTTGACCCCGCAAGGGAGTTCCTCCCTTGACC
>ENA-OUQW01001980-OUQW01001980.1-human-gut-metagenome-genome-assembly--contig:-NODE-1980-length-18602-cov-6.486009_pt1 | contig 18602 bp, 20 predicted proteins | sample MGYA00248464_ERZ548849 | MGnify/ENA primary metagenome ERZ548849 (study PRJEB26491, sample SAMN04978193) | human gut metagenome | host: Homo sapiens | study: EMG produced TPA metagenomics assembly of... | reverse complement strand
GATATCATTTTTTCCGAAAAGATAATGCTTATCATGACAGGTTGGACATTCATAATATGCCATGTTTTGTACAATTCCTATTACCGGTATATGCATCATTCCAGCCATTTTCACAGCTTTTCCTACGATCATTTCTACCAGATCCTGTGGAGAAGTTACCACAATAATCCCATCTACCGGCAATGATTGAAATACAGCCAGTGGTACATCACCTGTTCCGGGTGGCATATCTACAAACATATAATCTACATTGCCCCAGTATACATCTTTCCAGAACTGTTTTACCGTCCCTGCAATCAAAGGACCTCTCCAGATTACCGGATCAGTTTCATGATCCAGTAAAAGATTCACTGACATTATTTTGATGCCGTGTCCAGACTCAACTGGAAAGATTCCATTTTTATTGGTCTTATCTTTTGGGGACAATCCAAACATTTTAGGAATGGACGGTCCTGTAATATCCGCATCCAGAACAGCCACCGAATGCCCTTTTTCCCTTATAGATGCAGCAAGCAAGGAAGTCACCAGGGACTTTCCAACGCCTCCTTTTCCGCTGACAACACCAATGACTTTATTTATCTGTGAACCTGTACCGGATTCTTCTATCAGTTTCTTCGGTTCCCTTCGTTCAGAACACTCACTTCCACACTCTTTACAATTATTGGAACACTCCTTTGATCCACTCATCAGCAGTCACTTCCATTACCGGCACAGCCATGCTTATCCTCACCACAATGATGCGCTCCACATGTATGCTCATGATCATGATGTGTGCAATGTACATCCGGATTATACACCAGATTTCCACTGATATAATTTCTTACAGCTTCATCTGTATTTCCACTCACACCTCCAAGCAGCTGAATTCCCGCTTCTGCAAGTGCACTCTGGGCTCCACCGCCAATACCACCACATATAAGTACATTAACACATGCTTCGGTCAGAAATGAAGACAATGCACCGTGTCCCTGCCCATTGGTATCTACAATCTGTGTCTGTTTAGTATAAATTGTTATTATGGATTGTTATTCCTATATTCTTACTCATCCCCTAACGTCTTAAACACAGTATTCTCCACACTCTGATACGAAATCAGCATCTTCATTAATAGGACGTCCTAAATCATAAGTCTCGCCGTTCACGCCACATGCCAGTACATCCTGTGCCAAGCGCGAGCTGATACTTTCAGCAATCTGTAAACCGTTTACTCCTTCGTTGTACTCACGAACAGAGCCATCGGGAAATGTTATCTTTATCATAATATGATTATGTTATATTTTCACAATTTGAACGCAAAAGTAACTAAATCTTTTGAGTTTTCTATTTTTTATCAAAAAAATGTTATTCCGTTTGATCTGTAAAACGTTTGATTACATTATAAGCGGAAACGATACCCAATTCTCCGGCTTTGCTCAAATCAGAAATACCCAGTTTATTATTACCCAAGAAGATATGAGTAAGTCCGCGGTTGAAATAAGCGTCAGCAAAATCAGGATTCAGTTCAATAGCCTTATTATAATCTGCAATAGCCGACCGATAATCCTTCAGCATGGCAGACACATTGGCACGATTATAATATGCATAAACAAAATCCGGAGCAAGATTAATCACCTTATCCAAATCTTTTCTTACCACCTCATAATCTACCGCAGTTATCTCTTTACGTGCATTATCACCAGGAACATCTGTATCGGCAGTTTGTTCAGCCTTCTGATATTCCAACTGCTTGCAACGGATAAGCGCACGCATAAAATATGCAGGGAAGAAATCACCGTCCAACAAGATTGTCTGTGTCAAATCGGAAACCGCACTTGAGAAATCCTGTACCAAATAAAAATCAATTGCACGGGCAAAACGTTTTGAAGCATTCTTCTCATCATCCACGATAGCTGATGTATGCGTATCAATCAAAGCAAAATGGAATTTCACTTGTTCTTCTGTCAACGGAGCTTCCATATTCGTAATACGAAGACGCTTTGGAAGTACACCCGAGCGATTCAGCTCTTCCACATATTTGTGGAAATTCACCGACCGTTTCACATCACTCATCTTCTCATAATAAGTCAAAGCGAACATAGGCTCCAGTGTAATATTCACATTCTTATCCTGCACACGTCCACGATAATCACTTGTATAGCGCTGTTCAGCTTCAGAATCATCAGCTATCACTATCTTCCGATAGTTATTCATATTCTTATCTGATTTCTTACGGGTTCTATCTTTATCATCCCCTTCACTGTCCTGATCCGGATTCTGGTTTTGGGCTACATCTTTATTCGTCACTCCGTTCTGTTTATCCAGTTGAGCCTTCAAGAGTTTAAATTCATCCTGTTCAGCACCCTTCCGGTCCCCTATTTTCTTTCGGGCTTCAGCACGCTGATAATATCCGGCAAGGAAATTCGGGTGTTGGTTGATAACAGTTGAATAATCCTGTATAGCTCCACGATAATCTCCCGTCTGTGCACGAAGCAGACCACGATTAAAGATTGCCATCATATTATCCGGCTCCATTTTTATAACAAAGTCGAAATCTTCAATAGCACGGTTATCATCTCCTACCCTTGCACGCAACAAACCACGGTTATAGTGCCCGATAAAATTATTCGGATCAATATCCAATGCCAAGTCATAATCGCTCATGGCTCCCCTCAGGTTATTCTGATGAAATCTGGCCAATGCGCGATTAATATAATTCCCGGCATTCTTAGCACTCAAATGAATAGCACGATCGAAATCAGATTCCGCTTCCCCGTATTTTGACTGTTGCAACTTGACGATCGCTCTTGCTGCCCATGCGTCCGGATCGTATTTATCCAGTTCAAGAGCTTTATTGAAATCATTCAATGCGGCAATAGTGTCTTTTTGCTGTAAAGAGACCTCTCCTCTCATCAGGTAAGCGCGAGTATAACGCGGAGATACTTTCAGCAAACTCTCCAAATCTTCTTTTGCCGAATCATAATCTTTCTTCTGAATATGTGATAATGTCAGATTATGCCACAAAGTAATGTTCTCCGGATCATAATGCAGCGCTTTCTGATAGTCTTCAATAGCACCGTCAAATTTACTCTGCCGGATTCTCGCCAGACCACGAATCTGATAAGCACCAACCACAAACGGATTACGTTGAATAGCCGCGTCACAATCCGCTTCCGCTCCCTGAAAATCTTCCAGATTCAGCTTGGCCAGTGCTCTGAAGAAATAAGGTTCATACAGATAAGGCTTAGCATTAATTACCTGGTTAAAGTACTGGATAGAAAGTACATAGTCCTCAAAATAAAGAGCGTTCCGGGCTATGGTCATCACCCGGTCCGTATTTATCTGAGCACACACCAATGTGGGGAACAGCATTAAAACTGTTAGTATTTTTTTAATCATCGACATTTTCTACTTGTAAACGAAGCAAAAATAATGCTTTTCGCTTACTTAACAGGGATATAAACGTTTTTTATCTTTATTTCACCTGTTTCATCTTATAGGAACTACGTGCTTTCCCTTTCAACATCGTATTCAATTTGCCTTTTATCATTTGTTTACGAAGTGCAGAGATATGGTCGATAAACATTTTACCGTCCAAATGGTCGAATTCATGTTGCATCACACGTGCCAGATAACCTTCCACTTCTTCTTCATGCTCCACAAAATCCTCGTCCATATATTTCACACGAATTTTATTTCCTCTTTTCACGGTCTCATGAATACCGGGAAGACTCAGGCAGCCTTCTTCCATACTCACTTCCTCACCTCCTATTTCCAAAATATGAGGATTAATATAAGCTTTATTAAAACCTTTAAATTCCGGATAATCTTCTGAAAGCGGGTCCAATGTAATCGTAACCACACGAATGGGTAAACCGATCTGCGGAGCAGCCAATCCTACGCCATCGGCATGCACCATTGTTTCAAACATGTTCGCTATCAATTCTTTCAGATTCGGATAATCCGGGGTAATGTCCTCTGCCACCTTTCTCAATACAGGCTGGCCATATACATAAATAGGTAAAATCATATTTTTATACTCTACTAAAAATTAAGTTATTCTATGTTCTTCTACTAAAAACGTTTACTCTCCAAATATGTTTGCAAAATAATAGTCGCACTTATTTCATCCACCAACGCTTTATTCTGGCGATCTTTTTTCTTCAGCCCTGCTTCCTGCATTGTGCGATGCGCCAGAACCGATGTAAAACGTTCATCCACATATTCAACCGGAATATCCGGGAAGCGTTTTTTCAATGAACGAACAAAGGGTTCTATGTTTTTCATATTTTCCGAAACCTCATTGTTCATTTGCCTGGGTAAACCGACAATGATCCGTTCTACCGGCTCTTTTGCGATATAATCACCGATAAAATTCAGAAGTTCATGCGTCGGCACTGTTGTCAGGCCATTGGCAATCAACTGCATCGTATCGCTGACAGCTATCCCCGTACGCTTTCTTCCATAATCTATTGCTACTATCCTGCTCATGGGGCACAAAAATACAAAAAAAGACGCTTCCTATGAAAGGAAACGTCTCTTTTATTCTATTATTTAGATGTATATTATTCTTCAACAATAGCTACACGGCTCAGTTTAGCGTCATCATAGAACATATTACCTACGCCACCCTTGTAGTCAACCTTCAACTGAGAAGCAGGAACTCCGAATTCGTTAACCATCAGGTCGCGAACAGCTTCAGCTCTCTTCTTACTCAACTTCATGTTGTATTCAGCAGAACCAGTACCCTTGTCAGCATATCCTGTTACAGTAAATGTCTTGTCAGGATTAGCCTTGATACCCTTAGCCATAGCTTCGATATTCATGTATTCTCTCTTGCTGATATTGCTCTTTCCGATGTTGAATACAACAACAAGACGTGGAACAAATCCGCCTTCTTTCTTAACGATAACTTCCGGTTTCTTGTTACGTGCTTCAACCAAGTCACGTTTCAGAGATTCATTTTCACCTTTCAAAGCATTTACTCTGTCTCTCATGTCATTCAACTGACTTTCCGGAACCATTGGTACAGTAGGAACAGCATTCCAGCCGCGTTTCTTGAACTTATAAGTAACACCTACTGTCACGCCGCCCATTCCTTCTTTGCTAGCGCCACCAAATGCATTTTTCATCAAAAGGCCACGCAATTCTACATTAAGGTCTAAAGCAGGAGACAAGCGGAAACGGTTGATCAAACCGGCATTTATACCCAAATTCTTCTCACGAGGTTCTGACCATGACACAGCCAAACCAGCTCCTACATAAGGAATAAATGAATAAATACGATCTTCATTGTATCCGCACAACATGTTAGAAAGGTTGAACAGAACATCACCATGGAAATTAGCCATATTCCATTTCTGTTTGTAATATCCGTTAGAATATGTACCACCTTTTGCATACATAGCGTCAGCAGAAGGAGCTGCTCCCTTAGCTTGAAGACCATTGTATGCAAGACGCAATCCGATTCCCGGAGTAAACCACTTACCTACGGCAATATCAAGTGCCGGAGCAAGACGTTTTCCGAAATCAGCTTTACCGTCATTGTCGCCAAAATACATTTGTGCGCCAATACCACCACTAATAAACCAGTTAGCACCGAAGCGATTTGTTTCTACGGTATAGCTCTTCGCTGCATTTTCTTTTTCCTGAGCAGGCAGACATACAGAAGCCGCTGCCAATAAAATAAACAATAAACCCTTTTTCATCTCAATTTATTTTAGTAAATAATATATTTCTATATTTTGTCTTACAGGAAATCAACCGACTCCCAAACGTCTCATGCCTGACAAAGAGACAATAAGCAACTTCCTTTTCTTGAAATTTAATGCAAATATAGATATTTAATATAACACAAGCAAAAAAACGCGTAAAAAATCATTCCCACACAAAAAAATAAGGAATGATAAAAGTGTTATATAACTCCGAAAGAAGACGAAAGGCATTTATTACCAAAGAATTAAAACAAAAAAAATAGCCGGCGATAATTGCATCACCAGCTATTTTATTTCTTTAATATTATATCTAATAAACCAGTTTCACATTATCAACCCATAATGAATTACCCGGCGAACCGATATAAGCTCCTCCATGACTGGACGTAAACTGTATATATATATGTGTAGGCACATCATCTTCATTTCCCCAGGCAACTTCATGAATAGGAACGCTTTCCCCTTTACTGTTTACCGTATAGTTTTCGGTAACTTGTAATCGCATCATATGCGCTTTATATTCAGGGCGCCCTGTAATATCACCATACATAATCTCATACGAAGCATTATTTTTCCAGTCGGTAGAATGATAATAATAAGTCACCATAGTCCCTATCCGTTTGGCATAAACATTTCCGTTCGCATCTTCCCAACGTTTTTGCAAAAACAGAATAGCTGCCGGATAATCTTTTCCGGGCACATCCGTAATCTTACTGAAACCGGTAGCACGGATACGATTCTCCCTGTCCGACATCTTCACTTTATAATCAAATTGAAGTGCCACCGGTTTTTTAGTAAACGGCACGCCACATTGCAACATCTTCTGCGGATTCTTAGTACCCTTAATAGGTTCATGCACCGTCCCTGTAAAAATAGAACCTGCCGCCAACACAGTGATATTAACAAGCCCCAACACTTTCACACTTTCCATGCGTGTATCCAGACGTGCACAATACCCTTCTCCCCTTTTTTCCGGGAAAACAGACGTATTTGTTTTTGTAATTCCCGCTACCTTTGCCATTACATTCGAAGTACCCCACGGTGAACCACCCATGTTTTTATAAACCTGATCTCCTTGAATTACAGCCGTCGGTGCAATCTCATACACATTCTTCGTATTTCCTCCGATAATTCCCGATTCCTTTATCTGCCGGTCTACCCATTGGTCCATATCTCCAAAAGGAAACATTTCCACTTTATGCTGTGCCAGCAAAGACAAGGAAGAAATAAATGCGACAAAAGTTGTCACCACCAGGCGATGAACGATTTTCTGAATCATTAATACCTTTCCTTTCTTTTATAAATTATAATCCCATTGTTTCAAAGCAAAACCCCAGTTTTCTTCTACCAATCGAATTGTCCGGTCATCATATTTATATTTATTCTTTTTATATCCTTTCTTACCGCCGACATATTTTTCAATATCTCCACGCGCTTCGGCAAATCCGGGAATAGAGAGTGACTTATAAATATCCTCCGTCATTCCCATTGCATCGGCTTCGAAATCCTCAAACTTCACTTCCCTCAGATTACCCTCAGGAATAAACTGCTTGTCCGATTCATATTTATGATAGAGTTTCGCATAGATAGAAAGGATATTTTCCTCTAATTGTTCATTTCCGATATCCTGCAATTTTAACGGTTGGATCGTATTTGTAAAGAAACTGCGTGTAGATTCAAATACCGTATACGGATTGCGCATCAGATAAATAAACTTGGCATTCGGGAACATTTTCACCAGTTCCCTCACTCTACCGGTATGAGGCGGATTCTTGCTAAGGAATTGCGTGCCATGAGTATTCCACAAAGAAATCTTTATCAGCTTCGTAAATACTTCTTCAAACACCTTCAACTCCGCATCCGAGATATTGTCAAACAACAGATACTTGTCAGCATATTCCTGTTGATATTTCGGCAAGAACCAAAAATTATAATAAGTATAAGGCATCATGTTTGCCAGTGCAAATTCTTCTTCCTGCGGCAGGTCTACTGCCAGCTCCATGTTGTCCGTCGGACGTTTATCCGGCATCAGCCAACTCATATTCTTCTTGAAGAAAGGCTGTCCCCACATCATCAAATGAGGAAACACGGTCTGATAGGTCGTATTATAGCCAAAATGCTTATCACAGGAGAATACATTGTGCACAAAAGTAGTTCCGCTCCGCCAGTGCCCCAAAATAAACACCGGATCATGCTCCAGCGGTTGATTCGCCAACAACTTCTCATAACGTTTGTCCTGCAATGAGGCCAATGGAGAAAGCAATCGGCATACAGCCTTTGTCAATCGGTACTTACCCTTATAGGCTGCATCAATTTCACGACCGGCAGTAATTGCTTTAAAAGTTTTCCAGTCGGCACCTACCAATGTATTGATCGGAAGTTTATTAAATTCGAGTAATCCCATACTTTCTTATTTTATTATTTTCACGGCAAAACCCTGGCGTTCCAGTTCTTTCACCGCCTTTTCTACTGCTTCATAATGTTCGGGGGCGATTCCCAACTTCGACAGATCCAATACAGGAATATCATCCGTATTGCTCATATCCTTCATTTCCACCCGATCGATAATCATACCTACCGCAGAAGTATTGTTGGTAATCGGGTCGATCAGGATAAATGAGCCACATGATTTATTCTTCTTATAAGGATCAAAGAACAACTCTTTCGCGGTTGTCAGCACCACGCAGGCAATCTGATTCAATTGCAAAGGCAGAGTCTCTTTTGTCAACTGTCCATTGTCCGGCGACAGATGTTCCATTGTGTTCACATCCACCTTATACTTAATCGTATCAATGCGCGTACGACTCAGATTTGTTGTCTGTTTGATAAAGAACGATTTATTTATATCCATTGGCTCCTCATCCATCCATACCAACATTGCTTCAAAGTTACGGTCAACAATCGGCAAGTTATCGGGATGTACCAGCATTTCACCACGGGATACATCAATTTCATCTTCCAGTGTCAGTGTAACCGACTGTGGAGGGAAAGCATAGTCCAACTCACCGTCATAAGTCACGATACTCTTCACTTTGGACGTCTTTCCTGAAGGCAACGCCATTACCGTATCCCCCTTACGAACAATACCCGAAGCCACCTTACCACAAAAACCTCTAAAATCCAAATTCGGACGCAGCACATACTGCACCGGGAAACGAAAATCCTCCAAATTATGGTCATTGTCAATATGAACAGTTTCAAGGAAATCAAGTAAAGAAGTCCCCTTGTACCACGGAGTACGCTCCGACTTATCCACTACATTATCACCGTCCAATGCGGAAAGCGGAATACAGTTTACATCAGGGATTCCCAGTGGAGATACAAATTTCTTATACTCCGCAACAATCTCATTGAAACGCTCTTCCGAAAAATCCACCAAGTCCATTTTATTGACCGCCAATACCACATGTTTGATACCCAGTAAAGACACCAGGAAAGTATGGCGGCGAGTCTGTGTAATCACTCCTGTGCGTGCATCCACCAGAATAATTGCCAGATTTGCCGTAGAGCCACCGGTAATCATATTACGGGTGTACTGCTCATGTCCCGGAGTGTCCGCAATGATAAATTTACGTCCATTGGTGGAGAAGTAGCGATAAGCCACATCAATTGTAATACCTTGTTCGCGTTCAGCCTTCAATCCATCGAGCAGCAATGCATAGTCGATATGCTCACCTGCATTTCCTACACGTTTACTGTCGCGTTCCAGTGCATCCAACTGGTCCTCATACAATTTCTTGCTGTCAAACAGCAAGCGACCGATCAATGTCGATTTTCCATCATCCACCGAACCGGCTGTCAACAGCCTCAGCAAGTCTTTCTGTTCATCTTTGTCCAGAAAAGCCTTTATATCTAATTTATTATCTGCCATCACTAATTACAATTAAAAGTATCCTTCACGTTTCTTCTGTTCCATACTCGCGTCCTGATCAAAGTCAATCACACGAGTCGTCCGTTCACTCTTGGTAGTAGTCATCATCTCCTCCACGATTTCTTCAATCGTAGCGGCACCACTTTCCACAGCACCCGTCAGCGGCCAACAACCTAATGTACGGAAGCGAACCATCTTCATTTCAATCCGGTCGCGATATTTTTCCGGCAGACGATCATCATCCGCCATTATCAGGTTGCCATCCATTTGCACCACCGGACGTTCTTTCGCATAATATAACGGAACAATCGGAATATTCTCCAAACGGATATACTGCCATATATCCAATTCCGTCCAGTTACTCAACGGGAACACACGGATACTTTCTCCTTTATGTACGCGGGCATTATAAATATCCCACAATTCCGGACGTTGATTTTTCGGGTCCCACTGGTGAAACTTATCCCGGAAAGAGAAGATACGTTCTTTCGCACGCGATTTTTCCTCATCACGGCGTGCACCGCCAAAAGCAGCGTCAAACTTATACTTATCCAGTGCATGAAGCAACGCCTGTGTTTTCATCAAGTCCGTATGCACTTTACTTCCATGTGTAAAAGGTCCTACCCCTGCATGAAAAGCCTCCATATTACTTTCTACGATCAGGTTCCATCCATATTTCTTCGCATACTCATCACGGAACTGAATCATCTCCTTGAATTTCCATTTCGAATCAATATGCATCAACGGGAATGGTACTTTACCCGGATAAAACGCTTTTTCAGCCAAGCGTACCATTACAGAAGAATCCTTTCCAATACTATAAAGCATCACCGGATTCTCAAATTCCGCCGCCACTTCGCGGATGATATGAATAGACTCGGCTTCGAGTTCTTTCAAGTGGCTTAATTTATATTCTTCCATTACTAAAATAATGATTTTATTCTTCTACTAAACACTTCTTTTTACTTTGGGCAAAACCAGCTCCAACAAGCAATTCACCGATTCTTCCAGTGTCAGTTTGGAAGTATCCAATGACAATGCCGGATGTTCGGGAACCTCAAACGGTGCAGAAATTCCGGTAAAATTCCGAATTTCCCCCTTACGTGCCTTGGCATAAAGCCCTTTCACATCTCGTTTCTCGCACTCCTCCAACGGGGTACTCACAAAAATCTCCAGAAAGTCATCCTTACCGATAATATTTGTAGCCATTTCCCGGATATCGTTATTAGGACTGATGAATGCCGCAATTGTAATAATGCCACTATCCAAAAAGAGCTTTGAGACCTCAGCTATGCGACGGATATTCTCCACCCGGTCAGTTTCGGAAAATCCGAGGTTATTATTGATACCACTACGAATATTATCCCCGTCAAGGATACGGCAAAGCAATCCTCGCTTATGAAGTTCACGCTCCAGTGCGATAGCAATCGTACTTTTGCCCGATCCGCTCAATCCGGTAAACCAGATCATCACACTATGTTGCCCCAAAAGTTCCTCTTTGTCCTGCCGTGTCATCATGCGGTCAAATATAGGATATATATGATTCTTTTCTTCCATTTATAAATTCGTTTTATTAAAAGTTCCAGATCATCGGAATCAGAATAACAGAGATTATAAAGGTTATGATATTGAGCGGCAAACCGATACGAACAAAGTCCATAAATTTATAGTTGCCGATACCTTGCACAATCAGATTAGTCTGATAACCGATAGGTGTAGAGAAACTGGCTGAAGCAGCCATACAGATCACAACAAAGAAAGGCGTCGGACTGACTCCCAACTGCGCTGCAATCGACAGGGCCAATGGGAATGCCAATGCTGCCGCCGCATTATTCGTAATCAACTCCGTAAACAGGTTCGTGATGATAAACAACATGGCAAGCAACACGTGCGGACCGTAATCATCGCTCAACCCGATAATGAACTTCGCAACACTATCAGCCACTCCCGAATTCACCATAGCCTTACTGATTGCAAATGCACAAGCAATCGTAATCAAGATATCCCACGAAATGTATTTTGTATATTTACGGGCAGGAAACAGGTTCGTCCACGCCATAACAATGGTGGTGATAGACACAAAAAAGAACATATCCAGTTTGATATCCGGAAACATCTCTTTTGTCACCGGCAATTCACCGATCGTAGCACCGACAATCATCAGCACCAATAAAATCAGAGCTAGCCAGCGTTTTTTCTTTCCTGCGGTATCAGGGTCATTTCCGTTTGTCAGCAACACAAACACAGAAGACTCCCCCCATGTAGGAATAAAGGTATCATCAGCCATTACAACAAGCGTATCTCCTTCACGTAGCACCACTTCATTCAGATTAGTTACGAACCGCTGTCCGCTACGTGTCTTGATCTCCTTTACTTCCGCTCCATAATGACGCTGGAAATTAAAATCACTCAACTTCTTATTGATACCGGGGAAACGTGCCCCTAACACCGCTTCCACCCGATGCAATTTCTCCCCCTCTTCCATTTCCTCATCCGGCACAGCCGTATCAGGACGAGCATCCGGCAAAAGTCGTTTGGAGAAAAGGAAAAGATAAACAATTCCGGCAACAGCAATAAAAATGCCGACCTTTCCCAGTTCAAACATGGAGAAACCTTCAAAACCGGCTTCTAAAATCATTCCGTGCACTACCAGATTGGTAGAAGTACCGATCAACGTACAAATACCACCAAGAATAGTCACATAAGAAAGAGGAATCAGGAATTTTGTTGCCGGGAGATTAACCGATTTCGCCCAATGTTTGATAATCGGGGCGAAGATAACCACAACAGGAGTATTATTCAGGAAAGCGGAAATGAAAGCCACCGAAGGTAAGATACGCAACTGTGCTTTAAACACCGACGTCTTGCCCTGTGGAAGCAATTTCTTTATCACTTGCCCTAATGTACCCGATTGGCGGATACCTTCACTTACCAGAAACAGTAGGGCAACGGTAATCATGCCCTTATTACTGAACCCTTCCAGCATTTCTTTCGGGGTCAGAATACCGGCACACAAAAACAAGACCACTACCGAAAAAAGTATCATGCCCGGACGCATTTTGTCAGCGACCAAAGCAGCTACCATTCCTAATAACGACAACAGTACAAATACAATTTCAAATGTCATATAAACATTAATTAGTGTTTTCTTTTTGGCTCGACGATAAACCACGGATTCAATAAATCCTCCTTGTTATATCGTAGAGGTTCGTCCTTTCCGGCTTGATACACTTCCATTCCGGCGGCACGCGCTATCGCATGTCCGGCAGCTGTATCCCACTCCATTGTCGGAGCGAAACGCGGATACACATCCGCACTACCTTCTGCAACCAGACAGATTTTAATGGAACTTCCACTTGATATCAGTTCGACACTGCCATGTTTCTTCTTCAAGTCAGCGATATATGTTTCCGTTTCAGGTGACAGGTGCGAACGTGAAGCAACAACAATAAAATGATCACGTACATCCTCTAAAGGCATCAGCTCCGACTCTTTTATCATCTGTTGTAATGTCGTCCCTTTCCCTACCGGAGCGACAATACCGGAGCACTTATAGGCTCCTATACCTTCCACAGCAAAGTAAAGCACTCTCTTTACAGGCACATAAATAACGCCTAACACAGGTACTGAATTCTGCACCAGGGCTATATTTACCGTAAATTCTCCATTGCGTTTAATAAATTCCTTTGTTCCATCCAGAGGGTCAACAATCCACAAAGTATCCCATTTGCGGCGAACCTCATAATCCAGATGCTTTCCTTCTTCACTAAGAACAGGAAAAGGAGTATCGTTCAAAATAGTCACAATCGCTTCGTGCGCTTTCCTGTCTGCTATTGTCAGAGGAGAATTATCAGCCTTTCTCTCTATCTCGAAGTCCGATGCCGGATCATCATAAATAGAAAGTATTTTTTCACCGGCTTTCAATGCTGCATCGATAGCAGCCATTACATATTTTTGTTCCATTTAATTCCTTTATTAACACCTCACTAATATCAAGGCTGTAAATCCTCTAAATTAAGAGTTGACAAAAGTAAAAACTTTCTTTGCTATAAAAGTTTCCCCACCTACATTTATAACTTCTTTTAGTAGAATGATAAAAATATCTAAACGAAACATCATTTTCTCTCTCAACAAAAAAGCAGTAACTTCCCAGTTACCGCCTTCTTATTCGGAAAAAACGTTGGTTCTTCCCAATATATATTACCAAAAAGAAATCAATATACACGATACAGCAACCAAGCGCCTTGGAAATCCGAACGATTCGGATACTTAGCCTTGAAAGCATCGCGAGCGTCAGCAGCAGCAGCCTTATCAGCAAATGAGCTAACTATTACACGATACATTGCCTTATCAGCGTTAAATGCGATTGTAGCCTGATAACCTTGTGCATCCAGCCAATCTTTCAATCCTTCGGCATTTGCTTTTACACCAAAGCTACCGGCCACTACACTATAATCTTTCAAACCGTCATTACCGGAAACAACTGTCACCTTTTCCTGACGTACACCCGATGTATCTGCTACTTTAGGTGTTGTCACAGGAGCTGCCACTACCGGAGTCACCTCAACCGGAGCTTCCACTTGCGGTTCTGCCAGTTCTTGCTGTTTTGCTTTCTCGTAAGCCTTCTTATAGGCGCTTTCGCTGGATTTACAAGATGCAAAAGCAAGCACCAAGCACACTCCCATTCCTAATACGACCAATTTTCTCATATTCCTATACTCTGTTTTAATTAATAATTCATGTTCTCGTCTATCAATATTCAGTTTCGGGCAACAAAATAATAGAAATTTTATCATCCGGCAAAGAAATCCGGCGAAAAAACGCTTATTCGGACTTTTTCTTATAAGAAATCGTTCCTGTTGCCTGATTAGTCGGCATTAAAAGCACTTCCGCAATCTGAATATGTTCGGGAGCCGAAGCAGCGAAGTAAACTGTCTCAGCCACATCCTCTCCGGTCAACGGGCGAATTCCTTTGTAGAAATTATCAGCCGCCTGCTTGTCACCCCGGTAACGCACCACCGAGAAGTTGGTTTCCACCATACCCGGTTTGATATTCGTCACTCTCAGCGGAGTATCCACCAGATCAATCCGAAGTCCGTCCGAAAGGGCCTTTACAGCAGCCTTAGTCGCACAGTACACACTTCCCCCGGGGTAAGCCGCATCACCTGCAATAGAACCGATATTGATCACATGCCCCCGCCCGCGTTCTATCATACCGGGAACCACAAGACGCGTCATCGTCAACAATCCCTTTATATTCGTGTCAATCATGATGTCCCACTCGTCCAGACTACCCTCGAACTCTTTATCCACTCCGATCACCAGTCCGGCATTGTTAATCAACAGATCAATCGTTTTCCAGTCCGCCGGCAAGTTTTCCAGTGCAGCCTTCACCTGTTCACGGTCACGTACATCACAAATAAGCGGCCTTGTCACCAGTTTAGGACACTCCATTTCCAACTCATATATCAGCTTCTCCAACTTTGAAGTATCACGGGCATTCAAAATCAAATTCCAACCTTCTTTGGCAAACTTACAGGCACAAGCTTTACCAATTCCGCTAGTTGCGCCAGTAATTAAAACAGTTTTTATTTCCATTATGTTTAAATTATAAATACTGAATGACAAAAGTACGCCTTAACTTCCATTGGTTAGTCTCCAAAGTCCGTTAAATAAGATTAAACCATAAAAGAAAAAAAGAAATATAAAACTATGCACTTTTTTTTAGTTTTACTGAACAACCTTAGAAGAAAAATGTTATATTTGTTGTATCATAATCATTTTAAACATTATACATTATGAAAGGATTGAATGTTTTAGCAGCTTTTTTGGGTGGTGCAGCCGTAGGCGCAGCCCTTGGTATTCTATTTGCTCCTGAAAAAGGAGAAGATACCCGTCACAAGATCGCCGAGATTCTTCGTAAAAAAGGGATTAAGCTCAACCGTAGTGAAATGGAAAATCTCGTGGACGAGATTGCAGCCGAAATGAAAGGAGAAATAGCAGAGTAAGTGAGTAACCAAGGATTTAAAACAGAGCGACCATGTTTGCAGACGATAAAAGTATTGAGAATTTTCAGCAGTTATTTTTCGAGTTCAAGAAATATTTAGAACTTCAAAAAGAATACACCAAATTAGAGTTAACGGAAAAACTGACTATCCTGTTTTCAACGTTAATCATGGTATTAGTACTTATCATCTTAGGCATGGTAGCCCTGTTTTACCTGCTTTTTGCTCTGGCTTATGTATTAGAACCATTGGTAGGCGGCCTCATGGCAAGTTTTGCCATTATAGCAGGCATCAACGTTCTGCTCATCGCTCTTGTTATTATTTTCCGCAAGCAACTCATCATATCTCCTATGGTGAACTTCCTTGCCAATTTATTTTTAACTGATTCAAATAAATAAATTATGAGTGCGCAAACACCACAGAAATTCACATTAGAAGAAATATCCCTACGCAAAAAGAAGCTTTTGAATGAGATACATGCCCAGAAAAAAGCAATGACAGCCACAACACGCGAGATATTTGCCCCCATTGCTCCGGCTAACAACAAGGCAGATGCTATCATGCGTTCATTCAATACGGGCATGGCTATATTCGACGGTGTGATGTTGGGGGTCAAAGTTATGAGGAAGGTGCGCACGTATTTCAGGAATTTAAGATAATTCGATCTTCTCATTAAGTAGAAGTATATACTTCAGTAACACATTTCAATGTGAGCGAGTACAGTAAGTACACTTTTTCAGGCTTTCCCCTACACACGCACACATGTTATAGTAATATAGAAAAAAACGAATAAAACGGCGGAAACTCATAACAACCGTTGTCTATTACCCTTCAAACAAGTTATTCCGAATTTTTAGCTATTATAGAAAATAGATACTTGACATAAGTATTTTGGAAACTGAACTTTAAATTACATTATTAGGTTCTTCTTCAAATTTAGTGGTAATTTGAAGAAGAACTCATTATTATATACATGCGTGTGTGTGTATGTGGAAAAGCCTGAAAAGGTGTATTTACTGTATTTATGTCTGCAAAATGAAGCGGCGTTATTTAACTGCTAAAGCATAGCTTTAGAGATTGTAAAGCTATGCTTTAGCAGTCATGAAGCACAGCTTTCTAAAATTCTTCCGAAATATGAGATATTATAAAAAAGGCTTCCAACCCGTGGAAGCCTTATGCTTGTCGAAGTAACAGCTTCATCTCAATGAAGCTGAAATATCCTTTTATACGTAAGTCTCCAGCAACTTCACGTTTGCACTTTCAGGAGTAATAGTAATATCCTGAGTGGTAGCGGGGAGCAAAATAGACTCTCCGGCATTTACTGTCAGTTCGTTGCCTTCATTGTCCACCATTTTGCATGAGCCTTCCATGCAAATAAAAATAACGAATGAATCGAGTTCCGAATAGTCACAACTGATTTCTTCGGTCATGTCATACAAAGAAGTGGTGAAATAAGGGCAGGCAACCAACTCTACCGGTTCATCCTTCAACGGTTCGTATTTGGTACGATAATCATCCAATACTTCGTAGTTGATAGCTTCACGGGCCAAATCGGTGTGGAGTTCACGTGTTTTGCCGTTCGCATCTTTACGGTTGAAGTCGTAGATACGGTAAGTGATGTCGGAAGTTTGCTGAATTTCAGCGATGAACGCCCCCGCACCAATGCTGTGTACACGTCCCGCAGGAAGGAAGAAAACATCTCCCGGATGAATCTCGTACTCTTGCAGCACATCGGTAATCGTATTGTTCAATACGCGTTCTTTATATTCTTTCGGAGTAATCTGTTCAGAAAATCCCGAACGCAATTTAGCTCCTTTGTCAGCATCTACCACATACCACATTTCTGTTTTACCCATTGAGTTGTGACGTTTTTTCGCAAGGTCATCGGCCGGGTGTACCTGAATGGACAAATCCTGCTTGGCATCAATAAACTTAATGAGTAATGGAAATTTGTTTCCGAAACGGGCATAATTCGCTTCACCTACCAGTTCCTCGCGATACCTTCTCACCATGTCGGCAAGGGTTAAACCTTTATCCGGGCCATTGGCCACTACGGATTCATTGTCCTCAACGCCGGAAATCTCCCAGCTTTCTCCTACTCCTTTCAAGTCTGAATTCAAATGCTTGAACGGAATAATTTTGTCGCCCCCCCAAAGCGTCTGCTTCAGAATTGGTTCGAATTTTAATGGATACATTTTTGTTTTTCTTGTTATAAACTTAGATTAAATTCGCTCGGATTGCATGAATCCGGGAGCAAACATACAAAAAATAGTTTAGTTTTAAGAAAAGGACGATAAAAATCTTTTTGAAAAAAAACATACCAAAAAGAATAGGAACATTAAAGTAATAACGCTAAACTTTCCTAAAGCACCTGCTATATTTAGTCCGAATAATTTGTGAGTAAGAAAGAATTTGCCTTTATTTGCAGGAAAATTTTAATAATACCAGACATGAATAACACATTCCCAACAGAAGGGAATCTATCAGGGCTCAGCCGGAAAGATTTCCAAAAGGAGATAAACAATAAAGAAACTGATTTATTTATCCTCAAAAACAAGAAGGGAATGGAAGTAGCTGTAACAAATTACGGATGCGCCATTCTTTCTATTATGGTACCGGATAAAAACGGTAAGTATGCCAATGTGATTCTCGGACACGACAGTATCGACCATGTAATCAACAGTCCCGAACCTTTCCTGAGTACGACTATCGGACGTTACGGCAACCGCATTGCCAAAGCAGGCATTCCGGTCATTGACGGCTGCGGTCCGGCCGGTGCGTGCTTCCATACAGAGCGTGAATACCTGCGACTGGACACGGTGGAAGAGCGCGTCAAGATGCTCACCAACTTCTTTAGCCTGCTCTGAGGCCGCCCTCCGATTTGAGCGAATCGGCTTAAGCCCTTCAAGAAAAACAGCCCGTACGACGCGTCACGGGCTGTTTTTTCTAAAAAAGCGATTAAAGGAGACTTTCAAGCTCAGCAAGCTCTTCGGCCGGCGTTTTGCGCCGCGGCAGAGCTTCATCCGTCCGCTCAAG
>ENA-OUQW01001978-OUQW01001978.1-human-gut-metagenome-genome-assembly--contig:-NODE-1978-length-18664-cov-5.266806_pt1 | contig 18664 bp, 14 predicted proteins | sample MGYA00248464_ERZ548849 | MGnify/ENA primary metagenome ERZ548849 (study PRJEB26491, sample SAMN04978193) | human gut metagenome | host: Homo sapiens | study: EMG produced TPA metagenomics assembly of... | reverse complement strand
CTTGCGCAAGGTTACATCCCCAAATAGAAGAGTTACTTAAAGAATATAAAGAGGAGATTTGCATACAAATCGTCTTGACCTCTTTTAGCAAGGAATTAGAACCTAGCGCTATGCTACTAACCTCCATGTATCTACTAAATAAGGAATCAGATTATTTACGATTCCTGTCCGACTGGTATACAAAAGAGCGTCATAAAAGAGAAGGTTGCTATAAGAGATACAAGTTAAATCTAAATGACAAAGAAATGTTAGCCAACATACAAGCACAAAACGAATGGGTTAAACGCAATACGATAAGTTCCACTCCTACAATTCTGATAAATGGTTATTTATTGCCGGAAGAATATGAGTTAAAGGATATGTCGTATTTAATAAATTAAGTACTATGAATAAATTAGCATCACAAATAGATTCGCTAAATAAGCATTTGATAGGCTCATTACATACAAGCTACCCTTTCGGATTGGCTCATGGCAAAATGGGATTACTCATCTATTTATACCATTTGTATGATTATACGCAAGAAGCTATTTATAAAGAGAAGGCTGAGAGATTGCTGGACGATCTCTTGGAAAACGCTCTCTCTAAAAACGCAGAACTTACCGTGGAGGAAGGTTTATGCGGAGTTGCGTTAGGATTGGATTATATTGTAAAAAAGCAATTTGTAGACGGTGATATTAATGATTTACTAAGTGGTATCGATGATTTGCTATTCAAGAAGCTGGTTTTCGGAAATATGGAATCTAGGTATTCCCTGTCTCAACTCATCCATTTCTTATATTACATTTATAAAAGGCTGGAAATCCAGACAAACGATAATGAGCGTTTCCCTTTCGAGGGCTTAGCAATCAAGTTAGTTAATCAATTGGCCGATTTGATAGACGCCTCCTTTTTCGAGGAATCCTATACGTTTTCCATTTACCAATATCACGTACCGATATTGATGAAAACCCTGTCCTGTCTTATACAATATGATTTTTACAAGGATCGGATACAAAAGGTTCTGGAACAACTATCTCTGTATATGTTCTCCCATTTGCCTCATCTGCATTTAAACCGACTATATCTGTTATGGGGCATGCTACCTTTACGGGATTGTTCGCCGGATTGGCAAAGATATGTGGACGAACTAAGAAAATCAATCAACCTAGACATAATATATAATAGAGAGATCAAAGGCAGGGATATCTATATCAGCAATGGATACGCTTCTCTATATTTCTTGTTGGAGGGATTAAACAAGGACTTTCCTAAATACACTATTCCTTTCAATCCGCACTTAATTTACGATCGGATCATCTCGTCTGACGCTTGGGATGCCCTAATGGAGAACGAATACTACTATAATATACACCGAGGATTGCTGAATGGTTTCCCCGGTACGGTGTTGGCATTGTTAAACATTAAGCAAAGATATTTATGCGAATAGACTTGACAGATACAACATTTATTATTCCCGTACGGATCGATTCCATGATCCGTTTGGAGAACCTGTTGATGTCCGTGGACTCAATAGTACGTTATTTCCGGACACGCATCTTAATTCTGGAGGCCTCATCATACCAAAATGAGATTATCCCCTCGTTAATAAAAGATGATACGGTGAAGTACACTTTCCTCGTGGATAAAGATCCTGTATTCTACAAGACCAAATACTTGAATATCCTCGCAAAGCAGGTTGATACTCCACTTGTTTGTATTTGGGACGCAGATGTGATACTGGACCACCTTCAAATATTGGATGCGGTGAAACAGCTTAGAACTAGGACTTCTGATGTCGCTTATCCATATGATGGTAATTTTTTAGATACGTCAGATATATTGAGGGAACATTATTGGCTCCATCGTGACTTAGATTTCCTAAAAAAAAATCAAGCAAAGATGAACTCTTTGTACACAGTAGAGGGAGTGATAGGCGCAGTCGGGGGAGCGGTCTTCGCCCAAACGGAAAAATACCTGCAAGCGGGTATGGAGAATGAGGATTTCTATGGCTGGGGCTTGGAGGACGGAGAAAGACATTACCGTTGGTTGAGTTTTGGCTACCGGATTTATCGGAGTGAGGGCTGTTTATTCCATTTGTCTCATCCCCGGGATCAAAATGGGATGTTCCGTTCAAGGATACATAGCGAAAAAGCGATGCATGATATGAATGAAGTAGTAAACTATTCCAAAGAGGAACTTCGAGAAAAGTTCAACCTTGGATTCAAAATAGAGAATTGTATTTAGTGATGAAAGATAAAATTATTGGGTCTTAAGTTCATTGGCCTACAAACCTAAGATACTTCACCAAGGATCCTAAGATACTTTATCCATGAACAAACAAGATCGGTGACCTCAACCTTTTACCACATAAGTCAGCATAAATCAGAAATATTTTGTACTTTTGCGCCGTATTATACAAAATAATAGCATAATGAATCTATTAGAACTGAGTGAACAGGAAATAATAAGACGTAATAGCATGGAGCAGTTGCGTCAGATGGGGATAGAGCCTTATCCCGCAGCTGAGTATGTAACGAACGCATTTTCCAAAGAAATAAAAGAGACATTCAAAGACGACGCTGAGCCACGCCCGGTAAGTATCGCCGGCCGTATCATGAGCCGTCGTATCATGGGTAAGGCTTCCTTCATGGAATTACAGGATTCCGAAGGCAGAATACAGGTCTATATCTCCCGTGACGATATTTGTCCGGATGAGAATAAGGACACCTACAATGTCGTTTTCAAGAAATTACTGGATATCGGTGATTTCGTCGGGATCAAGGGATTCGTTTTCCGTACTCAGATGGGAGAGATTTCCGTTCATGCGCAAGAATTGACAGTTCTGTCTAAATCACTTCGTCCGCTACCGGTCGTTAAATATAAGGACGGTGTCGCTTACGACGGTTTTAATGACCCGGAGCTTCGTTATCGCCAGCGTTACGTGGATTTGGTAGTAAACGAGGGTGTAAAAGATATTTTCATGAAACGTGCGGCTATCATCAAGACCATGCGTACCGCCTTGGATGAGGCCGGATATACGGAGGTAGAGACTCCGATCCTGCAATCTATCGCCGGAGGAGCTAGCGCACGTCCGTTTACGACACATCATAATTCCTTGGATATCGATTTATATTTACGTATCGCTACCGAGTTGTATTTGAAACGATTGATCGTCGGTGGATTCGAGGGTGTATACGAGATCGGTAAGAATTTCCGTAACGAGGGTATGGACCGTACGCACAACCCGGAGTTCACTTGTATGGAACTTTATGTCCAATACAAAGACTATAACTGGATGATGAGCTTCACTGAGAAGCTGTTGGAGCGTATCTGTATCGCCGTGAACGGTACGAGCGAGAGCACGATCGACGGTAAGACAATCAGCTTCAAGGCTCCTTTCCGCCGTTTGCCGATCTTGGAGGCGATCAAGGAAAAGACGGGTTACGACTTGGAAGGTAAGAGCGAGGACGAGATCCGTACGATCTGCAAGGAATTGAAGATGGAGATCGACGATACGATGGGTAAAGGTAAATTGATCGACGAGATCTTCGGGGAGTTCTGCGAGGGTACGTTTATCCAGCCGACCTTCATCATCGACTATCCGGTTGAGATGAGCCCGCTGACTAAGATGCACCGTAGCAAACCGGGATTGACCGAACGCTTCGAGTTGATGGTAAACGGGAAGGAATTGGCGAACGCTTATAGCGAGCTAAACGATCCGATCGACCAAGAAGAACGTTTCAAGGAGCAATTACGCTTGAGCGAGAAAGGGGACGACGAGGCGATGTTCATCGATCAAGATTTCTTACGCGCCCTTCAATTCGGTATGCCTCCTACGTCGGGTATCGGTATCGGTATCGACCGTCTGGTTATGTTGATGACCGGACAGACAACGATCCAAGAGGTATTGCTTTTCCCGCAAATGCGTCCGGAGAAAACCGCAAAGAAAGATAACGCCGACAAATACGTAGCCTTGGGTATTTCCGAGGAGTGGGTTCCCGCTTTGCAGAAAGCCGGCTACCTGACGGTTGACACGCTGAAAGAAGCGAACGCCAACAAATTAAGACAAGAGCTTTGTGAGCTTAATAAAAAATATAAGTTAGAACTGCAAAATCCTACGATCCAAGAAATAGAAGCTTGGATAGCCAATGTAGGAGAATAAAAGCGTGATACGATGGATTTGCCCGGAAAAATCGCGATAATGGGAGGTGGTAGCTGGGCTACCGCCTTAGCCAAGATCGTACTTTCAACTCAAGATAGTATCAACTGGTACATGCGTAGGCCCGATCGTATCGAGGAGTTCAAGCAGTTGGGACACAACCCGTGTTACCTCACCGCCGTGAAATTCGACACGAACAAGATAAACTTCTATTCCAATATCAACCAAGCGATCAAGGACTCGGATACCTTGATCTTCGCTACGCCTTCCCCTTTCTTGAAACAACATTTGAAGAAGGTGAAGACCTCTTTGAAAGATAAGTTTATCATCTCGGCGATCAAGGGTATCGTACCGGATGAGAATATGTTGATTACGGATTACTTCGCGGAGTATTACAAGGTTCCGACAGAAAATATAGCAGTTATCGGTGGTCCCTGTCATGCGGAAGAGATCGCTCTGGAGCGGCTCTCGTACATTACGTTGGCTTGTTCCGACATCGAGAAGGTCCGTACGATATCCCCCGTTTTCAAGAATCAATACTTAAAGAATTCCTTCTGTAAAGATGTGACCGGTATCGAATACGCCGCCGTACTGAAGAACGTGTACGCTATCGCCGCCGGTATTTGCCATGGGATGAAATATGGCGATAACTTCCAAGCCGTATTTATCTCGAACGCTATTGAGGAGATGCGTAATTTCGTGGACGCCGTACACGGGCTGGAGCGGGATATCACCGACTCCGTCTACCTTGGCGATTTGCTGGTTACCGCTTATTCCCGGTTCAGCCGTAACCGTACTTTCGGAACCATGATCGGTAAAGGATATTCCGTGAAGACAGCGCAGCTGGAGATGGAAATGATCGCCGAGGGATATTATGGAACCAAGTGTATGCGTGAGATCAATGAGAAATATAAAGTGAACATGCCGATACTGGACGCTGTTTATGATATATTGTACGAGAAGAAATCGCCAACAACGGTCATTCGTCAATTAACGGAAACGTTTAAATAAAATAGCATATGAAAAACATCAGTTTAAACATCGACAAGGCTCTGGGCACTGTCTCCAAGGAACAGGTTTACGCTCAAGAGGCCAAGGCAATGGAATGTATTGCCACATTACATAACGGTAACGGAGCAGGTAACGACTTTTTGGGTTGGTTGCATCTCCCCTCTTCTATCACGGACACAGAGTTGGCCGACATCGAGAATACGGCGAACGTGCTTCGTTCTAAATGTGAAGTGGTCGTAGCCATTGGTATCGGTGGTAGCTATTTGGGTACCAAAGCGGTAGTAGAAGCGTTAAACAACAGCTTCGACTGGTTGCAAAACGACCGTAAAAACCCGGTTATGTTATACGCCGGACACAATATCGGAGAGGATTATCTTTATGAATTAAGCGAAGTTTTGAAAGGTAAGCAATTCGGTATTATCAATATCTCCAAGTCTGGTACGACTACAGAGCCGGCTTTGGCTTTCCGTATCTTGAAGAAACAATTGGAAGATGCTGTTGGCAAGGAAGAGGCTAAACATCGTATCGTAGCTATCACGGACGCTAAGAGAGGCGCTTTGCGTACCTTGGCGGATCAAGAAGGTTACAAGACTTTCATCATCCCTGATAACGTAGGTGGACGTTTCTCTGTTTTAACTCCGGTAGGTTTACTTCCGATCGCCGTGGCAGGTATCAGCATCCGCGACTTGGTTGCTGGAGCTGTTTCCATGGAAAAAGCTACAGACGCGAGCGTTCCTTTCGCTGATAATATGGCCGCTATCTATGCCGCTACTCGTAACGAGTTGTATAAGAGCGGTAAAAAGATTGAGATCTTGGCTAACTTCCATCCGAAATTGCATTATATCGCAGAATGGTGGAAACAACTTTATGGAGAGAGCGAAGGTAAAGACGGTAAAGGTATTTTCCCCGCATCTGTAGATTTGACAACCGATTTGCATTCCATGGGTCAATGGATTCAAGACGGTGAGCGTACGATTTTCGAAACGGTTATCTCCGTGGAAGCTACAGATCATAGCGTATTGGTTCCTACAGACGAGGCTGATTTGGATGGATTGAACTTCTTGGCAGGCAAGCATGTAGACGAGGTAAACAAGATGGCTGAGTTAGGTACTCAGTTAGCTCACGTAGATGGTGGCGTTCCTAATATCAAGGTAACTATGCCGGAAGTAAGTGCGTTCTATATTGGTCAGTTGTTCTATTTCTTCGAGAAAGCTTGTGGCATCAGTGGTTATATGTTGGGCGTTAACCCATTCAATCAACCGGGTGTCGAGGCTTATAAGAAGAATATGTTCGCCCTGTTGAATAAGCCGGGATACGAGAAAGAAAGCGAAGCTATCAAAGCACGTTTATAATACGATTTATCCCATAAAAAAACGGTTTTCTCGTCACGAGGAAACCGTTTTTTCGTTTGAATAGTTTTTTATTACTCATTTAATTCTTTAAGTAAATCGCTCCCGGCCTTGAATTTGACCGAGACACGTGGAGTAATCATTACTTCCTCCCCTGTTTTCGGATTACGTGCCAATCGCTCGGATTGTTGCCAAGGTACAAAAGATCCAAATCCTTTCATGGAAATAGATTCTCCTTCCCGTATTCCTTTCGCCACAACAGTCGGTAACGCATTCACTACGGTTCTAACAACATTTTTCGGCAATCCTGTTTCTTCCACAAGAGATTGTACTAATTCTCCTCTATTCATACTAGATAATAAATATACCATTCTTCACCAGAAAAGAGTCCGGTGAGAACTTAGTTGTTTAATCATTGCAAATATATGAATATTTGGGGAATATCAAAATATCATATATTAAAAATCAATGCATACAGAAATATTATATACCTAAATGTAGGTATAATTGAACCCCTTTCAGATAGACAAGTGAGACTTTGGTAGAAATATAATTAATAAGAAATAGTATACAGTATTATAATATCACTTATTCATAGCAAGTTATAGCCTTTGAAAATTCGTTATTAATGCGCTTACTAGAGTTCTCACCGAACTACGTCATAATTTATTGATTAATTATCTCAACGAAATAAATTTATATCCCTTATTTTTCAATACATCTATCAACTCATCCAGATAATTATAGAATTTATCAATCCGGTTAGGGTGTACATGTAGGTGGATCAAAAGTAAGCACCCATTTAAACCATTTTTGTTTCATAAAATGAAATTCCATTATATATCATATTTATTTAATTTCAAGAAGCTTTCCTCCCATTTCTGTTAATTCCGATTTATTACGTACCTTTGTATTGGTTTTTAAGAAGGTAATAACATGATTCAAGAAGCGATTATCCGATATCTGCGTAAACACAGGCAGGAATCCCTTTCTCCCAAAGCTGTTCTTTTCGATATGGATGGTGTATTATATGACTCTATGCGTTTTCATGCACGGGCATGGCATGAGGTAGCGACCCTCCATCAGCTAACTTCTCGGCCGGAAGACTTTTATATGTTCGAAGGACGTACTGGGGAAAGCACGATCAACGAGCTATACCAACGCACTTTCCAACGAGACGCTACCGCCGAGGAGAAGCAAACGATCTATAAAGAGAAAGCGGATCTATTCAATACCTATAATGACGGTGCCCCCATGACCGGCGCCGCAGAGGTTCTAAAAGAAGTGGAAGCATCCGGACTGCAACGATTGGTTGTCACCGGTTCTGGCCAACATAGCTTGATCGATAAGCTAAACCATACCTATCCGGGACATTTCAACCGAGAGAAAATGGTTACGGCTTTCGACGTGAAATATGGCAAGCCACACCCCGAACCTTATTTAATGGGACTTCAAAAAGCGCATGCGAAGCCTAATGAAACTTTTGTGGTAGAGAACGCTCCCATGGGAGTAGAAGCTGCCGTGGCAGCCAATATCTTTACGATAGCCGTAAACACCGGACCTCTCCCCGATCAAGTTTTATTAGATGCCGGAGCGGATTTACTATATCCGGATATGGAAAACTTAGCTAAAGATTGGAAACAAATCATCGAGCTTGCGAAATCCACCCGATTGAACGAGTATTCCAAATAAGCGAACATAAAAAAAGAGGCTACCCGATAATGAAGTAGCCTCTTCTTTTTTATCATCGAACGGATTATTTCACATAATCAGCCTTATTCAAGAAATCATAGCTTTGCTGAACGCTGGCAACCGGATCATTGTTAGTATATTGTTCGACTTCAACATACCAATCCTTTACGTTATTAGCGTACATTTGATCGAAGATAGGCTTGAAATCCATCTTACCGCTTGCGCCGATCTCTTTCTCATCCTTGATATGGATAGCCTTGAACTGGCTCGGACGGTTCTTCAAGTAAGCGACAGGATCACCGCCACCCATCATTACCCAGTATACATCCATCTCGAAGAATACGTGGTTCGGGCTTACGTTATCCAACAGATAATCATAGATCAACTGATCGTCAATCTTACGGAACTCGAAGTCATGGTTATGATAACCGAATGCGATACTAGCGGCAGCGGTCTTATAACCAACCGTGTTGAAATAATCACAGTACATCTTCAAGTCATCCAATGTAGTCTTATCGTTAACCGGCATCCACGGTTGAACCATATATTTAACGCCTAACTCATTATGAGCATCGATCGCTTGATCCCACCAACTCATAACCTCGGCTTCTTTTTCTTTCGTAAAGGCCTGTCCAAGGTGAGCGCTCGTACACTTCATACCTAGGTCATTCACCATTTTCTTAAATTCAGCGGGAGCTAAACCGTAAATCTTACCGTTATCATAGCTTGCTGTCTCCAGATTCTTATAACCCATCTTAGCGGCGGTTTCCAATACTTTCTGGATACCTTCATCTTTTACAAGGTCTCTTAAAGAATACAATTGAAGCCCTATATATTTAGAAGACTCCGATGCTGTAGCGGCAGCTTGTCCTGATTTACCGCCACAAGAAGATAATAACTGCGGGGCTACCAACCCACCCGCAAGCATCAAAGAGGCTTGCTTCAAAAAATTACGTCTGTTCTGCATAGTACTATTAATTAAGTTTGATTGAGAATTTTTACAAAAGTAAGACTATATTCTTAGGTTTATATCTTTATGGAAGTTAAAATCTTCAAAAAGGACATTGTATTTTAATTTTCGTTATCTTTGGAGGATATATTATTACTTAAATCATTTATATCATGAAAAAATTATCAATTCTAGCGATGGGCCTTCTCTTTGTCCTGACCACAGCCTGTAGTGTTTCCGGCAGTGGTACCTTATTCGATGGCAAAGATAGTAACAAATGGAAAATGACAGGCGATGTCTCCGTTCAAGACGACATAATGACCTTGAAAGGTACGGATGCGCTGGCCGTACTGAAAAACGGCAAATACAAAAACTTCGATCTGACCCTTGATTTACGTACTACCCCGGGAGGCAAAGGCGCCGTCTGGTTCCATACGGACCCGAACTTGAAGAAAGGATATCGTATCGCTATCAATAATGACCGGGCTGATAAGGTTTGGTGGAAAATGACAGGAAGTCTTGTTTCCGTGAGGAATTTGACCAAAAGCTTCGTAAAAGAAGATCAATGGTTCAAGATGGATATCCGGGTTGCCGGACAAGAGATCGATGTAAATATAAACGGCGAACCGGTTGTAGAGTATATCCAACCGACCGCACCGTATCGTACGGACGCTAACACCTATGCCTTATTATCGGAAGGGACATTTGGCATAGAGAGTGATGGTAGCGGTGAGATCCAGATCAAGAACATCACCGTGAACGTAATTGATGAATCCACGATCGATATCAACGCACAATTGGCGGAAGCTAACGATGAGCAAAATGACGAGATCATAAAATTACATCAATCGGATTTCCCTGTATTGGATTATCACGTGCATTTAAAAGGTGGATTAACCAAGGAAGTTGCCGCTAAGCAATCCCGCAAGACCGGTATCAATTATACGATCGCACCGAACTGCGGCATCGGTTTCCCGATCACGAACGACCAACAAGTCATGGATTACCTAAATGAGATGCGCTCACAGCCTTTCATCCTTGGTATGCAAGCGGAAGGACGCGAATGGATAACCACATTCTCTCCCGAGACTCTTAAAGAATTCGACTATGTGTTTACGGACGCTTTGACGTTCAAGGACAATAAAGGTCGCCGTACCCGCCTATGGATTCCGGAAGAGACTTGGATCGAGAATGAGGAGCAATATATGGACATGATCGTAGATCGTATCTGCTCCGTATTGGAAGAGCCGGTAGATATCTATGTAAATCCTTGTTTCTTGCCATCTCCGATGGATAAGCGTTTTGACGAGTTCTGGACGGAGGCCCGCATGAAGCGTTTCGTCGAGGCATTGGCTAAAAGCGGAAAAGCTTTAGAGATCAACGAACTATACAACATTCCAAATAAAGCGATCATTATGAAGGCGAAAGCCGCCGGCGTTAAATTCACGTTTGGAAGTAACAACGTGACACCAAACGTCAGCGATCTGTCTTACAGTATCCGCATGATGAAAGAATGTGGCCTGACGGCTGAGGATATGTATAAACCGAAAGTTAAAATCTAATCACACTTTACCCTCACCCTAATCCCCCGTTTAGGGACACCCTAAATGAGTGATTAGGGTAGACCTAAACGAGGGATTATTCTCTCTCTCGCAACATCCGTCGCATCTTCATATACCGATATTGCTTAATAATCATCTTGCGGCTACGTATGATCTGATAACGGTAAATGATACAAGACAAGATGAAATATACGCCCGCTTGAATCCATAATACCCGATATTCATGCGCCACCTCATGCAAGGAAGCGCCTGCCGTATTGATACGAATAAATCCCTGGATACCCGGAGTAGAAGGAAACAAATAACCCACCACTTTCCAAAACGGAGGAATAGCCGCCTCCGGCCAAGAGACACCCGAGATAAATAACAAGATGACAGACGTGAAAACGAATACCAACATAGGCGACTCACGACTCGTCATAAATCCAGATAGCGTCATAGACATAAAAATACAGGCAAACAGGTAAGGCAGTAAAAACAACAAAATAGTCAGTGGCTCACCAACCTGAGGTAAGGAGAATAACTTAGGGACAATAGCCAATACCCAGATGCAAACCACCACATACAGCAAAAGATAAGTCAGCGACTTGCCGAACACGATACGCAAAGTTCCATTAAAATGCCGGCAAATAGGCACCAGACTATGAAAGCGGTTCTTTTCCCGGGCCGTTCCTCCCAACATTCCGATACCCAATATCAAGGTCTGTTGCAATACCAAGATCAAGATAGCCGGTACCAAGAAACTGGCAAAGCCATTCTGGGAATTAAACAACGCTACCGATTCATACGGGATCGGGTCTACCGTGATCTGGTCCATCTTATCCGTAGACGACGGATTATTATGCATCCGAAGTTCCTTACCCATATCCAATGACACCTCTGTCGTCGCCAAAAGGAAAGCCTTATAAAACAATAAGGCGCTCATATCGCAATACAACGAGACGGTTGTCTGTCGCCCTTCATGCAGGTCCTTACTATAATCCGGGGGAAAGAGCAAAATTCCATAGGCCTTCTTCTCATCCAACATCTTCTTGGCTTCCGCCATATCCGGACAAACACCCACTACTTCCACATCCGGCGTGGCGTTAACCCGTCTGGTAAACTCACGACTCAAATAGGAATCACTTTGGTCTACCACCACCATCTTCGCCTCGTGTACTACCTCGTTATTATATATAAATGAATAAAGCAGCGGATATACGAAAGGCACCAAGAAAAAGAAAATCATGACCCCCGCATCTTTAAACACGTTTCTCAATTCATCCTTCCAAATATAAAACGTATCCAGAAGACCTTCCTTTATGATATATCGTAAACGATGTTCTCTTTTCATCACATACTGTTTTTACGGTAGATATTTGAAATCCAACAACGCCCTCTTCAAGTTCCGCCCGATAAGGAACGGCAAGATCAGAAATCCCAACAACCAAGCGTACTCGCCCAACGTATAGAATAGTGCCCGCCCGTTCAAGGCTTGATCGACATAAATCAAGAAATAATGCCGTAGAGGAAACAAACGAGCCAACGCTTGCAACGTAGGGTCCATACCTTGTACCGGAAACGAGAATCCGACAATGGAGAACGAGATCATTCCGAACAGGCTGGCGAAGCTAAGCCCTAAACGGGGAGTCGGTAATACGCCGATCATAAATACGCCTACCGCCTGAGAGGATATAATCAGCAAAAACATCGCCAAAAGCATCGGAAACCAACCGCTATTTAACGGGAAAGAATTAATTCCATACAACACCGCACAATACATAAAGCCTACGACCGTGAAAATAGCTGTCTGCGGCAATAACTTTCCCAACAAACTAACTGCGATGGAATTCCCTCCCATATCCAACCATTTACGGGATGTGGAATATTTAATTTCCGTACCGATACTGAATACTGTCACCAGAAATACCATCAACTGAATGATACCCGGCAAAACCGTATTATTCAAATATACCGAATAATTCAACCACGGATTGCCGATCGGATGCGTATCGATCACGATCGGTTGTAGCTGTCCCATGATCTGCGCTTCGGTATATCCTTTAGCTTGTCCGGTCTGTAAACCCACAGCGGCCCCCGCCAATACCGACATCGTTTTCATATCCCGAAACAGCAAGGAAGCGGCGATCAAATAGGTACCATTCGTATAGAAAGACAACCGGGGCTGCTTTCCAGATGTGGCGTCCACGGCGAAACCGGATGGAATGTAAAAAATTCCATATACATTCCCTTTCTGCATTTCCTGACGAGCCTCGGTAAACGACATGGTTTTCATATACACCTCTGTCTGCTCAAAGGCATCCAACTGGCGAATCAAATTGCGTGAAGTAGCAGAGTTATCCATATCCACCACTGCTATCGGCAGATCGGTCGGCAATCCCTCATGCATCAACGATACAAAGAAAATGACACAGATAGCCGGAGCGATCAGCATACAAAAGAAGTAAATCGGTTGAGCCACCAGCCGATGCACCTCACGCTTCGCGATAAGCCAGATTCTATGCAAACTTTCTTTATAGGTCATACGATCTCTTTCCCTTTTTTCTTTAAGATCACGGACATTCCCGGACGAAGATCAGCGACTTTCTCCAACGGACGAGCACGCACCTCGAAAGTCTTCGAGTCATATTGTCCATTCGTCTTTGTCGCTTTCCATGCGGCATACGAACCCATATCCTTCATATAATAGACTTTCAACTTCACCGGTAGGTCCCCCAACGCCGGAATAAAAGCATTTACTTCCGAACCAATCTTGATATCTTTCAACAGATCCTCACGAATACTGAAAGTTACCCATACATCATTTAAATCAGAGATATTCATGATCGGAGCGCCTGTACCAACCAACTCGCCGACTTCCGGGAACCGTTCTGAAACCTCCCCGTCAATCGGAGCCACCAAAGCGCTCTCGCCCACATACGACTCCACTTCGGCGATAGCACCTTCCGCACGTTGGACCATAGCGGCAGCGACAGCCCTATCTTCCTTACGGGCACCTTCTTTTGCCATCTCATATTGAGAACGGGCAGCCTTCTCTGTCGCTACCATAGCGTTATAATTAGCCTCCACCTCGTCTCTTTTTTGAGCGGACATCACCCCTTTCTCGTATAAATTCTGAATACGATCGAAAGATTTCTTAGCGATAGTTAATCCAGCTTGCGCCTTTTGCCACATCTCATAAGCGGCCGTGATTTCCTGTTCACGGGCTCCTTTAATTGCTTTAGCGTTCTGCGCCTCCGCTGCCGCACGAGCCGCCTCCGCTTGTTTCAGCTTCGCCATAACCTCGGGCGTATCTAAAAAGACCAAAGTATCTCCGGCTTTTACCTGATCGCCTTCGCCAAAACGATAAGAAGCGATACGTCCGGGAACCTTACCGGAGATACGAACTTGGGTGGCCTCGGCCTGCCCCATTATAATATCGTCAGGCGGTGTAAGCAGGAAGAAACCCGCCAAGGCTACCAATCCGATCACGACCAATACCGTGATAAAAGCTAACATCATGTTACTGATAGAAAACTTCTTGTTCTCATTCATCTCTGTGTATATTTTTATTTGTTATTACTCTTATTCATTTGCGGACAGTTTACCCAAAGCCTTGCTTAGATAAACTTCTGTTAATTTCACCTCGATTTGAGCATCAATCAAACTAGAGCGAGCAGAAACCCATGCTGTCTGCGCCTCCATTAAGTTCAAAGCCGGGATAACCCCTTCCTCAAAACCGAAATTCGCACGCCGCAAATTCTCTTCCGCATTTTCCATATTACGGGAAGAAGCGATCAACTTTTTGCCCGCTTCATTCACTTTATAAACGGATTGATTTACCTGCAACTCGATCTTTTCACGAGCATCCTGCCATTCCAGTGTTTTTATGCGCGTTTCCGCTTTCGCCGAGTTACGCCTATAAGTGCCTTCCCACCAACCGGACAAGGGTACCTTTACCATAACTCCGACATTAAACATACCGGCGAAATCATTTTTAAAACCATTAAAAACATTCGGATTCGTGACGAAGTAATTCGCCGCTAAAGCGACATTAGGCAACATCTCTGCCAAAGCAATACGTTCTTTTCGCTTATAGATTTTCGTTGTCAGATCCAAACTTCTCAGTTCATTACGATTCATGAAAGCCTCATTCAGATCGGCCGAGGCTTGTGTTGTCTCTACCGGAAAATTATCCAGCTTCTCGTCTGCAAGCGATAAATCCTCCTCTAAAGACAGACCACAAATTTGCGCTAAAAGCATTCGGGTTAAAGCCAGACCATTCTCAACCTTAGTCTGAGCCATCTCCGCCTCATTCAGTTTCACCTTGACAGAAAGACCATCGGCCTCGGTAGCGACTCCCTCATAGATCATAGCGGTCACATCACTATCCATCTTACGGAGCAAATCCACATAAGCGTCCGCCAATTTCTTCTTATTCACCAAAGATATGACCTGCCAATAGGTCTCGTCAGTCTTATAAATCAAGTCCTGCAACTGTAAATTATTCATTGACTCCGCTAATTGCTTGGCAAACTTAGTGATTTGGTTATAATTAACGATCTTCCCGCCCATGAATACAGGCTGCACCAACGATACATTACCCACCCAGATATTCTGCACATCCAAATGTTGCATATCGTTCACCCCACTCATCAAATGTTGGATCATCGGTAATTGGGCCAAGCCACCTAAAGAAGAGCTCAAGGATGAGGACAAAGCGCCCATGTCCAGTAAGTTTATATCCTTCTGGTTCCACATATAGGCACCGTTTGCCGATAATTGAGGAAAATACTTGGTAAAAGCGGCTTTCTTCTCATTATCCGCCATCTTGATCTTTTCGCCAGAGATTTGTAGCTCCTTATTGTTCTGGATCGCCAGATTCCGGCACTCTTCCAATGTCAACATTCGCTGAGCGTGCATACAGCTCACCGTGACTACAAATGCTAATAGTAAGATAGTTCGTTTCATCTTTATATCGTTTTAACCTACCTATATAATGCCATCATATTCCCTATGTGACAAAAATATAAAAACCCGCACAAAAGTATAGGTTTAAAGCGAATATAAAATTGAACTAATTCAATAAAGGATACGTTTCTTCAACTTACAATACCAAGAATCACTAACCCCCATATATTGAGCTATATATTTATCAGGTACCCGGCTTACGATCCATTGGTGGTTCGTATAAAGATATTTCAGGAATTCTTCCGCCTTACAGGTTTGACGGACAGCGAACATTGAATAGAGCTTGGAAATAATCATCAGCATCACATTCTGATAACAGGTAGCGAAAGCTGGATATCCCAACGTCAAACGTTCGATATCCGTCCGGGAGAAACAAAGTAATTCACCATCCTCGATAGCTTTCACCTCAAACTCGGAAGGGACTTGTGTAAAATAACCGATTGTAGAAACAAAAGGGTACATACTATCCGAGGAGAAACCGGTTACGCATTCATTCCCATTCTCATTAATATATTGATTGATAAAAAGCCCTTTATTAATAAAATAGGCATCTTGGCACAACTCGCCCGTACGAATCAAATAATCCCCTTTCCGGATTGTCACACCTCGAGTACAACTTTCCAAATCCTTTAGGAAAGATTCATCTCGAGACAGAATCTCCGGAATAAAACTTAGGAACTTCTCAAAGTCGGGAGATAATTTCATAGTTAATCATCCAAGGTAAATCTCTTCTGTCCGATCAAATTACCGTCAGAGAAAATATCCACACGGTAAGTACCCGGAGATAAGAATTCCTCGATATTCCAATACATGGTCACAGCCACCTCCTCACCTTCATATTCTATCATTTTCTTCATAGAATAATTGATTTCCTTTCCTTCAAAAGCGAATACATCCGCACGGCTTTTCACCAATATATCGTCATCCGGTTTCATGATCCGTACATATACCATCTTTTCGCCGACAGGAGCGGTAATGTTCTTCGCTATCTTGAAAGTCACGACAAATTGCTGCATCTTTTTAATACGCTTAGCTAGTTTACCTCGAGAGTTCACAGGAGTCACGTTAATATCCGTCGCATCCAAACGACTAGCTAACGTTACTCTTTCCGTCAATTTCTCTTTTTCCTTTTTCAAGGTAGCAGCTTGTGAAGTAGCCCTCTGATATTTCTGAACAGCCTCTTTCTTCTCAACCTTCAATTGCTCATTCTCACGATTCAAGGAATCGATTTGGACAACATAGTTACGCATGATTTTACGTAAGGTATCCAATTCCTTTTTCAAGCGAGCTATTTCCTTCGCATTCGTAGCCTTCACCGTACGCAATTCTTCCAATAAACGTTGTACCTTTGCTTGCTCCGTAGATAATAGGGCAACAAGGGAATCATTGCCTACGCTAAACTTATAACCTTCATATTGAAGAGACAATTCATTATATTCATCCTCCAAAGATTCTTTCTCAAGATCAAAGGTTTCCACCAAATCAGTCATTTGCTGCTTTTGATGATAAATATAATAACCGGCACCAGCAATAATCAGTACCAATACTATAACTGCTACAATAAGTAGCGAAAGTTTATTTACTTCTTTATTCTCTTTCTTTTTTCTCTCAATCACTTTTCTTGCAATCCATACTACAAAAATCACAATACATATACCAAGGCAAACACCTGCAGAGTCAATCATAACATCAAAAAATCTAGCAGACCTCCCAGGCACAAAATATTGATGTATTTCATCAGAACTTGCATACAATACACCAACCATAAAACTTGTCCATATTCTTTTATTTTGCTTTAACTTATATGTACTCATAAGTGACATCATTAGTAATCCTACTACCGTATATATTGAAAAATGTGCTAATTTTCTTATTATTTTTTCTGTATGCTCTAAAAAGAGTTCTTTTTCATTTTTGGGCATATTTTGTACTTTTTTCATATTACTTGTAACTATTTCTGTAACTTTTCTACTTACTCCACTTGATTTTGTTCCATTTTGGTTTGAAAAACAGAATATTCGTACAAATGTTGCAAGTAATAATATTATTAATATTGCTCTTATTATATTTATTTTGCTAATCTTATTTTTTCTCATTTTTGTTCCTCTGTTCCTATCTATATAATTTTAATATTATATTAAGATTTTGTCAATATATGATAGGCTTTTTAGTCGAAAAAAACTCAGGTAATTTTCTCCATTTTTTACCCGAGTTTTTTACAATTTTATATCTGTATTATTCTTATCGTACAACTTTAGAATAATTGCTTAGCATAGCAGCCGCTTCTGCTCTAGTTGCTGTACCTTGTGGATTAAGCTTTCCATTTGAACCATTTATAATTTTATTTCCAACAGCCCAATTCATTCCCCATTTTGCAAAATCACTTATTTTATTACTATCTTTAAATTTACTATAATCTGCTTTTACTACTTTGTATTTTCCTTTATATTTGCAATATTGGTTTAATATTACTGCTAATTGTTCCCTTGTTATTGGATCGTTTGGTCCAAATTTTCCATCTGAATATCCACTTACTATATTATTTTTTTCAGCCCATTTTATTGCTACATAATACCACTCATTTGTATTTTGTACATCTGAAAATTTACTTGCTCCAGATACATATGGTCTTCCCTCCATATTATGTAATATTGTTGCTAACATTGCTCTTGTAAGTAAACCATTTGGTGAAAAAAATGCTGATGTATCTCCTTTTGTCATATATTCATTTTGCCACATATATTTTACTGCTGTATATTCCCAGCTATCAATTTCAACATCTACAAAAGGTATTTCTTTAATTTTTTTAATTATTTTCGCTCCTTTTGATGGATCTTCTAGCATATATAATTTTCCATCATATATATAATTTATTGAATATGCCTTTAAATCTGTAACATTATATTTTCCATTTACTGCATCTATGTATATCCATTTTCCATTTATATATGCTGATGTATATGTTCTATTATTTGCTCCATTTACTGTTGCTGTTGGAATCTTGCACAAA
>ENA-OUQW01001972-OUQW01001972.1-human-gut-metagenome-genome-assembly--contig:-NODE-1972-length-18721-cov-4.302207_pt1 | contig 18721 bp, 13 predicted proteins | sample MGYA00248464_ERZ548849 | MGnify/ENA primary metagenome ERZ548849 (study PRJEB26491, sample SAMN04978193) | human gut metagenome | host: Homo sapiens | study: EMG produced TPA metagenomics assembly of... | reverse complement strand
ACCGTGCAGCACCAGCAGGCGATCGAGACGACGGGCGGCGACACCGACGCGGACGTCGTGGCGGTCGCCGTTTCGGGCGCCGTCGCCTGCGTCAACCTCGCGATGGTCAGGGGCGGGCGCCATCTCGGCGACCGTCCGTGCTTCCCGAAGCTCGGCGTGAGGAGCGAGTCGCTCATGCCCTCGAAGGCCGAGATTATGACGGCCTTCGTGCGCCAGCACTACGGCGACGGGATGCCGGTGCCCAACGTCATCATCCTCGACGGTGCCGTCATGTCCGACGAGGAGCGCCACGAGACGGTCGAGGCCGTCGCCGAGGCGATGTCGGCCGCGGCCGGAAGGCGCGTCACGGTGGTGGCGGAGCCGCGCGAGACGCGCAGGCGCTGGCTCGAGATGTGCGCGAAGGGTGCCGAGATCGCGCTCGCGCGCCACCTTCAGGAGGAAGGCAGCCAGCTCGCAAGACTCAGGGAGCTCATCGACATCCTCGGGTTCGAGCCCGACGACGGCGATCCGATGAACTTCCGCGTCGAGTGCTTCGACATCTCGCACACGGCGGGCGAGGCCACGCAGGCCTCCTGCGTCGTCTTCTCCGAGGGTCGCATGCAGTCCGCCCTCTACAGGCGCTTCAACATCACGGGCATCGAGCCAGGTGACGACTACGCGGCCATGCGCCAGGTGCTCGAGCGCCGCTACAGGCCCGTGACGCGCGGCGAGGCCGTGCTGCCGAGCGTCGTGCTCGTCGACGGCGGCAAGGGGCAGGTCGAGATGGCCAGACAGGTCTTCACTGAGCTCGGACTCGATCTTTCCGTCATCGTCGGCGTCGCCAAGGGCGAGGGCCGCAAGGTGGGTCTCGAGACCCTGATCTTCCCCGAGATCGACGGCGTGCGCCGCGAGCCGCTCGTGCTCGGCACCATGAGCCGCGCGCTCATGCTCATCGCCGAGATCCGCGACGAGGCCCACCGCTTCGCCATCACGGGCATGCGCGCCAAGCGCGCGAAGACCCGTCAGTCGAGCCGGCTCGAGGATCTCGAGGGGATCGGACCCAAGCGCCGCGCGAAGCTTCTCACGCATTTTGGCGGCATGAAGCAGCTTTCGAACGCCTCGGCCGAAGATATTGCGCGAGTCGACGGCATTTCCGCCGCGCTCGCGGCTAAAATCTATGCTCAGCTCCACGGGAGCCAGTAAAAAGCGACAAGGACCCGCACATGCCCAAACTCAAGCCCCCATTCAAGCTCAACGTCCCGATGCTCCTCACCTGGATGCGCATCGCGATGATTCCGCTCGTCATCGGCATCTTCTATCTTCCCGAAACGTGGATGACGATGGGGACGAAGAACGCGACCGCCATGCTGATGTTCGTCATCGCCGCCATCACCGACGCGCTTGACGGCTTCCTCGCCCGCCGCTATCAGGGCTGGGCCACGCCCATGGGCGCCTTCCTCGATCCCGTCGCCGACAAGCTCCTCGTGAGCGCCGCGCTCGTCGCCCTCGTGGGCCTCGACCGATGCGACATGCTCGTCGCCCTCGTCATCATCGGCCGCGAGATCACGGTCTCCGCCCTGCGCGAGTGGATGGCCAAGGTCGGCGCCTCGGGCGCCGTCAAGGTCAACTGGTTCGGCAAGATCAAGACCATTGCCCAGATGACCGCCATCCCGATGCTCCTCTGGTGGGATCCCGTCGTCGTTAGCACGAGCCTCCTGAGCGGCGAGCTCAACATCGCCTTCCTCGGCCGCGTCCTCATCATCGTCGCCGCCGTGCTCACCATCTATTCGATGTACGTCTACCTCATGGCCGCCCGCAAGGCTCTCACGGCTCCCGCGTCCGACGCACTCTGAGAACGACTCCCGAGACGAACCCGGAAGCGAATCCGGAAATCAAAAAAACGCCGCGGTCCGCGGCGTTTTTCATGTCCGCGGCGTACAAAATGAAAAAGGCCGGTTTCGTCGAAAACCGGCCTTTTCGTTCCCCCTTTTTCGGAGCGGCGCCTTACTGCCGCTGACGCAGGCGCCCCTGACAGGAGCCGCGTCTGACCGAAAAGACGACGAACCGCTTAGAGTCGGTCCGTCGATAGGGGTGAACTATACACAAGTTTTAGCGACTTGTCGAGCAAAGTTTACAAATTGTCGGCAATTCAAGACCCGTGATGCGAAGAGCCTGGGGTTTTCTGAGAATGGTGCGGGCAAAGCCCATGTGTTGCAGGAGAAAATCATTTGTCGACCATTCGGGCGAAGGATCGCGTCGACTGCCGCTCTTTTGTGTCGCGGAGGCCGCGCGGGCCTGCGGGAGTTGGCGGCCTGTACAATGAGCGCAAGAGCTCGTGACATCAACGACGGGCGTCATGGAGAAGAAGAGATAGCATGCAGACGATGTCGGAAGAGAAGACGGCCTCCGAGGGCCATGCAGAGGGAGAGGCCGGAACGAGGAGTGCGGAGCTTGTGAAGCGGGCTCGGCGGCAGCACGGCATCGAGGCCGTGCGCACGATCATCCGCTTTGCGATGGACCGCATGCGCGAGACTCAGCTTCAGGAGGTGGCGTCCTCGATGACGCTCACGACGCTCCTTTCGCTCGTTCCGCTCATCGCGGTCGCGATGTCGGCCTTTGCGCTCTTCCCGAGCTTCGCGGACTCGCGCCACGCGCTTGAGGAGGCGATCATTTCGGGCGTGCTGCCGCAGCAGTACACGGAGACGATTGTCACGTATCTGCGCAACTTCACGGACCACGCCTCGGGACTCGGCATCTTCGGTCTGGCGGGTCTGGCCGTGACGGCGCTTCTCCTGATTGACAAGTTCTTCGTGACGGTCAACCGCATCTATCAGGTGCGCCGCATGCGCCCCTGGGGACAGAGGGCGCTGCTCTACTGGGCGCTCATCACGCTCGGGCCCCTGGTGATCGCCTTCTCGCTCACCGTCTCGACGCAGGCGATCCGCTCCGCCTCGGAGGGCGTTGACGCGACGTCGGTCGAGTGGGGCATGGCCGTTCTGCAGTTTGCGATCCAGGTCGCCTCCTACACCTTCCTCTACAAGTTCGTGCCCAACTGCCACGTGCAGCTTTCGCACGCGGCCGTGGGCGGCGTCTCCGCTTCCTTCGCGGGACTCGCCGTGCGCGAGGCCTTCGGGCACTACGTCTCGGCGGGCACGCTCACGTCGATCTACGGCGCGTTCGTGGCCTTCCCCGTGCTCCTGCTCTGGTTCTACGTCTCCTGGCTCATCGTCTTCGGCGGCGCAGCCATCACGGCGACGATCCCGCTTCTCACTTCGGGGCGCTTCGCCGACAGCTACAAGCGCGGCAATGACTTCCTTACGGGCGTCGCGCTCCTGAAGACGCTCTGGCGCCATCGCCGCGAGGGCGAGACCTCGGTGGGCATCACGACGCTCGCCGACGAGGTCGACAGCTACCCGCAGGCCGCCCGCCGCATTCTGCTCAGGCTCGCCGAAAAGGGTTACTGCGTCGAGATCATGAGCGAGAAGCCCAAGAGTCACAGCGACTGGGCGCTTCTGTGCGATCCGTCCGCCAAGAGCCTCAGGGACGCCTGCACGGCGCTTCTCGTCGACGGCACCAACCATCTCACTAGTCCCAAGCGCGCCTTGTCGTCCCGAGATGAAGGGATGCTCTTTGACTGGTACCGCGGCTTCATGTCCGCCGAAATGCTCGCGAAGCCCCTAGACGAGGTCTTCACCATCGACGAGGAGCCGCAGGACGTTCAGGCGGAACAGACCGCCCGTCCCGCCTGACGGGGACCTGCAGGCAGACTGCCCTCATGGGCGGCTCGTCGTCGGTGCGGGCGGCGCCGGCATGGTTGCCGCCGCGACGGCCGTCGACAACGGCGCGACCGTGATCGTCCTTGAGAAGATGGTCATGCTCGGCGGCAACACCGCCCGCTCCGAAGGCAACATGTCCGCCATGGACCCCGAACCCGAAAAGCTTCTGCCGATGACGCAGGCCGTGCGCGACATCATCGCCAAGTACACGAACCCGAAGCCGAGCTTCAGAAGACGGTTCTCAAGCAGCTCGCAGAGCGGCAAGAAGTACATCTTCGACTCTCCCGAGCTCTTTGCGCTTCAGACGATCGTCGGCGGCAACTGCAAGAACGACGCCAAGCTCGTTCTCACGATGACCCGCAACGCCACGGCCGCCATGAAGTGGCTTGACGTCCAGTCCGACATGACGTGGTTCCACGTGCCGCGCAGCTGGGTCGATGTCGGCATTGGCGGCCTTTATCCGCGCGGGCAGTGGCCGTGTCAGGCCGACGGCAAGACGCCGATCTCCACGTACGACGCCTACATCCGTCCGCTCGCCGCCAAGGTCGAGGCCGCAGGCAACCCGATCTACAAGAACATGAAGGTCGTGAGCGTCGAGCGTGACGCCTCCGGCCGCGTCACGGGCGTGAAGGCCCTCGACCGCAAGGGCGTCGAGCGCGTCTTCTCCGGCCGCAGCGTGGTCCTCGCCGCAGGCGGCTACGGCGCCAACCTGCAGATGGTCAAGAAGTACAACGACATCTCCGTCACTGTGACCTCAAACTCTCCGGCTACCACCGGCGAAGTGCTTGAGGAAGCCGTCGCCGCAGGCGCCGGCCTCACGGGCATGGAGTGGATCCAGATCCATCCGCACGGCAACCCGAAGAACGGCGAGCTTGAGTCCACCATCGCCGCCCGTCCGTCCGACACGCCGTACGTTAACTGCGACGGCTTGCGCTTCGTCGACGAAACGGGTCGCCGCGACGAGATCTCCTACGGCATCCTGAAGCAGACCGGTCAGGTTGCCTTCTCGATCTACGACCAACGCACGATCGAGGAGAAGAAGATCGAGTCCGCCATCGCCCACGGCTATGCCTTCAAGGCCGACACGCTTGAAGACCTTGCCCGCCAGGCCGGCATCGACTGGAAGAACTTCGAGAAGACCATGAAGGCCTACAACGAGGCCTCCGTGTCCCAGAATACGAAGTCTCTCCCCGTGCCGAAGATCCTCATCGGCAATCCGGTCGTGAAGGCGCCGTTCTACGCCGTGCCGATCACGACGACCATCCACCACACGATGGGCGGTCTTCGCATCAACGAGAAGACCCAGATCCTCGACAAGAACGGCAACGTGATCCCGGGCCTCTACGCCGCATGTGAGATCACGGGCGGCATCCACGGCGGCAACCGCCTCGGTCGCAACGCCCTGACCGACCTTCTGGTCTTCGGCCACATCGCCGGCCAGGAAGTCGCCCAAAAACAGTAAGGCCGATTGAGAGCCGTGCCGTCCGTCCCTCGCGGGCGGCACAACAAAAGAAGAAAAGGGCGCCCGCAGCGCGAAAACGCTGCAGGCGCCCTTCTTCTTTTGGCTGTTCTCCGCGCAGCTGTCCGCGGGGGCGGGCTTGCAGAGGATCTTCAGCCTCAGGCCTTTGCGGGGCGGGCCGAGGCGAGGATCGCGGCGATCTGGGCGGGCGTGATGTTCTTGTGCTCGCCGAGCTTCCAGTTGCGTTCCTCGAAGCGGCGGACGATCTCGCGTTCGACGTCTTCACCGACGCCTGCCTCGTCAAGGCGGGTCGGCAGACCGAGGGAGGCGAAGAAGGCCTCGAGCCTCACGATGGTTTCGAGGGCGCGCTCGCGGTCGGTGCCGTAATGCACGTCGAAGACGCGTTCGCCCATCTGCACGAGCTTGGCTTCCTTCGTGTCGATGAGGACGCGAAGGAGAGCGGGGAAGACGATGGCGAGCGTGGCGCCGTGGGCCATGCCCGTGAGGGCGGTGATTCCGTGGCCGATGGCGTGGGTGGCCCAGTCCTGATTCACGCCCATGCAGATCATGTCGTTGAGGCCGAGCGTAGCCGTGAGCATGTAGTCGGCGAGCACGTCGTAGTCGGGTTCGGGCGTACGCAGCGCGGGCGCGATGTCGACGAGCGTGAGAAGGAGCCCTTCGGCCCAGCGGTCCATCGGACGGGACTGGCCGGGTTCGGTCATGTACTGCTCGAGCACGTGCGCGGTGATGTCGGCGAGGGACGCGGCGACCTGGGCGGCGCCGAGCGAGCGGCAGCACTCGGGGTCGAGAATCGAGAAGCGCGGATTTTCAGGCGCGACGAAGGCAAGCTTCTCCTTCGTCTCAAGGCGGGAGATGACGCTGTTGGCGTTCATTTCGGAGCCCGTGGCCGGGAGCGTCATGACGCTCGCGTAGGGAATGCAGCGGGCGGGACGGCGGGAGAGGACGATGTCCCAGGCGTCGCGCGTTTCGCCCTCGGTGAGGGCGCAGGCAACGAGCTTGGAACCGTCGAGCACGGAGCCGCCGCCCACGGCGAGGATGAAGCCCGCCTTCTGTTCGCGGCCGAATTCGATGCACTTCCTGAGGGTTTCGACCTTGGGGTTGGCCTCGATGCCCCAGAATTCGACGTGGTCGATGCCGGCGAGCGCGGCCTTGACTTGGTCGTAGACGCCGTTGCGCTTCACGGAGCCGCCGCCGAAGGTGACGAGGACGCGCACGCCCTCGGGGATGTGGCGGGTGAGGGAGGCGATTTCGCCGCGGCCGAAAATGAGTCGGGTCGGATTGTAATACTCGAAGTTCTGCATGAGGGAGCCTTGAAAAAAGTGGTTTTGCTGACAGTATACGGAGCCGGGCCGCGGGTGGAAAGGCGCGTTTTCGCTCAATGCAGAAGGGGGAGGTCCGCGATGCGGGCCTCCCCCTTGGGTTCGTGTCGATTCGTCGGGGACGAAGGATCCGTTACTGGACCTTGGCGTTCTTGACGAGTTCGCCGAAGTGCTGGTTGACGCGCTGGTTCGTGAGCGCGTTGACGAGCGCGGGCTTCTGAGCCTCGAAGGTCGGGAAGAGCTGGGCCGGACGCTTGGCGTCAAGCTTCACGACGTGGAAGCCGAACTGCGTGCGCACGGGTTCCTTGCTGACCGTGCCTTCCTTCATGCCGGCGAAGGCGTTGCCGAAGGTCGGAACGAATGAGCGGGGAACGACCCAGCCGAGCTGGCCGCCGCGATCCTTGTTGCCGCGGTCTTCGGAGAATTCCTTGGCGAGCTTGTCGAAGTCGGCGCCCTTGTTGAGGCGGCTGATGATGTTCTTGGCCTGGTCTTCGGTCTTGACGAGGATGTGGCGGACCTGGTATTCGGTCGGGCCGTAGGCGGCCTTTTCAGCCTCGTAGGCCTTGCGGACGTCTTCGTCCTTGACCGGGTTTTTCTTGGCCCAGTCGCGCAGGACGGCGTTGATGAGGACCTGGTTGCGGGCGGCTTCGATGGCCTGCTTGACGTCGGAGTTGCGGTCAAGCTTGGCCTTCTTGGCTTCCTGAAGCAGGACGGTCTGCTGCGTGAGGACGTTCTTCACCTGGCGCTCAAGTTCGGCGCCTGCGGGCTGGCCCTGAGCGACGGCGCTGTCGTAGAGTGCCTTCTGCTGGGCAACGCTGACGGTTTCACCGTTGACCTTGAAGGCCTGAAGTTCAGCGTTGGCCGCGCCGGCGGCCATCATGGCAACCATGCCGAGAACCAAAAGTTTCTTTTCCATTTCTTTCTTCCTTTACTGCCGCAGGTGTTCGGCGCTTCCCGGCACCGTACGCCGCTATCAGGTTGTTAGTCATTGCACCCGAAATTATAAGGGGTTCGGGCGTCATGCAGGTCAATTCTGCCTAGTGACGGCGTGTTTGGTCATGAACACGCCGATGCCAATTGTAAAGACTAGTGTCAGGCCCATCAGGCCGAAGAGCTTGAAGTTGACCCAGGTGTCGGTCGAACAGAGGTAGGCGACGAGGAGGTTGACGACGCCCATGGCCGCGAAGAAGCCGATCCACATGTTCTGGAGCGTCCCCCAGGCGTGGCCGGGCATTTCGATCTCGGCCTTGGAGAGAAGCATGCGGATGAAGTTTCGGCCCGCGAAGTTGCCGTAGACGAGGATGCCGCCGAAGATCCAGTAGAGGATCGTGGGCTTCCACTTGATGAACATCTCGTTGCGAAGATAGAGCGTGAGGCTGCCGAAGACGACGATGACGGCGAGGCTGATCCAGAGCATCGGCTCGACCTTGCGGCCGCGCAGCATGAGCCAGCCCACCTGCAGGAAGGTGGCGGCGATGGCGACGACGGTGGCGATGAAGACCGGAGCGGTCATGGCGGTGAGGCCCTCGCCCATAAAGCGCTCGGCAAGCGCGATGGCGGCGTCGGGCTGGCCCTCGGCGATCTTGAAGGCCGCGAAGAAGAGGATGACGGGGAAGAGGTCGAAGAGAAGTTTCATCGTAAGGAGGTTCATGTGGAGCGGGATCCTGAAATTTTAGCGAAATTGGCAGTTGATGTTTCAGGGGGAGGCCCTGGGGCCGAAGGCTTGGTAACATTTCGAACATTGTTCAGGTGCTTCGAAACGTTTTCGTCACCTGGGACAGGTATCGTTGTGCAGTCGGGGGCTCCCGGCCGTCAGGGGACGGTTTGTGACGCGCTCCCGCAACACGATATGAACAACGGACTTTCGTTATGCAATTTGCAAGAAAAATAGTGCTGCTTTCCGCCGTCGTGATGATGGGCGCCGCAGGAGGCGCGGCAGCCAAGGAGAATGATTTGACGAACGCAACCAAACCCGTTTCCGTCGTGACCGTCGAGGGCATGACCGAGTACAGGCTCCCGAACGGCCTGCGCGTCGTGCTCTATCCCGACATGAGCAAGCCGACCGCCACGGTCAACATGACCTATCTCGTGGGCTCGCGTCACGAGAACTACGGCGAGACCGGCATGGCCCACCTTCTCGAACACCTGATGTTCAAGGGGTCGAAAAACTATCCAAATCCGACCGCCGAGTTCACGAAGCGCGGCTTCCGCATGAACGGCTCGACGTGGCTCGACCGCACGAACTACCACGTCTCCTTCACGGCCTCGGACGACAACATGAAGTGGGCGCTCGGCTGGCAGGCCGACGCCATGATCAACTCGTTCATCGCCCGCAAGGACCTCGACACCGAGATGACCGTCGTGCGCAACGAGTATGAAATGGGCGAGAACCGTCCGACGAGCGTGCTCCTCAAGCGCATGCAGTCCGTGCTCTTCGACTGGCACAGCTACGGCCGCAGCACGATCGGCGCCCGAAGCGACATCGAGAACGTCGAGATCGAGAACCTCCAGGCCTTCTACCGCCGCTACTACCAGCCCGACAACGCCGTGCTGACGGTTTCGGGCAGGTTCGACACGGACGAGGTGCTTGGCTGGATCGCCGAGCTCTTCGGCCCGATCGCCAAGCCCGAGCGCGTGCTTCCTAAGGAGTGGACGGTCGAGCCCGCCGCCGACGGCGAGCGCGAGTTCACGGTCCGCCGTCCCGGCGAGACGCAGATGCTCATGATCGGCTACCGCCTGCCCGCCGCCCTGCATCCCGACTGGGAGCCTGCGGCCATGGCCACGTCGATCCTTTCCGACGCCCCGACGGGGCGCCTCTACAAGGAGCTCGTCGAGACGGGCCTTGCCACGCAGGTCTTCGGCTGGACGATTCCGGGCGCCCAGCCCGGCTTCGTGGTCTTCGGCGCCCAGGTCAAGAAGGGCGAGGACCTCGGTCCGGTCCGCGCGAAGATGGTCGACGTGATCGAAAACTCCTTTGCCAGGACGCCCGTGACCGATCAGGAGCTTGAACGCCAGAAGGCCGAGCAGGCCACGATGTTCGAGCGCCAGATCAGCGATCCCGAAGCATTCGCCGTGGGCCTTTCCGACTACATCGCGCTCGGCGACTGGCGCGTGTTTTTCGCCGACCGCGATGCGATCGCGCAGGTGAAGACCGCCGAGGTCGACAAGGCCGCCGCCCGCTACTTCGTGCGCGACAACCGCGTCGTCGGCAGCTACATCCCGACGGACGAGCTCAAGCGCGCCGACATCACGGCCGCGCCCTCCGTCGACGAGTACCTCAAGGGCTTCAAGTTCCGTCAGGAAGGCCGCACGGCCGAAGCCTTCGACGTCGATCAGGACAACATCAACGCCCGCACGCAGTTCGTCGAGGCGGGCGGCGTGAAGATGGCGCTGCTGCCGAAGAAGACGCTCGGCGAGACCGTCGTCGTGCAGATGAGGTTCCTCAACGGCAACTTGAAGACGGGCGCCAACGCCGCCGTCTCGATGCTCTCGACCGCCATGCTCTCGCGCGGCACGTCCACGATGACGCGCGACGAGATCGACGACGCCTTCACGCAGCTGCGCATGGAGGGGTCGCCCTTTGCGTTCACGACCGACCGCGAGCATCTCTCGGCCGCCGTGGGCCTTGCGGGCAGCATCCTCACGGACGCCGCCTTCCCTGAAAAGGAATTCGAGACCCTGAAGCGCCAGACCCTCGTCGGCCTGCGCGCCAAGTCGGACGATCCGGGCACTAAGGCCCGCGACGCCCTCACGGAGCACTTCAACACCTATCCGAAGGGCGACGCCCGCCGCACGGAGACGAGCGCCGAGCTCATCGCCGAGGTCGAGGCCCTCACGCTTGACGACGTGCGCAACTACTGGCGCAACGTCTTCGGCACGGGTCGCGGCTACATCGCCGTCGTCGGCGACTTCGATCCCGAAGCGGTTGCGGGCGACCTGCGCCGCGCCGTCGTCGGCCGCAAGCTCTCCACCGTCGTCTACGAGCGTCCCGTGCACGAGTTCAAGCCCGTTGCATCGGCCCGCATCGTCATCGACACGCCTGAAAAGGAAAACGGCACGCTGATGGCCCGCGTCGACCTGCCGGCCAACGTGGCCGACGCCGATGCCGCGGCCCTCGTCACGGCCGACTGGATCCTCGGCGGCTCCACGGGTCTCTCGAACCGCATCGTGACCCGTCTGCGCCAGAAGGAGGGCCTCTCCTACGGCGCCGGCAGCGGCATCACGCTCCCGCGCTTCGGCAACCGCGGCCATTGGTCCGTCGGTGCGATCGTCGCTCCGCAGAACGTCAGGCAGGCTGAGGCCAGCCTGCGCGACGAGCTCGCCCGCGCCGTCAAGGACGGCATCACCGAGCAGGAGCTCGCCGAAGCCAAGCGCGGCCTGATCGAGTACCGTGCGGTGAACCGCGCCCAGGACGGCACGCTCGCGGGCAGCTGGATCAACTTCATGGAATCCGGCCGCGACTGGTCCTTCTCGAAGGACATGGAAGTCGCCATCGAGAAGCTCACGGTCAAGGACGTCAACGCCGCGATCCGCCGCATTGCGGATCCCTCGAAGATGACCTTCGTGCTCGCCGCCGACCTTGCGAAGGCCAGGGAAGCGGGCAAGGACTTCTCCAAGCAGTAATCTGCTGAAGCTCCCTGCCGGGCCAGACGGCATCAGGCGCCCCGCCGCTCCGACGCGAGCAGCGGGGCGCTGTCGTTTCTGAACGCCCCTCGCAGGCATAAAATGTCGGATTGTTCAGCTAAATCCGCCAGGAACCCTCGCCTCGGTGAGGCGGGGAGGAATGGCGGAAAAGACGGCGAAATGCGAGGCATACGTTAAAAGAGGAAGCCTCATATAATCAAATTTCCATACCGTTCCTTCCTCTGTCACGAATGATCCGCGCCATCCGCATTCGACTCTATCCGACGCCCGACCAAAAGAAATATCTGGCCGGTCTTTTCGGTGCCGTGCGGTTCTGCTACAACAAGGCGCTGTATCTCAAGACGCATTTCTACAAGGTGAAGGGCGTCAATCTTCACCCGATTCACGACCTCAAGAAGCTCATCGCCATTGCGAAGAAGTCGAAGAAGTACGCCTGGCTGGCGGAATACGACTGCATGGCATTGCAGGAATCAGTTCGCAATCTGAACAAAGCCTATGGGCGCTTCTTCAAGAAGGAAGCCGGATATCCGCGCTTCAAGTCCCGACGCGGCGAACAGTCCAGCTACCATTGCACCGGCGTTTCGGCAGGCGACGACTTCGTCAAGGTGCCGAAGATGAAGAAGATCAAGGCCGTCATGCATCGGAAGATCGAAGGCAAGGTCAAGAGCATCACGCTCTCGATGGATGCCTGCGGCGACTACTGGGCTTCCGTTCTCTACGAGGACGGCCTCCCCGAAGCCGTACCTGCGACATGCGTTCGCCAGACCAAGACGGTAGGCGTCGACGTCGGCATTGAGACCTTCGGCACATGCTCCGACGGTGAAAAGATCAAGTCTCCCAAAGCTCTCAAGAGAGCCGAAAAGAAGCTCAAGAAGGCGCAACGCGCCTTCTCAAGAAAGCAGAAAGGTAGCAAGAATCGTGAAAAGGCCCGCAAGCGTCTGGCAAAACTGCACCGCAAGGTGAAGCGCCGCCGCAGCGACTTCCTTCACAAGACATCTCGACGATTGGTGAACGATAACCAAGCGCTGATTTTCGAGACTTTGAAAATTCAAGGCATGATGAAGAATCACCATCTCGCAAAGGCGATTGCCGATGCAGGATGGGCTGAATTCATGCGCCAGTGCGAATACAAGGCGAAGCATGAAGGCAGAATCTTTGCAAAGATCGGCACCTTCTTTCCGTCTTCGAAGACATGTTCCACCTGCGGTCACAAGCTCAAGGAATTGAGCCTTGCAACACGCAGCTGGACGTGTCCGCATTGCGGCGCTCATCATGACCGAGACATAAACGCCTCTCTGAATATCAAACAGGAAGGCATAAGAATGTTGAAGGCGGCTGGGCTGACCGTCTTGCGCTCGTAACGTCACGAGCCGAAGCCTGTGGAGACATGTAAGACCCGAACGATCGTCCAGGCGGTGTTGAAGAAGCAGGAAGCCTCGCCCGATTTGTTGGCAAATCGGACGGGGAGCAGTCACGATTATTCGAGGAGACAACTCATGCAGACCGCACCCAATATCGTCCACGGCGACTGGAAGACCTATCAGCACGAGGCCGAGCGCGTGCGCGCCATGGTCTTCATCGCGGAGCAGAAGGTGCCCCGCGAGCTGGAGTTCGACGAGGACGACAAGACGGCCGAGCACTTCATTTCGTTCGACGCAAGGCACATGGTCACGGGCTGCGCAAGGCTGCTCGACAACGGTCGCATCGGCCGCGTCGCGGTACTCCGTCCCTTCCGCGGCCGCGGCATCGGCGAGGCCGTGATGAAGACTGTCCTCGAGCGCGCGAAGGCGCGCGGCATGAAGGACGTGCACCTCGCCGCACAGGTGCAGGCCATGCCGTTCTATGAGCGCCTCGGCTTCGAGCCCTTCGGCGACGAGTTCGACGAGGCAGGAATCCCGCACCGCATGATGCGCCTCGTTTTCTGAGGGGTGAGGAAAGCTTCTTGCGTGTCATGCAACTTTTGCTTTTAGGATCAAGCCGCGGCGTCCTTCCTGTCCGGAGGGGCGCCGTTTCGCATGCGTGAAAATGAAGCGGCCCGCCTTCGCAGTGGAAGACGGGCCGTGGACTCAGCAGGTCTCAGGTGCGGGTCACTTCAGGCCGAAGATGAGCTCGGCGATCTGAACGGCGTTCGTCGCGGCGCCCTTGCGGACCTGGTCGGCGCAGCAGAAGAGCGTGAGCGAGCGGTTGAAGGACGCGGCGTCGGCGGAAAGGTCGCGGCGCACGCGGCCGACGTAGACGAGGTCTTGGTCGCTCGTAAGGAGCGGCATCGGGTACTGGCCGTTGTTCGGATCGTCGCAGAGGACGACGCCGGGAGCTTCGGCGAGGAGCTCGCGGGCCTTGTCGGGCGTGATGTCGTTCTCGAACTCAAGGGTGATGGCCTCGGAGTGGGAGCGGATGATGGGCACGCGCACGCAGGTGCAGGCGAAGCGGATGGTCTCGTCGTGGAGCATCTTGCGGCCTTCGTTCTGCATCTTCATCTCTTCCGAGGAGTAGCCCATTTCGTTGAAGCCGCCGATCTGCGGGATCAGGTTGTAGGCGATCGGATAGGGGAAGCAGGAGCCTTCGGCGCGCTGGCCGTTGGCGGCCTTGACTTCGGCCTCAAGGGCGTCGATGCCGGCCTTGCCTGCGCCGGAGACGGCCTGATAGGTCGAGACGACCATGCGGCGGATGCGGGCGTGGCGGTGAAGCGAGTTGACGGCGGTGAGGCCGATGATGGTCGCGCAGTTCGGGTTTGCGATGAGGCCCTTGGAGAGCTTCACGTCCTCGGGGTTCACTTCGGGGATGACGAGCGGAACATCGGGATCAAGGCGGAAGGCGCTGGAGTTGTCCACGACGTGGATGCCCATCTTCGCGGCTTCGGGCAGGAACTGTTTGGCGACGGGATTGTCGGCGGCGCCGAGCAGGAGGTCAAGGCCCTTGAAGGCCTCGAGGCTGGCTTCCTGAACGACGATGTCCTGGCCCTCGTAGTTGATCACCTTGCCTGCGGAGCGGGCGGAGCCGAAGAGGCGGAGTTCGGAGATGGGGAACTTGCGTTCGGCGAGGACGATTCGCATCTGTTCGCCGACGGCGCCCGTGGCGCCGAGAATGCCGACTTTGTAGCTGGCCATGATGATTGTCTCCTGTCAAGCGTTCTGAGCCTGCTGGGCCCTGACTTCTTTGGCTTCAGCGGCAAAGGTTTCGTAAAGGGCGGCGACGGCGCGGTTGAAGTCCTTGTTTTCGACGCCGACGATGATGTTGAGCTCGGCGCTTCCCTGGGCGATCATGCGGACGTTGATGCCGGCCTTGCCGAGGGCGGCGAAGAGACGGCCCGAGGTGCCGGGGCGGGAGTTCATGTTGCGGCCCACCGTCGCGATCAGCGCGAAGGGTTCGGTGAGGCGGATGGAGTCGGGCTTCATTGCCTCCTGGATGCGGGCGATGATCTCGTAGACGTTCTGCTTCACGTCGGCCTTGGCGACCACGACGGAGAAGCTGTCGATGCCGGAAGGCAGATGCTCGACCGAGACGTTGTAGGACTCGAGGATGGAGAGCACCTCGCGCACGAAGCCAACGCGGTTGGACATGTTCTTCTTCGAGATTTCGATGGAGACGAAGTCCTTCTTGCCTGCAATGCCGGTGACGAGCGGAGCCGTCGGGTCGGCGGGGATCTTGTCGCGCACGATCGTGCCCAGATCCTGCGGGCGGTTGGTGTTGAGGACCTGAATCGGAATGTTCCTCTCGCGCAGTGGGAAGACGGCGTCTTCGTGAAGCACGCTCGCGCCCATGTAGGAGAGCTCGCGCAGCTCGGAGAAGGTGATCTGTTCGATGTTGCGGGGATTTTCGACGATGCGCGGGTCGGCCATCAGGAAGCCGGAGACGTCGGTCCAATTCTCATAGAGGTCGGCCTGGATGCAGCGGGCGAGGATGGAGCCCGAGATGTCGGAGCCGCCGCGGCTCATGACGCGGACGTGGCCGTCGGGAAGCCGGCCGTAGAAGCCGGGCATCACGAAGCGGTCGTGCTTCTTGAGGATTTCCTTGAGGCGTTCGGTGGTTTCGTTGAAGTTGAAGGTGCCGTCGAAGTTGATGCAGACAACGTCGGTGGCGTCGACAAAGGGGAACCCGAGGTAGTCTGCCATCAGGCGGGAGGTGAAGTACTCGCCGCGGCTGACGATTTCGTCGACGGACATTTCGGGAAGGCTGTCGCGCATCTTCGCGAGATCGGTCTCGATGTCGACCTTCAGGCCGAGCTCGTCGCGAATGCTGCGGAAGCGGTCGGCGATCATGTTGAAGAGCGGCAGATAGTCGACGTGATAGGTCACGTGGGCCTGGCAGAGATAGAGCAGGTCGGTGATCTTGTTGTCACCCTTGAAGCGCTTGCCGGAGGCCGAGGAGACGACGAATCGTCGGGACGGATCGGCCTCGATGATGGCCTTGACTTTCTTGAATTGTTCGGCGTCGGCGACGCTCGAGCCGCCGAATTTGGTGATTTTGATCATGTTGGATTACTCCGTGGCCTGAGGTTCAAAGGCAAGGAAGGACTGCTTTTGACGCGCGATCTCGATGAGCTCGGCGAGGGGGCGTCCCGGAAGGACTTCGTCCGGGAAGTGGCCTGTGCCGCAGAGCAGGGCGGGGTCGTACGTCAGGGGGCGGTCGAGAACCGGCCTGCCGGTCTCTCCGCGTCCGAGGGAAATCAGGTCCTGAATCATGGCGTCGGCCGTGGGCCTGCCGCCCGCGCCCTGCCCGACGATCGAGAGGGCGCCCACCACGTCGCCGGTGATGCGGCCGTAATTCAGGTTGTCGTGAACGTGTGCGGCGATTTCGTCCTGGGAAAGAAGCACCGGCACGATGCCGACGGCGTAGCGATCGCCGCGCCTTTCGCTGAGCATCATGAGGCGGAGGCTGCGGCCACGCTCGCGGGCCGCGGCGATGATGCCTCTCGTCACGCCCACGATGCCCGCCGTCGGAATATCGCTCACGACGGGGGTGCGGTAGGCAAGCGAGGCGGAGATGATCGCCTTGTTGCGGACGTCGGCGCCCGTGATGTCGGCCGTCGGGTCGGCTTCGGCGTAGCCGAGGGCCTGGGCGCGTGCGAGCGCCTCCTCGAAGGAGAGGCCGCTCCTCTCCATGTGGTCGAGCATGTAGTTGCAGGTGCCGTTGAGGATGCCCGAGACGTCGGAGACCTCGTTGAAGCGGGCGGTCTTCTTGATCATCTCGACCCAGTGCATGCCGCCTCCACAGCTCGCTTCGAAGAGAAGCGAGACGTTGTTGGCGCGGGCAAGCTCGGCGAGTCCCTTGAGATCGGCGGCCACGGCGGCCTTGTTGGATGTGACGACGTGCTTGCCGGCCGCAAGCGCGGCGCGGATGTAGGAGAGGGCGGGGTCGCGGCCCGGGAGAGCCTCGACGATGCACGTGACCTCGGGGTCGTTCAGCACGGCCTCGAACGAGTCGGTCATCAGGGGGCCGTCCGCGTGGCCGGGTCGCCGCAGAATGTGCCTGATCCTGATCCCGCAGTCACGCTCGTCCAGAAGTTCGGCCACGGTGCGGCCGACGGTTCCGTATCCAAGCAGTCCGATGTTCAATTGGGGCTCCGTTTTCGTGAAGGGCGATTCGCTCACGCTTCAGGATTGAAGCCTGAGCGGAAAACACCACTTATGCATCATATCGGATTATTCTGCCAACGTCTTCGGGCGCATGTCTTAGGTGAAATGCCCTAGAAGGCTTTAGCCTTGAGGTGAAACGCGGTTTTTTTGCAGGCTTTGTGCCACAATGAACCGATTGTTCCCAAATTTCGGAGAAGTTCCTCCATGATCTACCACAGCACGAGAAGCCTTGAAAACGGCGTGAATGCCCGCGAAGCCCTGCTCAAGGGCCTGTGCGACGACGGTGGCCTCTATGTGAGCGACGAGCTCCTCACCTGCGTCCTGACGCCCGACATGCTCAAGGGCCTCACGTACCGCGAGACGGCGCTGCGCGTCTTCTCGGTCCTGCTCTCCGACTTCACGAAGACCGAGCTCGCCGAGGGCATCGAGCGCGCCTATGCCGACAACTTCGCGAGCGTCGCCGTGACGCCCGTGACCCGCGTGGGCGACGAATTCCTGCTCGAGCTGCATCACGGTCCCACGTCCGCCTTCAAGGACGTCGCCCTGTGCATGCTGCCGCAGCTCATGAGCGCCGCGCTCAAGGACACGGGCCGCCGCGTCATGATCGCGACGGCGACCTCGGGCGACACGGGCAAGGCCGCCCTTTCGGGCTTCATGAACGTGCCCGGCATCGGCATCACGGTCTTCTATCCGCATGGCAAGGTGAGCGACATCCAGTACCTGCAGATGGCGACCCAGGAGGGTCGCAACGTCGCGGTCGCCGCCGTCGAGGGCAACTTCGACGACGTGCAGAGCACCGTCAAGAAGATCTTCGCCTCGGACCTCAGGCAGGAGCTCGCCGACGAAGGCGTGGAACTCTCCTCGGCCAACTCGATCAACATCGGCCGCCTCGTGCCCCAGGTCGTCTACTACTTCGACGCCTACCGCCAGCTCGTCGAGGCCAACGAGGTCGAACAGGGCGCCAAGGTCGACTTCTGCGTCCCGACGGGCAATTTCGGCGACGTGCTCGCGGGCTACTATGCGTACCGCATGGGCCTGCCCGTGCGCCACTTCATCGTGGCGAGCAACGCCAACAACGTGCTCACGGACTTCCTGACGACGGGCGTCTACGACCGCAACCGTCCGTTCGTGAAGACGATCACGCCGAGCATGGACATCCTGATCTCGAGCAACCTCGAGCGCATGCTCTACTACGCATCCGAGGGCGACACGGCGCTCATCGCCCGCCTCATGGAGAACCTCAGGAACGAGGGCGTCTTCAGGGTCGAGGGCGAGATGCTCGAGCGCATCCGCTCGCTCTTCAAGTGCGGCTGGGCCGACGACGCCGAAACCTCCGCGATGATCCGCGAGGCCTGGCGCAAGGACGGCCGCCTCGTCGACCCGCACACCGCCGTGGCCCTCAAGGTCGCCCGCGAGCGCGCCGACAGGTCGGTGCCGTGCGTGGTGCTCTCGACGGCGAGCCCCTTCAAGTTCTGCCGCGACGTCTACATCGCGCTCACTGGCAGGCCGCTTGAAGGCGATCCCGACGGCTTCGCATACATGGACGCGCTTTCCGGGCTCACGAGTGAAAAAGCCCCCGCGCCTCTTGCAGGGCTGCGCTCGATGCCCGTGCTCCACAAGGACGTCGTGCGTCCCGAGGGCATGGCCGACTTCATCCGCGCGACCGTCGCGCGCGCATTCTGACAGGGGAGGCCGCACATGAAAGTCACCGTCCGCGTTCCCGCCTCGACCTCGAACCTCGGTCCCGGCTACGATTCGCTCGGCATGGCCCTCTCGCTGCAGGCGAAGTTCACGTTCGAGCCCTCCGACGAGCTCGTGATCGAGGGCTGTCCCGAGGCCTACCGAAATGCCGACAACCTCGTCATGCAGGGCTTCCGCATGGTCTGCGAGAAGGCGGGCCGTCCCGTGCCCGCCGTGCATCTCGTGATCGACTCCGAGGTGCCCGTC
>ENA-OUQW01001970-OUQW01001970.1-human-gut-metagenome-genome-assembly--contig:-NODE-1970-length-18744-cov-5.389320_pt1 | contig 18744 bp, 19 predicted proteins | sample MGYA00248464_ERZ548849 | MGnify/ENA primary metagenome ERZ548849 (study PRJEB26491, sample SAMN04978193) | human gut metagenome | host: Homo sapiens | study: EMG produced TPA metagenomics assembly of... | reverse complement strand
CGGTCTGAATGTTATATACTTTTACATTTCTGTCGATCTTTCTCATAAATCCGGCCAGTGTTCTTCCTGGTCCGATCTCCACGAATGTATCCACGCCCTGGCGGATCATGTTTTCCACGCTCTGCTGCCAGCGCACAGAGGAAGAGATCTGTTTTTCCAGAAGTGCTTTTGTTTCAGATGAATGTTCCACATATTCTGCAGTCACATTGGTGACATAGGGGATCTGAAGTTCATGGAGTGTGATATCATCCAGAACTTTTCCCAGTTCTTTTCCTGCTGTGGCAAGCATTGCAGAGTGGAACGGACCGCTGACATTTAACGTGATCACCCTTCTTCCACCGGCTGCTTTCAGCTTTTCGGAAGCTTCAGAAACCGCTTCGCTAAGTCCTGTGATCACGATCTGGCCGGGACAGTTGTAGTTGGCAATACTTACGTCTGCAATGTCTGCAAGCACTTCTTCGATCTTCTCTGTTTCCATTCCCATAACTGCCGCCATGCTTCCCTGTCCTGCCGGAACTGCCTGTTCCATAAGGATTCCTCTTTTTCTGACGGTTGTAATGGCGTCCTTAAGATCCATGCCCCCGGCAGCCTCAATGGCACAGTACTCACCAAGGCTTAACCCTGCGGTTACATCTGGATGAAGTCCCATTTCCTCCACCACTTTTTCCATGGCAAGGCAGGTGGTGACCAGCGCAGCCTGTGTGTACTCAGTAAGATCAAGCTGGTCGTTTTCTTCAAAGCAGAGTGCTTTCATATCCAGATCCAGCCACTTACTGGCCGAATCAAAAACTTCTTTTGCAGTATCGTATTTCTCATAAAAATCTTTTCCCATTCCGGCTTTCTGTGCGCCCTGGCCTGGGAAGATGAATGCTGTTTTTCCCATTTTTTATTCCTCCACAAGAAAACTGTTCTTCTTTACAGCTTCTTTTGTCTCTGCCATCAGTCTTGCCATCAGGTCCTTGCAGGCCGGTACATCTTTTACCATTCCTGCGATCTGGCCGGACATGACGCTTCCTGTTTTTACATCGCCGTCTACAACTGCTTTTCGGAGACCTCCAAGGGTCAGCATTTCCAGTTCTTCAAAAGATGCTCCTGCTGCTTCTTTTTCCAGATATTCCTTTGTCATGGGATTTCTTAAGGTACGGACCGGATGTCCTGTGGTTCGGCCAGTTACTCTTGTATCGATATCTCTGGCTTTCAGAAGGAACTGTTTGTAATTTTCATGTACATTACATTCCTCTGTTGCCACAAAACGAGTTCCCATCTGTACGGCTTCCGCACCCAGCATAAAGGCTGCCGCGATTCCACGGCCGTCTGCAATTCCGCCTGCCGCGATCACCGGGATCTTTACTGCATCCACAACCTGTGGTACCAGCGCCATGGTAGTTGTCTCACCGATATGTCCGCCGGACTCAGTTCCCTCAGCAACCACCGCATCTGCACCGCAGCGCTCCATTCTTCTTGCAAGAGCTACAGATGCAACGACCGGGATCACTTTTACTCCGGCAGCTTTCCATTCTTCCATATATTTCTCCGGGCTTCCGGCGCCGGTTGTTACCACTTTGATGCCTTCTTCCACGACGATCTTCGCAACCTCATCGGCGCTTGGGCTCATCAGCATGATGTTTACACCGAAAGGCTTATCTGTCAGTTTTTTTGCTTCGCGGATCTGCTCACGTACCCATTCCGCCGGTGCGTTTGCTGCTGCGATCAGTCCCAGGCCGCCTGCCTCGGATACTGCTGCCGCAATGTGATGGTCTGCCACCCAGGCCATACCGCCCTGGATAATTGGATATTCGATACCAAGTAATTCTGTCACTCTTGTTTTCATTTTTTACCTCCGGGAAATTGAGTCAGGCGGATATTTGCAACCCGCTTTTCTTCTTGCTCATAGTTTCAACAGTCCGTTAATCGGGACTTTACTTTGTTTGCGTCTAATACTCGATCAGGCTCGCGCCATATGTCAGCCCGCCACCGAATCCTGCAAGAACCAGTTTGTCGCCCTTTTGCAGTTTTCCGCTTTTTTTTACCTCATCCAGAAGAATGAGAAGGCTTGCGGAAGACGTATTGCCGTATCTGTCCATGTTCATGGGAAATTTGGAAATGTCTTCGCCCAGCCGCCTTGCCGCGGAGCGGATGATCCGCTCATTTGCCTGGTGGAGAAGATAATAACGGATGTCCCCATAAGAAATCTTTTCTCTGTAAAGAAGGGTTTTTATAGCTTCCGGTACTTTGGACACTGCAAAGGTAAATACTTCTTTTCCATTCATCTGTATGTAGGTTTCTTTTGCTTTCGGGTCATTTTCGTAACAGATCTGATTTCTGCTCTGCAGGGTAAGTGCGCCGCCTTTTTTTCCAATGGAATGGGTTACCTGTGCATATCTGCCGCCCTCTTCTGCTCTCAGTACAACTGCTCCTGCGCCATCTCCGAAAAGAATACAGGTGCCACGGTCTGTCCAGTCCGTTAAACCGGACAGTTTTTCCGCACCGATCACAAGGGCATTCCGGTAAATCCCCTGAGCCAGGTATGCCTGTGCGGTGTTTAAGGCCAGAAGAGATCCTGTACAGGCTCCGTTCAGATCAAAGCAGGTGGCATTTTCCGCGCCGATCCGCTCCTGTACACCACATGCCACACAGGGCATGATCTCTGTGGGAGAAATGGTGGCCACAAGAATCAGGTCGATCTCTTCCACATCCATTCCTGCATCTTCCACTGCCCGCAATGCCGCCTGCGCTGCCATTGTCACAGTGTCTTCCTCTTCTTTTGCAATATGTCTCTGTACCACACCGGTTCTTTCCCTGATCCATTCATCACTGGTTTCCACCATTTTTGCCAGATCGTTGTTATCCCACACTCTGTCCGGTGCCCAGGAACCAGTTCCACATATTTTACCTGTCATATTTTTCTCCATGATATCTGTCGTCAAGCAGTCTGTATAAATCTGTACTGCTGTTCTCTGAATTATCTTTTATCTTAAAATATTTTGATTATCAAATTATATCATCATAAAAGTATTTGTCAAGAAGGAAATTTCTAACAGAATTCCGATCTGGTATTAATGAAATTTTGTGCTATGATAAGAATGTTGTATAGAAAGAGAGTGTGATAAGAAATGAAAAAAGATATATTCCTCCGGATTGTCTTCTATGCCGCCGGCCTTCTGATCCTGGCGCTGGGGATCATCCTTAACACCAAATCGGGTCTTGGTGTCTCCCCGATTATTTCTGTGGCCTACAGTATTGCCACCATTGGCGGATTTAACTTTGGTAATATTACTTTTCTTTTGTATTCCGCATTTGTTGTGGTTGAGATTGTTTTACATATCTTCCGGAATCAGAGATATTCCAGAGAAGCGGATGGTGCCATTGCTCCGGCAGCACACCGGGATTTGAAACTGGTACTTTTGATGGATCTTCTGCAGCTGCCCTTAAGCCTTGTATTCACACGTTTTATGAACCTTTTTTCCGCTCTGCTGCCAGCTCCGTCCGACAATATGTTATCCAGGCTTCTGATCCTTGCCGCCGGAATCATCCTTACCGGTATCGGTGCCGCAATGTCTCTGAACATGCGTATCATCCCCAATCCGGGAGACGGGATTGTACAGGCTATTTCCGACTGTGTTGGAAAATCTGTTGGCTTCACCAAGAACTGCTTTGACCTCTTTAATATCTGCCTTACTACTTTCATTGGTCTGATCTTCGCTCATAAGCTGATCGGTATCGGACTTGGAACTGTCATCGCCGTACTTGGCGTAGGACGCGTGATCGCAGTATTTAATCATCATTTTTTCTTTCTACTTCATCGCCCACTGCGCCAGACACACCGCACCGATCTGCACAAGCAGTATCACCGGTACGCCGACCGCAAATTTGGCCTTGCGTGTTTTGTGGTGAAAAAATCTCATACCTAAGATAGCTCCGGCACTGCCACCGATGACAGCGCTTAAGATCAGAGTCTTCTCCGGAATTCTCCACATATTGCGGCGGGCATTCTGCTTGTCGATACCGAAAAGCACAAAAGCCAGGATATTGACCGCAAGCAGATAATAATATATGTAATTGTTCATGTTTTTTCTCCTGATTCAGTGTCCTGTATTTTGGACTTTATAATTTTATGATCAGTACCGGTATCGGCGGATTATTGGGCCGGTTTGCATATTCCGACCGGATCACCAGATATTTATGCGGGTCCAGCTGACGGACAAATGCAAGCATCTCATCCCTCTCCTGAAATCCGGTATCCCCTCCACTGTAAATGCAAAGTGTCATAAGACCGCCTTTTTTCAGAAGTGTAAGGCCGCTTTCCACTGCCCGTTTGCTACTGTCCGCTCTGGTTGCCACCGAATGGTCTCCTCCTGGAAGATATCCCAGATTAAAGGTGATACAGGATACGGTTTCCATTTCTGCATAGGCAGCCATATTCTCATGGGAATCCAGGATCAGCCGATAATTCTCCGGGCAGTTGTCTTTTTTCAGGCGCTCTTCCGTGTGTTCCAGTGCCTGTTTCTGAATATCAAACGCAAGAACATGTCCCTTTTCTCCCGCAAGTCTACTTAACAGTGCAGTATCATTTCCGTTCCCCATGGTTGCATCAATACAGATATCTCCCGGCATGACCTGCTGCCGGATAAAGCTTTGCGTGTATGCGGTGATCTGAAGATTTTTCATAATTCATGATAATACGGGCAGATATCTTCATAATGTCCGTCCTTCATACGGAAACCCTTCGGGATCACCCCAAGCTGTGTAAATCCAAGTCTCTCATAAAGATGTCTTGCGTGGACATTGCAAGCCACAACCGCATTAAACTGAAGTACGCCAAAACCGTGCTCTTTTCCCTGTACCAGGCAGTCAGATACCAGCTTTCCTCCAATATGAAGGCCTCTGGAATCCCGGCTTACCGCATAGCTGGCATTGCAGATGTGACCGCATCTTCCGATGTTATTTGGATGAAGGATGTAAAGGCCGTAAACGTTTTCGCTCTCCTCATCCACGGCTGCCGCTGTATAAGTCTGCTCCGCAAAAAAAGCTTTTCCGGTTTCTTCATTCAGACATTCTTCCTGTGGAAAAGCCACACCATCTTCCACCACTTCATTCCAGATCCGGATCAGATCCGGAAGATCTTTTTCTTCATATTTTCTTACTGTAATATTCATAATGATTGTCTCCTCTATTTAAGTAATTCCACATTCCGCCCGTCTCTTTTAAGCACGCCTTCATCCGAAAGATTTTTGATCTCACGCATCATGGCACTTCGATCCACACTTAAGTACTGGGCCAGTGCGGTGTAGGACATGGGCAGTTTAAATTTTCCGGTGTTTTTCTCTGCAGCCAGAGAATGCAGATAGGCCATCAGTTTCTTCCTGGTGGAAGATCTGGAAAGCATATAGATCCGGTCCGTCTGCTGTCTGGAGCGAAGCGCCGTCATCTGCAGAAGATTGCTGACCATCTGGCTGTGATGATGACAGGCATTTTCGCAGCGCTTGATCACATGCTCATAATCAATAAACAGCACCTTCGTCACGGTAGTGGCACATACATAATAATGCTGGGAATCTGACGGAAGCAGAAACGGTTCGCCAAATACACTGTCCTTATTCAGTTCATCAATGACATACTCATTTCCATCTTCATCACAGCAGTAAAGCACCGCCCGTCCCTCCTGGATCAGCCCGATCTTTTTCATGGAGCTGGAATATTCCATAATGGTTTCTCCATTCTGAAAAACAGCCTCCCGGACTTTGAAACAGACACGCATTCTTTCCTGTTCTTCGGGCAAAATATCCGTAAATAAAGTAATGTGCTCCATGTTTTTCCTCCCTCGCACCAGCCAGATGAACCGTACATGTTTCTGATTTTATAACAGCACAGAAAAAATGTAAAGTCTGGAAAATTTTCCTGTTTTGTTGTATTTGCAACAGTTTTTATCCGCATAATCTGTTATATTTTTATCAAAATTAAGAATATGAACTTCACATAAAGGTTCTTTGTCTTTTTCATTTACTGTAGGGCGAAGACCAAAGTTTAAAACACCTTGATATTCTTTTCCATATATATTAACAATGACAGCATAAACTCCATATGGAATTTGGATTATATTTTTTTTGTACAAGAAATTCGCTGTTGGGAAATCAATCGTACGGCCAAGTTTTTTGCCCTCAATTATTTTTCCTTCAATATAAAAATTGTAGGAAAGCATTTTGTTTGCTTTTTCAACATCTCCTGTGCTTAATTTTTCACGGATTAACGAAGAGCTTACAATTTCATTATCGAGTTTAAACGGTTCAATTTTATTATAAATATACCCAAATCTTTGTTGGTTTATTTTCAACTTTTCGCACGTTCCGATTCTATTTTTGCCAAAATAATGATTAAACCCGGTTGTTATAAACTTGGGATGAAAATTATTTATTAAAATATTTTTAAGATAATCACAATAATCAAGGTTAAGAAAGTAGTTATTAAAATCATAGACAAAACAATAATCAACATTTAATCGTTCAATATGTTTTAAACGGGATTGAAAATCTAGTATATACTTTGGTTCTTGTTTGTTGATTATGCATCGAGGATGGTTTGTAAATGTCAGCAAAGCGCTTTTTATATTGTTTTCTTTTGCTCTTTTAACACAATTTTCAATAACTTTTTTATGCCCCGTATGAACGCCGTCAAAAAAACCGAGTGCAAGTGACAAATTTTCAAATTTTTTTTCTAATGCATTAAAATAATTATGAAATATTTCCAATCTTATTTAATCTCATCGTCAACTTCTAAAGCTTCCATATAATCGACAACTTCTTCAAATTCGTCGTCATCTTCAATAACTTCAAAAGTATATTCATCATTTTCTTCAACAAGTTTCATCAAAGCAACTTCGCCCTCTTCAATGTCATTTAAAGGAGACACAGGCTTTAAAAGTCCATATTCGTTTGAGTTATATTCAATAATATCAAGAAGTTCAAATTTTATTAGTTTGCCGTCTTCATCAAGAACTTCAATAATTTTATTGCGGATATCATCCTGGTTTTTGTTTGTTTCTTGATTATTGTCCATTTATTTGTTTCCTTTCCCATATTGATTTAAGTAACTTTCCAATATTAAACACGCACTTGTTTGGTCAACAAGCCCTTTGTTTTTTGAATATTTAACTTTCTTTTTTTTAAGGATATCCTCTGCTTGAGAGCTTGTCAACCGCTCATCTATAAAATCAATTATATAAGAATAATTATTAAAATGTTGTGCGAATTCTCTTACATATTTAACCATTTCTCCTTCATCCCCGTTCATATGACATGGAAGACCGAAAACTATTTTACTTACATTATTGTCTTGGGCTATTTGGATTATATCATTAACCGCATTTTCCGGGTTATTACTGTTTAACACCAAAAATTTTTGCGATGCAAACAGTTTTAAAGGGTCGCTTAGCGCAACACCTATACGTTTTGTGCCTATATCCAATGCCATTACTCTTGTTAAATCATTTTCCATTTTGTCTCAATTTCGTTTATTATTTGGTTTATTATATTGATATTTGCTTTATGTATCGATTCATTTTTCTTATTTTTAAGGAAAAAAATGTTTAATGTCTTTTTACTGTCGGTTAAATTATTTTCCATTTGTAAAAAATGTTGATAAATTGAAAGAGCTTGGATTTGAAATTACGCTTCATGATAAAATGCCGGATGTAGTGCTATATCGTGAGGACAAGAACTGGATTTATTTTGTTGAGTCAGTAACATCTGTAGGACCGATGGATCCGAAACGCATATTGGAAATTACAGAAATGACGAAAGATGTCACGACAGGAAAAATATTTGTAACAGCATTTTTGGATTTTAAGACATATAAAAGGTTTGCAGAGGAACTTGCATGGGAAACAGAGGTCTGGATTGCTGAAATGCCAGAGCATATGATACATTTAAATGGTGATCGATTTATGGGACCGAGATAGAATGAAAAATTTATATGGCAAAATCTAAAGTGTGATAAGTATTGGTTAAATTTATGGGGATTAGTATCGTTAAAGATGTTTGCTTCTTGAGAAAATTGTATATAAGTGTTATTATAAATATAAGATACTTAAAATAGTAATACTATAAAGTGATTATTCAACTTCTAATAAAGTATAAAAATGTATTTATGTTAAAAGTATATTGTAATAAATTTATATGAAATTGAAATAAGTCTATTATTCGTGCAGAGATGGAGAGAAAGAGTGGATTATATATTTTATATAATGGTGCATATGTATGCTGAGGATAAACTTAATGATAGTATATTAGCATTAAATAGTGAAAATTATGGGATTTTTGATAAGGAAATAGTTGAGCCATTAAAAAAAATTAATGGACAACAGTATTGTATTAAGAATATTCAAAAAGACTTCTCTATAGAAGAGTTGTGGAATTGGATTGATTATAAATTGTATGGAGATGCTTTGAAATTTCAAGATAATAACATTTATCATTTAGTTAAAGATAGTATGATGATAGAAAAATATTTGGTTTTTAATGAATTGCGTTATACTATTGAAGATATTAAAAAACCATTGTCATATTATCTTGAAAGGATGGGAGTATCGGAATGTCAAAAAGTAAATATTGAGATTTTGTTAGATTCAAATGCGGGAACGATATATGAAGGTGATGGGATACGTTATTATATGTATTCTAGGGAGTATGGAAAACATAACTTTCCTCATGTTCATGTCGACATTAGGAATGAGGTATCAGGTTCGTTTTCAATTATAGATGGAAAACAGTTATCCGATGGAAAAATTAAAGCAAAAGATAGAAAGAAAATTGAAAATAAAATAAATGAAAAAAGGAATGAGCTTATAAAATATTGGAATGAGCATACGGATGGATTAACTGTAGATTTGAATCAGGCATTTGACTTGATAAAGTATTAGAATTATTTAGGGGATAGAAATGGGTAGAGAAAATAAAGGTATAAGAATTTCATTTAATTCACCGGTTATTTTGATTTTTTCAATAGCGAGTCTTTTGGTTTTGGGGCTTGGTTATATGACCGGAGGTGTTTCAGACAGGTTATTATTTTGCGTATATAAATCGTCTTTGTCAGATCCTTTGACATATTTCAGATTTTTCGGTCATGTTCTTGGACATGCAAACTGGGAACATTTTATTAGTAATATTATGATGATTCTTGTTGTGGGTCCGCTTCTTGAAGAAAAGTATGGCTCGACAGATACACTGTTTGTCATATTGACGACAGCATTTGTCACCGGACTTATTCATTTTATATTTTTTCCAAATGTTGCTCTTTTAGGGGCGAGTGGTATTGTTTTTGCGTTTATATTGCTTGCAAGTATGACGAGTATAGAAGATGGCAGAATTCCGCTTACTTTTATTCTTGTCGCAGTTATCTATATAGGCGGTCAGATACGGGATGGAATTCTGGTAAAAGATGATGTATCAAATCTGACACATATAATCGGAGGAATTGTCGGTTCTGTATTTGGATTTGCTATGAATAAATACAGGGTGAGGAAATATTGAGATTAGCAAATCATGACATTGATAAATGATTACGGCAAAAATATTGAGATTACAATTATATCATTAAATAAAAATACAAATACCGACAGATATTGAGGTGGTAAAAGTGTTATTTAAGCATATAAAAATTCAAAGCCTTGACGATTTCTTTGTTCCGCTTAGCGGACGGAGTGAAAAAGGAATTTATTTTTATCGTTTTAACAAAACATCTGATAAAATAGATGAATTTATTTATAAATATTATAATGCGGCGAGAAAATCCGGTGTTGTAATTGACGGGAAGATAGGAAATCCGACTGAAAGTAATCTTTCGTATTATCAGGAGATTATGGGGAGGGATTTTCAGATGAGCATGGGATTTATTTCTGATGCTTTGAAAAAATGGCTGCCACGCATGAGGGCAATTCAGCGTGAAAATATTGCAGGGGCGATATATGATGTTCTTGACGGACTGCGAAGAAGCGGTAAGAATGAAAATATGCTTAAAAATGCGTATATTAAATTTATGTGCTGGCTTTATTATAAATTTGAGGGTGTCGTGGAGCAGATGAACGGTGAGAATATCCCAAAGATTTTTTTCGTGGGAGATATTGTCGGCTATGAATTTATGCTTATAAATATACTTGCTGATGCGGGATGCGATGTTGTTTTTGTGCAGCCACACGGAGATGTGTCTTATCTTAAGGTTGACGAAAATTTAGAAAAGTCTTTTGAGTATGTGGGAGAAAACGGTGCGGCAGAGCAAAATATGGTGAGAGAGTTTGCGGCAGATTTTAGTATAAAAAGTATGCTTGAAAACCATGATTTTAAGGCACAGAGAGAAAACGGTCAAGGAACGGTAAATTCGCAGGCAGAAGTACAGAGAGCGAAAAGTCATGGAACGATAAATTCACAGTCAGGAGTACAAGGAACAAACAGTTATGGAACGGTAAGTTCGCAGGCAGAAGTACAGAGAGCGAAAAGTCATGGAACGATAAAGTTGCAGTCAGGAGGACAGGAAACAAAAAGTCATGGAACGGGAGGTTCGCAAGTAGATGTGCAGAACATACAAAGACAAGAAAGTGGAATACCGCAGGCAGGAGGAAAGAGTACGAAATCTTTACAGAACAAAAAAAGTTTAAATATAAAAGTTCAGAGTACAGAAGCAGACAATATAAATAGTATGGCAGACAGAGGTGGTTCACAGCCAAAAATGTCGTATAAGGTTTCTACTCGTAATTGCACTAATGTCTGGATAGAGGGCAATGGGCTTGACGATTTTTTGCAGCCGGCAGGGGTCAGAAAAGACAGATTTAGGAAATTATATGAAAACGAAAGAAGAACAGAAAAAGTAAACAATGTAGAAAATGTACAGAATTTGCATAATATAAGAAATACAGAAAAAGTAAACAATGTAGAAAATGCACAGAATTTGCATAATATAAGAAATATAGAAAATAATCTGGGAAATGGGATGTTTTCTGCTGATAATGCACAGGGTTATGGGGCAGATAAAGATAAAATATTTTTAAACTGTTATGTAAGGATAAACGGTGTCTGGGACAAACTTACATATGAAAATGAACTTTATCAATTTTATCTTTCGCTTAAGGCTATGAAACGAAATGTTGTTGTCATTAGTGAGCTGATACCTAAGCCTGATGTTGATGAGATTGCAAAGATAAGGAGAGGAAATTACCGTGATGTTTTTCAGCTTGTAAAGGGACTTGAATTAAATATCAATTTTACCGAAAATCCGATAGTTAGTGAGTTTCTTATCAATTCTTTTGAGGATACTGTTTATGGAGAGGCGGACAGGCTTGGGACAGGTGCAAATATAAATAAAATTTTGAATAAAGCCGTATATCTTCTTTGTTTTATTAACAGATATCAGACGCAGTTTTTTAAGAATTTCAACTATGACAACATACCGTGTTTTATTTATATGGGTGGCTGCAATGATGAAAATGAAGCTATGTTTATGCATTTTCTTGCAAGGACACCGATTGATGTGCTTATTTTATGTCCAAACAGGGCAGAGAGATGCCGACTTGAGGATAATATTCTGTATGATATAAACTATGAGGAACAGCTTGCCATAGATAAATTTCCTATACAAAATTCGGGGCTGCACATAGGTACGGCGGCATACCATGCGGAGAGAGAGCTTGACACGCTTATGTATAACGATGATACCATATTCAGGGATAAACAGTATGATAAAGCACGGACTGTTTCATTGCAGACTATGGACAGGGAAATCAAGATTTTGTGGGAGACTGAGATTAAGTACAGACCGGGATTTTCGACTGTTGACGGTTCTGTAAATATTCCTGTTATCTTTTCTAAGTTTTCGGGTGTAAAAGACGGAAATGTCAGAGAATATATGATAATGTTAAAAAAGCTTATGACACCTGAAACGGTTGTTGTAGACAAAGTTCCTAATATTCTTTCGACAGATGCAAATCCGATTAAAGAATATGCTACAGAATTTTTTAAGAATGGCAGGCTGCACAGGGACAAGATAAAAAAAAGCAGGGCATACCGGTATGGTTTTCTGCGTGATGAGATGCAGGATTATATTCTTGACAAGCTGGAATTTTTGATAGCACAAAAATATATTAAGGGGACTTTTGAAAATGGAACTGAATATACTATAGTTTCAGTGGCTCTTAATCTGCCTAAGGAAGTGACAAGGCTTTTGCAGGCATTTGATTTTACTAAGAAAAATCCAAAACTTTTGTATATAAATACATCAGACGAGCTGATTTCCTTAGAAGATACGATTTATCTTACTTTTTTGCATTTGCTCGGTTTTGATGTTGCTTTATTTGTGCCTACGGGTTACAATATGGAAAAATATTTCAATTTGAAACTTATGGAAGAACATCAGCTCGGTGACTATATATATGATATTCAGATACCGGACTGGGAAAGTATTTCGTTAAGTTTGCACACATCATGGCGTGACAGGTTGTTCAGGCATGGTTGAGAAAATAAAAACAGATATTTATTTCTGAGCAGGCAGTTTGCAGAAGTTTGTGAAAACAGACTGTTAAAAAATAGATATTAACTAAACAAAAGTTTAAGATGAGAACTAAAAGCTGAAAGCGAGGGACGCATCTTGAATGAAAGTCAAGAAGATTGATAGTCAAAAATATTAAGGAGGACAAGTATGGGACTTGATTTTGGAAAAAAAGAACCGGCAGCAGTTCAGCCGGCAGTTCAGAATGAGATTGAAGCGGTCGATGTTTATGATATTGTCGAGGATAGAAAGCAGATGAACAACGAGCTTGTGGGTTCAGATGAGGTTGATGCACTTGTCAGCACTATCGAGGTAAACAACCTTGAAACGATAGTGTCTTTTGGTGCTGAGGCAGCAGATGAGATTTCAAAGGCTTCTGATATAGTTCTTAACAGTATGAGCATGAGCCAGATTGATGAGTCGAGCGAGATGCTCAATGCACTTTCAAAGATAATGTCAAAGTTTGATATTGACGAGATTAGGGAGGACAAGGGACTTTTTAATAAGTTATTTGGAAATCTGAGAAAGCAGCTTGAAAAAATCTTACAGAAATATCATACAATGGGTGATGAGGTTGACAAGATATATGTTCAGCTTAAGCAGTATGAGAGTGAGATAAAACAGTCAAACAGAAATTTAAACCAGATGTTTGATGCAAATGTTGGTTATTATCATGAACTTGTCAAATATATTCTTGCCGGTGAGCAGGGATGCAAGGAACTCGAAAATTATATTGCACAGAGACAGCAGGACTATGAAAATACGGCTGACAATGCCATTCAGCTTGAACTTTCAAGCCTTAATAATGCGTTGATGATGCTTGAGCAGAGAACACAGGATTTAAGGACTGCGGAGAATATTGCCATGCAGTCAATTCCTATGATTAAGACGATGGAGTACAGCAACATGAATCTTGTCAGAAAGATAAATTCTGCATTTATCGTCACATTACCTGTATTTAAGCAGGCACTTGCACAGGCTATTATGTTAAAGAGACAAAAGATACAGGCAGAGGCAATGTCTGAACTTGACAAAAAGACAAATGAGATGCTTATAAAAAATGCAAAGAATACTGTTGAGCAGTCAAAGATGACGGCAAAACTTGCATCGGGCAGTTCAATAAAGATAGATACGCTTGAGAAGACATGGAGAACCATTGTAAACGGTATTGACGAGACAAGAGCTATTCAGGAAAATGCCAGAAAACAGCGTATTGATGATGCAGCAAGACTTGACCAGATTAAGAAAGAGTTTATGGAAACATATGGCGGTGCTGTTAAGCGTTAATAAAAACTTAAGTATTAGATAAATACTTTTAGTGTTATACTTATATTAATGAAATTTTTACATTTAAAAAGAGGAGGAAATGAGTTATGCCAATTAATTTATCAAAAGGACAGAAAGTAGATCTTACAAAAGGAAATCCTGGACTTAAAAATGTTATGGTAGGTCTTGGATGGGATGTTAATGCATTTGATTCGGGGGCTGATTTTGATCTTGATGCAGCCGCATTTATGGTAGATTCAAATGGTAAATGCCCGACAGAAAAAGAGTTTGTATTTTATGGAAATCTTGAACATCCATCAGGTGCTATAAAGCATATGGGTGACAACCGGACAGGTGACGGTGAGGGAGATGATGAGCAGATAGAGGTAAATCTTGCTGATATTCCTGCCAATATTGAAAAAATCGCATTTACGGCAACAATTTATGATGCAGAGACAAGGAGACAGAATTTCGGTCAGGTGTCAAATGCTTATATAAGACTTGTCAATGTTGAGACTAATGAGGAGATTATAAGATACGACCTCGGAGAAGATTTTTCAATCGAGACGGCAGTGGTAGTTGGCGAGATATACAGACACAACGGAGAGTGGAAGTTCAATGCGATAGGAAGCGGTTTCCAGGGGGGGCTTGCTGCACTTTGCGGACACTATGGAATTGAGGTTGCCTAAAAAGGAGGTATGGAATGTCAATAAGCTTAAAAAAAGGGCAGAAGGTAAGCCTTACAAAGGAAAGTGCCGGTCTTTCAAATGTACTTGTAGGTCTTGGCTGGGACGCTGTGGAGAGTAAGAAAGGTTTTCTTGCATCACTATTTGGAACACAAGCAGCCGACATAGATTGTGATGCGACTGCAATCCTTTTAAAGGATGGAAAGTTCTGCGATAAGAATGATGTAGTTTATTTTGGAAATCTCGAACATAAATCAGGGACTGTAAGGCATATGGGTGACAATCTTACAGGTGACGGTGAGGGTGACGATGAGCAGATACTTATAGACCTTTCAAAAGTTCCTGCTGAGTATGACAGGATAGTCATTGTGGTAAATATTTATGACTGTATAAAGAGAAAACAGGAATTTGGTATGATAAAAAATGCATTTATAAGAATAGTTGACGGAAAAACAAACAGGGAAATGTGCAAATACGACCTTTCTGAGGACTATTCGGGAATGACTGCGATGATATTTGGAGAAATCTACAGACATAACGGAGAGTGGAAGTTCAATGCCATAGGTCAGGGGACAAAGGATACAAGTATCAGTGAATTATGCAGACATTATAAGTGACAGGGCATATGCTGAAAGTCAGAAAAAGTTTATTTTAGAAAGAATTGATAGCAGGTAATTCCGTGATGCTTTAAGAAAGTATTGCGTGAATATAAAAAAGAGAGGAAATTTTCTAATCATGATTGAAATAATGAAAAAGGACAGCCTTAAAAAAGGCTTGTCCGGTGAACAGGCAGCTAAGAGTAAAGCAGAGTTTGGAACAAATGAGCTTGCAAAAAAACAACAGGAGTCATTATTATCAATGTTTATAGGAGCATTTGATGATATATGGATAAAAGTTTTATGTTTTGCACTTCTGCTTAAAATTGTGCTTGCGGTACTTGGTGTTATATTTCCGGCTATTTCAGGCGGAAACGATGCAATAGAAATCGTGAGTATCATTCTTGCAATAGCACTTGCAACGGGCTTTTCAACATTGTCGGAGTACAGAAACAGTTCAAGAAGTGAAGCTTTGCAGGAGGAGTACAGTAAAACTTTTGCAAAAGTAATGAGAGACGGAAAACTTTTAAAGATTTCTACAAATGAAATCGTAAAAGGTGATACGATACTTATACAGGCTGGTGACAAAGTACCGGTTGACGGACTTATTTTTGACGGTCATGTTAAAGTCTCTCAGGCGGCATTAAACGGTGAGTCAAGAGATGAGTCAAAAGTGGCAGCAGACAATATGGATGATGCAGAGTCGACAGATTATTCATCAGAAAATAAAGTGTTTATGGGTTCTGTAGTTACAAGCGGTGAGGCTTATATGGTGGCAACTGTTATAGGCGATGCTTCAGAGCTTGGTAAGATAAATAAGGCGCTTACAGATAATGAGGAAGAGGAAAGAAAAGACACTTCAAGCCTTAAACTTGAGGTAGTAGCTGCAGGTATCGGTAAACTCGGTGTCTCAGCAGCAGCCATAGCAGGTGTTTTACAGGTAGTGTTAAATATCGTAAGAGCGAATGAAGCAATTACCCCGGTATTTGTTATTTTGCTTATTGCGGAGGCAGTGATGCTTATGGCTTCTATCGTTATCATGGCTGTTCCGGAGGGACTTCCGATGATGAACAGTCTTGTGCAGTCGATGAATACTGAGTCAATGTATAAAAAGAATATTTTAGTAAGCCACAAAGCTGCATTTTCAGATTCCGCTTATATGAACCTTTTGTTCAGTGATAAAACAGGTACTATCACAGAGGGAAATCTCTCTTTGGTAGAATTTATCACAGGTGATGGTGAGATTGCTGATAAACTGTTAAATGCTGACTTTATAGATGCGATAACAGTCAATAACCTTGCTAAAGTATCAGAGGGAAAGGCTATCGGAAGTAACAACATGGATAGGGCACTTCTTTCTTATGCCCTTGCCAACAATGCAAAGCCGGATGAGGATGAAATTGAAAAAAGAGTTAAAGAAAATAATGGATTTGACTCTGAAAAGAAATGTGCCATCGTGGAACTTAACGACGGTGTAGTTTACTGGAAAGGTGCAACAGAGCAGATAATTGATGACATTACCCACTATGAGACAGCAGACGGAAGCATAAAAGAGTTTACTGCTGCTGACAAAGAAAAGGTTATAAAACAGATGGAAGCACAGGCTAAGCGTACTATGAAACTTTTATCTGTTGCAAAGATAGCAGATGGAAAGAAAATACTTCTTGCAGTATTGTGTCTCAGGGATAATGTCAGAAAAGATGCAATCGAGACAGTTGAGGTGCTTAACGGTGCCGGAATACAGGTTGTCATGGTGACAGGTGATGCTGAGGAGACAGCGACGGCTATCGCAAAAGAAGCCGGTATTCTCGTGGATGAGAAGAACGATGTTGTTCTCACACATGAAGAACTTGAAAAAATGTCAGATGAGGAACTTAAGAAAGAACTTCCACATCTTAAAGTTGTAAGCCGTGCAAAGCCGCTTGACAAGAAACGTTTGGTATCTATCGCACAGCAGCTTGACAATGTTTGTGGTATGACTGGTGACGGTGTAAATGATGCACCTGCGTTAAAACAGGCTGATATAGGATTTGCTATGGGTGACGGAACTGCAGTTGCACAGGAAGCCGGTGATGTAGTTATTCTTAATAACAGTCTTACTTCAATAAAAGACTGCGTACTTAACTCAAGAACAATGGCAAAATCAGTCGGTAAGTTTCTTATTTTCCAGCTTACGGTAAATATAAGTACACTTCTTATGAATATACTTGCACCTATACTTGGCTGGACAGAGCCATTTTCAATCGTGCAGATTTTGTGGATAAACCTCATAATGGATACGCTTGCAGCAATGGCATTTGGTGGTGAACCTATTCTTGACAGATATATGGACGAGAAGCCTGCAAAGAGAACTGACAATATCCTCACCGGGTATATCAAGTCAGCAATAGGAGTCAGTGCTATATTTATCACATTAGGTTCAATACTGATACTTGAAAATGTGGGCGGTATAACATCATTTGTAATGCCTGAAGGATGCAAAAATCCTGAACTTTACGAAAAGACATTTATGTTTGCCTTCTTTATCTATTCGATAATATTAAATAGTTTAAATACAAGATCTGAGAGATTTAATCTCTTTGAGCATATAAGCGAGAATAAAAATTTTGGGCTTGTAATGGGAGCAATATTTGTATTGCAGACAATTATCATTCAGATAGGCGGTCCGGTATTTGATACAACGATGCTCAGCGTAAAAGCACTTGTTGTGTCAATGTTGCTTGCTGTGCTTATTATCCCGGTAGATATGATAAGAAAGCTGATAGTACGAAAATAAATAACAGAATGAGTGAAAGAAGGGGTTGTGCTTGACTATTCCTACAATAATCTGCCTTGTTGGGGCGGAGTTATGTGCTTTATCACTTATATTAAGAAGCAGGAAATAGAGAGAAACAAGTGATGATGTTGAAATAAAGAAAATAGCTTAACAACTTGGCATATTTAGAAGTATGTGGGTGCGGTACCGGATGTGCCGCACCTCAAATTTTTGCCTAACAGATATTTAATTTATGATATACAGGAGAAATTTATGGATAATATATATGTAAACTATCTTTTGACAGCATTGATATTGACTTTTGCAATACCGGGTGCGGGAGTTGTCATAGAGCAGTTTGTAAAACTTCTTTATTCGGTGACAGCAGCCTTTCTTGGCGACAGTTTCACCTATTTTATATTTAACAGACTGACTTTTATAGGAGTATTCCACCATGAACTGTCTCATGCCCTGCTTGCAACGGTTACGGGAGCGAAAGTTACCAAAATAGTATTCTTTCATCCTGACGGTGACAGGCTCGGATATGTCGAGTATGTGACAAGGGGAAATATAATAATGAGGTCAATTCAGCAGGCATTGGCTTCGATAGCACCGGTATTCTGCGGTGCATTGACAAGTGCGGGGATTTATTATTATCTTACTGTTTATGGTGCGGCATTAGCGGTATGGCAGACTGTACTTTTGTGGTATGTATTTATTTCAATCATATTACATATGACTATGAGCAGACAGGACTTTAAAGGATTGTATCGTGGCATACCGGTTGTGTACCTAATAGTATTTGCCATTGTATATATTTGTAAATTTACATTATTTTAATTTTAGTAACAGTTCAGCCCCAAAAAAGATAAGTCAATAATACATGAGCTTGCTCAATGTATTATTGACTTGT
>ENA-OUQW01001946-OUQW01001946.1-human-gut-metagenome-genome-assembly--contig:-NODE-1946-length-18885-cov-4.801646_pt1 | contig 18885 bp, 20 predicted proteins | sample MGYA00248464_ERZ548849 | MGnify/ENA primary metagenome ERZ548849 (study PRJEB26491, sample SAMN04978193) | human gut metagenome | host: Homo sapiens | study: EMG produced TPA metagenomics assembly of... | reverse complement strand
GACCAATTATTGCAATACGTCCATGTGCTTGCGCAAGGTACTGCTGGAATATTTCGGAGAAAAAACAACGTCGCAGTGCAACAATTGCGGCAACTGCGACGTGAATAAGAACGCTTCGTGGCGTAAGTTTTTGAAGTTTTAATTTTTAGTCGATATCAATAGTATTGCCCGGTTTTACAATGAGCACCTTGCTGTCGGTTTCGTCCTCAACGGCGGCCTTGAAGGCTTCCACGTCCTGAGCGATGGGCGGCCAGGTGTTGTAATGTACGGGGATAACGTATTTTGCCTGCAGCAGCTTGCAGGCGATAAGTGCATCATTGGGGTCCATAGTGAAGTTGCCGCCGATAGGAAGCACTGCGTATTCAAAAGCATCGAGCTTGGGCAGCAGCTGCATATCGCTGAAGAGTGCGGTGTCACCGGCGAAGTACAGCTTAGTGCCGTAGAAATCGATGACGATACCGCAGGCGTGACCACCGGGAACGCCGCTGCCGTGGAAGGCCAGCGTCAGGCGTACTTTGCCGAAGGGAAACTTAAAGGTGCCGCCAAGATGCATAGCGTGTGCTTTGCAGCCGGCATCCTGCGCCAGACCGCAGATTTCGGCAGTGGAGATGATGGTAGCGTCACAATTTTTGGCGATTTCAAAGGCACTGCCCAAATGGTCGAAGTGACCGTGGCTGACGAAAATATAATCAACCTTAATGTCTTTGGCGGTGAGTCCTTCCGGATTATCGTCCAGATACGGGTCGAAGATAATAGCGGAATTATTTTTTTCCAAAATAAAGCAGGCATGGTTGATGAAATGGAATTTTGCGGACATAATTTTCCCTCCTTAATTTGACAAGCTGATTGCTACTTGATATTAAATAAGATAGCGCTTGACTGTTATCTTATAAATATTATAGCTTAAATCTACTTTTTTGTGAATTCCTCACTGCAGGGGTGGAAAAAACTTTACAATTTTGCCTTATATGCGGTAAAATTGATAGCGTGATATATATAGGAGTAATGCGCTATGAACTATAAAAAAATTACTTTTGCGTGTGTTCTGCTGGGTTTGTCGCTGTACGCCGGCGTATGTGCGGCAACTGTGCGCGAGGTCGCTGATGAAGCGCCTGCCTCTAAGCAGACGATTATCGCTGATAAAAAGGATAAGAAGCTGCTGAACAAAAAGCAGCGCGCTGTCCAAATAACTCAGGAAAAGGATAAAATTGTAGTATCTACCAAACCGGTGGCTAAACCGCCTGCCGGTACGATAAAGGTTCCTGCCGCTCCGCGTCCGTCGCTGCTGCAGGAGAAGGATGGCAAATTCTATTTTTCCGGTACTCAGCTGCCGGATGATTATCGTAATATCGCTATTTACGGTGAGGCGATTGCCAGCAAGGCGCAGGCTATTGCCTATATTTTGGCGGCTAACCCGGCTGTGAAGCTGGCCTGCCCGGTGGAGGAGCTTGTAGATTTGTACTGGCAGGAGGCCAAGCGTGAAAACGTACGCCCCGACCTTGCCCTGGCACAATCATTGGTGGAAACAGGCGCTTACCGCTATGGCGGTGATGTGCTGCATCATCAGAACAATTTCTGCGGTCTCGGTACTATCGGCGGCGGTGTGCGCGGTGCGTCCTTTGCTACGCCGCAGATGGGAGTGCGTGCGCATATCCAGCATCTGCTGGCTTATACGCAGACGAAGCGCCCTTCAACCGATATTGTCGATCCGCGCTATGATCTGGCGTATAATATCCGCTTGGAGCGCGGTGTTGTCAACACCTGGTACGGTTTGAACGGTACTTGGGCGATGGGCTCGCTGTATTGCGAAAAGATTATGGCTACCTATCAGAAAATCCTGGCACAGCAGCCTGTGGAGGAGATTAAGCCTGCACCGGCTGAACCGGTTAAGGAAAAGAATAAAAAGAAGCGCAGTATGAAGCAGAGGGTTTCTGAAATACTGCAGGAGCAAAAATAAATTAATGACTGCATTGCAGTCAGCTGAGGAGGCATTCAGTAAAATGCATATAGTTTTAGTTGAACCGGAAATTCCCGGCAATACCGGCAATATTGCACGTCTGTGCGCAGCAACAGGCTGTCACCTGCATTTGGTCCGTCCGCTTGGTTTTTCCGTGGAGGATAAATATTTGAAGCGTGCTGGTCTGGATTATTGGCATCTTGTTGATATCCATTATTATGACAGCGTTTATGAGGTGCTGGAAAAATATAAGGATAATCCCAAGTATTTCCTGACAACGAAGGCACACAGCTCTTATGCCGATGTGCAGTATGCTCAGGACAGCCTGCTGATTTTCGGCAAGGAAACTGCCGGCCTGCCGGAAACCTTGCTGCACGAATATCCCGAAAGCTGCATCCGTATCCCGATGATTGAGGATGCACGCTCTTTGAATTTGTCTAATTCCGTGGCGATTGTGGCTTATGAGGCTCTGCGCCAGAACGGTTTTGCTGATTTAACCCTTTATGGAGGAGAATATAAATGATAATTATTAAGGAATTTGATTTTGACGCTGCGCATTACCTGCCTGCCTATAACGGCAAGTGCGAGCATTTGCACGGTCATACCTATAAGCTGGTGGTAAAGGTGGAGGGCACTCCCGACCACGAGGGTATGGTTATTGATTTCATTAAGCTGAAGAATCTGGTGAAGGACGAGGTGCTGGCACATCTGGACCACGCCTGCCTGAATGATATTCTGCCGGTGCCTTCTGCAGAAAATATCAGTGTCTGGGTTTGGAATAAATTAGTGGAGCTGCTTAAGAGCGACCATTATCATTTATATGAGGTAGAAGTTTGGGAAACTCGCACCAGTGGCTGCGTGTACAGAGGTGAATAACGTGAAGGATGTACAAAGCGAAAAGGATTTACGCAATATTCCTTTGAAGCATGTGGGAATAAAGGGCCTGCGCTGGCCGATTGAGCTGCGTGATAAAGCACGTGGTACGCAGCACAGCGTAGCGGAGGTAACACTGGCGGTTGATTTGCCGCATGATATGCGCGGTACGCACATGAGCCGTTTTGTGGAGTGTCTGCGCACTCTCGGCCCTATCGGCCTCGCTGATGTGGAGGCTATTTTGGACCAGCTGAAGCAGCATCTGCAGGCTGAAAGATCTTTTATTGAGCTGAAGTTCCCGTATTTTGTGACGAAGAAGGCTCCAGTGAGCGGCATGGAAGCGCCGATGGATATCGATTGCGTCTACAAGGCCGAGAAGGGCGAGAAGCTGCGTTGGCGTATTACCGCTGTTGTGTCGGTGCAGACGCTGTGCCCCTGCTCTAAGGAAATCAGCGATTACGGTGCGCATAATCAGCGTGCCTGGGCGAAGCTGGAGGTTGAGGCGCAGGAGATGGTGTGGCTGGAGGAGCTGGTGGAATATGCCGAGGCTTCCGCAAGCACGCCGCTCTACGGTCTTTTGAAGCGTCCTGACGAAAAATACGTTACGGAGCATGCTTATGAAAATCCGCGTTTTGTAGAGGATGCCGTGCGTGAGGTTGCTTTACGTCTGGAGGCGGATAAGCGCATTACCTGGTATCGTGCAGAGGTGGAGAGCATGGAAAGCATCCATAATCATAACGCTTTTGCTGTTGTGGAAAAAGGTGAGAATGAATGTTATTAAGGGTTAACCGTGAAGGCTTGGAGGCAGCGCTGGCAAGTATCGGCGCTCATGCCGACAGTCTGCCTATTTTTGCGCATAAGGCGGAGATTATTCCGTTCAAGCTGCTTGGTGTGCGTACTCCGGCGGCGAATATTATCAAGCAGGAGATGCTGGCGGTGGGCGGCGACGCTGTAACGCCCGTCGGTGCTGTTACCTGCGCTGCGAAGTATGTTGATATCCTGCTTTTGGGTACGCTGAAGCATTATAAGGTGCTTTTGAAGAAGCTGGCGCAGATGCCTTATTTTGGTATTCCTCAGGCTGCTATTGATCTGGAAATGGCGCTGACACCGCAAAAGCTGTGCACTACTCTGGCTGACGGACGCGTGCTGACCTATGAGAAGATGTGCGTGATGGGAATTTTGAACGTTACGCCGGATTCCTTTTATGAGGGCAGCCGTGTTCCTGCTATGGAGGAGCTGGTGGAGCGTGCCGGCAGAATGCTTGCTGCGGGTGCCGGTGTGCTGGATATCGGCGGTGAGTCTACCCGTCCGGGCAGCGACAGCGTTGACGGGGAGGAGGAGCGCCGCCGCGTAGTTCCTGCGATTGCTGCTTTGCGCAAGGCTTATCCCGATGCTGTTATTTCTATTGATACATATCGTGCGGATACGGCGGAGGCAGCTATTGCTGCCGGTGCTGATATTATTAACGATATCAGTGCGATGGAGGCTGACCCGCGTATGGCGGATGTTGTTGTGGCAACTAAAGCGCCGATTATCCTTATGCATATGCGCGGTACGCCGAAGAATATGCAGCAGAACTGCGAGTACAAGGATGTTGTGCAGGAGGTTGCCGTTTATTTGGCGCAGAGAGCGCAGCTTTTGCGTGAGCGCGGTGTGAGTGCGGATAAGATTATTCTTGATCCCGGTATCGGCTTTGCCAAGAATGTGGAGCAGAATTTGCTGTTGATGCGTGATTTGAAGGCTTTGACGAGCTTTGGCTATCCTGTGCTGCTGGCGGCTTCGCGTAAGAGTACGCTTGGTGTTGTGCTGGGCGGTGTACCGGCGGAGCAGCGTTTGGAGGGAACGATTGCGACGAGCCTGCAGGCAATTTACGCGGGAGCGCAGATGGTGCGCGTGCATGATGTTGAGGAGAATGTGCGGGCGATTCGCACATTGGAGGCTATTTTACGCGGCAGTGCGGAGTAATTTCGTTAAAGTGATTACTTAGCAATTATCTGTCGCGCTGCAGCGAAAAATTTTTTAACGGCAATTTCGTGCGGAACAAAGACGAAATTGCAATAAAACTCGCGCTAGGCGAAGTGTTTTTCTGGAGAAGTCAGCTTAGCGCTCAAACAATATTGCAATTCCTTTTGTTCCAGGCACTCATTACCTAAAATTTTTATGCTTTCGCTGCGACAGAATAATTGCTGCGACAGTATCGTTTATTTTGCTGCGTCTATTATAATCACATCAAAAGAACAGGAGTCTGAGATGGCTATTGCATATGTTGCCTTAGGCAGTAACCTGGGCGATAAGAAAAAGAATTTACAGCGCGCGCTGATGCTGCTGATGCAGCAGGGCGTGGAGGTACTGCAGGTTTCGGACTATTTTGCTACGGAGCCTTACGGTGTGAAGGACCAGCCGCAGTTTTTGAATGCTGTGTGCAGGGTGCGCACTAATCTGGAGCCGGTGGCGCTTTTGCGTACACTTTTGGCAACGGAGCTGGCTATGGGGCGTGTGCGCCTGCGTCATTGGGGCGAGCGCAATATTGATCTGGATTTGCTGCTTTACGAAAATGTCGTGATGCAGACACCGGAGCTTACGCTGCCGCATCCCGATATGCAGAACAGGGATTTTGTGCTGCTGCCGCTTTTGGATATTGCACCGGAGCTGGTACATCCGCTGTTGCATAAAACTGTGCGTGAAATGGCGGCGGAGCTGAACAAATAATGCTGCGATACGAGCGATTTGTTTTACAGCAAATATGCGCTTGTGCTATAATTAAGAAAAAACATCTGGCAGGAGGTAGCTATGAGAATAGATGGTGCCGGCGGTTGCTTTGATAACCGTCTTTATGAAGTTGATATTGACGTAGCCTGGAATATTGCCTTGCTGTGCGTCAATGAGATGGGTGTAACTATTGATGAGCAGGATGATGCTGCACATCAGCTGCACTTCCATAACAAGAAAAAAATTATGCAGCTGGCTATGCAGTCTTTGGATGAGGAAACCGTACAGGTTATCATGGACTCCACTAAGGAGCGTCTGCAGATTTATAACTGGAAGCGCGAGGACAAAGAGGTTAACCAGTTCTATGAGCTGTTCGAAAAGAAGCTCACAGAATACCGTGCCTTTATTTTGTGCCCGAACTGCTCCGCAAAAATCAGCTCTTTGGTTAAATTCTGCCCCGAGTGCGGCTGCAAAGTAAAATAATATGTTATAGAAAAAGGCTCCCCTTGGGGGGAGCTGTCAGCGAAGCTGACTGAGAGGGGGAATTTTCGAAGATACGCTTATGGGTAACACTTCCTCTCTCTGCTATTTTTGCACAAAAAAAGAAACCAAATACCGATTGGTATTTGGCTTCTTTTTAAATCCGAACGGATTAGATTGCGCGGTTAACTTTACCGGAACGCAGGCAACGGGTGCAAACGTTCAAGCGTTTAACAGAACCTTCAACAACTGCTCTTACTTGTTGAATATTCGGGTTCCAAGCACGTTTGGTGTGTCTATTGGAGTGGCTGACGTTGTTGCCAGCGAGTTTTCCTTTACCGCAGATTTCGCAGATAGATGCCATTGTTTCCCACCTCCTTAAACGTGATAAGACATAAGGCACATTCAAATTTAACATGAGTATCATACCATAAAGAGCGCAGAAAATCAAGGGAATTTTAAGATAAAGAGGGTATTTTTATAAATGTGGTGGAAAGAACCTGTAACAACACTAAAAGGTGTAGGTGTCAAAAAGGCAGCTGAGCTGGCTGCTCTTAATATTTTCAGCGTGGGTGATTTGCTGGAATTTTACCCGCGTCAGGGAGCTTATCTCGATTATGCCAAGCTCAAAACGATTAAGGAGCTGGATGTAGACAACAGTAAGCAGATTTTCAAAGCGACGGTTTATCAGGTGAAAAACGGCTATGGTGCCAGCCGTCGCAGCTATACGTCTGTGACGGTGCGTGACGAAACAGGCTATGCTACGCTTTACTTTTTCGGCGGGCAGCGCTATAAGGCGCAGAAGCTGAAGCCGGATACAGTGCTGCAGATTACAGGACGCGTAAGGCAGGGGCGCACTACGAAGTCCATCAGCGAGGTTGATGTGCAGCCTTTGGAGCAGGACGAGGGCAAAACGCCGGGTATTGTCCCGGTGTATGCTTTGAGCGGTAACCTGACGCAAAAGAATCTGCGTACCTGGGTGAGTGAGGCCTTGCGACTGGCAGCAAAGGATTTGCCGGAAAGTTTGCCGGCGAAGGTTGTGAGCCAGTGCAATTTGCCCGACCGCTATACGGCGCTGAAAAATATTCACTTTCCGGAAAGCTGGGAAGCGTTGCGGCGTGCCAAGCAGCGCTTTGTTTTTGAGGAGCTGTTTTTGCTGCAGTGCGGTCTGCTTTACTATCGCCAAGAGAGCCATGACAACAGAGAGGGCATAAAGCACGCTGCAGACGGTGCGCTTGTTAAAGACGTAATGCAGGGACTGCCCTTTGAGCTGACGGCGGCACAGCAGCAGGCATGGCGTGAGATTTCGCTGGATATGCAGGATAAGAAGCCTATGCACCGCATTCTGCAGGGCGATGTAGGCAGCGGCAAGACGGTTATCAGTGCGTTGGCGTTGGCTAAGGCGGTGGAAAACGGTTATCAGGGCTGCATTATGGTGCCGACGGAAATTTTGGCGGCGCAGCATTTTGAAACGCTGGAGCAATATTTGCAGCCTTACGGTGTGCGTATCGCTTTACTGACAGGCGGTATGCGTGCCAAGGCAAGGCGTGAGCTGCTGCTGAATCTGGAGCTTGGTCTTGTTGACGTGGTTGTGGGTACGCATGCTTTGTTGGAGGAGGATGTGCGCTTTGCCAATCTGTCGCTGACGGTGACAGACGAGCAGCACCGCTTCGGCGTAGAGCAGCGTGCGCGTCTGTCTAACAAGTCGGCTAATGCTCCCGATGTACTGGTAATGACGGCAACGCCGATTCCGCGTACCTTGGCGCTTACTGTTTACGGCGATCTGGATATTTCCGTAATGAAGGGACGTCCGCCGCAGCGCAAGCCGGTGCGGACGCTGTGTTATACGGATGAGCGCCGCCGTGAGGTTTACGCCGGCCTGGTGCGTCAGGTGCAGGCAGGAAGGCAGGCTTATGTTGTCTGCCCGCTGATTGAGGAATCCGATGTTCTGGCTGTGCATAGCGCAGAAAGAGTATACGAGGAGCTGAAGCGCGATTTTCTGCAGGATATTCCCTGCGCTCTGCTGCATGGCAGGCTGAAGGGTGCGGAGAAGGATGCCATTATGAGCAACTTTGCCGCAGGCGAGCTGAAGGTGCTGGTGAGCACTACGGTTATCGAGGTTGGCGTGAACGTGCCCAATGCTACGCTGATGGTGATTGAAAATGCGGAGCGCTTCGGCCTGGCGCAGCTGCACCAGCTGCGCGGACGTGTAGGTCGCGGCAGCGAGCAGTCCTACTGCGTGCTGCTGACGGCTGCCGATTCGCCGGAGGCACTGGCGCGTCTGAACGTACTGCATGAGAGCGAGGACGGCTTCTATCTTGCGGAAAAGGATATGGAGCAGCGCGGTGCAGGCCAGCTCTTTGGCCTGAAGCAGCATGGCTTGCCAGATTTGCGAATTGCTGATATAATGCGAGATGTTGACGTAATTGCGCAGGTTCGCCAACTGGCGCAGGCGCAGCTGCGTACGCCGGAGGACTGGGCGGAAATCCGCCGTCTGGTGGAAATGCAGTTTGGCGAACGCTTTAATATGATTTTCAATACTTAAAGAGGGTATAAATACATGAAAAAAGACTGGTTAAAAAATCCTGATGTTTGTGCTAAGGTGACGGCGGCAGTTTTGCTGGTGGCCTTGTTTTTAGGCATTCACTTTTTTGCCGATGATTTCTTTAACAAAACATTTACGCTGGCAATCAGCGGCAATGTCAACGGCCTGGTGGAATATATGCGCTCCTTTGGACCATGGGCGATTTTAATCAGTTTTGTGCTGGATGTGTTGATTAATGCCGCCAGCGTTTTCCCGTCGATTTTTCTTTCTACAGCCAATGGTCTGATTTTCGGCCTGCCGCTTGGTATTACTATTTCCTGGCTGGCGGAAACAACCGGTGTGGTCATCAGCTTTTACCTGATGCGCTTCTTCTTCCGCGATACGGCGCAGAAGCTGATTGAAAAAAGCAACTCGCTGAAATCCATTGATGAAGCAAGCAGCAAGCACGGTCTGGAGTGGATGGCCTTCGCCAGGGCGCTGCCGTATTTTCCGTCAGGCATTTTGACGGCGGTGGGTGCTGTGAGCAGCATGAGTGCGCGTGATTACATTATTGCCAACCTTATCGGCAAATTTCCTTCTACGGCGTTGGAGGTTGTTATCGGCCATGATGTAGTTAACTTTCAGGAGCACAGCCAAAGACTGACGATTTTGATCTTGGTTGTGGGCGCTGTCTTTTTTGCGTATAAAAAATGGTTCTATAAAAAGGGAAAATAAATTTGCTTAGGCGTCGCTGCAGTAATTTCTGTGGCGGCGTTTTTTCAAGATACGGAGAGGATAAATGATGATGGAAAATAAAAATGTGCGTCCCTGGCAACAATATCAGGCGCTGTATCTGCATATACCGTTTTGCGTACAGAAGTGCCTGTACTGTGATTTTGCTTCGTATGCCGGCTTTGGCGAGCAGGCGAAGCGTGAATATACCGACGCTGTGTGCAAAGAAATCGCCCTGCGTGCGGCTGAGGCGGCAAATATGGCAGAGAATGCCAGCATTTATTTTGGCGGCGGTACGCCGAGCGTGCTGCCGACGGAATGTATCGCCAAGATAGTGAATGCATTGAAGCAGTACGGCTTTTGGCAGCAGCCCTGCGAGGCAACGATTGAGGTGAACCCCGGCACGGCAGATTTGGCCAAGCTGCAGACATTGCGCAGCCTTGGCTTTGACCGCGTCAGCTTCGGTGTACAGTCGCTGCAGGATGACGAGCTGCGGGCGATAGGACGCATTCACAACGCGCAGCAGGCACTGGAGGCGTTGGCATTGGCACGCAAAGCTGGCTTTGCGCGCGTCAGTGCGGATTTGATTTACGGCCTGCCGTCGCAGACGCTTACCAGCCTGCAGGATACGCTGGAGCGTCTGACCGATACGGGCATAGAGCATATTTCTGTTTACGGCCTGATTGTGGAGGAGGGCACGCCGCTCGCAAGCCTTGTGGATAAGGGCAGAATAACTTTGCCTGACGAGGATACTGCGGCGGATATGTATGAGCTGGTGCAGAGCTTTTTGCGTGAGCGTGGCTTTGAGCGCTACGAAATTTCCAACTACGCCAAAAACGGACAGTATTCGCGGCACAATACGGTTTATTGGCAGTATCATCCCTACATGGCCTTCGGCGCTGCCGCCTGCGGCTTTGACGGCCAAAGACGGCGTACCGGGCTGAGTACGGTACGGGAATATATTGCGCAGCTAAAGAGCTTCGGCGGTAATGATTTGCGCACAAGTGCATTATATAATGTAGAAGAGTTATCTTGTGCAGAGCTGTTGGAGGAGTTCATGTTTATGGGACTGCGCCGCAGCGAAGGTGCGAGCCTGGCGGAGGCACGCGAGCGCTTTGGCGTTGATGTGCTGCAGCGCTTTGCCTCCGAGTTGGCGCCGCTGTTTGAACAAAAGCTTATTGCGTATGATGCAAGCACGCAAAGACTGCGCCTGACAGAGCGTGGTATGGAGGTCGGCAATCAAATATTTGAAGTTTTTGTGATAACTTAAAAATAAATAAAAAAGGTGTTGACAATAAAGTAGGCTAGTGCTATTCTAATATCAAGATGTTAGCACTCCTAATGATAGAGTGCTAACAATCAAAATGAGGTGGGAATATGTTGAACGAAAGAAAGAAAAAAATTCTCCAGCTCATAATTGAGGATTATATTTCAACTGCTGAGCCTGTAGGTTCAAGGACTATTGCCCGCAAATATGATTTGGGCCTCAGTCCTGCGACCATCCGTAACGAGATGAGTGACCTGGAGCTTCTGGGTTATCTGGAGCAGCCACACACCTCGGCCGGACGTGTACCGTCGGCTCAGGCTTATCGTCTTTATGTTGACTCGCTCGTTGAGCCGGGCACTCTGACAGATAATGACAGAGCACTGATTAACGGCTGGTTCAGTGAAAGACGCAGAAGCATTGATGAAATCTTCCAGTCAACGGCGAAAATCCTTTCCCGGATGACGAAGAATGTTTCAATGGTGCTGGCTAACCGTGATGCCGGTGCGTGCTTCCGTTATATGAAGTTTTTACCTCTGGATGAGCACCATGCCATCCTGTGCATTGTAACAGATGACGGCAATGTGGCCAACTGCGTGGTAGAAATTCCTTTGGGAATGCGGCCGGAGGAGCTGGACTACATGGCAGGACGCGTCAGCAGACTGCTGGAGGGCAGAGCGCTGGCGAACATTACCGAGGACCTGTTGCAGGCGGTGCATACCAATATAGCAGATGATAAGCTGCTGTTCACATCGCTGGTACAGTCCATCCGCCAGATGCGTCAAAAATACCAGCAGCAAAAGGTTTTCCTGGGTGGTACCAAGCAGCTGCTGAACCAACCGGAATTCCGCGACGTGGAGCGTGTGAAGAATCTTCTGGGTATCCTTGAAGAGGAGCGCGTAGTACGCGATTTGCTGAAGGCAGGCGAGGACAGCGGACTGAAGATCACGATTGGCAGTGAAAACAAATTCACCGGCATTCAGGATTGTAGCATGGTACAGGCAACCTACCGTCTTAACGGTCAGATAGTCGGTACGATGGCAGTTCTTGGCCCGACGCGTATGGAATACGGCAAGGTAATTACCGTAATGGATTACCTGCATAAGTATTTGAAAACGATGTTCGAGCAAAAGCCCGACAATAAATAAAACTAAGGAGGAAGAGCCTTGCAGGATAATGAAATGAAAGAAAAACAGGCTGAGCAGGAGGCTGCGGAAGCGAAGGCTGCCGAAAAAGCTGAAGATGCAAAAAATGCGGAGGAAGCCGCTGAGTCTGAGGTTGACCCGAAGGATGCCAAAATCGAAGAGCTGCAAAATCGTTTGTTGAGATTGCAGGCCGATTTTGAAAACTTCCGCCGTCGCACCAATATAGAAAAGGAACAGCTTTCCACCTTTGTAACAGCAAATGTGGTTGGCAAGTTCTTAAAGGTTTTAGATAATTTTGAGCGTGCTGAAGCAAGCGTCGAAAAGGGCGATAATGTGGATGCAGTTGTAGACGGTATGAAAAAAATCCGCCGTCAGTTTGAAGATGCCTTCAAGGATTTGAAGGTAGAAGAAATCGAAGCTCAAAATGCTAAATTTGACCCGAACATCCACGAAGCCGTAATGCGCGGTCATAATCCGGAGCTGGATGATGAAATCGTAGATATGGTTTTCGAAAAAGGCTATAAGCTGGGTGACAAGGTTATCCGTCACAGTAAGGTAAGAGTAAACACCAACGAATAAAGCTGGCGTGCTCTTCACAATAAATTTAAAAAATATATCACATCGATTCGGTAAAAATGCGGCAGCTGCCGCATCACCGAAGGATAGTAATCAGGAGGATAAAAATCATGGCTAAAGTAATTGGTATTGACTTAGGTACTACTAATAGTGTTGTTGCAGTTATGGAAGGCGGCGAACCTACCGTCATCACTAACCAGGAAGGCAGCCGCTTAACCCCGTCTGTTGTAGGCTTTGCTAAAAACGGCGAGCGTCTGGTTGGTCAGCTGGCAAAACGTCAGGCAGTTTCCAATCCTGACAGAACCATCAGCTCCATCAAACGTCACATGGGCGAAGGCTCTTACAGAGTAACTGTCGATGACAAAAAATATTCCCCGGAAGAAATTTCCGCAATGATTCTGCAAAAACTGAAAGCTGATGCAGAGGCTTATCTGGGCGAAACCGTATCCCAGGCAGTTATCACTGTTCCGGCATACTTCAATGACAGCCAACGTCAGGCTACTAAAGACGCAGGCAAGATTGCAGGCCTCGAGGTTCTGCGTATCGTCAACGAGCCTACCGCTGCTTCTCTGGCATACGGCATTGATAAAACCGACGACCATACCATCATGGTATACGACCTCGGTGGCGGCACCTTCGATGTATCCATTCTGGATGTCGGCGACGGCGTATTCGAAGTAAAAGCAACCAACGGTGATACTCATCTGGGCGGCGATGACTTCGATAAGAAAATCATGGACTGGATGGTTGACGAATTCAAGAAAGCGGAAGGCATTGACCTTTCTACCGACCGTATGGCTATGCAACGTCTGCGTGAGGCTGCTGAAAAAGCTAAAATCGAATTGTCCGGTGTTATGAGCACCAACATCAACCTGCCGTTCATCACTGCAGGTGCTGACGGCCCGAAACATCTGGATATGGACCTGACCCGTGCTAAATTCGAAGCTATGACTGCCGATCTGGTTGAACGCACCATGGGCCCTGTTCGTCAGGCTATGAGTGATGCAGGTCTTTCCACAAGCGATATCAGCAAAGTAATCCTGGTCGGCGGTTCTTCCCGTATCCCGGCTGTACAGGCTGCTATTAAAGCATTCATGGGCAAAGAGCCTTACAAAGGAGTTAACCCGGATGAATGCGTTGCAGTAGGTGCTGCTATCCAGGCCGGCGTTCTCTCCGGTGAAGAAGGTACCGGCAACGTACTGCTGCTGGATGTAACTCCGTTGTCCCTGGGTATTGAAACCCTCGGCGGTGTATTCACCAAGATTATCGACCGTAACACCACCATCCCGACCTCTAAGAAACAGGTATTCTCTACCGCTGCAGATAACCAGCCTTCCGTTGATATCCATGTTTTGCAAGGCGAACGTGAAATGGCTGCAGACAACAAAACTCTGGGTCGCTTCGAGCTGTCCGGCATCCCGGCTGCACCGCGTGGAATTCCTAAAATCGAAGTTTCCTTCGACATCGATGCTAACGGTATCGTTAACGTAAGCGCTAAAGACCTTGGCACCGGCAAAGAACAAAAAATCACCATTACCTCCTCCGGCACCCTGGATAAGGACGAAGTAGAAAGAATGGTTAAAGAAGCAGAAGCTAACGCTGAAGCTGATAAGAAACGTAAAGAAGGCGTAGAAGTTCGCAACCAGGCTGACAACATGTGCTATCAGGCTGAAAAGACCATGAAGGACATGGAAGGCAAAGGCAAAGACGAATTAATCGCTAAGGTTAAAGCCGCAGTTGACACCCTGAAAGAAACCATGAAGGGTGACGATCTCGACAAGATTAAAGCTGATACCGAAGCTCTGACCAAACCGCTGTACGAGCTGAGCGCTGAGCTTTACAAAGAAACTCAGGCACAAGAGGGTGCTGCAGGCGCACAAGGCGCTGCAGGTGCTCAAGGTGCTAAAAAAGCTGACGATGATGTTGTAGATGCGGAAGTTGTTGACGACGACAAGAAATAAGGCTGTCGATAAGGCACCGTCTGCGTCGTTGAAACGCCTGGACGTATTTATTGATACAGACGTAAAAAAGTAATATAATATTAGTGCCCAGCTGCTGTGGCAACCGCCATCATGCATCTGGGCATTATATGCTTAAATAATATTCGTTAGAAAAGTTTTAGGAGGCGCCTGTTTTGGCTAAGAGAGATTATTATGAGGTACTGGGAGTAAGCAAAACCGCTTCCCAGGACGAAATAAAAAAAGCATTCCGTAAACTGGCCCTGAAATATCATCCTGACCGCAATAAGGGCAACGAAGAAGCCATGAACAAATTCAAGGAAGCCAATGAGGCTTACAGCGTCCTTTCCGATGAGCAGAAGCGCCAGCAATATGACCAGCTTGGCCCTGATGCCTTCGAACAGGCGCAGACTGCCGGCGGCGCCGGTGGTAATCCGTTCGGCGGCGGCTTCGGTGGCTTTGGCGGCGGAGGCATGGATGATATTTTCGATATGTTCTTCGGCGGCCAGGGACGCAGTCGCGGCGGCCGCGAAGCGGGCCCGCAGCGCGGTGCGGATTTGCGCTTTGATATGGAAATTACCTTTGAAGAGGCAGCTTTCGGCGTAGAGAAGGAAATCAATCTGTATCGCGACGAAACCTGCGACCATTGCCACGGTGATGGTGCAGAACCCGGCTCCAAGGTTGAAACCTGTTCTGAATGTCACGGCTCCGGCTATGTACGCTTCACCCAGAACACCATGTTCGGTCAGATGGTAAATGAGCGTCCGTGCTCCAAGTGCCACGGCGAAGGCAAGATTATTTCCAACCCCTGTAAGGAATGCCGCGGCAAGGGTACTGTGAAGAAGAATAAACGCCTGAAGGTAAAAATTCCTGCAGGTGTAGATAACGGCTCCCGTCTGCGCGTAAGCGGCGAGGGTGAGGCCGGTGCTAAGGGCGGTCAGAGCGGTGATCTTTACGTATATCTGTACGTGAAGCCACACAAGTTCTTTGAACGTGATGGCACTACTGTTCTGTGCGAGGTACCTGTCAATATCGTACAGGCAACCCTGGGCGCTGAGATCAAGGTTCCTACGCTGGATGGTCAGGTAACTGTGAAGGTTCCCGAAGGCACTCAGCCCGGTAAGGTGCTGCGCCTGAAGGGGAAGGGTATTCCCAGCCTGCGCGGCGGTCAGCGCGGCGATCAGCTGGTTCGCATTAAGGTAGTTGTGCCGACTAAGCTGAACGAAAAGCAGAAGGAAGCACTGCGCAGCTTCGGTGAAATCAGCAAGGATAATATCAGCCCCGAGGAAAAGAGCTTCTTCAATAAAATCAAAAATCTTTTTAAATAAAAACTGTAAAAAGCTTGACACTTATCAGGCTATGTGTTATCATATTCTAGTAACAAAGCAGAAGCCACTCGCTTCTCACCTTGCGGCAAACGCTCGACAGGGTTGGATATGATATTCATGCGGGTGGAATTTGTTCTGCCCGCTTTTTTGTTTTGCTTATATCTGATATGTTACAGATTTTATAAGCAGTAATTGCTTATCTGATGTTCATGGAGGTGAATTGTTATAAGTAAGGAAAGCTTGCGTATTAACGAAGAAATTCGTGCGCGTGAAGTGCGTGTTATTGCCAATGGGGGCGAACAGCTTGGCATTATGTCCAGCCGTGACGCTCTGAAGCTTGCATTAGAAAATCATCTGGACTTAGTCGAAATTGCTCCGACAGCAAAACCGCCTGTGTGCCGGATTATGGATTATGGCAAGTATCGTTACGAGCAGCAAAAACGCGAAAAAGAAGCTCGTAAGAAACAAAAGACCTTCGACATTAAAGAAGTTAAGCTGCGTCCCGGTATTGAGGACCACGACTTCAATGTTAAGTATAAGAATGCAGTACGTTTCCTGGAAGATGGTGATAAAGTAAAAGTTACCATCATGTTCCGTGGCCGCGAACTGTCTCATCCTGAGCTTGGCGAGGTGCTGCTGAATCGTATGGCACAGCAGTTGAAAGAAATTGCCGTCGTAGAAAGAGTTCCAAAATTAGAAGGCAAAAACATGATTATGATTGTTGCGCCAAAACCTGCTAAATAATAGAGGAGGAAATCACAATGCCGAAAATGAAAACCCGTAGAGCTGCTGCAAAGCGCTTCAAAAAAACTGCTTCTGGTGAATTCAAACATTTTAAAAACTTCAAGAGCCACATTCTCGAACATAAATCTCCTGCACGTAAGAGAAACCTGCGCAAAGCTGCTCTGGTGCACAAGACTGACAAAGAGCATGTAGCAAAAATGCTCCCGTACGCATAATTAAGAGATTTAAAGGAGGATACTAACAATGGCAAGAGTTAAAGTGGGCGTAACCGCTCATCGTCGTCATAAACACATTCTGAAACTGGCTAAAGGTTACTATGGTTCCCGCAGCAAACAATTCAAAAAAGCTAACGAGCTGGTAATGAAAGCTCTGTCCTATGCTCGTCGTGACCGTCGCGCTAAAAAACGCGAGTACCGTCGTCTGTGGATTGCTCGTATCAACGCTGCTACCCGTGCTAACGGCCTGAGCTACAGCCGTTTCATCTGCGGCCTGACCAAAGCTGGCATCGAAATGAACCGCAAAGTTATGGCTGACATGGCTATCTATGACTCTGCTGCTTTCGCTAAGCTGGTAGAAGCTGCTAAAGCTGCTCTGTAAGAGAAAAGTAAATACTGACTGGTGCGTAGGCGCTGGTCTGAGCCTGCTCCTGTGTGCGCACGGGAGCAGGTTTTTTTGTAATTTGTGAGGGGTTTAGTTTTATGTTAGTAGTTTTAAGTAAAGCCCTGGCCTTTGTGCTCATCATACTTATAGGCTATATCTGCAAACGCCGCGGCTTTTTTTCACCGACCGATTATCAGGTCGTAAGCAAAATTGTTTTGAATATTACGCTGCCCTGTGCCGTAATTAACAGCTTTGCGCATTTTGAGATGGATTATTCGCTAATCGCTGCCGTCTTTTTAGGCTTATTCGGCAATCTAATGATGCTGTTTGTATCCTTGATGCTGACGCGCGGAGATACGCCGGCTACCAAGATTTTCTATATCTTCAGCCTTGCAGGTTATAATATAGGCTGCTTTACGCTGCCGTTTGCGCAGGCCTTTTTAACACCTTTTGCCGTAGTCGGTCTGTGTATGTTCGATGTGGGCAATTCGATTATGTGCACCGGTATGACCTACGCGCTGACGGCCTCCTGCATCGGCTATGCGGACGGACGCAAGGACAAATTCAGCATGAAGAATATTACGGACAAGCTGCTGCATTCGGTGCCGTTTGTTGTTTATATCAGCATGCTGCTGCTGTCGCTGGCAGGATTCCACTTCCCTAAGAGTGTGTACACGTTTACAGAGATTGTGGGTACAGGCAACCCGTTTTTGAGTATGCTGATGATTGGCATGATGTTTGAAATCAAGCTGGATAAGAAGGCGATGGGCTACGTTAAGGAGCTGTTCAGCGTGCGTTATGCAATATCGCTGCTGTGTGCTGCAGCCTTTCTTTATCTGGCGCCTTTCAAGCAGGAGATAAATTATGTGATTGCGCTGGCGTTTATGGCACCCTGCACGATTATCGGCCCGATTTTTGTGGAGAAGCTGGGAGCAAATGTACAGCTGGCCAGCCTGTTCAATTCATTGACGATTATTACCAGCGTCATTCTTTTTACAGCCTTTTTCATTATCATCAACGGCTGATTGACGTTGGCTTAAATATATTAGTATAATATTAGAAAAGTAATTTAGTTGCGTATAGAGGAGAAACAAGATGGAACTTACCGGATTGCAAAACCCAATGGTGAAGGCTGCAGCGGAGCTGAAGCAGAAGAAATATCGTCAGCAGCAGGGCCTGTTCTTGGCGGAAGGCCTGCGTACTGTGGAAGAGGCAGTGCGTTACGGCGCCGTGCAGAGCATTTTTTATACTGCGATTGAGGATGACCGCACTCGCGCCGTGCTGGAAGAGGCTGCGGCCAAGCAGATTAAGCTCGTCTGCGTGAGCGACAAGGTGCTGAAAAAAATTGCCGATACCGAAACGCCGCAGGGAATTATTGCCGTATGTGAAATGCGCAGCAAGCGTCTGGATGATTTTCTGGCATCCGGCAAAATGCTGCTTGTTCTGGACCGTGTAACAGATCCGGGAAATATCGGCACCATGCTGCGTACTGCGGATGCGGCCGGTGTAGGCGGCCTTCTGCTGCTGCAGGGCTGCGCTGATATTTATGCGCCGAAAACAGTGCGTGCTTCCATGGGCTCGCTGTTCCACCTGCCGGTGCTGAGCGGTTTGAGCGAGGAGCTGTTGGTGCAGGCAGCACGTAAGGCAGGATATGAGCTGCTGGTTACTTGTCTGGACGGTGCGGATAATTTGTACAAGGCTGATTTGCAGGGACGTCTGGCTTTTGTTATGGGCAACGAGGCCAACGGCGTGAGTCCTGCTTTGCTGGCGGCAGCAGACAAGCGCGTCTTTATCCCTATGCAAGGACGTGCGGAATCGCTGAATGTTGCTATGGCGGCCGGCATTGTGATGTTTGAGGCACTGCGTCAGAAGCTTAAATAATTTTTTATTTTTTGCTTGACAAAAGTATCTTGCTGTAATATAATATCTATGTTGCCTATGGATGGGTTCCCGAGTGGTTAAAGGGAGCAGACTGTAAATCTGCCGCGTTTCGCT
>ENA-OUQW01001945-OUQW01001945.1-human-gut-metagenome-genome-assembly--contig:-NODE-1945-length-18928-cov-5.059609_pt1 | contig 18928 bp, 12 predicted proteins | sample MGYA00248464_ERZ548849 | MGnify/ENA primary metagenome ERZ548849 (study PRJEB26491, sample SAMN04978193) | human gut metagenome | host: Homo sapiens | study: EMG produced TPA metagenomics assembly of... | reverse complement strand
GATGTACGTCGCGGTGATGTTGTCTGCATCATCGGCCCTTCCGGCAGCGGCAAGTCTACGCTCATCCGCTGCGTGAACTATTTGGAGCATCCGACTGCCGGCACTATTGATTACCGTGGTACGGATGTAAATGAAGCTTTCAAAAAGCTCACTATGTATCGTACTAAGGTAGGCATGGTATTCCAATCCTTCAACCTGTTTAATAATATGACTGTACTGGAAAACTGCATGGTCGGTCAGGTTAAGGTCCTTGGCAAAAGCAAGGAGGAAGCTCGCACAACTGCACTGAAATATCTGAAGCATGTTGGTATGGATACTTATGTAAATGCCAAACCGCACCAGCTGAGCGGCGGTCAGAAGCAGCGTGTGGCAATCGCACGTGCGCTGGCGCTGGAGCCGGAGGTTCTTTTGATGGACGAGCCGACAAGCGCATTGGACCCGGAAATGGTTGGCGAGGTTCTGCGCGTTATCCGCGACCTGGCTAAGGAAGGCCTGACGATGGTTATCGTAACTCATGAGATGGCTTTTGCCCGTGACGTTTCTAACCGTGTTATCTTTATCGACCAAGGCGTAATTGCTGAGGAAGGCGAGCCGCAGGAGCTGTTTACGCATCCGAAGAATAAACGTACCCAGGATTTCTTAAGCAGATTTGCTAACGCTTAAGCTAATTTTATAACGTAGCTTTGCTCTCTGTTTCAAGGTATACCTTGAAGCAGGGAGCTTTTGTTTTGCGATGAGCTTTTATTATAACCGAGAGATGCAAGAAGAAATTATAAGTCAACGCAGGAATTTTATTGATTGCTGTAGAAATTCTATTAAGGCGAGGAATATCTCTGCTTAGAAAGAGTTAAAGGTAGTGATAAAAATGATGAAGGTTTTGCGAAGTGTTTTGCTTTGCGCTTTACTGTTGACTACTCATACAGCATTTGCCGCTAAGGGCACTCTGTTATATATACCCATGGACAACAGACCGGTGTGCCTTGATTACACAGTGCAGACGATGCAGGCTGCAGGCTGGGATGTACAGCTGCCGCCGGCCGAATATATTGCCGATGCTCAGTCAGCAGGGCAGCCGGAAAAGCTTTTTAACTGGCTAGAGGCTAAGGCCGGTGAATCGGTAGCCATTGTTGCTTCTTCCGATGCTTTGCTTTATGGCGGCCTGGTAGCGTCGCGTACGCATGAAATCTCGCCGGAGCTTCTGCAGCAGCGTGCCGAACGCTTGGTAGAGCTGAAAAAGCAGCATAGTGGGCAGAAGGTTTATGTTTTTACCACTATTATGCGTTCGCCTAAGGCCAGCAGTGCGCCGACAGAGCCTGCATATTATAAGGAATGGGGTCCTAAGATTTTCCGTTTGGGAGAGCTGGAGGACAAGCTGGAGCTTAAGCAGATTAAGCGTAAAGAGGTCAAGGAGCTGGCGGAACTGCGCAGCAGCATTCCCCGGGAAATACTTGCTGATATGTTTACACGCCGTAACAACAATATCCGCGCCACAGAGCTTTTGTTGCATGGTGTGGAAAGCGGCGATTTTGACTATATGCTTATCGGACGTGATGATACTGCAGCCTATTCTCAGGCACATAGGGAAGCACGCGAGATGGATATTCTGGTAAATGAGCTGCCGAAGGAGAAAATCCGTTTCTTCGCTGGCGCAGATCAGCTTGGCCTGCTGCTTTTGAGCCGTGCTGCCAACCGTCTGCAGTATGAGCTGCCTTTGGTAAATGTAACCTATGCTGCAGGCAAGGGCGGTAAAACTGTGCCTACCTACGAGGATGATACTGTGGCCGTGAGCGCTAAGCAGCATATCTACGCGGCAGGTGCCTTCCCAGTATATTCGCGCAAAAATGCGGATTTGGTTTTGGCAGTCAACACTCCTGCCGATGGTGTGACGCATGAGGCATCCGATGCAAGCAACAGCTATAAGGCATTGCCTGCTACCGTAAATTTCGTCAATAAGGTTGAACGCATTCTTAAGCATAATCATCCTGTGACTGTGGCGGACATTCGCTTTGGCAATGGTGCGGACAATGCTTTGGTAAAGACATTGTTTGATAAACAGCTCGCTTATCGTCTGGCATCCTACGGCGGTTGGAATACCGCGGGCAACAGCTTGGGCTTTGCTCTGGCGCAGGGACTGCTGTATAAGCAGTTAACGCCGGAAGCAAGAGAAGATTTGCTTAATGTGCGTTATCTTGATGATTGGGCATATCAGGCGAATGTGCGCATGCAAACCTATCAGCAGCTTATCTGGCCTAACTATTGGCCCAACAGCGGACTGAATGAGGAGCAGCGTACTGCGGCGGAAGCATGTATTACTCGGGAAATCAACAAGGTAAGCAAGCCGTATATGGGCAACACTGCCGAAGAATATAAATTTACGCTGCCGTGGAGCAGAATGTTTGAAGTAAAGGTGGAGCGATAAAATGTCGATGAAGTATACGCTTCGCCTTGCGAAGCCTGACGATGCAGAAAAGCTGCTGGAAATTTACGCGCCCTTTGTTATTAGCAATGACAGGACGCTCAGCGATGTGTCATTTGAATATGAGGAGCCGTCTATAGAAGAATTTACAGAGCGAATCAAAAATATTTCTGCGCACTATCCTTATATAGTTTGTGAGCATGATGGCAGACTGTTGGGTTATGTTTATGCCCATCCTTATATGCAGCGTGCTGCCTATCAGTGGGGTGCCGCGGTAACGATTTATCTGGCACCTGAGGGTCAGGGACACGGATTGGGCAAGGTGATGTACACGGCGCTGGAAGCTTTACTGCGCCTGCAGGGAATAGTTGTGACCTATGCCTGCATTACTGCCAGCAATGAGCACAGCGTCAAAATGCATGAGGCGTGTGGCTATAAAATTATTGGTACCTTCAATAATACAGGCTTCAAGCACGGCCATTGGCTGGACATGGTGTTGATGGAGAAGGTTATTGCCGAACATCCCAAGCAGCCTGAACTGATCAAGAAGATAGGCGAGCTGCCGCCGGAGACTGTGACAGCAGTTTTAAAAGAGGCTTCGGCAAGCCTGCAGTAATAGCTCGGCAGAAAGCAGTATTTGTGTATAAGCGTAACAGTATTTTAAGAAGCTGTAGTAAGATTTTAGCAGAAAAAGAAAAAGCACTGTCAGCTCTATCTGATATAAGAATATCAGTGAGCAGACAGTGCTTTTGTGCTTTTCTCAGTTCTTCCAGGGGATAGTCTTTCGCTCCAACCATTGCAGGAACAGGTTAAAGAGCAGGCCGAGCAAGGATAATACAATAACTCCGGCCATCAAGCGGTCGGTAATCATCAAATCGCCGTAATGCAGGATGAGGGCGCCTATGCCGACCTGAGCGGCAATCATTTCTGCTGCTACCAGCAGCAGCAGAGATGTGCCGGCGGCAAGGCGCAGACCTGCGAAAATCATAGGTAAGGCGTTAGGCAGAACAACACTTTTCATCGTTTTCCACCAGCTGGCGTTAAAGCTGACTGCAACCTTGATAAGCAGTGTATCAACATTTTTGACACCGCTGTAGGTGTTCATTGCTACCGGAAAAAAGACGCCGAGCGCAATAATCGTTACCTTCGACAGCTCGCCGATTCCCAGCCAAAGTATGAACAACGGCAGCAAAGCGATTTTAGGGATAGGATAAAGAGCGTTGACAACAGGATTACCGATTTTATCTGCCAGTGCCGAGGTACCGGTAACAAGACCGACTGCAAGGCCGATAAGGCTGCCGACAGCAAAACCGATTAGGATACGGTATATGCTGGCGGCCAGACTAACGCCGATTTCGCCGTCAGCAAGCATGGTAAGCAGGGCGCTGATAATCTGGCTAGGTGCCGGCAAAAACAGAGAAGAAACCAGGCCGCAGCGGCAGATAGCCTCCCAAAAGAGCAGCAGGACGATGATGGAAGCAACGCTTACCCAATGCGGATAGGTCTTTTGCCAATGCGTCATACGGTTGCGTACGATATATTCGTTAGCTGCGCTCGCAGCAGTTTTCTTTTCAGGCATTGTCTTCCACCTCCATTAAGGCAGCACGCGCATCCTTGCTGATATGCTCCCAGATGATACGGACAAATTCCGCAATTTCGTCTGTGTGCTCCGACTTAGCACGGTCGGCACGCGGAATGGTAATCTGCAGTATTTTGCTGACCTTTCCGGGGCGACGCGAAAGCAGTACAACTCTGTCAGCAAGCATTACTGCCTCCTGAATATTATGTGTAACATATAGCGTGGTCAGACGCGTCTTTTCCCACAGCGTTACCAGCTCCTCCTGCATGATGGTGCGTGTTTGCGCATCCAAGGCAGAAAACGGCTCATCCATCAGCAGCAGGTCAGGCTCGATAGCTAAAGCACGGGCAATGCCAACGCGCTGACGCATACCGCCGCTTAATTGGTGCGGGAAGGATTTTTCAAAGCCCTTTAAGCCCACAAGCTCAATGTAATGCTTAATACGTGCTTCTTTTTCGTCTGCTTTCATGCCTGCTGTTTCCAAACCGAAGGCAATATTATCGTGCACGTTGCGCCAGGGGAAGAGGCCTGTTTCCTGAAAGACGATGCTCATGCGAGGCTCATAGCCCGCGGCGACATCAGTAAATTTTACGTTACCGCTTGTGGGCTCCAAAAGCCCGGCAGTTATATTGAGCAAGGTTGATTTACCACAGCCGGACGGTCCTACTAATGCTACAAATTCTTCCTTATTAATGCTGAGGTTAATATCCTGCAAAACAGGAAGCAGCTTACCGCTGGTGGTGGTGAAATCCTTGCAGATATTTGCGATTTCTAATTTCATTTTCTACCATCCTCCAAAAAGACTGGCGCTAATATATCAGTCGCAGCGTTTTGGTGCTAAAGCATCGTCAACGCATTTTGCAGCTGTTACATTTACGCCAGTCTTGCTTTAATACAATAGTTTATTTCTTCATTGCTTCATCCAGAAAGCTGGTGTTGGCAACATCCTTCGCATCCAGTGTGCCGGAAATCATCTTGTTGTCGGTGTACCATTTAATCTGGGTTGCAATATCGCTGACAAGCAGCTTGCCGTCCTTATCAATATAGGGCAGGCCTGCTTTAATGTCTTCAGCCGGAGCCTTAACGTATTTAGCTACAATATTAACAACCTCTTCGAGCTTCTTGGCATCCTTCTTTTCTACTGCAGCTTCGTAGTAATAGTTGCAGGCCTTGTTGTAAGCACGCATGAAGCGTACAGCCGCATCCTTATTCTTCATAAAGTCAGGTGAGTAGAAGATAGCAGAGGTCTGGTAAGGAATAACGTCGCCAACCTGTACGACCAGTTTGCCGTAGCCTGCTTTTTGCACCTTGGTGATGTTAGGCTCGTTTAAGATACAGCCATCAATCTGCTTGCTTTCCAGAGCAGCCATAACAGCACTGAGCTTGCTCAGGGGAACAATTTCCACATCATTGAGGCTCATGCCCTGGGTTTCCAGCATTCTGCCAAGCATATAATGGAAGGTAGAGCCCTTTTGCGTAATACCGATACGCTTGCCCTTCAAATCCTTCAGGCTTTTTACGCCGGCGTTGTAGTTGTCGGTGGTCACAAGCAGTGCAGAAGAGGAATAGCCTTTTTGTTCACGTCCTTTATCCGCAACAATGCCAAGCTTTTGTCCGTTGGCTGCCATGTTATAGAGGCTGGCCGTAATGCCGGTAGCACCGACATCAACCTTAGAGGAAGCAGTGGATACGGCAATCGGATGAGCGGCATCAAACCATTGCGGTTCGATTTCAATACCTTCTTCAGCAAAGAAGCCCTTATCCATAGCGATAAATAAAGGAGCGCTGCTTGTCAGGCGCAGCATGCCAAGGCTTACCTTAGTCTTTTCTTTGGGTGTGTCTTTTTTTGAATCGTTACCGCCACAGCCTGCAGCTAATACTAATAGGCAAAGGCTGAGCAGAAGAGCAACAATTTTCTTCATTAATAAATCCTTCCCTTCTCCTAAAAAATCATAAAATACCGCTTTTATTCTACACTATTTAACAATAAAAAGCAGTAATATTAATGAAAAAATCGTTTTTAGAAATAAGAAAAAGCCTTTTTGTACGAAATGCAACAGAATTTGCCGATGTTTGTGGTACCTTTATGTAAAAAATCTGTGTTTTAACAGCTACTTATAACAAAAAAATGCTATAATATAATAGTACGTTTGAAGAAAGGACGTGAAGACGTGAAGATAAAATGGATGGTGCAAGGCCTGGCCTGCAGCAGCGTACTTTTCTGCAGCACTATTGCTGCAGCCGCTGACACGCTGTTGGCGCAGGTGCCGCTGCAGCTGACTGCAGAGCAGACTGTTACTGCCGAGCTTTGGGGTGACCGGTTGCCTAACGGTTACGCCAATGATCTGCTTATTATGATTAAGGATAAGGACAAGAAGCTTTTGACGGCTCATGCACCTTCTATTAAGGGCGGATATAATTGCCAGCTGCAGCCTATTAAGCTGTGGGCGGGCAAAAGCGCCAGACAGCAGCTGCTGGTGAGTGCTGCTCAAGGAGATTGGCATGCGCCAAGTGAATACCGTGTACTTTCCTTTGCCAATAAGAAAAATGTGCGTGAGGTCTTTGGTGCTGCCGAAAGCATGGGACTGGTGACGCAAGCCTTTGCCAAGGATGGTAAAATGCATTTAACTTTAATCGACGGCAATAAATCGGTTTTAACACCGGCAGCAGGCAGTGAGGTGGCAGACGGCAAGCTGGAGTATGGCGGCTTGCATTCTCTCGTAGCACACGATGTAGATAATGACGGCGCAGATGAATTGTTGGGCTGTCAGCAGCTGGTGCAGAAAAAGCAGCCTCTGGCAGATGTGGGCGCTATCTGGAAGCAGGACAAGAAAACTAAGGAATGGAAACAGTTTGCCCTGACCATTATGACGCTTGCGCCTACGCCTAAGGATAATACCGTAAATGATGGCAAGGATTTTGCTGCCGGTACTATATTGGTGCGTAAGATGGTAGTTCCCGGCGGTGAGGCGACCTTCCCGGTTTTTGCCGGCAAGGATGTAGAGCTGCAAAATAAAATGAATAAGCTGCTGCAGGATGAATGCAAAGATTATCTGGAGCATTTTTACAAGGGTGAGGCAGATATGGCTTTTAAGGTGATGCGTGCCGATGAACAGATTCTGAGCCTGCAGCTGATCAGCGGTAAAAACAGCTTTATCCATCATCAGCTGAACGTAAATCCAAAGACTGCCGAAAAAATCAGACTGGATGAAGTGCTTAACGTCAAGGATAAGGATTTGCTGCCGCTGATTAATCTGCTGAATACCAATAAGAAGGTTGTATATAAGGACAGACTGCCGGATGAATGGTATATTGAAGGCGATAACCTGTTCTTGATGCAGCGTATTGATGGTGTGGATCAGGTATCGGGTTTTGCTTTGGGCAATCTGCATAAATTTTTGCTGAAAAAAGAACTGTTGAACAGTAAAAAACTGACTGACCAGTCAGTATAATTTGTGAGAAGAAGATAATTGAAGAAAATGCAAGAAAAAACGGCGATAACTGTTTAAATGCCGTTTGCTTTTCTGAAAAATGTCTATTATAATGGTAGTATTCTGAAACTGGAGCAGGCATATTTTCAGGTAAAGACGCTAACAGTCATAAACGTTAGCAGTCTTATTGGTTATTATATATATTGAGTAGTTTCAGAGTGAAGGTGAAGGAGGTTTTTTTATGTTAAGTTTTATTCGCTCCGGCCGTGCAAGAAAAGCAATGGCTGCGGCGCTGGCGGCAACCTTTGTACTGAGCGTTGCAGGCTGCGGTCAAAAACAGCAGCAGGGCGGCAATAAGGCAGCTTTGGTTAAAACCATGAAGGTTATTAAGCGTGACACCCCTCTGGTATATGATTATACAGGCTTTGTACAGGCTCAGCAGGAAATGGAGCTGAAGGCTCAGGTAAGCGGTCAGATTACAGCCAAGTATTTCAAGGGCGGTGACAATGTAAGTACAGGCCAGACCTTGTATGCTATTGACCAGCGTACTTATCAGGCCAACGTGCTCAACGCGCAGGCAGGCCTGGCTAATGCCCGTGCGGCTTTGGCTAACGCAGCTCTGAATGCAGAGCGTTACAGCACACTGTATGCACAGAATGCAATTTCCAAGCAGGTTCTGGATAACGCTATTATGCAGCGTGACCAGGCACAGGCTTCTGTAAATGCGCAGGAAGCAATTCTGGAAAATGCTCAGATTAATATGACCGATACCAGTGTTTCCGCTCCGTTCAGCGGACGCATTGATACTACCGCGCTGGAGGTTGGTAACTATGTGACCGCAGGTCAGACTACTCTGGCAAAAATCAGCAACACTGACCCCGTATTCGTACAGTTCAGCATTGCTGAGCCGGAATATCTGAAGCTTTCCAGTGCTCATGATAACAGCGGCGCTGCTTCTCTTGACAACCTGACTGTTGTTCTGAGTGATGGCAGTACCTATGATTTGAAAGGCACCGTTGCAGAGGTTAACCGCGGTATCAATGACAACACCGGTACCATGACAGTCAAGGCTTTGTTCAGAAATCCTGCACATCGTCTGTTGCCGGGCATGTTTGCTCACGTGCAGGCAACCGCAGGCACCAAAAAGGATGCTCTCTTGATTCCTATGCGTGCAGTTGTTGAATTAATGTATAAGAAATTTGTTTATGTTGTTGGCAGCGATAACAAGGTTACCATGAAGGAAGTAACTCTTGGTCCTTCTGTTGGCCGTTTCTACATGGTTGAAGGCGGTCTGACCGGCGATGAAACAATCGTAGTCGAAGGCACCGGCAAGATTAGACAGGGTGCTCAGGTTAACCCGCAGCCGATGACTGAGGCTGATCTGGATACTACTGTTGACAACAGTGCTACTGCCGGCAAGAAGCAATAAGGAGGTTGGCTAGATGGCTCGTTTCTTTATTGATCGCCCGGTATTTGCGATAGTACTGGCGATTATTATTACCTTATTGGGTGCGATTGCCGGCTTTAGCCTGCCTATCGCCCAATATCCTAACATTACCAAACCGCGTATCAGCGTAAACACCAACTATGTCGGTGCAAGTGCCGATATCGTTGAAAAGGCTGTAGCACAGACCATTGAGCAGAAGGTCAGCGGCGTAGAAAATATGCTGAACATGTCCTCTGTAAGTACCTCCAGTGGTGAATACAAGCTCAATGTTGAATTCAACCTGGAGAAAAACGCAGATATCGCTTCTGTAGAGGTGCAGAACCGTGTATCTCAGGCAACCAGCTCTCTGCCGAGCGAGGTTTCTGGCTACGGTGTAACCACTGCTAAGGAATCTGCCGAGACCATTATGTATTTTGGTCTTTATTCTCCGAAAAATACTTATGATGCTATGTTCTTAAGAACATATGCGGATGCAAACTTCCTTGATGCAGTAAAGCGTGTTAAGGGCGTATCTACAGTTGGCGAATATGGTCCGGAATATGCAGTCCGCATCTGGCTGAATCCTGAAAAAATGGCACAGCTGGGCGTAACCGTAACCGATGTTTCCAACGCTATCAAAACGCAAAACGTGCAGGCAGCGGTTGGTTCTATCGGTAACCGTCCTACCGTTGACAAGCAGGAGCGTACCTATTCCGCAAGTGCTCAAGGTCGTCTGAATACACCTGAGGAATTCGGTAACGTAATTATCCGTTCCAATAATGGCGATAACCTGAAGCTGAAGGATATCGCAACTATTAAAGAAGGTCCGCGTAATGACCTTATCGTCAGCAAGCTAAACGGCGGTGATTCCGTTGTATTCCCGGTATCCTTGACCTCCGATGCGAATGCTATCGAAACTGTTAAGAATATCCGCGAGGTATTAAAGGACGCAGAAAGCCGTTTACCTGATGATATGAAGCTGGTCGTTATTCAGGATAACACCCAGTTTATTACCGAATCTCTGGAAAAGGTTGCTCATACATTTGTTGAAGCCTTGATTCTGGTTATTCTGGTAGTATTTATGTTCCTTGGCAGCTGGCGTGCAACCTTGATTCCTATTCTGGCTGTACCGGTATCCTTGGTGGGTACCTTTGCTTCCTTTGTAATTTTAGGTTTTACCATCAACACTTTGACTGCCTTTGCGATGATTCTGGCTATCGGCCTTGTTGTCGACGACGCTATCGTTGTAGTAGAAGCGGTTGAACATCATATTCAGGAAAATGGTATGTCTCCTAAGGAGGCAACCTACCGTGCTATGAACGAGGTTTCCGGCCCTGTTGTGGCTATTGCCTTCGTACTGTCTGCGGTATTTATTCCTGTAGCCTTCACCGGCGGTACTGTCGGTGAATTGTACAAGCAGTTTGCGATTACGATTTCTGTATCTATGATGCTTTCTGCTATCGTAGCTTTGTCCCTGACTCCTGCACTCTGCTCCTTGATTCTGGTCAAGAAGGAGGAGGCGCCGAAGGGCTTTATCGGCAAGGCTGTAAAAGCATTTGACGATTGGTTTGCAAGAACGTTGGCTAAATACGTGAAAAACGTTGAAGGCTGCATCCGTAAATCTAAACTGATTCTGACCTGTCTTGTTGTTGTTGTTATCTGCATCGGTTTCCTGGCCAAGGCAACGCCGACAGGCTTTGTACCGAACGAGGACCAGGGCATGACTGCTGTGTCTATTGCTCTGCCTGAGGGTGCTTCCAGTAACCGTACACAGCAGATTATGGCAGGCCTTGAACAAAAGATGAGAAAGCTTCCTGGCGTTAAAAACGTTATGGAGGTTAACGGTATTGATATCCTGTCCATGGGCCAGAAGGCTAACGCCGGCCTGGCCGTAGTTACTATGGAGGACTACAGCAAGCGCAGCAACAGTGTACAGGATATTATTCCGATGATTTTCGGCATGGGCGCACAGATTCCTGATGCAACCGTTATGGCCTTCCAGCCGCCTTCTCTGCCTGGTGCTTCCAGTACCGGTACTCTGAGCCTTTATCTCATGAACCTTGGCGGTGAGGATGTTAATACTATGGGTGAGCGTGCTAACGAATTTTTGGCTGCTTGTCGCAAGCGTCCGGAAATCGGTATGCTGTACACCACCTTGAACACCAATACTCCTATGTATCAGTTTGAGGTTGACCGTGAAAAGGCACAGTCTATGAATGTGCCTGTATCTACTGTTTATTCCGCATTGCAGGCCTTCTTGGGCGGTAACGAAATTAATGATATCAACAACTTCGGCCGTACCTGGAAGGTTGTTATGCAGGCTGATGAAAAATATCGTACCAGTGTAGAGGATATGCGTTACTTCTTTGTACGCAGCAACGATGGCAAGTCTATTCCGCTGAATACACTTGTAAAGCCTTCTCCTAAGAACAGTTCTGTTGTTATGACACGCTTTAACGGTGCCAGTGCGATTAAGATTTCCGGCGACCCTGCCAGCGGTTATTCCTCCGGTCAGGCTATGGCTGCTATTGAAGAGGTTGCTAAGCAGGTTCTGCCTAATACCTATACTTACGAATGGACCGGTCAGAGCCTTGATGAGATTGAAGCCGGCAGCCGTTCCACTCAGATTTTCATTATCTCTCTGATTTTCGTATTCCTTTGTCTGGCAGCTTTGTATGAAAGCTGGACAATTCCTCTGGCAGTACTGCTGTCTGTACCTTCCGCAGTTTTCGGCTGCTTCCTGGTACAGTATGCACGTGGCCTGCAGAATGACGTTTATATGCAGATTGGTCTGATTACACTGATTGGTCTGGCAGCAAAGAACGCTATTCTGATTGTCGAATATGCTAAGATGAATATGGAGCAGGGCATGGATGTTGTACATGCGGCTGTTGAAGCTGCTCATGTCCGTCTGCGTCCTATCCTGATGACATCCTTCGCCTTCATCTTAGGCTGTCTGCCTCTGGCTATTGCTACCGGCCCGGGCGCCGGTGCGCGTGTATCCATGGGTAACGCCGTAGTAGGTGGTATGACCATCGCTACTCTCTTTGGTATTTTCCTGATTCCTGTACTCTTTGTAGTTGTTGAACGCTTCTTCAGCCGCAAAAAGAAGGGGACTGCCGAAGACAATGTAACCGAACAGCTGTAATGCTGCTGAAAAACGCCGCTCGTTTGAGCGGCGTTTTTAATTTTCGATAGCTGGTGTTAGGCAGTAAAATGCATAGTTTTAATTTTATACATAAATAATAGCATAGAAGTTAATGGTTATTATGATTTGAAAAGCAAGCTCAAAGAGCTTGCTTTTTTAAGTTACATAAGTAAACTAATCCTTTTCGATAACAAAAGTGCTTTTTAAATTTTAATAATAATAACAAATTTAAAACGAATACAATCTGTAAGTAAACTAAGACCGTCCGTTTATTATGTGTGACATAAGCAACGGAATAACGGCAGAATTATTTTTATACTTAATTCAGCAAGGCAAAAAGGGGTGTTTGAAGTCAAATATCCGGAAGCATATTGCGGTAAATATTATATTTAAATTTATTTGGAAGGGGTGATTTATATGGGTTCCGTAACAACTAATCCGTGGCTGATTTCTATTATCAACATGACAATCGTTTTTGGTGTGCTCATTGCTTTAGGTGTACTCATGAGTATGATTCAGTTGGTTGACCCTACTAGAAATAAGCATTGAAGCAAATGATGCACTTTTTCCTTGTCTGATCTATTAACAAATGCACTTATTTTCCCGATATGGGCCAAGAGGAGGATTATTCTATGTTTGAGGCATTTATCGTCGCTTTGGCTTCTGTTTGGGCAGACTCAGGTTTTTCTGCTCTGACAAGTGGCAACGTAATTATGATTGGCGTTGGTCTGCTTCTGCTTTATATGGCTATAGGCAAAGGTTTCGAGCCTTTGCTGTTGTCACCAATTGCCTTTGGCTGTATCCTGGCTAACATTCCTAAAAACGGTTTCGAACAGCCGGGTGTTATGTCCGTTATTATGTATGGTATTCACCATGAAGTATTCCCGCCGTTGATTTTTCTGGGCGTTGGCGCAATGACCGACTTCGGTCCGCTGATTGCTAATCCTAAAACCTTGCTTTTAGGTGCTGCTGCTCAGATTGGCGTATTTGTATCTTTGATGGGCGCTATGGCGTTGGGATTTACTGTACAGGAAGCATCCGCTATCGGTATTATCGGCGGTGCTGACGGCCCGACAGCTATTTATCTGGCAGCTAAAATGGCTCCGCATCTTTTGGGTGCTATTGCCGTTGCAGCTTATTCCTACATGTCCCTGGTACCGCTGATTCAGCCGCCAGTAATGAAGCTGTTTACTACCGAAAGAGAACGTAAGATTGTTATGGAGCAGCTGCGTCCGGTAAGTAAATTTGAAAAGGTCGTTTTCCCGATTATGTGCACCATCGTTATTTCTCTGCTGCTGCCGCCGGTAACAGCTTTGATCGGTATGCTGATGCTTGGTAACCTGTTCAAAGAAGCAGGCTGCCTGGACCGTCTGAGCGATACCGCACAGAATGCATTGATGAACACTGTAACCATCATGCTGGCAACCGGTACCGGTCTTACCATGAGTGCCGAAGCCTTCCTGAACTATCAGACTATCCTGATTATCTGCTTAGGTCTGGTTGCTTTTGCTGCAGGCACCTGGGGCGGTGTAGTATTCGGCAAGATTATGTGCATGGTTGATGGCGGCAAAACTAATCCGCTTATCGGCAGTGCCGGTGTATCCGCAGTTCCTATGGCTGCCCGTGTATCTCAGATTGTCGGTCAAAAGGCTAACCCGGCAAACTTCTTATTAATGCATGCTATGGGTCCTAACGTAGCAGGCGTTATCGGTACTGCAGTTGCTGCAGGTACCATGCTGGCTATGATCGGTCCTGTTGGTAAATAATTTATACTGAAACTCCCCTGAGGACGCGCTGCAAGGCGCGTCCTCTTAATTTTTGCCTAGAAAGTGTTCTGGAATCCTAAACTGTCACATTATGAACAAAAAAGATGGCGATTTTGTGTCCTCAATCAGTGGACATGCGCTGTGGGATTACATTTAATACGAAAAGTAAAATTAGCACCAGCTGTTAAAAATAACTTATAGGAGGTACTAAAAAAATTGCATGAATCGCAAACCCTTGATACAATGGGCTTTAGAGCAGAATGCTATAAATTATCAGAGCTGATTTTATAAAGAGAATTAAGATAATTTTCAGAAAAAATGGTCATATGCATTTCAAAAATCATTTACTTAAAGTTTAACTTAATTCCGGAAAAGCATATAAAAGTATAAAAATAAAACACCATGATAACAGTGTACATAAAACACAATATAGAAGTACGCAACAGAAAAACATTATTTACGTTAATAATATAAATTTTTCAATAAAATAACTTTTTATTTTACGCTTATAGTGTTATAATAGGTACATGGAAATGCAAGAAAATACATAAGCAAATTCCATAAGCTCTTTGAAAACTACATATTAATAGCTGATATAGAATGCCTCCCTCGGCATTGTATATAAATTAATTTTAAAAGGAGGAACATAAAATGTCCCCAGCAATCAAATGTCTTATTTTGTTGGCAGTAGTTGCATTATTCTTTGTAACCGAACTTATACCTCTCGCAGTTACTGCTACCGGCGCAGCTATCGCATGCGGCCTCTTAGGCTTGATTCCTGCAAAACAAGTATTCAGCGGTCTGTCTAACTCCACCGTTGTTCTGTTCGCAGGCATGTTCGTAGTTGGCGCTTCCATGTTCTACACCGGCCTTGCACAAGCAATCGGTAATACCGTAGTTAAAATGTGCGGCACAGGCGAAAATAGCCTGATGTTCGGCCTGATGCTCGTTGGTACCGTACTGTCCGCAGTATTGTCCAACACCGGTACCGCAGCTTGCTTACTTCCTGTAGCACTCGGTATCTGCTCCGCAGCTAAGATTCCTGCTTCCCGTCAGTTAATGCCGTTAGCATTCGCTTGCGGTTGGGGCGGTATCATCACCATGGTAGGTACTCCTCCTAACATCATCGCTACCGGTGCTATGACCGCTGCTGGTCTTGAGCCTTTCGGTTTCTTCGAATTCGCTTGGATTGGTGTTCCGGTTTCCGTAGCTGGTATGCTGTACATGATGTTTGTAGGTAAATATTTGCTCCCGAACAAACAACTCGATGCTGACCAAGAAATCGAGCAAGAAATCGAAGCAAATGAAACCTCCAAATCCAAACAAATCGTTTCCGGCGTTATCCTGCTGGCAGTCGTTCTGGTAATGGCTCTTGGCATTAAAGGTATCACTTTGGAAATGGCAGCAATCATCGGTGCTCTGGTTTGCGTACTGACCGGTTGCTTGACTGAAAAACAAGCTTATGCATCCATCGACTGGGTAACCATCTTCCTGTTCGCTGGCATGATGCCTGTATCCTCCGCTATGGATAAAACCGGCGCTGGTAAACTCATCGCTGAATGGACTGTTGGCCTGATGGGCGGCGCTCCTTCTCCGCTGGTTGTAACTGGTGTACTGTTCGTCCTGTCCTGCGGCCTGACTCAGTTCATGTCCAACACCGCATCCGCAGCTCTGCTGTGCCCGATCGGTATTGCAATCTCCAAAAACCTGGGCGCTGACCCGAAAGCAGTTCTGATGGCTATCGCTGTTGCAGCATCCTGCGCATTCGCAACTCCGGTAGGCACTCCTCCGAACACCCTGGTACTTGGCCCTGGCGGATACAAATTTATGGACTATGTAAAAGCTGGTACCGGTCTGGTTCTGGTAGCTTTCGTAGTATCCCTGGTTGTTATCCCGATGGTATGGCCGTTCTTCCCTGGCAAATAATTTGTTAGGTTAGACGCTTACAAGCAAATCAATCCCCGTCACTTAGGTGGCGGGGATTTTTGTTGTTCAAAGTAGGGAACATACCGGCAGAAATATGTAATGTTAAGGGTGAGCATACAGACATATTTTTTATAAAAAAGTGTACAAGAGAACGGAATAATAAACAAACAAAATGATGTATAAATATGCAATAAGCTGAGTAGAAAAACATGTAAAGTACAGGAATAAAATAAATGAAAAAGGCTTGCAAATTTGTCAGAAGTGTGTTAAACTTAACACTGTTGACAATTAAGTAATTAAAGTAAGTGAAAAAGCCGATAAAGTAAGTTATGTAAGTGAAGGCTATTTTAAGTCTTCAATAGCATAGGAGTTGTCGGAAATGTAAGTACTATAAATTTTTAATGATAGAACTTACTGATAACTTGTTGAATTATTTTATTGATGACCTTCAGTGTGTATAGTGACACACAGACAACAAAACATTTTTATTATTTTAAGGAGGAAAACAATGTCCCCAGCAATCAAATGTCTCATTCTTTTGGCAGTAGTTGCATTATTCTTCGTAACTGAACTTATTCCTCTCGCAGTTACTGCTATTGGTGCCTCTGTGGCATGCGGCCTGTTAGGCCTGATCCCTGCTAAGCAAGTATTCAGCGGTCTGTCCAACTCTACTGTAGTACTTTTTGCAGGTATGTTCGTTGTAGGCGCTTCCATGTTCTACACCGGCCTGGCTCAAGAAATTGGTAACACCGTAGTTAAAATGTGCGGTACCAGCGAAAACAGCCTGATGTTCGGTCTGATGATCGTTGGTACTGTAATGTCCGCAGTTCTGTCCAACACCGGTACCGCAGCTTGCATGCTGCCGGTTGCACTGGGCATCTGCTCTGCAGCTAAGATTCCTGCTTCCCGTCAGTTAATGCCGTTGGCATTCGCTTGCGGTTGGGGCGGTATCATCACCATGGTAGGTACCCCGCCGAACATCATTGCAGTAGGTGCAATGAATGCTGCTGGTATCGAGCCGTTCGGTTTCTTCGAATTCGCTTGGATCGGTGTTCCTATCTCTATCGCTGGTATGCTCTACATGATGTTCCTGGGCAAATATCTGCTCCCGAACAAACAACTCGATGCTGACCAAGAAATCGAGCAAGAAATCGAAGCAAATGAAACCTCCAAATCCAAACAAATCGTTTCCGGCGTTATCCTGCTGGCAGTCGTTCTGGTAATGGCTCTTGGCATTAAAGGTATCACTTTGGAAATGGCAGCAATCATCGGTGCTCTGGTTTGCGTACTGACCGGTTGCTTGACTGAAAAACAAGCTTATGCATCCATCGACTGGGTAACCATCTTCCTGTTCGCTGGCATGATGCCTGTATCCTCCGCTATGGATAAAACCGGCGCTGGTAAACTCATCGCTGAATGGACTGTTGGCCTGATGGGCGGCGCTCCTTCTCCGCTGGTTGTAACTGGTGTACTGTTCGTCCTGTCCTGCGGCCTGACTCAGTTCATGTCCAACACCGCATCCGCAGCTCTGCTGTGCCCGATCGGTATTGCAATCTCCAAAAACCTGGGCGCTGACCCGAAAGCAGTTCTGATGGCTATCGCTGTTGCAGCATCCTGCGCATTCGCAACTCCGGTAGGCACTCCTCCGAACACCCTGGTACTTGGCCCTGGCGGATACAAATTTATGGACTATGTAAAAGCTGGTACCGGTCTGGTTCTGGTAGCTTTCGTAGTATCCCTGGTTGTTATCCCGATGGTATGGCCGTTCTTCCCCGGCAAATAATACCAGTCTGACGAATAAAGCACCATGTGCTTCGTCACAAATGCCTTGACGTACTGGAAGTACGCCGGCGGCATCCGTTCCTCGCCTCTTGCACTTTCTCGCCAGCCTGGTGATTGGAACTAATGACGAATAAAGCACCATATGCTTCGTCACAAATACAAATCAATCCCCGTCGCGAAAGTGACGGGGATTTTTGTTGCCTAAATTTTTCTTAGCGACTGTTATATAAAAACGTTGACATAAAAAAAGCGCAGAGGTTTGCTGTTAAAAAATCAGCTTCTCTGCGCTTTGTTTTTTATTTCTTGATTTCTACGTCTACCTCGAATAAACGCTTCCAGGGGAAGGAGAGGGTGAATTTAGTGCCTCTTGTTATAGAATAGCTGTTGGCCATGCTCTGGCAGTCGGCAGTAATCTGCTGCAGGATGTTTTTTTCTTCTGTAGCAAGATCATATTTCAAATCCTCACGGTTATGCTTTTCCAGCTCGTTGGAAATGCTGCGGCGGGCATTGCTCTGGTAAAACCAATCGTCGATAAGGCGTTGGCGCAGCAGTCTGCTGCGTGCTTCGCTGCTCATATCGCGGGCGATAAGCCCTTGGGCGATGGCATAGCCTACGGCGTTGTCAGCTGTATTCCAACCATTGTAGGCTGCTAACGGCTGCAGGTTGATGCTGTTGGCCAGCAGGCTCATAAAGCCGTTGTCCGCACCGTTGGAATAGCTGATATCGGCCAGGGAAACGTTGCGTCCGGAACGGAGCAGCTGTCCCAGGATACCGACAAAGTTTTTATTGCCGGCAGATGCAAAGGGCTGGTTATCATCAGCGGTAGAATCCTTGACGATGCCGTCCTGCGGCGTATTGAGTGCTAAAATCAGATCAGCGTTATCTGCGGATGCTGCCTGCACTGCACCGGCAGCGATAATCTGCTGCGGTACGCTGTCCTGCAGCTGTGCGTCGCTGTACTGTGGCAGGGTGGAGGCACCGGCTCCTACGCTGTACAGGGGATAAACGGAAGGTTTAGTGCCTTTGGCCTCGTTGTAGGCACGGGCGATTAAAAGCAGGCCGAGCTGATCTACACCGTCTAAAATCTGGAAGCAGTCTCTGCTCATATCAAAGGTACTGAGGCTGATTTTGCGTCCTTCCATGTGCGTAGCGGAAAGAGGAGCGTTATCATCCTTGCCGATGGCAAAATAATGAAATTTGCCGTTGCGGGCCATACGCGTAAGCTCCTGGTTGACAAGCAGATTTTTTTCGCGTCGCTCTAGCCAGTCACCCAGCTCAGCTTTTTTCATGTTGCGCTCCAGTGCCTGCATCGTCAGCTTTTCCGCAGGCGACAGCTTACCTTGGTCCTGTTTGTCAAGCAGCTGGCTGTAGGCAAAGATACTTGGGCCTATGGTGCTGTAGTAGGGCGGCTCTACGCGCCCTTTGCTGGCGCGTGGGGTGCGCATAATCGTCGA
>ENA-OUQW01001931-OUQW01001931.1-human-gut-metagenome-genome-assembly--contig:-NODE-1931-length-19010-cov-57.868689_pt1 | contig 19010 bp, 19 predicted proteins | sample MGYA00248464_ERZ548849 | MGnify/ENA primary metagenome ERZ548849 (study PRJEB26491, sample SAMN04978193) | human gut metagenome | host: Homo sapiens | study: EMG produced TPA metagenomics assembly of... | reverse complement strand
GCCCCGATATGAGCATAAAAGTGGGATGATAATCCCACGATATGCGAATAGAGGGGAAGGATTGTGGGAGTGCGTAGCACGAAGCAATCCGTAGGTATCAAAGTCGGGGGCCTTTGACCCCGACATCCTTATAATAAGGTTACAGGTACCGGCTGCGAAGTGCCGGCACAGGAGTGGACATACAGACAAGAGAGACGAGGAAGAGCGTTATGGATATTAATGTGGGAGATGTATTGAAACTGAAAAAACAACATCCCTGCGGAAGCAGAGAATGGGAAGTACTCCGCGTGGGAGCGGACTTTCGACTGAAATGTCTGGGCTGCGGTCACCAGATTATGATCGCACGGAAATTACTAGAAAAAAATGTGAAAGAAATCGTTGAAAAAGCTTGAAAAGTGCACGGGGATATGGTAATATGTTCTTTCGTGAGACACTTTATTCCTTGCTCATATGTGAAATATGGGCCAGAGACCAAAAGGAGGTAACTAACATGAACAAGTACGAATTAGCCGTTGTTGTTAGCGCTAAGATCGAGGATGATGAGAGAGCAGCCGTTGTTGACAAGTGCAAGGCACTGGTTGAGAGATTCGGCGGCAACATCACAGAAGTGGACGAGTGGGGCAAGAAGAAGCTTGCTTACGAAGTTCAGAAGATGAAAGAAGCTTTCTACTACTTCATCAGATTCGAAGCTGAGAGCACTGTTCCTGCAGAGATCGAGAGCCGTGTTCGTATCATGGACAACGTGATCAGATACTTATGCGTTAGACAGGACGAGGCATAAACAGAAAGCGAGAAGCGAAATATGAATAAAGTAATTCTTATGGGACGTTTAACAAGGGATCCTGAGGTGAGATATTCTCAGGGAGCTACCGCAACAGCGATCGCTCGTTTTTCCATTGCAGTAGATAGAAGATTTAAGCGTGATGGCGAGCCGGATGCTGATTTTATTAACTGTGTAGCGTTTGGTAAGACTGGTGAGTTTATCGAGAGATATGGCCACAAGGGAACAAAGTTCGTTGTGGAAGGACGTATCCAGACCGGCAGTTATACCAATAAGGATGGACAGCGTGTGTACACTACCGATGTAGTGGTTGAGAACGTAGAGTTCGCAGAGAGCAAGAATGCATCTGCCGGCAGTAATGACGGTGGATACCAGAACGCTGGTTTTGGTGGTGGTAATAATGCCCCCGCTCCTTCCGGAGCCGGTGATGGTTTTATGAACATCCCTGACGGCATCGATGAAGAATTACCCTTTAACTAAGTTTCAGTGACAAGCGGAGCTGACACCCGCCTCTGCCCTGACAGATTCCGATAGGAGGTAATAATAATGGCTTTTAATAAGACTGAGAAGACCGCTTCTCCGATGAGAAAAAAAGGCGGTATGCGCAGAAGAAAGAAAGTTTGCGTATTCTGTGGTAAAGATAATGTAATCGATTATAAGGATACAGCTAAGCTGAAGAAGTATGTATCTGAGAGAGGTAAGATCCTTCCTCGTCGTATTACCGGTACCTGCGCAAAGCATCAGAGAGCACTGACCGTTGCCATCAAGAGAGCACGTCACGTAGCACTTATGCCTTACGTAGCTGAATAATTCAGACTAAGATAGTAGTAAGAGACCAGCCGCAAAAGTGGCTGGTCTTTTTTCGACGTATGCAAGGAGACGAAGCGGCATGAGAAGAATACCAATCACAGATTTACATACACCGGAACTGGAGATTTACAACGAACGCAGGGAAATACAGCTGCTCCGCTATTACGAACCGGCGCCCGGGTTGTTCATTGCGGAGAGCGCAAACGTGATCCTGCGGGCGCTGACGGCGGGATACGAACCGTTGTCGCTTCTGATGGAACAGAGAGAAGCGGATTCCGAGAAGGGAAGAGAAGTCCTGGGGCGGATCATGGAGAGATCGGAGGAAATTCCTATCTATGTGTCATCTAACGAGGTATTATCCCAGATCTCAGGCTTCAAGCTGGCGCGTGGCATGCTCTGTGCCATGCGGCGGAGAGCTTTGCCGAAGATGGAGGAGCTGTGTCGGGATGCCAGACGCATCGCTATCCTGGAAAACGTCGTGAATCCCACGAATGTAGGAGCAATCTTCCGCTCCGCAGCAGCGCTGGGGATTGATGCGGTGCTCTTGTCTGCAGGCTGCAGCGACCCTTTGTACCGTCGTGCGGCGAGAGTCAGCATGGGGACGGTATTCCAGGTGCCCTGGACATTTTTGGGGACGGAAGATTGGGCGGATCGCACGATGGCACAGCTGCGTGGCATGGGATACCGTACCGCAGCCATGGCGTTAAAGGAAGACAGCCTGTCACCGGATGCCCGGGTATTACATGAAGCGGAAAAGCTTGCAATTATTCTGGGGACGGAAGGGGAAGGCCTGGCAGCGGACACCATCGCAGACTGTGATTACACGGTCTGCATCCCTATGGCAAGAGGTGTGGATTCCCTGAATGTAGCGGCAGCCAGTGCAGTGGCATTCTAGGAATTATGCAGATAAGAGCGATTTTAACCTGAAATGCTGACAAAAAGCACAAATTTGACAGAGGAATATTGTCTATTCGTCAAAATAATATGGTGGCATAGTGGTATATTATTTGTTATAATAGAAGTTGTCGAACGCAAACATTGAGAGGTGTTCTTTGATGAAAAAACGAATCAGACTGAAGGGAAGAATCCGTACATATATTCAGTTCACACTGTATCTGGGACTTCTGCTGCTGGCAATTGATGCCGCGGTATTTATGTTGGATTTTCGTGCCGGACTGCTTACTTTCGGATTTACGATCTTCTATTTTGCAATTACACTGACATTGTATTTCTATAATAAACCGATCATTATGAATGAACTGATCAGTTTTGCCACGGAGTATGGACAGATCCAGCGGAAACTGTTGCGGGATCTGGAACTGCCTTATGCCCTTTTGGATGATTCCGGCAAGGTGATCTGGACGAATATTGCCTTTGAAAATGTGGTGCACCAGCCAAAGGGATATAACAAATCCATTACTTCCCTGTTCCCTACCATTACCAGGGACAGGCTTCCGGATGATTCCGGTGTGGATGAGGCACAGTACGAACTGGAGTATGAAGGCTGTGAATACGTAGCAAAGTTCCGTAAGATTTCCCTGAAGGAAATGGCAGAACACAGCGATATGATCGATGCGGAAGGGTACAACGGCTATTTGATCGCGGTCTATCTGTTTGATGAGACCGCGCTGCACATCGCATTGCAGGAAGTGGATGATCAGAGCCTCACGGTGGGGATGATCTACCTGGATAACTATGAGGAAGCGCTGGAGAGTGTAGAGGAAGTTCGCAGGTCCCTGCTGATCGCATTGATCGACCGTAAGGTGAACAAATACATTGCTTCCCTGGATGGTATCAGTAAAAAGCTGGAGAAGGACAAATACCTCGTGATCATGCGGAAAAAAGCGGTGGCACAGCTGCAGGAGAGCCGTTTTGATCTGTTGGAAGAAGTGAAGACCGTTAACATCGGTAACGAAATGGCTGTGACTATCAGTATCGGTATCGGACTGGATGGTCTGACCTATGCACAAAATTATGAGTTCGCCCGTACTGCCATTGATCTGGCATTGGGACGTGGTGGTGACCAGGCGGTCATCAAGACTCCGGAGAGCATTACCTACTACGGTGGCAAGAGTCAGCAGGTAGAGAAAAATACCCGTGTCAAGGCGAGAGTAAAAGCCCACGCCCTGCGGGAGATCATTACCGGCAAGGATCGCGTCATTGTTATGGGTCACCGGATGCCTGATGTGGACAGCTTCGGGTCTGCAGTGGGTATCTACCGGATTGCCCAGACTTTGGGCAGAAAAGCCCATATTGTACTGAACGAGGCGACGACTTCTGTTCAGCCTCTGGTAGAGCTGTTTAAGAATAATCCGGAATATGATGAAGATATGATCATCACCAGCCAGCAGGCAATTGATATGGCAGGCAGCAACACTGTACTGGTAGTCGTGGATGTCAATAAGCCGTCCATTACAGAATGCCCGGATCTGTTGCGCTTCTGTAAATCTGTAGTGGTTCTGGACCATCACAGACAGGGCACAGAGACTATAGAAAATGCCACATTATCCTATGTGGAGCCTTATGCATCCTCGGCCTGTGAGATGGTATCCGAGATCCTGCAGTACACTTATGACAATATCAAGATCCGTACGGAAGAGGCGGATTGTATGTACTCCGGTATCATGATCGATACCAACAACTTTATGACCAAGACCGGTGTCCGCACCTTTGAAGCTGCCGCATTTCTGCGTAGAAATGGCGCAGATGTCACCAGAGTCAGAAAACTGTTCCGTGAGGATGCTGCAGAATATAAGGCAAAGGCAGACGCAGTCAGCCAGGCAGAGATTTACAAGCAGTTTTTTGCCATCTCTCTGTGTACCGCGGAGGATCTGCCCAGTCCTACGATCATTGGGGCACAGGCAGCCAACGAACTGCTGAATATCAAAGGAATCAAGGCAAGTTTCGTACTCACGGATTATCAGGGTAAGATCTATGTCAGTGCCAGATCCATTGATGAGGTTAATGTACAGATCATTATGGAACGTATGGGTGGCGGCGGTCACATGAACACTGCAGCCTGTCAGATGGAGGGTGTAGGATTGGTAGAAGCCATCGGCGTGCTGAAGCATACCATTGACGATATGTTGGAATCCGGAGAGATTTAGAGATAGGAAAGGCAGGTATATAACATGAAAATTATTTTACTTCAGGATGAAAAAAAGCTGGGCAAAAAAGGAGATATCATTGAAGCCAGCGAAGGATATGCAAGGAACTATATTTTACCGAAAAAGATCGGTGTGGAAGCAACTTCCAAAAATATGAATGACCTGAAGCTTCAAAAAGCGAATGAAGAAAAAGTAGCACAGGAGAACCTGGATGCGGCAAAAGCTCTGGCAGCGGAGCTGGAGACTAAGCAGGTCATGGTTAAGATCAAAGCAGGAGAAGGCGGCAAGACCTTTGGCTCTGTATCTTCCAAGGAGATCGCAACTGCCTGCAAGGAACAGCATGGCATTGAAATCGATAAGAAGAAAATTGTACTTCCCGAGAGCCTGAAGAATTTTGGATCCTATGAGGTGACAGTAAAGCTTCATCCCCAGGTGGCAGCAAAACTGACGGTGAAAGTTACGGAGGCATAGACAGGCCCATGCCGGCTTTAGATGAAAATGTAATCAAAAGAATAATGCCCCACAGCCTGGAGGCAGAACAGTCGGTGATCGGATCTATGTTCATCGATACGGAGGCAATCGCTGCCGCGACGGAACAGATCTCGGGAGAGGATTTCTACAATCGTCAGTACGGTATTGTATTTGACACGATCGTGGAATTGAACAACGAGGGAAAACCGGTGGATTTTGTTACCCTGCAGGATCGATTGAGATCCAGGGAAGATGTGCCGCCGGAGGTCAGCGGACTGGATTTCCTGACGAACCTGATCGCATCGGTGCCCACCTCCGCTAACATTAAGTACTATGCCGGTATTGTTGCGGAGAAAGCAACCCTCAGACGACTGATTCGTACCAACGAAGAGATTGCCAATACCTGCTACAGCGGGAAAGAAAGTCTGGATACAATCCTGGAGAGTACCGAGAGCAAGATCAATGAGGTGGTACAGAAAAAGAATGTAAAAGAGTTCGTCCCGATCCGTACGGTGGTTATGAATGCTATGGACAAGATCGAGAAGGCATCCAAGCTTCACGGAACTGTTACAGGTATTGCCACCGGATTCATTGATCTGGATTATCGTACTGCCGGTATGCAGCCCTCTGACCTGGTGCTGATCGCCGCCCGTCCTTCCATGGGTAAGACAGCGTTTGTACTGAATATCGCGCAGCATGTGGCTTTTAAGCAGAATCTGCCGGTAGCCATATTCAGTCTGGAAATGAGTAAGGAGCAGTTGATCAACCGTATGTTTTCCCTGGAATCCAGCGTGGATGCACAGAAGCTTCGTACCGGTCAGCTGAATGACCAGGAGTGGGAGCGGCTGATCGAGAGTGCCGGTGTCATTGGTAAATCCAAACTGATGATTGATGACACGCCGGGCATCAGCATTGCAGAGCTCCGCTCCAAATGCAGAAGAATGAAGCAGGAAAACGGTCTGTCCATGATCATCATCGACTATTTACAGTTGATGTCAGGCAGCGGCGGCAGAAGCAGCGACTCCAGACAGCAGGAGATTTCCGATATTTCCCGTTCCTTAAAGGCGGTAGCCAGAGAGTTATCCGTACCGGTGCTGGCTCTGTCCCAGCTGAGCCGAGCGGTAGAACAGAGACCGGATCATCGGCCGATGTTGTCCGACCTGCGTGAATCCGGAGCTATCGAGCAGGATGCCGACGTGGTAATGTTTATTTACCGTGATGATTATTACAACCATGATTCACCGGACAAGGGTATTTCCGAGATCATCATTGCCAAGCAGAGAAACGGTCCGATCGGAACCGTACAGCTGGCATGGCTGCCGGAGTACACCAAGTTCGCTAACCTGGAAAACGACAGAAAAAAAGATTTTTAAGTATCCTGCGAATACAGAATATAAAACACGAAAGAGAACAAGTAAGGGAAATTCCCCTGTACCTGTTCTCTTTTTTATTTCACATTTTCATATTATGACAATTTAGAAAAGGAGAGATTATGGGAGAGTATTTATTGATTTCGGATGCAGCAAAACAGGTAAAGGTGGAGAGCCACGTGCTTCGCTACTGGGAGGAAGAACTACACCTGCCCATCAAACGTAACGAATTGGGGCATCGCTATTATACGAAAGAAGATGTAGAACGTTTCAAAGAGATCAAGAGCATGAAAGAAAGGGGATTACAGTTGAAAGCAATTAAAATGATATTAAAGGACGGGAAACTGGATGTGCTGCCGGAGGAAACGACAGAAAAAGAAGCAGCTGCCGCACCGCGTATGGCAATTGAAATTGTAGATGAGACAGTGAAGAAAACAGTACCATCACCGGTGCAGGAGACCTCGCTGACAGGCGAAAACCGGGAGGAGAAGGTTAAAAGACTACAGTGGATTCTGCAGCAGATGATCCGTGAAGCCGTAAAAGAAAATAATCAGGAGCTATGTCGGGAATTAAAGGAGAGCATGGTGAAAGAACTGGATTATCAGTTCCGCAGCAGAGAGGAGCGTGAGGAAGAGCGGGATCGCAGGCTGGAACAGCGCAGCGAAGAATATTATCAGAAGATGGACGAGCTGTTACGGAAAAAGACCAAAGGACGGTTGCAAAAACAGCCAAAAGATACACCCGTGAATCCAAAAGAGAATGAAAAACATAAAGCAGAAAAAAAGAAAAGGCATTTCATTTTCTGAAATGCCTTTCCAAGGTTGCATTTTAAGTCGGAAATTAATCCTCTGCGATAGCACCAACGGGGCACTGACCTGCGCAGGAACCGCAGCTGATGCACTTATCTGCATCAATTTCGAACTTTCCGTCGCCCATGCTGATAGCGCCAACGGGGCACTGTGCTTCACAAGCTCCACATGCTACACAAGCATCACCAATAACAAATGCCATAATCTTTTCCTCCTATTTTGCGTGTATCAAATCATATTGTTTGATACAAATTTATCAATATAACTATTAGTATTGTAATATAAATATGGCTTGAATACAAGTCTTATTTAGTATTTTTTATCATTAGTTACAGTTGTTTATTTATATTTATTGAACTCCAGGATCTTCTTCGCATTCTGAATTCTCTCCTCGGTGGGGGGCTCCACACCTTCCAGCTTATAGGGAATTCCCAGCTCTTTCCATTTGTATGCCCCTAATGTGTGATAGGGAAGAACTTCTACCTTCATAACGGTATCCAGAGTGTCAATGAATTCTCTTGTTTTCTTCAGATATTCGTCATTGTCAGTGATTCCGGGTACCAGCACATGACGGATCCACATGGGGATACCCTGTTCGGAGAGGTATCTTGCGCAGTCCAGAATGTTTTTGTTGGTATGGCCGGTGAGTTTTTTGTGCTCCTCATCATCAATATGCTTGATGTCCAACATGACAAGATCGGTATATTTCAGTAATTCGTTGAATTTGGAGAAGAAGGGCTCTTCTCTGGTAAAAGGCTGTCCGGAAGTATCAAGGTCGGTGTTGATGCCTCTCTCGTGAGCCTTACGGAAGAGATCGATGAGAAAATCAATCTGTAATAAAGCTTCGCCGCCGCTGACGGTGATGCCGCCTTCTTTGCCCCAGTAGCTGCGGAAACGCTCTGCCTTATCCAGAAGCTCGTCTGCTGTCATCAGATTGTCAGTGTCGGGATTCCAGGTATCTACATTGTGGCAATATTGACAACGCATATTGCAGCCCTTGAGGAAGATAAGATAGCGGATTCCGGGTCCGTCTACTGCGCCGAAGGATTCTAATGAGTGAATTCTGCCTTTGATCATTGTAATAATCTCCATTCTCTGCCATGCAGGCAGCTGAGGGGTGAGTGTTACGAATAGTATATCCAAAAAGGGACCGGACATTACTGCCCGGCCCCATATACATCAATTATCTCAAAACCTGTAAGAATTACAGACTCTTATGGCAGGTTCTTGCGATAACATCATCCTGCTGCTCCTTGGTCAGGCTGATGAACTTAACAGCATAACCGGATACACGGATGGTGAAGTTAGCGTACTCAGGCTTCTCAGGATGAGCCTGTGCATCTAACAGCTTCTCGGTACCGAATACGTTAACGTTGAGGTGATGAGCACCACGATCGAAGTAACCATCCATTACACGTACCAGAGTTTCTTTCTGCTCGTCAAGGTTGTGACCAAGAGCGGAAGGAGCCATGGTCTGGGTATTGGAGATACCATCCAGAGCATACTCATAAGGCAGCTTAGCTACAGAGTTCAGAGAAGCCAGCAGACCACTCTTCTCAGCACCGTAGGAAGGTGATGCACCGGGAGCGAACGGTGTGTAAGCTGCTCTACCATCGGGCAGAGCACCGGTAGCCTTACCATATACAACGTTAGAGGTAATGGTCAGTACGGAAGTGGTAGGCTCAGAATTTCTGTAGGTGTGGTTCTTCTTGATCTTCTCCATGAAGGTCTTCAGCAGCCATACAGCGAATTCATCAGCTCTGGGATCATCGTTACCGTACTTAGGGAAGTCGCCTTCAATCTTGAAGTCTACAGCACAACCCTGATCATCACGGATAACCTTAACCTTAGCATACTTGATAGCGGACAGGGAGTCAGCTACATGGGACAGACCTGCAATACCGGTTGCGAAGGTTCTTCTTACATCGGTATCGATCAGAGCCATCTCAGCTGCTTCGTAGTAGTACTTATCATGCATGTAGTGGATCAGGTTCAGGATGTTAACATACAGAGATGCACACCAGTCAAGCATGATGTCATATTTATGCATAACTTCGTCGAAATCAAGGTACTCGGAAGTGATAGGAGCGATTTCGGGACCACACTGCATATGTTTGCCGTCCTTGTCCAGATGCTTCTCATCCTTACCACCGTTGATAGCGTACAGTAAGCACTTAGCCAGGTTAGCACGAGCACCGAAGAACTGGATCTCCTTACCGGTCTGAGTAGCGGATACGCAGCAGCAGATGCTGTAGTCATCACCCCAGATAGGCTTCATAACGTCATCGTTCTCGTACTGGATGGAAGAAGTATTCACAGAAATCTTAGCTGCGTACTTCTTAAAGTTATCAGGCAGAGCGCTGGAGTACAGAACAGTCAGGTTCGGCTCGGGGCTGGGTCCCATGTTCTCCAGAGTATGCAGGAAACGATAGTCGTTCTTGGTAACCATATGACGGCCGTCCATGCCGATACCACCAACTTCCAGAGTAGCCCATACGGGGTCACCGGAGAACAGCTGGTTGTAAGAAGGAATACGAGCGAACTTAACCATACGGAACTTCATGGTCATATGGTCGATCAGCTCCTGAGCTTCTTTCTCGGTCAGGGTGCCTTCCTTTAAGTCTCTCTCAATATAGATGTCCAGGAAAGTAGAGATACGTCCAACGGACATAGCTGCACCGTTCTGGGTCTTGATAGCTGCCAGGTAACCGAAGTATAACCACTGGATAGCTTCCTTAGCGTTGGTAGCGGGGCCGGAAATATCGTAACCGTAGATCTTAGCCATTTCCTTCATTCCCTGCAGAGCCTTGATCTGATCAGCGATCTCTTCTCTCAGACGAATGATATCCTCGGTCATAACGCCGGTACCGCAGTTCTTCTTATCCTTCTTCTTCTCCTCGATCAGGAAATCAATACCGTACAGAGCAACTCTTCTGTAGTCGCCTACGATACGTCCACGACCATAGGTATCGGGAAGACCGGTAACGATATGGGTATGACGAGCAACCTTCATCTCATCGGTATAAGCATCAAATACTGCCTGGTTGTGAGTCTTGTGATACTCATTGAAGATCTTGTCATATTTTTCATTTACTTCGTAGCCATAGGTGCTTGCAGCCTGCTGAGCCATTTTGATACCACCATAAGGCATGAATGCTCTCTTTAAAGGCTTGTCTGTCTGCAGACCAACGATCTGCTCCAGATCCTTCATAGATTCATCAATATAGCCAGGGCCATAAGCGGTCAGACTGGATACGATCTCTGTTTCGCATTCCAGAACGCCGTTATGCTCACGCTCTTCCTTCTGTAACTCCTGAAGTCTGCCCCAAAGCTTATCAGTTGCTTCGGTAGGTCCCTCCAGGAAGCTCTCATCTCCATCATACGGAGTGTAGTTGGTCTGGATGAAGTTACGTACATTGACGTCTACATCCCAGTGGCCATCTCTTTTAAAGCCTCTCCATGCTTCTGCCATGAAAATTTACCTCCTTCTAGTAAAAACAATTAATATTATCAACTGAGAGTACCAGTTGCGCTGGCATCCCAAGCTGTTTCTTTACGATAAAAGTGTACTACCTGACAAGGGTAAGTGTCAACAGTTTTAGGTAATGTACGCGCTTTTGTACATCAGCTCTGACATGAAAAAGAGATTGCCGTGTGTGGGTGCTTGCACACAAAGCACGAAAACCTCTTTTTCATGGACAAAGCGCACCAACATGAAATAAATGTGAGCTACGAAGCGGCGCCATTTGTGAAGCAAATGCTGATGCACAAGAATATTCTTGTAATCTTTTGGGGAAAGTATTATACTAAAAAAGCCTTATACGGCAGAAAGGAGACCGATATGACCGGAGTAACAAAAGACATGACCATTGGCGAGATCTTACGTGCCAATCCTGAAGTAGCTCCCGTACTCCTCGATGCAGGAATGCATTGCCTGGGATGCCCTGCTTCACAGGGAGAGACCCTGGAAGAGGCAGCTATGGTACATGGCATTGATGTAGATGAGCTTATGAAAGTGATCGAGGAGCTGTAAGCTTTGTATGTCTGTTTTGGAAACATCACCTGACCGGGGCACACAGGTGAAACAAAGTATTTATGGAATTTCATAGCTCAGATTTCCGCGCAATCGAAATGTGTCCGCCGATTGCGCGGATTTGAGAAATCTAAAGAATTCAAGGAACTCAGATCATCGGCCTCTGGCCGTCTTTTTTTACCTTTTTCCCTTAGATATATTATCTGATCCGACATTATGAAGTATGACTGGCCCGGTAGATTCTTTCAGGGGAGGCTAATTCTGTGGTACTTTCAGTTCCCAGCCTGAATAAATCAGAGCAGGGTTGCGGATCAGTTCCCGGTTCAGGGAGATGATCTCGGCCACGGAGCAGCCGTACTTTCTGGCGATTTTCCAGAGGGTGTCGCCCTGTCTGACGATGTATATCCCACTTTTCTTATTCTCAGGCAGAACAGCATCGGGAGTGCCGCCTGTGATAGGCGCTCCGCTTTGGGGAATCTTAAGCTGCCAGCCGGCGTGGATCCGGTTCGGGTTCTTGATCCGGTCACTGTTGGCTGCCACGATCCCGGTTATGGAGCAGTTGTATTTTCTGGCGATTGCCCAGAGAGTGTCACCCGCCTGTACGGTATAGGTCAAATAAGAGGTGGTGTTTTTCACGACAGAAGAGGGAACTTCACGGTCGGTCTGTTCTCCGGAGCTGCTGTCGTCAGTCTTATACTGCTCTACGATATTGTTGGTGTTGTTGCCGGGAATGATAGGAGTCGTGTTCCGCATCCACTTTGCGTAGAATACCTTGTCTCCCGTATCGGTACCTGTGATCTCTGTGACGGGCGAACCGGAAAAACTGCTGTCCGCGTACCAGCCGTCAAAGCGGTATCCCTCGCGGGTAATATCATTGGCGGTCGGAAGAACTGCTCCGGTGCCGTAAGTGTAGCCGGTTACTTCTTTTCCGCTGGCAATCGTACCGCCGTCCGTCTGCAGCGTTACGGAATAGGTGGAGAGTTCCCATTTTGCCTTGAGGGTCATAGTGCATTTGACTGTATCCGTGTCAAAGTTCCATTTTGTTTCCGTACCGTTGTTATCATAATACCAGCCGTCAAGACTATGCCCCTCATTGGTGAAAGCGGGGGCGGTGAGTGCCGCTCCGTCCTTGCGCCAATTCACTTTCTGTGTGATGACCGGCTCTCCGTTGTTCGGTTCAAAGGTAATCATGAGTTTAACGGGCAGGGTGGTACCGCTGAAATCACCGCCTGAAATTGTTCCGTCCTTGTTCTCAACTGTGCCGGTAAATGTGCCGCCGTTAATGGTACCGCTGCTCTCATTTATGACCTCATTCGTGAATGTGCCCTTCCGGATGGTACCGTTGTTGGTCACTTTGCCCTGGAACTCAGTGCTGCCGGCGGCACCCTCACTGCCGGTGATCGTGCCGCTGCCGTACTCGTTGGTATCGTTCGTCATTGTGCCGGCTATTTCGCCGCCGTCAGCATTCAGGATGCCAACGTTTGTTACATCTGTGTTGATTTTTGCATTGTTGCTTATAGTAAGAGTAGTCTCCTGACTGGAAGTATTGTATACAGAGCTTGCATCATTCGGATTATCAGGATCACCGATCGTGCCCCCTGTCATGGTGAACTGATTACTGTTCCGCACTCCGCCACCTGAAGCATACTGACCGTCGGGGCTGGTGCAGCCTTTAATCATACCGTCTGACATAATAAAGGTTCCCTTGTTGCAAACACCGCCGCCCCCAAATGCTACTGTCGTGCATGCACTGATTGTTCCACCGTACATTCTAAAGGTGCCGTGGTTTATTACACCGCCACCATCGTTATTTGCAATGCAGTTGTGGATATTAGAGCTGGTAGCCATGGCGAATGTGCACCCTGTGGCGACATACACGCCGCCGCCTAGCTGAGCAGCACAGCCGATAATGCTTCCGCTCGTCATGATGAATGTGCCGTTCTTTCCGGTGTCAGAGTCTTTGCCAAGGTATACACCGCCGCCTCGACTCGTTGCCGAACATCCGACGATGTTGCCACCGGCCATGACCAGTGTACCGCCGGCAACAAGCACACCGCCGCCGTCACTTTGATCACCGCCACCGCCTGTAATAACTCCACCGGAGACAATTTCCGAGCCACCGTTGTCCAGTTCCCACATGTCAATGTACCAGGTCAGATATTTACAGTGCGGGTTAAATTTGTGTTGTGTGGTTGTGTTCCTGTCCTGAATCGTCAGATCGCCGTCCGCCGCCACCTTGATTACGCTGTCGCTGCCGGTCATCTTCAGTACACAACCGTTCAAATCCAGTGTCACAGTACGGTTGACCGTCAGTGTAGAGCCGATATCGATATCCCCCGTTAGTGTGATTCTGGAAATACTGCTATCTGCCAGTGCCCCAGTCAATTCCGATGCTGTCGTCACCTCTGCCTCACCGTTTGCGGCCAGCACAGACAGTCCGTTCAGAACCGCTGCAGCTTCATTTCCCGATGCGCTTTCCGGGGAACCTGGACCCTCTGTGGATGTCGGGGGATTCGTCAGCTGCCCGGTTTCTGCTGCCGATACCGGCGTGGAGACCAGAGAAAGTACCATGGAACTGCAAAGCAGCGCCGCATAGAGACGTTTTCTTTGTTTTCTCACTTATTTTTTCCTCCGTTTCTTAAATCAATCCTGTGGTATTTTCAGTTCCCAGCCTGAATAAATCAGAGCAGGGTTGCGGATCAGTTCCCGGTTCAGGGAGATGATCTCGGCCACGGAGCAGCCGTACTTTCTGGCGATTTTCCAGAGGGTGTCGCCCTGTCTGACGATGTATATCCCACTTTTCTTATTCTCAGGCAGAACAGCATCGGGAGTGCCGCCTGTGATAGGCGCTCCGCTTTGGGGAATCTTAAGCTGCCAGCCGGCGTGGATCCGGTTCGGGTTCTTGATCCGGTCACTGTTGGCTGCCACGATCCCGGTTATGGAGCAGTTGTATTTTCTGGCGATTGCCCAGAGAGTGTCACCCGCCTGTACGGTATAGGTCAAATAAGAGGTGGTGTTTTTCACGACAGAAGAGGGAACTTCACGGTCGGTCTGTTCTCCGGAGTTGCTGTCGTCAGTCTTATACTGCTCTACGATATTGTTGGTGCCGTTGCCGGGAATGATGGGAGTCGTGTTCTTTGTCCATTTTGCCTTGAGGGTCATGGTGTATCTGGCTTTATCCGTGTCAAAGTTCCATTTTGTTTCCGCACCGTTGTTATTGTAATACCAATACCATCCGTCAAGTGTATAGCCCTCTTTGGTGGGAGTGGGATCCGGCGGGGTGAGTGCCGCTCCGTCACTGCCTAAATGCACTTCCTTGGTACTGCTCTGATCTCCATTGTCCGGGTCAAAGGTGATCACGAGCGTACCGCTCAGATTGGCCTGACTGAAATCACCGCCTAAAATTTCACCTTCATTGCTTACCTCTCCAGTGAATGTACCGCATTCGATGATGCTTTTATTACCGTCTTCATTTTTGTTGTTGATTACTTTGCCGGAAAACCTGGTGCCGCCGCTGCCTGTGATCGTGCCGGAGGGATACCTATCACCGTTCATTACATTGCCGGCAATTTCGCCGCCGTTGGCGAACAGGACTTTTGCGTTGTACACGCCGCCGCCGCTGCCGCTTGCTGTGCAGTCGTCTTCAATGATGCCGCCGATCATCGTGAACGTACCCAAATTATAAACGCCGCCGCCCCGGCCAAAGCTACCACTGAGCGCCTGACATCCTGTGATGTTTCCGCCTTCCATGGTAAATTGACCGGTTCCAACATACACGCCGCCGCCATTGCCGATGCACCTGCAGTCCCTGATCGTACCGGAGGACATGGTGAAGCTGCCTCCGTTCCGGATATGTACACCACCGCCGCAAACGGTGGTATTGTAGACGGGCTCGATGACGGTACATGCAATGATGCTGCCGCCCTTCATGGTGAATGTACCTTTTGTAACATTCACACCACCGCCACCGTCTGTGCCGTTTGCCTGACATCCTGTGATGCTGCCGCCAGTCATTGTAAAGACAGTTTGATCACTTGAGCCACGCAGTCCGTCAATGTATACGCCACCACCCTCGTAGGTTGCCAGACAGCCGACGATATTTCCACCGGTCATGGTCAGCTGGCAGCCGGTGGCCACATACACGCCGCCGCCATTCGGGGTATTACCACCGGTGATAATGCCGCCGTAGACAATTTCCGAGCCGCCGGTTTCGTCCAGCCCCCATAAGCCGTCACCGCCCGGGGTAAATTTGTGTGGTGTGGATGTGTTGCTGTCCTGAATTGTCAGATTGCCGCCTGATTCCACCTTGATTACGCTGCCGCTGCCGTTCATTTTCAGTACATTACCGTTCAAATCCAGCGTCACAGCGCGGTTGACCGTCAGGGTGCTGCCGATATAAATATTTTCTGCCAGTGTGATTTTGACAACACTGCTGTCTGCCAGCATGTCAGTCAGATGCTCCGCTGTCGTCACCTCTGCCACACGGTTTGCGGTCAACGCAGACACGGACAGTCCGTTCAGAATCGCTGCAGCTTCATTTCCCGATGCGCTTTCCGGGGAACCCGGACCCTCTGTGGATGTCGGGGGATTCGTCAGCTGTCCGGTTTCTGCTGCCGATACCGGCGTGGAGACCAGAGAAAATACCATGGAACTGCAAAGCAGCGCCGCATAGAACCGAATTTTTTGCTTTTTCATGAATTTTTTTTCTCCCATTGTTGTGATGCGTTTCCTTTTCCCGTGCCTTGTCCGCGGTGTTCTCTTTCCCGGAGTCTGATACACAGCACAGTGATCATGACTGCTGTGGAGAAAGAAATTACCCCAACCAGCACATAACCGCCGGCGTCTTCATGCAGCAGGATAGAACCGTACATTCCCCGGGCGGTGATCTGCGTCTGGCCGGCTGCTGTGTGCACCGTTCCCACAAGGAACGCAGACAATGCTGTGCACAGGGCAGACAGCCGGCAGATCCCGCGGCGCTTCTTCCGGCGATATTTTTCATGCACCCGTTTTTTCACCAGTTCGACCCGCTTTTCTGTATCATACATATCGTTGAAAACCTCCCTTCGGAAAGTAAAGTCATAAAATACATATGTCCTTCATCTAATTAGGTACAAAAAAGCGAAAAAACTCTCACCTGAAAACCAAATTTTTTCAAAAAAAAGGAGCTGCCGGCAGCAGCTCCGCAAAAGACAGGATTCAGTTGTGATTCTGGGTAAGGCGGCGGGTGATCAGTTTCCCTGCCGTCAGGATCAGCACAGGCAGAATGTATGCGATATACTGTATCGCACCGCCATAGGCGATCAGAAGATTATAAATTGCATGAAAAGTGATGGCTGCCCCGAGCAGACCGCAGGTTCCGGCGATCTTCAGCCAGGTGCGCTGCCATACATACGCCAGTCCACCGCCGACGATGGCACCACAGATCACGTGCATGGCACCCGTTCCAATGCCCCGGAAAAAGATAAAGGAAAAATGTCCGGCTCCGTTTTGAATCAGATAGCAGACATTCTCAAAGGTGGCAAAGGAAAGTGCAACGATGATGGCAGCATTTTTTATCGGCACCGGTTCAGGCTCAAATACAAGAAGATAAAAGAGCAGCGGCAGGAGTTTCATCACTTCCTCTACCACAGGTGCGATCTCCGCAGTGGCGGCAATCGTATCTGCTGCGTAAAGAGCGGCAAAGAAGGTATTGATGTAAGCGGAGAGCAGGCATGCCCCCATTCCTGCAAGACAGCACAGAAAGAATTTGGCCTGCCGCCTACCCATGCACAGGGCGGCGATCAACAGGGGCGAGGCCATACAGATAAATACATTTTCAATATAGGTCATGTCCGCACCGCCTTTCCTGTGGCAGGCAGCAGCCCGAAAAGGCAGAACGTCAGCAGAAGATCACACCAGCAATAGGGACTGAAGATAGAGTCGCCCGGCCAGAAGCAGCCGGAGGTCCACAGAGTGTATTCTACCGCAACATAGCAGAGGATTCCGATGTGAAAATACCGCAGGTTCCGTCCTTTTCCCGTCTGTGTCTCTGCGTAGACAAGACCGTGGATGGAACGATAGGAGACAAGGATCATCATGCCGCACCAGAGCAGGTTGGAGAGAATGTCACCAAAGGTACAGTAAAATGCGCACAACGGAACTCCGATCAGCGGAGCCAGCAGGGATTTCCGACAGGAAAAGCTTCTTTCCTCCGGGGAGGAGAGAGTATATTGTAGGAGACAGAGAAAAATAACGCTGGAGACCCAGCCGAATTCCGATACATAAAAGATCCGTGGTGTTTCGGAAAACAATAACAGATACAATGTCCAGTACAGGGAGCCCAGTGCAAAACAGCCATAAAAGCAAATCAGCAGAAAATATGACAGTGTCCGATGTCTCAGATAACGAATGCCGCTCAGACAGAAGCCCAGCAGGGTGACGAAAAATTGCAAAAGATTAATGATCAATTCCATTGGCGTGGTCCCCCCTCTGCTCTGCCTGATCTTCTTTGTCCAGCAGATGGACACGAAAACACAGGATCGTCACGCATACGCCGAGAAGAAATGAAAGCACCCCTATTATGATATATTCAGGTGCAGCACCTCCGCCGAGGATCGTTGCCGCCGTTTCATATCCGGAGGAGTTCCCCGGCACCATTTGCCCGGAAATCCCGGACATGACAAAGGAAGCCCCGAAGATCACCGCAAGGCATGCCGCTATGCAGGAAATAGCAACGATCCGCCGCTGCTTTCGTCTTTTTTGTCGTTGTTTCTCTGTAATCCTTCGTCGGACTTCTGCGATCCGTTCCTCATGACTCCGCATTTGTAATTCCCTCTCGTTCCAATAATCCTCGCAGACGCTCTTTTCCCCGGTACATTATATTAGTGATCTGCTTCACGCTTTTCCCCATAACTTCAGCAACCTGCCGGTAACTCATACCCTCAAAATAGGTCAGATAAAGAGCCTCTCTATAATCCGGATGCAACTCACCCATACATAAATGCAGGATCTGATTCCGTTCTTTTGTCCGGATCACCTCATCCACCAGTTTCCCGCCTTCCGGCTCTTTGGTCAGATCATCAAGACAGAAGTGATGTCGCCGGATGCTTTTGTGGCGCAAAGCCATGTGCCGCGCCGCTTTATACAGGTAAGCCCTGAATCCGCCATCCCGGATAGGGGGCCTTTTGGCGAACAGGTAGGAAAATACTTCTATCATCAGGTCCTCCGCCTCGTGAATGTCATGCAGATAGCCATTGATGTATAAGGTCAGTGGATTGTCGTATTTTCTTATCAATTCTTCCAGCCCTGTTTCATCGCCGCTTAAATATTGTCGGTATAATTCTTCATCGGAAATCATATCGTGTACATCCTTTCCACTGTAGCCGGCGGTTCGTCCCTTTGTAATCCCGAATGTGTATGGAATTGCGTAAGCTGCATGCCTACGGATTGCTTCGTATATTAAACATCATTATATGCGAATAAGGTAATATTTTCAAGTTATGCATTTCCCGCCTCCTTTCCCGTAGCCCCGCCGCTAGGGAAAAGAATAAAACAGCTATAAAAATAAAATAAGAGAGTCCCCACAAAGTGGGAACTCTCAGACTGTAGACAAAACGCTTTTGGTCAGCACTCCAGAAGCGTTTTTCTTGT
>ENA-OUQW01001926-OUQW01001926.1-human-gut-metagenome-genome-assembly--contig:-NODE-1926-length-19044-cov-6.089947_pt1 | contig 19044 bp, 20 predicted proteins | sample MGYA00248464_ERZ548849 | MGnify/ENA primary metagenome ERZ548849 (study PRJEB26491, sample SAMN04978193) | human gut metagenome | host: Homo sapiens | study: EMG produced TPA metagenomics assembly of... | reverse complement strand
GTTGGTAAATCCAATGTTGGAAAATCAAGTTTTATAAACACCATGATAAACAGAAAAAAACTTGCTAGAACAAGCAGTGAACCTGGAAAAACAAGACAAATTAATTTTTATAATATTGACGAAAAATTTTATTTTGTTGATTTACCTGGATATGGATACAGTAAAATGTCTAAAAAAGAACAAGAACAAGTTGGTAATTTTATTGAAGAATATCTTTTCAATAGAAAACAAATTGCATTAATAATATTTTTAGTTGATATTCGCCATACACCTACTGCAAATGATAGATTAATGTACGATTATGTTATTCGTTCAGGTCTTCCTTGTATAATTTTGGCTAATAAAGCTGATAAAATTGCAGTTACTAAAGTATCTGCTGAAGCTACAAAATTACAAAAAGCTTTAAACCCTATTGGAGATATTCCTACTTTTCCTTTCTCTTCTGAAAGAAAAGTTTATATGGATGATGTTTGGAATGAAATAGAAAAATATATTTAGAATTTAAAAAATAAAAAGTTTGGAAAAAATGGCTATACCATTTCTCCCAAACTTTTATTTTTTAATTTTAGTGACAGCATTTTTCTTTTTTGTCTTTCTTTCTATTACAAATCATTATTATTATTGATAATATTAAAAGTAATGCAAGAATTACAGCTAAGACTATTATTGCAGCAAAAGATGATAAGATTTCTGAAGCTATAGCAGCAGCACCAATTAATAATCCTACGACAAAAGCTAAAGCTATTGCTAATATAATAGTAACAATACCGAAGCATTTGTTATTATTACATTTTTCTTTCTTTTCTTTACAGTAAAATACTTCTTGTGGCTCCATAAAAGTCACCTCCATATAACACCTTATTTTTTATGATGTTATACTATATATTATGTCGAAATTTGTAAAATGTTACCTTTTATCTTTCTTCTTCACTTTTCTCTTTATTTTTAGCTACTTTTGTATTATTATTTTCAACACTTTCTTGACCATTTTTTATTGAGTCTCTTACTATATGTGTTAAATATTTATATTCTGAATATTCACCATCAGAAGCTTTTACTAAAGCATTTCTTACATAACCAAAATTTTCTAAAATTAAATTTCTATCCATTTTAAATCCATGCTCTTCAGCAAATCTAAAAGCATATGTAATAATAGTTCTAGTATTTCCATCTCTAAATGGATGAACTTGCCATAATCCAGCAATTAATTTTGAAAATTTTAAAGCTTTATCTTCTAATTCTATATTATTCCAATTTATACTATTTATTTCATTTATGTACTTTTGAGCTTTTGGAATTATCTCTTTTGGGTAGGAATATCTAACTGTATCTCCACCTAATACTTCTTCTGACTTTTCCATTGGAACCGTTCTAAACTCTCCAGCCCAGTCATAAATATCGCCTAAAACATATTTATGAATATTTTGAATATATTCTAAATCAAATTTGTGACAATCTACATTAGCATCTACACTTAGCAATTTTGCAAAAGATATATCTGACTCTGCTTTTCTAAGTTCTTCATAGTCCTTTATTCCTAATTTATTTATTAATGTTCCTGTATCTTTGTATACATATGGATCTTCCATTATTTATTACCTCCATTTGTATATTTTTCTAACACCTTCTTTTGAATTTCTTCAATTTCAATTTTACCATCAATATATTGCTTAGCTAATTGCAGAACATCATCACTTGGCATATCTGCTCCTAATAAAGAAATCCCTAGTGCATTTTTCACTATTTCTTTTCTTTCTTCTTTTGTAGTCTCTGAAACAAGATATTTCTTTTCCATATATTTTTTCCTCTCAACAAATACTATTTCTTAATTTTCTTCTTTTTCTATTTTCTTAGTAATTGCTTTCAATGCCTTTTCTCTTGGCAACATTATTATATGTCCGCATCCTTGACATTTCAATTTAAAGTCAACACCTATTCGTGTAACTTCCCATAATTTACTTCCGCAAGGATGCTGTTTTTTGGTTCTAACAATATCTCCAACTTCATATTTATTATATTCCATAATTTTCCTCTACTTTTATAATAAATTATATAGCTTTGTTAAATCTTTGAGCCATTCTGTCTTTTCCTAATATTTGCATAATTTCATACATATCTGGAGTATTTGTTCTTTTTGTTAAAGCTATTCTTAATACTGTACTTACATCTCCAACATGAGCTTTGTACATATCTGGATTTGCTTTAAATTCTTTTACTTCTTTTGCATAACCCATTTCTCCAGCTAATTCTTTTATTTTATCAAACCATGCTTGTTTATCATCATTTTCATCATAATATTTTTCTACATATAATTTTAATATTTTTGAAATTGATTCTTTATCATTTATAACTTGATAAGGGTATTCATTTTCATCTTTTGCAAATTCTTCATCATACATATAAGAAATATTTTCTTTAACATCTGACCATTTTGAAATATCTTTTCTTGGCTTTTTGTTTCCTCTTTCTATTCCAAAAACTTTTAAAGCATATTCTTTATCTTTTAAGATTTCTGCTAATTCTTGGTCATATTTTGATGCCCAATTTAAAGCATTTTCATATACTTCTTCTGCAGACATTTTTGATATTACTGTTTTTGATACATCTAATAATTTAACCATGTCAAATAATGCTCCACTAACACTCATTTTATTTAATTGTAATTCAAATTCATTTAATTGTTTATCTGGATTAGCTCTTCTCCAGTTTTCAAAATTAGAATTTGCAATATTTAATAAATATTCTTTAACCGCTTCTGCTGGAATTCCTTCTTCTGCATAATAACTTACTGCAGCCTCAGGATCTTTTCTTTTACTTAATTTTCTTTTATTACCATTATCATTTTTCATAATTGGTGCAATATGTGCATATTTAGGAGCTTTAAATCCTAACTCGTGGAATAATTGTAAATGTAGTGGTACTGATGATAACCACTCATCTCCTCTTATTACGTGTGTTGTATGCATTAAGTGATCATCAACTGCATGTGCAAAATGATATGTTGGTAAACCATCTGCTTTTATAATTACTATATCTTGATCATTTTCTGGGAAATCAACCTTTCCTTTAATAACATCATGATGTTGTATTTTTCTATCTTCTCTTCCAGGAGATTTAAATCTTATTATATAATTTTCTCCATTTTGAATTCTTTTCATAGCTTCTTCAACTGGAATAGTTCTACATTTTGCCCAAACTCCATAATAACCTGGTCTAATTTTTGCAGCTTCTTGTTTAGCTCTAATTTCTTCAACATCTTCTGGAGTACAGAAACATGGATATGCTTTTCCTTGTTCAATTAAGTATTTTGCATATGCTTGGTAAATTTCTTTTCTTTGACTTTGTTTATATGGTCCATAATTTCCTTTTCCTTCATTTTCAGAAATCATTCCTTCATCTGGTTCAAATCCAAAATCTTTTAAAGAATCTACTATCCCAATAATTCCATTTTCAACTTCTCTTTTTTGGTCTGTATCCTCAACTCTCATAAAGAACACTCCATTAGTTTTATCTGCAATAGTTCTTGCAAGTAAAGCTTGGTAAATAGTTCCAATATGAACAGAACCAGTTGGGCTAGGTCCAATTCTTACAACCATAGCACCTTCAGGTAAATTTCTCTCTGGATATTTCTCTTCGTAAAACTCTATTGGTTTTGCATCTGGGAAAATCAAATCCGCTAAATCCTTATAATCCATAATCTTACTCCTTTTATTTTTATTAAAAGAAGCTTTCAAGGCTTTTACTTTAAAAGCTTCTTTTCTAATTTTCCTCGTTCAACCTATTAAACTTCCATTATTATTGGTAATATCATTGGGTCTCTCTTTGTTTTTTGGAATATATAGTCTCTTAAATCATCTTTTAATGTTGATTTTATTGTTGACCAATCTGTTATATGTCTTTGTTCAAATCCTGCAACTTCTTGTTTTATAACGTTTTTAACATCCTCCATTAAGTTTTCAGATTCTCTTACATAAACGAACCCACGTGAAATTACATCTGGTCCAGATACTATTTCACCTGTTGATGAATCCATTGTTAATACTATAACAATTAATCCATCTTGAGATAAATGTTGTCTGTCTCTTAATACAATGTTTCCAACGTCTCCAACACCTAATCCGTCTACTAAAACTTTTCCTGATGGTACTGATGTTGTGAATTTTGCTTCGTCTTTATTTAACTCTAATATTCTACCATTGTGTGTTATGAATATATTTTGTGCAGGTATTCCCAGTTCTTTAGCAGTTTCTGCATGTGCCATTAATTGTCTATACTCACCATGAACTGGTATGAAGTATTGTGGTCTTGCTAAAGATAATATCAATTTTTGCTCTTCTTGGCAAGCATGTCCAGATACGTGAACATCAGCTAATGCACTGTATACAACTTCTGCACCAATCTTCATTAAATCATCTATAACTTTAGAAACAAGCTTCTCATTTCCTGGTATTGCATTTGCAGAAATTATTACTAAATCATTTGGTGTAATAGTAACCTTTTTATGCTCTCCTGCAGCCATTCTTGTTAAGGCTGACATTGTTTCTCCTTGGCTACCTGTTGTAATTATTACTAATTGCTCATCATTGTAATTACGTATCAAATCGATATCTATGAAAATATCTTCTGGAGCATTTATATAACCTAGAGCTCTTGCGTTTTCAATCATATTTATCATGCTTCTACCACAAACCGCAATCTTTCTGCCATATTTAACAGCCGAATCCACAATTTGTTGAACTCTGTGGACATTTGATGCAAATGTTGCTACTACAATTCTCTTTTTGCAGTTCATAAATAACTTGTCGAAAACTGCTCCAACAGACTTTTCTGACATTGTAAATCCTTTTCTCTCAGAGTTTGTACTATCAGACATAAGTGCCAATATTCCCTTATTTCCAAGTTCTGCAATTCTACCTAAATCCATTGGCTTTCCATCGATTGGAGTATAATCTATTTTAAAATCTCCAGTGTGAAGTATTGTTCCTGCGGTAGTTGTAATTGCAAGCATTACAGAGTCTGGAATGCTATGGCAACTTCTAATAAACTCAACCGAAAATTTTCCTAATTTAATTGTTTGACCAGCATCAACTTCTACAAACTTTGTAGACCTTAATAAATGATGCTCTTCTAGCTTCCCTTTAATCAATCCACAAGTTAATTTCGTAGCATAAATTGGCATATTAATTTGTTGTAATACATATGGAATTGATCCAATGTGATCCTCATGTCCGTGAGTAATTACCATTCCTCTAACCTTTTCCTTATTCTTTACCAAATAAGTAACATCAGGAATTACTAAATCTATTCCAAGCATATCATCTGTTGGGAACTCAAGTCCACAATCAACAACTATAATATCATCTTCGTATTCGAAAACTGTAATATTCTTTCCAATCTCTTCTATACCACCTAATGGAATTATTTTTATTGATGGCTTCTTAAATCTAAAATCTTCTCTCTTGGTAATTGACCTTTCGCTTCTCTTTGCAATTGCTCTTTCTGGTCTTTTTGCTATTGCTCTATTCTCTACCTTAACAAGACCTCCTTCATATCTTCTTGTTTTTACAAGCTTTGTATTCTCATTTTCTTGGCTTGTTATATTTTTTTCTAATATTTCGTTACTTTCTGCAGAAGCATTCTCATTTCTGTTTTCTCTACTTCTACGTGGTCTTCTACTTCCTTTTGTATTTTCTGCTGTCTCTGTTGTAGTTCTTCTAGTACTATTTTTACTTGTGCCTTCTCTTCTATTGTAATTTCTATGGCGTCCTTCTCTTCTCTTTACGCCAGTATCAGAAACATTGTTTTCAGTTCCAACGTTTCCATCTTTATTTAAATTCTCATCTGTCATTAAAAAAAATCTCCTTCTTTCATAGTCTTTATATGTTGTTACTCTCATACTTTTAACTTGATCCGTACATAAAATTTCTAAATTTATATATTTTATGGGAATACGAAAAATACATATATCTATTATCTCTTAGATATATTATTTTAAACATCCTATAAACCTACTATACAAAAAAATTCCGCCCTAACGTATAGTAATATATAATAAAATCAAATCTCTTCTTTACCTTTTTCAGGTAACAACTGTTTACAATTATACCCTAAATTTAAGAAATTGTCAAATTTTACTTGACAACTCTTTTCTATTTTGATATTATATTAATTGCTTGTTAACAAGCATCTTAAATAGTTTTATTAATAGATAACTTAAAATGCAGGTATAGTTTAGTGGTAAAACATAACCTTGCCAAGGTTAAGTTACGGGTCCGATTCCCGTTACCTGCTCCATAAAATTTGCAATATGTAATTACATTAGATTTCCAATAACATTGGAAATCTATTTTTATTTATCCAATTACTATATACAAAACCTTAATTTAATGATAGTATTTAGTCATATTAAAAATGTGAGGTGCAAATATGAAGAAAAATATTCTTTTTTCTATATTACTACTATTACTTGTAGTTTTTAACATATTTATTGGTCTCAAACTATGGTCAGCAATAGAAGATAATGACGATTTTGCTCCATATACTGAGAAAAACTTCGATGTAGCATATATTATAAGTTCTGATATTCTCAGTCCATCACAGTTAAAAAATGAGGTAACTCCTATCGCACAAAATTATGAAAAGAACGTAAAATTAACAAGTCTTGATTATCATTTAGAAAATAAAAATTCAGGATTGGTAATACTAGAATTTTATAAATCTTTTCCAGGGAAAAATAAGGCTTGTACCATAGAAATGAAATTAGATATTGCTACTAAAAAAATTTATAATATTATTTATAGAAAAGGACACGGCAAACGCATTGGTGGACACGAAAATGAAATTGTTAATACTATAGATACCGATATCTTATCTTATTTAACTGATGAAAATATCGAAGTGACAATATTGAATTATGGAGTATATAGTCGAAGCTTTTCCGTAGACGAACTTGAAAGAATGAAATAAATAATATTTCTTAAAGATTATTCTATAAAATTACATATATAAGTTTCTCGTCTTTAGCTATCAAATTTTATTTTAAAACCACTTGCCAAACATAAAAATCTATGCTATACTAGTTAGGTATTGAATAAATACAGCATATATTACCAATAAAAATAAATTTAACATTGCTTAAATTTATTATAAATGAAGTCTGGTTTCTATTTTATTATTGGTAATATTTACACTTTTAAAGCATATATTATATTAATATGGCACCTTAGCCAAGTGGTAAGGCAGAAGTCTGCAAAACTTTCATCCTCAGTTCGATTCTGAGAGGTGCCTCCATAAAAGAAACGATAAAATGTTGAAATATCAATATTTTATCGTTTTTTTATCTTTAGACTAAAAATAAAAATAATTTTTAATGTTTACTTGAATTAATTACCAAAATAGTGTATAGTAGGTGTTATAGGAAATGAGAATAAGCAGATGTGGTTTGCCACCGTACATAACAGAGTGAATCTCTGGGAAAGTGAGGTGGTGTTTATGGTAGATTTTTTATTATTCCTAATTATAGGATTTATGATTACTTTAACTATAAACATAGCCTTATTGACAGTTATATTTATAATGTGGACAAATAAGGAATAAAATAAACAAACACATCTGTTAACTTTGGCGAGTTAGATGTGTTTAATCTCTCGGCAAACCACGTTTGTGGTTTCCGTTTCCTATATTTATATTATACACATATTTTTATAGAAAGTCAAACATTTTATATAGAATTACTGTGTTTATTCTATGCTATGCAAAAGGAGAATAACTATGATTATACTTTTAGATGCAATGGGTGGAGATAATGCACCCGACGCTAATATTAAAGGAGCCGTCGCAGCAATAAATCAAATTAATGCTGAACTATGGCTTATTGGAAAAGAAGAAGTAATTAAAGCAAAATTAAAGGAATTTTATAACAAAACAGCCGAGGAAATTTCTCCAAGACTAAAAATTTATAATGCTACAGAAACAATAGAAATGGAAGATACCCCTACACTTGCAATTAAACACAAGAAAGATTCTTCTATGGTTGTTGGTTTCAATCTCTTAAAAGAAGGAAAAGGTGACGTATTTATTTCAGCTGGCAACTCTGGTGCACTTCTTACAGGAGCTACTTTATTAGTTGGCAGAATTAAAGGTGTTGACAGACCTGCACTTGCTGGAATTCTTCCATCATATCATAAGAGATTGGTTTTAATGGATTGCGGTTCTAATACAAATTGTAAGCCTATTAATTTATTACAATTTGCACAAATGTCTACTATTTACATACGCGATGCCTTAGGAGTTGAAAATCCTGCAATAGGTCTTTTAAACATTGGTACAGAAGAGACTAAAGGAAATGAATTAGTACGTGAAAGCTACAATTTACTAAAAGAAAAATCACCAGAATTAGGAATTAATTTTGTTGGAAATGTTGAAGGAAGAGATGCATTCTCTGGAAAAATCGATGCAATTATAGCCGATGGATTTACTGGAAATATTTTCTTAAAAACTGTTGAAGGAATGGGAAAATTCATAAAAAGATCTTTAATCGAGAGCCTAAAGAAAAACTTCTTATCCATGTTAGGATCTGTTCCAGCACTCCCTTCACTTAATAGATTTAAGAAAATGATGGATTATAAAGAATACGGTGGTGCATTGTTCTTAGGAGTAAAAAAACCAGTTGTAAAAGCACACGGAAGCAGTGATGCCAAATTATTTGAATTTACTGTAAAACAAGCAGAACAATTCGTAAATAATAAAACTGTAGAAAAATTAACTACAGAATTTGAAAAAATGTCAAAAGAAAAAATCGTCTAATAAGACGGTTTTTTCTTTTGATACTCAATTTATATTCTTTCTGTTACCCAAGCGCATATTTTCTATTTTGCTAGTGGTACATATCCGCCAGCACTTACAGCTTTCTTGCCTTCTTCTGTTTTTAGCCAATTAACTAATTTTCTTACATTACTGTTTTGTGCTTCGTCTTTTCTATAAACTGCATATACTACTTTTGTTAATGGGTAACTTCTACTTGCTATTGTGCCATCTGTTGGTTTGACACCATTTATTGCTAAAAATTTAACATTATCTTTTACGTATTGTTCTTTAGCGTATAAGTATATTGAATATCCTATCGAATTTTTGCTGTTTGAATATGAGGCTATTCCATCGATTAATCCAGACATGGAGCCTATCATTAAATTTGTATTCTCTGGTTCTTTCATTTTTAGTCCTTGCATTACCATTTTTTCCATAAGATTTTGACTTCCAGAGTTTTTCTCTCTTTGGTATGCAACTATTTCTACATTGTCTCCTCCTACACTACTCCAATTTGTAATTTCTCCTGTGTATATTTTTTGTATTTGTTCAATAGTTAATGAATCTACTTTATTTTCTTTATTTACTAAAAATACAAAGCCGTCAAGTCCTATCCCTACCATTTCAAATTCCACATTATTTTCTTGTGCTGATTTTATAATATCATCAGATGGTTCAGAAACGAATATAAGGTCTTTTTCTTTATTTATTAAACTTGCATATACTCTTGCCGTTTTTCCATGTGTATTTTCATCAAGATATTTTTGAGCTTCTTCATCTGAATAATTTAAAACAGATTTTGTAATTTCTCCTATCATTGGAAGCATGGCTGTTGCGCCATCTACTTTAGGAAACTCACTTTCAGTCATAGTAAATTCTCTAACAGTATTTGCTACATTATTATTTTTTGTACTTGAATTATCTATATTTGATATTTCATTATTTATAGGATTGGTAGTTTGTTTATTCATAAAGAATATGCAATACACTATCGCACACATAATAAAAATTATTATAAGTATAATTGGAATTATTATTCCAGCAATAGATTTTCTTTCATTCATAAATATATCCCCCTAGTTATTTTTTCTCTTCATAATGTTGATTTCTAATATAATTAAACAAATTACAATCATTATTCCAATTATTGCTAACACAATAACATCTTTAGTAGTTATACTAAATGATTTCTTTTCAGCTTGTAAATTACTATTAATATCTTCTCCAGAATCATTTTTTATAATCGCATAGTTTATTTCATTTTCAGCATCTGATTTTATTTTTTCATTTTTTAGTTCGTTTATTTTTATTAAGTTTTGTGCTGTATTATCATCAATTGATTCCTTTATAGATCCCAAACCATTAGATTTTCCAAACTTAAAAAACTCTATTACAAATTTACCATCTTCTTGAATCCTAAAGCCAACACATTGAGCTATAGTTGGTACAAGACATTTTTCGTTAATAATATCATTTGAAAATAGTTTAGTTGTAACATTATAAAACTGATCACTATAATAATTTTCATCTGTATATTCATCTTTTAATGTTACATACTGTTTAGCCACATTCTTTTGTTTTTCATTATAATAGCCTATCATAATAGGGATATAACCTTCTACAGTTTGCTGAACTTGTTTTCCTTTATCATCAGTCGTAATATATGTATATGTTGTTTTAGCATTGTCATAAAAAATTACTTTTCTGATATATAAATCTGGGTTTATCATATTTATATATTCGATTTTTTCCTCTTCTGTTGCATCTATTTTTTCTCCAGTTATCCCAATACCAACATAAATAATTTTTTCCCCAGTCTCAGGTCTTTCTGACCAATTTGATTTATCTTCTGTTCTTAATATGTTCCATTCACTTGTTTCTATAGTATCCATCTGCATATTTTCTTCCAATTCGCCTGAAACATTTTTCTTAATATATAATGTTTTATTTTCTTCAGATTCCACATAATCTATACATATCTTTTTATCTTTGAGGGTATAAATTTCATTAGAACTATTCTCTATAATATAATCCTTCGTTAGAACATAATTCCAATCTTCCTCATTATAAAAAGTATAAAAAATAGATGTCTGTAAGTCACTTTCTCCATTTATTAATAACTGTCTATTTAATGTATATTCCATAATCGAGCTAACAACGTTTGAAGTTCCCGATATATTTTCATTAATTTTTAATAAATCTTTAAATATATCTTCTGTCCTAACTATTTTGATATTTTTATCCTTTAAGTAGTTTGAATTTTCAGTAGTATATTTATTATAATCTAAATAAATTCCATTATTTATCCAATCTTTTGCATTCTTTATTATAGCAATTTCATTATCAGAAAAATTATTTTCTCTTCCATATAGCAAATCTTTATATGTTTCTTTTTCTATAATTACATCTTGAGTTAAAGCGTTAACATTAAAATTATAATATTCCGCAATAATAGTATCATTTTCAAATTCATAGCATTGAGGATAAATATTTTTTACAAGTGGAACATCTTCACTTGGCAATTTTATATTTATTTTAAACGCATTAATTTTTTTCCACTTAGATTTTTGTAAGCTATATTTTATTACTTTTGCCTCATTTAAATTATTGTTAGTTTGATATTTAGCAACAACCTTCTTAGCTTCTCCTGCGGGAATAGTTATATTAAAAATATAGTTTCCATTATATTTTCTAAAGTTATTTATATAAGTGTCATTGACATTCACACTTACATTACTAACTGATATTCCTAAATCTTCGTCTTCTAGTTTAATTGCTGCCAAAGTATTTATACTTTCATTTGTGGTGTTCTTTATAATTATAGTATTCTCTACACTAGAATTCCCTACATCAATATTTACTTCGTTTAACAATACTTCTGTTCCAGTATAATTTTGTAAATTTAAAATCTCTCCGTAAAAATAAGTTACATCACTTTGCGAATACACATTATGTGTTAGCCCACATAAAACTGCAAAAATTATGATAATATATACTAAAATTTTATTTTTCATTTGTCCTCCTCTATTTCCTTTGTATGATTCATATTTTATATTACCACAATTTAAAAGTCAAGATATAGAAATTGTTATATATTATACTATAATTCATATAGTCCAATATAACAATAACTATTTTTTACAAGTTACATGTCACTCATAAAATATTTTATTATATCAATTTAGCCAAAATAATTAGTTTGTACATGACTTTTTATTTATGTTTATAATACGAAAAAACTAGGTGTTAAAATATCACCTAGTTTTTTCATTATATTTATTGAAACAATTATTGTAATTCTACAGTTGCTCCAACTTCAGCAAATTTAGCTTTTAATGCTTCTGCATCATCTTTAGAAACGTTCTCTTTTATTGTTTTTGGAGCTCCGTCAACTAAATCTTTAGCTTCTTTTAATCCTAATCCTGTTGCATCTCTAACAACTTTGATAACTTGGATTTTGTTTGCTCCAGCTTCCTTTAATACTACGTTGAATGAAGATTTTTCTTCAGCTGCTGCTGCTGCTCCAGCTGCTGGTGCTGCAACTGCTGCTGCAGATACTCCATATTTCTCTTCTATTCCTTTAACTAATTCAGCAAGTTCTGCTACTGATAAAGCATCAATGCTCTCTAATAATTCATCTATTTTTGCCATTTTAAATTTCCTCCTTATATATTTTTTATTTTCTGAACTTTACGTTCTTATTTTCACGGCAATGTGAATTTAATTTTTGATAAAGATTTTTATCAAAGTTCTTTCTAAAATTAATTAGAAACAAGTATAACAAGGCAACCAAGTCAAAAATACCGGAAACGTACTATGTGTACGTTGAGGATTTTTTGATGCAGGTTAACGCAGTTAGACGACGTTTATAATTAATTTTAAGCGTTAGCTTTTTGGTCTTTAACCTGATCCAATGCAACTGCAAGTTTTGTAATATTTCCAAGCAATGCTCCAGCAAGTTTTGCAAGTAATTCTTGTCTTGATGGTAATTTTGCTAGTGTTATTATTTCTTCTGCAGTCATAACTTTACCTTCTATAACTCCACCCTTTATTTTGTAGAAGTCATGATCCTTTGTAAAGTTATATATTACTTTAGATGGTTCTAAGTAATCTTCGTTTCCAATTACTAATGCTACTGGTCCTTCTAAAGCTTCGTCTAATGCTGATTCTCCGTTTGCATCTAATGCTCTTTTTATAATGTTATTTTTTATAACTTTATATTCTGCATTTGCATTTCTTAAATCAGCTCTTAATTTTGTTACGTCTGTAACTGTAATTCCTCTGTAATCTGTTAATAATACAACTTTAGCATCTTTTAATACTTTTGCTAATTCGTCAACTTGTGCTTGTTTTTTTGCTATTGTTTTCTCATTTGCCATTTTATAATTCACCTCCTAAAAGTAAAATCCAATCCGTATAGCATCTCGAGGCTATAAGAATTGGATTTATTTCCGCTCTTATGCCTCGGTAGGTCTTACTTTATGCCTACTGTCTTTGGCTATATTTCATAAATTATTTTTGGTCAATATACATACTTGGACCCATTGTTGTAGATATTGCTACACTCTTTATATATTGTCCTTTTGCAGCAGCTGGTTTAGCTTTGATTATAGCGTTTATAATAACGTCATAGTTTTCAGCTAATTTTTCTGCTCCAAAAGATACTTTTCCAAATCCTAAGTGAATAATGTTAGTTTTGTCTAATCTGTATTCAACTTTACCAGATTTGATTTCATTAATTGCTTTTGTAACATCCATTGTAACTGTTCCAGATTTAGGGTTTGGCATTAATCCTTTTGGTCCTAATACCTTTCCTAATCTTCCTACAACACCCATCATATCTGGAGTTGCAACGATTACATCATAATCAAACCAATTTTCTTTTTCTATTTTTGGTATTAATTCTTCTGCTCCTACGAAGTCTGCTCCTGCTTTTAAAGCTTCGTCAGCCTTTGGTCCTTTAGCAAATACTAAAACTCTTTGTGTTTTACCTGTTCCATTTGGAAGTACTGTTGTACCTCTAACTTGTTGGTCAGCATGTTTTGAGTCAACACCTAATTTAACATGTAATTCAACTGTTTCGTCAAACTTAGCCTTTGGCATTTTTTCAATAAGTTCTAGTGCTTCTTTTGCAGAATAAAGTTTTGTTCTATCTACTAATTTTGCACTTTCTGCGTATCTTTTTCCTTGTGCCATTTTCTTTCCTCCTTTTGGTAATTTCGAATATTTTAAATATTCTCCCAATTTTTATTTTATATTTCTATAAAACTAGTCTGCTACTACTACACCCATAGAACGAGCTGTTCCTTTTACCATACTCATAGCTGCCTCTAATGATGCTGCGTTTAAGTCTGGCATTTTTTGTTTAGCAATCTCTTCTACTTGTGCCATTGTTATAGTTGCAACTTTTTCTCTGTTTGGCTTTCCTGAAGCCTTTTCAATTTTAGCAGCTTTCTTTATTAATACTGCCATTGGTGGTTCCTTTGTTATGAAAGTATAAGTTTTATCTTTGTATACTGTTATAACAACTGGGATAATTAATCCAGCTTGTTTTGCTGTTCTATCATTGAATTCTTTAACGAATTGCATGATGTTAACACCACTTCCACCTAGAGCTGGTCCTACTGGTGGAGCTGGTGTAGCTTTACCTGCAGGTATTTGTAACTTAATTATTGTTGAGATTTCTTTCTCTGCCATTTTTTGCACCTCCTTTTAGAATGTATATTAACAAAATAATTTATTAAAATGAATTTAAAATAATTTAAATTCTGTTTTAAACTTTTTTATTTGACTTTTTGTACTTGAGATAATTCCAAGTCGACTGGAGTTTCTCTTCCAAACATTGAAATCAATACTTTAACTTTATGTTTTTCCTTGTTTATTTCTTGTACAACGCCAACATAGTCTTTAAATGGTCCATCGATTATTTCTATTGAATCATTTACATCATAATCTACATTTATTTCTGATATTTCAAATCCCATCTTTCTGATTTCATCCTCAGTAAGTGGAATTGGGTCTGTTCCAGAACCAACAAAACCTGTAACACCTCTAGTATTTCTTACAATGTACCAAGTTTGTTCTGTAACAATCATTTTAATCAAAACATATCCAGGGAAGACTTTTTTTAAGTTGGTTTTTCTTTTTCCATCTTTTATTTCTATTTGTTCTTCCATAGGCACAACAATATCAAAGAAATATTCTTCCATTTCTTGATTTTTTACCTTTTGTTCAAGATCTGCTTTTACTTTATTTTCATATCCAGAATATGTATGAATTACATACCACTTTGGTTCTAAGTCTACTTTTTCTTGAGACATGTTCTAGCCTCCTTCATAAAATTATTCAGCATTATCTGAATTATCTGTATTTTCTTCACTTGAAGTATCTTCACTTACTGTTTCAGATTCCTCATTTGAACCTTCTGCTTCACTATTTGTATTTTCTGCATTAGATTCTGTATTTGAATTATCTACAGTGTTTTGGTCAGCTTCTTCATTTTGTGAAGATTGAACAATAGTCTTTAATTTTTCAACTCCAAAAGTATTAATCTTTTCAAAGCAAAGATCTAATAGAAATACTATTACTCCAACTATTAAAACAGAAGCAATAACTGCTAATGTATTATTTAACAATTGCTTTGGAGTAGGCCAAATTACTTTTTTAAGTTCAGCTTTAACATCTTTAAAAAAATGTCTCTTATCTTTATTGCTGGCTTTTTTGTCAGTATTGTCCTTCATCTTTTTTTCTTTCTTTTTTGCTTCTTTAGCCATTGTCTTTCCCCCTTAAGGATTTTTATTTTGTTTCCTTATGTGTAGTACGTTTATGACAGAATTTGCAGTACTTTGTTATTTCTAATCTTTCTGTATTGTTCTTCTTATTTTTTTCTGTCATGTATGTTCTTCTTTTACATTCTGTACATTCCAATGTTATTGGTTCTCTTGCTCCCTTTGCAGCCATTTTATACACCTCCAGCCATTATTTAGCTTTATTATAATTCATATAAGCGTATGCTTTCCACATACGCTTAATTATTTTACCATGAATTCTCTTATATGTCAATTGTTTGAAGCTATTTTTTCTTGTTTTTTATAATTTTTTTTATTGACTTTTGTATAATAGAATGATAAAATACAAGAATTGTATAACCATCCAAAAAGGAGGTATTTATTATGACATTGGTAGAAGAGATCCGGAATCAACTGAGTAAGGTCTTTACTCCCAACGGCGATGTTAAAGTGTGTGGGCGTGATGAGTGTCGCAAGGCAATTCAAATTGCTTCCGAGATTTGTCCCGGAGTCGATTTTGGAAATCCTGAAACAGGCATCATGAATCTCCAAACTTTTCATGATTGCTTTTTCTGTGATAAAGAGCTGAAAAAGCAGTTGTTTAAGGTTTTCGACACACAAGGAACTTTGTTGCCTATCAACCATGCTGATTGCAGAAAGCTGATTCTCATGGCTGAGTATTTCTATCCGGGTTATTACTTTGGAAGGGAAGAGATTGGTTGTGTCAGCCTTGACGCATTTCACAAACTGTTCTTTGCATACAGAGGCTAAAAAGTTACTATTTTTGCCAGATATTTTACGTATTTGGCTCTTATCCTCTATGTGTTGACACTTAACATTCTCGCCAAAAAGAGCCCTATTCATTGAGTAGGGCTCTTTTTTCTTAGTCATTTATTTAATTTTATTCTTCGTTCTTTTTGCATTAATCTTTGAATTTTTAGCAGTTTTACTCTTTTTCTGTACTGAATATCCAAATTTTCCAATTTTACTCTCTAAAGGGTAATATCCTCCATTCGCATAAGCAATTAAATCACATTTGCTTATATCAAAGGCACCTTTTTCGTCTATATATTTTTCATCTGCGTCAATTGCAACAATTTCAGCCACAAACATATCATGACTGCCTAATGGAACTATTTCCTTAACCTTGCATTCTACTGATACAGGGCTTTCCTTGATTAGTGGCACACTTATAATATTAGCCTTTTCCTTTGTTAGCTTCATCTCTTTAAATTTATCAACATCTCTTCCACTTTTTACACCACACCAATCAGTTGCATAAGCAAGTTGTCTAGTAGTTAAATTTATTGCAAATTCGCCATTTTCTTTAATTATATTATGCGAATATCTCTCTGGTCTTACCGAAATATAGCACATTGCAGGATTTGTATTTAAAATTCCTGTCCACGCAACAGTAATTATATTTGACTCTTCCATTGTTCCGCATGAAACCATCACAGCAGGAATTGGATATATAAAGGTTCCACCCTTCCATTGAACTTTTGACATTTATAATACTTCCTTATATTTTCTATTTAGATTTTTTTACGGTTTTATCTATAAACCATCATTTTCGAAATCAACTGACTCTATCTTCCATCATTGCCATTCTTACTTTGCTGATTGTTCTCTTTTTGATTATCTTTTATTTGTTTTCCATCATGTGAGCTTATTTTTGATTCTTCCTCTATTCTTTTCAAATGTTCTTGCCACTTTTGACATATAGAAATATCATCAACATTAAAATCAACATTTCCGTTTGAATTAAGTATTCCTATATAGGCTGACAAATACTTCATTCCCATATCAATATTACAGTCTGACAATAATTCATTCACTATCATTTTACTATATTCGGGATTATCTTGTAATCTTGCATAATCTATATTCGAAAACACACTGTACTCAACAACTTTACCATCCTGTTTTTGTTTGATAACCTTATATTCTTTTACTTCATTTTCATTAGGAATAATAAATGATCCGTATTCTATAGTTCCAACATGAGATAAACTTATGTTTCTATAATTTTTTTCATTATAATCATAAAAATTAAAAATCCAGGGCTGTTTTCTATCTAATTTAGAAGCTTTTCCAATATCTGATGCTTTTTCTTTTGCACATTGTGCTAATTGGATATATTCACTTTTCCTTTCGGCTTCATTTAAATTCAAATTATATTGTTCTCTATCATTTACCGATTTAATTTTAGAATAGGCCCAATCATACTTTTTCATTCTTAATAATGTTTCCATAAGTTCTTCCAGTGATTTTGTATCTGTTTGCTTCATTGCAAGCACATAAGCTGAATATGTATTTTCTGTAATTTTACTGTTTAGTCCATATGTTTCTAATGAACTAACCCCAATAGTTTGATATGCATTTTTTCCATTTTGTCTATTAGCGGAATCAACAGAAATAAGTTCATCATCAATATTAGTTTTATCTGTTAAGTTATATGCTTTTCTTTTCTCTGCATCTATAATTTTCATATATGAAACTATAACTCTAACAGTAGCAGAAACGCCATCTCCTATCTTTTTTACTTTTTCCTCAGTACTAATATCGTTACTATTTATAATTTGATTTATTTGTTCTATACTTGATAGCACAATTGTTTTTACTTTATTCATTATTTTTTCATTTGCAGAATGTTCATCCATTTCATTATCTATATGTGACATTATTCCTAAAATTTGATATGCATTCATTTAAAGTATTAATCTCCTTTTATAATCTTTCATTAATATTTACATATATATTTCATAAAGCTATAAATTGCTTAATAGAAATTTATAAAAATAGTTGTAATATATGTAATTTAAAATTGCACATATTACAACTATTTTACCACAAATCTATATATAATGTCAAAAAAATTGCATAAAAAAAACTGGCGACAACCTATCTTTCCAGCAAGGTAACTCGCAGGTATTGTCGGCACTTGAGAGCTTGACTTCTGTGTTCGGAATGGGAACAGGTATTTCCTCTCAGTAATAATCACCAGAAAAGTTTTGTATACTTTACTAAATAAAACACACTCAAAAATACATAGAAGAATTATTTGTAAACCTCTTTTAATATTAGTGGTTAAGCCCTCGATTTATTAGTATTGGTCAGCTCAATGTATCGCTACACTTACACCTCCAACCTATCAACCACATAGTCTTTATGGAATCTTACTACCTTACGATATGAGATATCTTATCTTAGAGTTGGCTTCACACTTAGATGCTTTCAGCGTTTATCCAATCCATACTTAGCTACTCAGCCGTGCCTCTGGTGAGACAACTGATACACCATTGGTATGTCCATCCTGGTCCTCTCGTACTAAGGACAGCACTCTTCAAATATCTTACGCCTGCGATAGATAAGGACCGAACTGTCTCACGACGTTCTGAACCCAGCTCGCGTACCGCTTTAATGGGCGAACAGCCCAACCCTTGGAACC